>LSQX01114709.1_pt1 | contig 14827 bp, 15 predicted proteins | sample 654561 | NCBI WGS metagenome assembly LSQX01 (sample SAMN04489861, study PRJNA283612) | anaerobic digester metagenome | isolation source: 4 biogas reactors fed with cattle manure at either 37C or 55C with and... | place: Denmark: Kongens Lyngby | collected 2014 | reverse complement strand
CTACCGTTTTTCATCAGTGGATGGGTGGTTTTCCAGCCGATGAAGATCAAGCTTTAGGTCTAATTAGCATTGCAAGTGCAGTTGCAGCGCTAGCTGGGACAACAAAACTGATTACTAAAACTCCTCTTGAATCAATTGGAATTCCAACAAAAGAAGCTAATGCGAGTGGGATTAAAGCTTCCAAGTTTGTAGTCTCACTGTTGCAGGAACAATTTTATCCTAATTCAAAAGCGCTTCTGGCTGAAGAAAAACAAATTGCCTTAGAAGTTAATTCCTTAATGGATTTTGTCTTAAAAGTTGGTAATAATGATTTAGTGCTCGGTGTGATTAAAAGCTTTGAACAAGGAATTCTTGATATTCCTTTTGCCCCAAGTAAATATAATGCCAATAAAGTTCTTCCAGCAAGAGATCTTGATGGTTGTATTCGGATTTTAGAGTTTGGAAATTTAGGGTTTAGTGAAGAGATTAAAAAGTTTCACCAAAAGAAACTTGCCTTAAGGGCTAAAAAAGAGAAACGTGAAGTCTCGTTTCAAATGTGTGTCGATGATATTTATGCTGTGAGTAGTGGTCGTTTAATTGGAAATAATAATTTAAATATAAAAAAAGAAGGGATAATAAAATGAAAATTTTAGATGTAGTATTGACAAAATCTAATACGGGATTTTACTATGATGATCAAGTGGCGATGAAGCAAAAAGGAGTTACTCCGGATGGTTTGTTTTATTTAGGTGAACCTTTAACTGCTGGTTTTACCGAAATTAGAATGCCTGGTGAAGCAATCTCAATCCAGCTTATTTTAGAAAATAAGTTAGTTGCGGTAGGAGATTGTGCGGCAGTTCAATATTCTGGCGCTAGCGGCAGAGACCCGCTCTTTTTGGCTGAAGAGTATTTGCCTTTTATGGAAGAGCACATTAAACCACTTTTGATTGGTGAAGATGTTAGTTCTTTTAAAGTACTCGCTCAAAAATATGATAATTTGCTCATCAATGGTAAAAGAATCCATACTGCAATTCGCTATGGTGTTACTCAAGCTTTATTAATGGCCACCGCTCTTAGTTCTGGGAGAACTGCTGCCGAAGTTCTTGTTGCTGAATACGAGCTTAATAATAAACTCTCTGTCGTTCCTGTCTTTACTCAAACAGGTGATGACCGTTATTTAAATGCTGATAAGATGATTTTAAAAGAAGTTGATTCACTACCTCACGCTTTAATTAATAATGTTGAGGAGAAACTAGGCTTAAATGGCGAAATATTACTCGATTATGTTGGGTGGTTAAAAGCACGCGTTATTGAAAAAAGAAAGAATCCAGCCTACAAACCAATTTTTCACTTTGATGTTTACGGTACAATTGGGATGGCTTTTAATAACGATATTAAAAAAATTGTTGATTATTTAGAATTGCTTGAAAATGCTGCTAAGCCTTTTAAAGTTAGAGTTGAAGGTCCGGTTGATGTTGGTAGTAGAGAAAAGACAATGCTCGCTTTAAAGGCGATTAGAGCTCTTCTTACAAAAAGAAAACTTAGTTTAGAGATTGTTGTTGATGAATGGTGCAATAATTTGGAAGATATTAAATATTTTGCTGATCATCAAGCGGGTCATATTATTCAAATTAAAACTCCTGATTTAGGTGGACTTAATAATGTTGTTGAAGCCGCTTTATATTGTCAAGAGAAAAAGATGGGAGTTTATATTGGCGGGACTTGTAATGAAACAAACATTTCAAGTCAAGTAACAGCCAATGTCGCTGTTGCGGTTGGTGCTGATTTAATTTTAGCAAAGCCTGGAATGGGTGTTGATGAAGGTTTGATGATTGTTAAAAATGAGATGGTTAGAGTTGTCGCGCTTAATAATCGGAAATTTTAAAAATAGAGGAGTAGTTTAATGAAAATTGGAATCGCAGGCTCTTTAGAGTCTAATGATTGCTTAATTACAGTCTATGAACAAAAGGGACGCGAAATAAAAGTTGAAAGTATCGTTTATGAGCAATTTGGTGAAGCAATTTATCAAGTTATTGAAGCTGTTTTAGATGAACTAAAGATTGATGATATCTTTGTTAGTGTTAACGATAAAGGAGCTTTAGATTATACAATTAAAGCACGCTTTAAAACAGCTTTAAAAAGGTTAGGTGAAAATGGTGCGTAGAAGTTTGCTTTTTATTCCTTCCAATTCACCTGCAATGTTACAAAATGCAGATGTTTTTGGTGTTGACAGTGTAATTTTTGATTTAGAAGATTCGATTAATGAGCAAGAAAAAGATGCTGCAAGAATTCTTTTAAGCCATTATTTAGAACTTTTCCCGTTTGTTGAAAACTTTGAGATAATTGTTAGAATTAACGCTTTCGATTTTCCTTTACTTTTAAATGCTGATTTAAAGACTTTACCACTTAATAAAATCTCAACAATAATGCTTCCCAAGGCGAGTCTTAAAAATGTTGTTGAGCTCACTAAGATTCTAAGGACTTTAGAAAAGACTTTTAACTTACAAAAAGAACTTAAAATTATTCCTTTAATTGAACTGGCTTCTTCTTTAATTGAAGTTTATGAGATAGCTGCACAACCAAGAGTCTCAGGGCTGCTGCTTGGCGCTGAAGATTTAACGACAGATCTTAAAGTAAAGCGAACTAAAAAAGGTGATGAAATCCTTCTTGCCAGAAGTATGGTAGTCTTAGCCGCAAGAGCTAATGATATTGATGCAATCGATACACCTTTTACTGATATCAATGATTTAAGAGGTTTAAAAGAAGACTCTCTTCTTGCCAAATCTTTAGGAATGAATGCTAAAGCGGCAATTCATCCAAGTCAAATTGAAACAATTAATAATTCTTTTAGTCCCTCAGAAGCAGAAATTGAAGAAGCGCTAACGATTTTAGAGTTAGCTGAAAAAGCTAAAAAAGAGGGTAAGGGAGCCTTTAGTTATCAAAATAAGATGGTCGATAAACCAATCTTAAAACGAGCTAAAAACCTCGTTTTAATGGCTCAAAAATGGAATTTGAGGCCAAAAGATGAAAAATAGTTTAAAAAGGTTTGTCCCTAAGGGTTATCTCCCTTTTATTAACAAAGATGGTTACTTAAAAAAAGAACCTCAATTAGTAAATGAGGTTTTAACGACAAAAACAAATAAATTAGTAAATACAATTCAAGATATTTTTAATCAGATTCCCATTGTTGACGGCATGTGTTTATCATTTCATCATCATTTAAGGAATGGTGATTATATCATAAATTTAGTAATGGCTGAAGTTAAGGCGAGAGGACTTAAAAATATTACAATCGCTCCTTCTAGTATCTTTCCTATTCATGAACCCCTTGTTGAATTACTTGAAGATGAGACCATTACTTCAATCTATACAAATTACATCAATGGTCCTGTAGCAGATATAGTCAGTGCTGGCGCTCTTAAAAATCTTCTCGTTATGGATACTCATGGCGGGAGAGCAAGAGCAATTCAAGCAGGCGAGATTAAAATTGATGTCGCTTTTTTAGCAGTTCCAACTGCTGATAAAGCTGGTAATGGAAATGGTTTTGAAGGGAAGAGTGCCTGTGGGAGTTTAGGTTATGCAATTCCTGATTTGTTATATGCTAAACATAAAGTTATCATCACTGATAATTTAGTCCCTAAAGTCCCAAGAGCTGAAATTGAGGCAAAGTATGTTGATTATGTTTTAGTTGTTAATGAGATTGGTGATTCAAAAGGAATTGTCTCAGGAACTACAAGACCAACAAAAGATCCAATTCAACAAATAATTGCAAAAAACACTGCTCTTTTAATCGAAGACTTAGGACTAGTTAAGCCTGGCCTTTCATTTCAAACAGGAGCTGGGGGGATTAGTCTTTTAGTTGCCAAACATTTAGCTACGATGATGCAAGAAAAGCAAATTAAAGGTTCTTTTGCTAGTGGTGGGATTACAGCCTTTTTAGTCCAGATGTTAGAAGAAAACCTTTTTGAAAAACTTTATGATGTCCAATGTTTTGATTTAGAAGCTGTTAGATCTTATAAGGAAAACCCAAATCATCTACCGCTTTCAGCAATTACTTATGCAAGTCCCTACGCCAAAGCGATTATTGAGGATTTAGACATCGTTATTTTAGGCGCTACCGAGATTGATCAGGATTTTAATGTCAATGTTACTACTGATTCATTTAATCGGATTATTGGCGGTTCTGGAGGTCATTCTGATACTGCAAGAGCTAGCAAAGTTTCAATTATTACAACTAACTTAGTTAAGTCAAGACTTCCAATTTTAAAAAATGAAATAACTACAATTACTACCCCCGGAGAAACGATTGATTGTGTAGTTACCGAAAGAGGAATCGCAATCAACCCTAAAAGAGTTGATCTAATTGAAAAGTTAAAAGACTCAAAACTAAATATTTTACCAATTGAAGAATTAATTCAAACCGCTTTAAAAATAACTGGTGTTCCGAAAGAAATAAAAAGATCAAATAAACCAGTTGGACTTGTTAGATATCTCGATGGCAGTATTATTGATACAATTTTTAAAAACGAGTAATGACTATGAACTATTATTTAGCAGAGATAAAAATCAATGATGCAAAAAGCATCATCATTGAAAACAATTTAAACTTTGATTCCTCAGTCGATTATACAATCGGTCTTTTTAAAGATAAAACTTTAATTGGTACTGGCTCATTATTAAAAAACGTAATTAAACTTGTCGCAATCAAAAAAGACTATCAAGGTGAAAACTTACTCGCAATAATAGTCACCAATTTAATTAAAGAATTAACAAAAAGAAAAATTGTTAAATATTTCGTTTTTACAGACTTAGAAAGTGCGCCTTATTTTCAAAGTTTAGGTTTTAGCTTAATCGCCAAAACAAATGAAGTAGCTTTCTTTGAAAATAGTCTTTTTCCAATTCAAGAAACTCTTAAAGAGATTTCAGAAAACTTATCACTCAAAGCAGGTTCTACTGCTGCGGTTGTTGTAAATTGTAATCCGCTAACAAATGGTCATCTTTACCTAATTGAAAAAGCAAGTAAAGAAAATGCAAATCTCTTAGTTTTTGTTGTGGAAGAAAATAAATCCTTATTCGCTTTTGAAGAACGATTTTCTTTAGTTGTAGAAGCAACAAAACATTTAAGCAATGTTCATGTTCTTCCTTCTACAAAATATTTAATTTCAAGTCTCACTTTCCCAACTTATTTTTTAAAAGATTTAACTTCCCAGGCAAAAGTTCAAATGGAATTAGATACCGTTATTTTTAATAATTATTTTATTCCAATATTCAAAATTGATAAGCGTTATGTCGGTAGTGAAGAAGTTGATCCATTTACAAGTAGCTACAATGAAATTTTAAAAAAATATTTAAAAGAAAAACTAATTATTGTTAAACGGTTAAAAGTCAATAACCAAATTGTTTCTGCTTCACTTGTTAGAAAGTTTTATCAAGAGAAAAACTTTGAAAAACTTAAACCTTTAGTTCCAACCGCTACTTATAATTTTTTAAAAAGAAAAGCCACAATTAATAAATGAAATAAAAAAAACACACTCTCAATGTTGGTGCAGGAAGAAAAGAATAATGAGAGTGTGCCTTTTTTATAACAACGATATCTCAATTGCTTAATCAATCAAAATAACCGCAATTATTGCGATATTCAAGCGGTGTTGAACCGATAACTCTTTTAAAAACTTTTGTAAAATAATTAACATCTGTGAAACCGCTTAGGCTTGCGATTTCATAAATTTTTAATTGCGATGTCTGAAGCATCTTTTTAGCATAATCTATTCTGATCATTGTTAAGTATTCAACAAAGTTCATGTTGGTCTCTTTTTCAAATAATCGCGAGAGATAGGAAGCCGAAACATAATGTTCTTCAGCAACAAAACCAAGACTTAGTTTTTTTCTAAAATTCGCTTCTAAATAACCGATGATATCCCAAATAATATAATTTTTTATATCGGTTTGTTCGCTATAATTTATTTTAGATTCAACATCTACCGGAAGGGTTCCTTCCGCTTTTTTTCTTTTGCATAAAGTCAAAAAAAACATCTAATAAAACTAATTACTAGATGTCTCTTTTTAAAGCTATTATTTTATTGTTCTTTTACGGAATCAATATACTTTTTTATCGACCTATAGACTACATAAGGATCTTCAATTCCACTAAATCTAAATAGTGCTCCTTGAGGGGCAAGCGGACTTGCTTGACTACCAAAACGGAGTGAACCGGTATTTCTTCTGACGATTTTATCAGATAAATCAACTCTAACATCAATCGCTCCAATCATTTTATGGTCTAAGCTTTTATAATCAACACCTATTAGCCCTGACTTAATAATGATCCTTTTATTACTATAAGCATAAAATCTTTTATTATAAGTCATCATTAAAAAGATACAGTCAATAGCTGCCGCAACTAAAAATATTCCCAGCAAAATCAAAAACACAAACGCTGGCATTTGATCAGAGAAATCCTCAGGAAACAAATAAATCAGGAGGAATATTAAAAAGATAAAGATCCATCCAGTTGTAAAGAAAAAAATGTTCAAAAAATAAAATTTAAACTTGTTCGGTTTAAAAGCAGCAATAATTGTTTCATTATCATCTAAGATTTTACTAAATTCATTTTGCATTATTTTCAGCCTCCAGGAGTATTTTACTATATTTTATTCTTAAATGTAAATTAACATTATTTAATATCGCTGTTTTCACATTTTTATTTTAGTTTTTCAGCAAAAGAATAAAAGCCATTTATAATGTTGGAAACAGGAGGTTTGAAGTCTAAATCATGGCTTTTTATTCTTTGCTCAAATATTAATAAACCTTTTAATAAACTCTTTTGTTCGCTCTTCTTGGGGATTATTAAATAGAACCTTAGGTTCGTTTTTCTCTACTATGTAGCCATTATCCATAAAGATAACTAAATCTGAAACCTCTTTTGCAAACTGCATCTCATGAGTGACAATAATCATTGTCATTCCCTCTTTAGTTAAATCTCTAATCACCTCTAAAACTTCTCCTACCATTTCAGGATCAAGAGCTGAGGTTGGTTCATCAAAAAGCATTACCTTAGGATTCATCGCTAAACTTCTGGCAATCGCAACCCGTTGTTTCTGACCACCAGACAGAGTTTTTACTGATTGGTTTTTAAACTCTAACATGCCAACTTGCTTAAGTTTTTCAAGAGCTATTTTAACTGCTTCTTCTCTTGTTTTTTTAAGTACTTTCATCGGTGCCAAAATACAATTTTCTAAAGCTGTTAAATGCTCAAACAAATTAAAATTTTGAAAGACCATTCCAATTTGCGTCCTAAGTTTATTGACATTAACCTTTTTAGCCAGAATATTCTCGCCTTCAAAATAAATCTTTCCCGCTTCAGGAATCTCCAGTAAGTTTAGACATCTAAGTAATGTCGATTTCCCACTTCCAGATGAACCGATTACACTGACAATACTTTTTTGTTTGAAGGTAATACTAATATCTTTTAAAACTTCATTATCACCAAAGCTTTTCTTTAAGTTTTCTACTTTTAAAATTTCCATCTTCTTCTCCCCCTAATTAGCACTTGGAAGCTCAACAGATGGAATATCTAATTTAGCTTCAATCATTCTTAACGTCTTTGTTACAGTGTAAGTTAAAAAGAGATAAATTCCGGCAGCGATTACAAATGCTGCTACAGGCTCGGCAAAACGTCCACTGGCATATTCAGCAATGCGAAAGAGATCAACAATATTAGGGATTACAGTTAAAACTGCTGAGTCTTTAATATTAATTACAAACTCATTGCCAATTGATGGCATCGCATTTTTAATCGCTTGCGGATAAATAACACTTTTTGTTGCTTGCCAACTAGAAAGCCCTAAACTTCTTGCGGCTTCATTTTGGCCCTTATCAAGCGCATTGATGCTTCCCCTTAAGACTTCAGTTAAGTATGCTGCAGTATTAAGTGAGATTGTCACAAGAGCAGCAATCGCATAATCCCAGTTTAAAAAAGATTTAACTCCGTAATATAAAATCATCGCTTGGACCATCATTGGTGTGCCCCGAAAGACTGTTACATATAACTTGACAAAGCCTTGAGAAAACCTTTTAAAGAAGACAGTTAGTTTATTATCGTTATGTTCAATCTTTAAAGTAATAAAATAACTAAAAAGCAGCCCGATAACAAGCCCTAAAACAGTTCCAATTAAAGAAAGTCTTAAAGTGACTCTAATTCCATTAGCAAAATCTTTACTATACATCGCAAGTGTCTTTTGATAAACATTTTTATTCCCACCAAATAAATTTAAAACAAAAACAAATAATGGTTTTAAAGTAACATTAAAAACATTATCAAAATTATAAAGCAGGACTAAGACAACAAGAAAGCAAAAAACGGCCTTGCCTTTTTTCCATATGGGATTTGTTGTCTTAGTGTTATATTTTTGGGGTTTTCTTGTAAAAATAAGCCCAATTGAATTATTGACTAAAAAGTCAATTGAAGCAACAAGATGCCTAAAGAAAAAACCAATCCCTGATCCTATTTTAGTTTTTATCTTTTTTACTTTACTCATCAATTTCAGCTCTTAAAGAGACTTCACTCATTATTTGATTGCGCATTTCTAAACTAATCTCAGCTAATGCCAAATTAAGCTTTTCAAGTAATAAGGTGTCCCCTTTTCTAACTCCGATTGAGACATCTCTTTCTTCATCACTAACATTAAAAATATTTCCTGCATCTTGAAATAATAACTTAAGGTTGGGATGTGATGCTTCATATAATAAGGCAACAGGAGTTTCAACAACCATAAAATCAGCATCATCATTTAGAATATCTAAAACCATTAGTCCGACACTATCTCTAACTGGATTAGCGGTTGCCCCATGATGTTCAACTACATAATCAACTAATTCTGCATAGATTGTGTTAATCTGACCGACACCACGAGCGCTCTCTAAGTCAGCAAGTGAAGTAATATTAGCAAATTGACCATCTCTTTTAACTACGACAATATGATTAGAAGAATAGTAAGGTGTTGTAAAATTAATTGATTCTTTTCTTTCTTCTGTTGGGCTCATCCCGGCAATAATAAGATCAATATCCCCAAACCTTAAAGCACTAATTAAATGTTTCCAATCAAGAGCCTTAATAACAAGCTCCATCTCTAACTCCTCAGCAATTAGTTTCGCAATTTGAACATCATAACCATCAACATAACCACCTGATTCAAGCTTGACGTTAAATTCTGTTGAATCAGACTCATACCAATTAAATGGTGGATAATCAGCTTCCATTCCAACAACTAAAACGCCCTTTTCAAAATCAAAAACGGCTTCCTTTTTCCCACATCCTACAAGCGTCACTACAAGCAATAACGCACTTACAAAAACAATAATTTTTTTCATTTTTCTTTCCTCTTTCCTTGTTTGTTTTTTTAAAAATAAAAAAAGCATCACAAGGACGCTTAAGGATTAACTCTATAATAATTAGCGCCTCTACATTAATTCCTGTAGGAGTGTTATAGATCTTCTCATATAACCCCATAATAAATAGATGCCTCCATTTATTATTCGGCGATGATTGCCTTTCTAGTAGTTCATTGTATGCCTACTCCCTACTATACTCTTCTGCATCGCTACCTCTATTGGTATGCTTATTTTATTTTCTTACTCACAAGATTACCACATAATAATAAACTTGTCAAATGTAAGTGCTTTACAATCTATTCAAGACTATAAGAATCGTATTTTTTCTAAATTACCCAATTAAAATGGTGACTGGCTGAATTATTGTTTATTGTTTTGAAAATTTATTTATAAAAATCATTTTCTATTAAAAGTGTTCTTGTTATATCCTTAAAGTAGTTCTTATCACTAAACATGCCATATTTATAAGTAAAACTCATTATACCTGGGGAACGTCTAGCTGCCCTATAATTTTCATACAAAGAATCTGACTCTTTATCGCTAAAACACACTTTAAATTTATTGACTTCTGTAAAATCTACCAATGAACCATCTATATATATAGGTCTTTTATCAACATATGGTTTAACAAAATATTGAATAATATATTCTTTGTCATTAATATCATATTCTGCTAACACTTGTTTTTGTTCTTTTCCACCCACAATCTTTACTTCTTCGATTAAAACATGATACATTTCATCCATTCTCCTTTCCTATTTCATGAAACTTATTATCAAAGCAATTATAGAAATAATAACAGCCAGCCAGCCAATGATACTTTGATTAAATGAACTTTTCACTTTACTTTGATCTCTACTTTCTTGCTTTTGATATTTTTCGTAATTCTCTATCGCAATAATTCCTTCGTTTGTTGTTATATATTTAGAGTACGACCAATCTAATAAAAGAGAATCTACATAGTCTCTTAAATTTTTGTTGACTTGGTATTTTTCCCGAAACTCTAAATTAGACAAATACTTTTCTTTTTCATTAACGACCGCAACAAGTTTTTTTTGCTTTATTATATTTAATGCATCAATATAAGAAAATTCAAGTTTTTTAAACTTAAAATGATTAATTATTTCATTTAATCCCATCGGATTCTTTTCCATTAACTTTAAAACTTTATATTGAAATTTGCTAATCATTGTTTTGTTAAACAATTAAATTNNATTTTATCCTCCTTCCTATTTTTGTATCCAATTCATAATTTTAATTCTTCTCTTAAAAGACCATATAGATTTAATTCTTTTTTAGAACTATATTGATTATTTTTTTTGCTGTTCTCTAGATATTATAAAGTAATGAGTAATATATAAAACAAATAAAACACGAAATCTTATGTCGAAAACAGGTGCTAAATAAACTAGGTCTATGTTAACTTATGTTTTTATTTTCCAAATAATCATATAAGTTTTTACATGTTGTTTGAAGCTTTAAAGTGCCGATATCTACTAAAGGTTCATACATAAAACTATTTAAGTGAATAAATGTTGGTGCTACCACAACAGCTTCATTGTATAGTGATTTTTCTTTATCGGTCATATCATCTTTAACTAATAAATATAAGCCTCTTGTCCACGAACCTTGAATGCCACTAGGATTAATGCCTTTTTTCTTTTTATATGCTTCATACAACATTTTATCTGTTGATAGTCTAATATATATTCCTAGCAAGACTTTTTCCTGTAGTTTAGATTCTTTAATGCTAATAGTAAGCAGTTTTTCGGTTTCTTCTTTGACAACTTTATAATAGTATTTATTTCTATCTAAATCATTAAATTCATTAATTTTAAATTTATTAAATAAATCTATTAAATCGCCAATCGTTTTAGACTCTGTATTGTTATTATAGTGTAAAAAATTAGTTAATTCTTTATAGTCATTATTGTTTTTCACACCACTTGTTAATTCACTAATATTTCTTAGTACTGGTGTCAAAGATATAATAGATTTGAAATTTTTATGGTTTTTCCAGTTTTGAACAAATTGAAAACCCTCAAATTCTTTACTCGATCCTTTAATTAAATCAACTTCCTCAGCTGCATTATTATAAGCTAACAGCTTACTTGTTAATACTGGGTTTAAAGCTATCCTTATAGATCTATAAAAATCAAAATTATGAGTTAGTATAATTATTTGGATATTACTCTCTAACGATAATTCTTTTAAATATTCAATCATTGAAAATTTGTTTTTATAGTCAAAAGAATTAACAATATCATCTAATATTATGGTGAATGGTTTTTTTTCTGTTTTTTTAAGTTCTATGTCATGAATCATTGAAAGAATAAAATATGCCCTTTTTTCACTTGAACTAAATCTTTCAATTATATCATCTGTTAATGTTTTTTTATTTTTCTTTAATATAGGAACTATTATAGGAACAGACAACCCCAACAAACACTCTGCTTTATTATCAACTTTAAAATCGTAATGCTTATTGTCAAATCTTTCATTATATTCTTTAATAACTTGTTCCCACAAAGATTCTTCATTATTTGCCTTCTTAATAACATTGCCAATTTCTTCTGCTTTTTCCTTTAGCTGTTTTTTTAATTCTTTTAAGTCTTCTAGATAATTTATCGCATTAGTGTTTACATATTTTTGTTTTAACTTTTTTATATCGTCAAAATGTTCTAACAACCATTTGTTATTATCTAAAATAGATATAAATGCTTGATTAGCTTTTTTCACAATAATTTTAACTGCTTCATTATATGATTTTTTCACATCCTCATCACCATATAATTCTAACATTGTTTCTGATATTAATTTGCTTGTTTTATCTTCATTGTATATTAACTCGTCAATATACAACTTGTGGCCAGCTTCATAATATTTTTGTGTTTTTAAAGATTTATGTACTGTTTCTAATCTTTCCAAAGTAAAACCACTATTAAATATTTTTTCGTTTTTTTTCTTGTTTAAAACTTGCTGATAAATTTTGTGTTTGTCTACAAATTCTTCATCCTTTAAAATCTCGGTATATTTTTTGTTAAAAAAATCATTATATTTAATATGGTCCACATTTTGACTTAAAACATTTTTGGGATTGATTCTCTCTATGAATGCAATTATTTCAGGCACCTCTTTTGTATCTCTGCTAATATCTAATACATCTTCAAAAATGTTGATGTTGAATCTATCATTTCTACAAATATCTTTCACGATGATATTTTTAATTTCATCCAATATATCTTTAATTGAACCATAAGCTTTATCATATTCTTCTTTTAATTTTGTTGAAATAAAAAGCTCAGCAATATCTTTTTTCTTATATGTGTCGCTTGTTATTGTATCCATTCCATAAACTAAAACATCAAAATTATTCATTTCACTCTTTTCATCATACAATACACCATTAAATTCTATTTCATAACTTGATTCCAAATTATTGAATACATCACGCGGTTTTTCACCGTTAATTAAATCTTTAATCCCATCTGCAAAAGACGTTTTCATAACACCATTTGGTGAATAAATAACTGTGTTACCGCTTAATAATTCAGGGTGATTTAATTTTTTTATTCCATACCAATTTTCAATTTTGTTAATCTTCAGCATTTTATCCCTCTTTCTAGATCCTTCTTTACTGTATTTAACTTTTTAAATTTGTTTATACTCTTTTTTGTTTCTTACTTATAAAATACCACTATCGCCATAATTTTACAAATCCAAATAAATAAAGTCTATTTTTCAAAAAACAAGGTTTACCATAGGCAAAACCCACTTTTAATTTTTTTCCATTTTAATACAAATTATCATTTGCTTGATCAATTATATTTAAAATATTAAGAGTTCAAATATTAATCGCTCTGTTGTATAAAAAAGATGAAAGGAGGCGATAATCATGAAAAAAATATTGATATATCGTAGTGTTTTGTTTATCTTTCAAAATAATAAAAGCACATACAGCAAATTCCTTTACTTACTAAAAAGACCTTAATGAACTAGAAAATATATTCTACACATTAAGGTTTTTTATTTTTAATCTAAATCAACTGATTGTTTTTATTAACTTATTTATATACTTATGAAAATATAATAATTTTATTTTTTTACAAATTCGACGCCCTTTTTAAAATCAAGATTGTTTAAATCTATAATTGGAAGCATAATTGGGTTAGAGCTTTCTTTTGTCACATTGAATATTGAGTTTCTAATAAAGGGGAATGCCTCTATAGAAAACACTTTAATAATATCATATTCGCTTAATTTATTATGTAAAGCCTTATCATTGAGATAAAAGGCGAACTCAAAGACAAATATTGATTCGCTTTTCTTTTCAAATCCTAATTTAACTTTAATATTTAAGGTGGCAACTTTATTTTTTATTTGCAATTTTTTCTTTATAAAGTGGGATTACAGTCTTTAAGGCAATAATCGCATCAAACTCACTAATTAGTTTTTTTACATTAACATGCTTTTTAACAAGCTCCTTTAATTTTCTTTTCATGTTAAAGGGCAATATATTATCAAAAAAATCATCTAATTCTTCATTTTTATAAATATATTTCAACTTTACCACCCAACCCCTAACCGTTAGGACTCATTTATATTATACCACACAAACTAAAAAGTCAATTGTTTTGTCTCTGGGCATAGATTACTATAGCACAAATTAAGTATAGATCATAAATCTGTTCCTTCTCATTAATAAATACAAGTTCACAAAATGTTTTACTTCTTTTTCCAAAACCACCAACTAACATCCGAAGATTTTTGGCTGCTCAATTCTTTGATTAAGCTTTATTTCTTTTCTAAATTAAAAAATTTGTTTTTTTGGCTCTGTTTTATTTTACAATATGCAAATGTTTCTGGTTGATATCGTTTGAGTACTTGATTTTTTTTATAGCTGTCCGCGCTATAGTGCCATATTTAATTATAATTTGCTTTTATTGCGGTGATAATAACCACAAATGATATTACTTATTTTGCAAAACAAAATTGGTTATTTTTAATATATAAATATAGTTCTAATAGATGACTTTTATTACTTAAATCAAATTTTTCATAGTATACAATAGTTTGTGTAAATGCAAAAGAAAAATATACATAATAAAAATTGTTGTTTTTGTATGTTTTTTAATCATAAAACCTAATAGCTCCGTAGCTGTATAATTAATTTAAAAATTATTGGCTATATTATTTGTGTTATTTATGCACAAGCAAAAACGCTAACCGCACATTAAGAAAAAATTTTAGCTCACTCAACTGTAAAATACCATAAAACTGTAGAATAATGCATAGTGTTTCATAACACTTTCATATCCTTATATGATTGATGTGCCTAGGTCATTAAACTTGTCTGTATGACGCCTATGTGTGGTTTATATAATCACTGATATTTTATAACAATTGTCGCCGGTTAATACCGTTGTAAGGCTATTTAACCCAATCAATATCATTCAAT
>LSQX01354686.1_pt1 | contig 14829 bp, 15 predicted proteins | sample 654561 | NCBI WGS metagenome assembly LSQX01 (sample SAMN04489861, study PRJNA283612) | anaerobic digester metagenome | isolation source: 4 biogas reactors fed with cattle manure at either 37C or 55C with and... | place: Denmark: Kongens Lyngby | collected 2014 | reverse complement strand
TCTTTTATCAAGTCCTGACTCTTATATGCCACCATATTTTGGCATTGCTTTCTCTTTTGAAAATAACAAAAGCGCTATTCACAATTTCTTGTGAATAGCGCTCCATGCATTGCATGACAGTGGTAGGCTTTGTGCCTTTCCACCAAGAAATAAGGCGGGGATACACCTTATACCTTTCGGCCTCCACACCTTCCCGAGCTTGGATTATCCCATCCTTAAAAGCTCGGTACCTCATTTCGGCACCTCTATCCTTGAATATTATAACGTTTGAGAACCTTTTCTACAATAAAAATTTAACAGGTTTGTTAATATTTGTAGAATCCTTGCTTTGTTTTCCGACCTAGCTTATTTCCGCGCACCATCTTGCGTAAGAGGGTGTGGGCACGATACTTGCTATCGCCAAATTCATCATAAAGAACATCCATAACAGACAAGCAAACATCAAGACCAATCAAGTCGCCCAATTCCAGTGGACCCATGGGATGATTTGCGCCGAGCTTCATGGCGGTGTCAATATCTTCTGCGCTGGCAATGCCTTCCGCATAGATGCCCACCGCTTCGTTAACCATTGGAATTAGAATCCGGTTCACAACAAATCCTGGAGCTTCTTGAACTTCAACAGGTGTTTTGCCCAGCTGTTTTGAGATTTCAACGATCTTTTGGTTGACTTCCTCTGCTGTGGTTACACCCTGGATGACTTCAACTAGCTTCATCACTGGAACTGGATTGAAAAAGTGCATGCCAATTACTTTTTCTGGATATTTATATTGCATGGCTAGCTCGGTAATGGATAGGGAGCTGGTATTAGTTGCAATAATCGTGTCCTTTAAATCCAATTCATTAAGCTCGTTGAAAAGCTCTTGTTTGCTTGGGATATCTTCGCGAATGCATTCCACTATGAGATCGCAGTCAGCTAAATCTTTCATGTCTTTCACATAATGAACACGACCCAGCTGAGCGGCACAATCTTCTTCAGACAATCTGCCCTTTTCAACGGAACGAGCTAAACGTTTTTCCATCCCAGCTTTTCCCTTATCTAAGGATGCTTGAGTTCTACCTTTAATGACTACGTCAAAACCAGAAGCGGAAAATTGCTGTGCAATACCGCCACCCATGGTTCCCATGCCAATAACTCCAACTTTCATATTAGTTCCCTCCAAATATAGGTTTGCGTTTTTCTAAAAATGCCTGCATACCTTCTTTTTGATCGCCATGATCAAAACACTCAGCAAATAAGTCAATTTCAGCTTCTAGGCCCGCTTCAAAGCCATTGGTTAACCCTTTTGCCATGGCTTTTTTAGCTTGGCTGACGGCTTTAGCGGAGTTCTTTTGAATTTCTTGGGCTAAAGCAAAGGTTGCTGTTTCCAACTCTTCCGGCTCTACCACTTGGTTGACAAGTCCTAATGAGAAGGCCTCGTCTGCTCTGATAACACGACCGGTGTAAATCAATTCTTTGGCTTTAGCAGGTCCAATTGCCATCATCAAGCGTTGGGTGCCGCCAAAACCTGGAAGAATGCCAAGACCAACCTCAGGCTGACCAAACTTGGCTTTAGCTGAAGCCACTCTTAAGTCACAGGACAGCATCAGTTCACAACCGCCTCCTAAAGCAAATCCATTCACCATGGCAATCACTGGATAAGGTAAGTTTTCAATGGTTTTGAACACATCATGCCCACGGCGAGCAAAGACATCTGCTTCTTTGGCGTTTAAGCCTTCCATTTCTTTAATGTTGGCGCCGGCAACAAAACCCTTGCCTACACCGGTGATAATTAACACATCAAGGTCTGGTAGCTCAGCTACCGCCTGCCGAATTTCTTCAAGAAAGTCTGAGCTTAAAGCGTTCAAGGTTTCCGGAGAATTTAAGGTTAATAGTCCAATGCCGGCTCTATCTTCAAAATTTACTTTAGCCAACTTTCATCTCCTCTAAATCATCGCTCACAATGAGTTTTGCTTCGGTGGCAGCTTGAACTTCTTCCACCGTAAACTCAGGGTTAATTTCAATAAGCTTAATACCATCTTCAGTAATTTTCATGACACCCATTTCAGTTACAATTAAGTCCACTGCATGGGAAGCTGTTAAAGGCAAGTTGCAGTCTTTCAAAATCTTCAGATTCCCTTTATTAGTATGCTCCATCGCTACGATCACTCGTTTAGCACCCTCTACAAGATCCATAGCTCCACCCATACCTGGTACCATTTTGCCTGGAATCATGTAGTTGGCAATATTGCCCTTTTCGTCAACTTGCAGAGCACCTAAAACAGTCATATCTAAATGACCGCCACGAATGATGCAAAAGCTCATAGCAGTATCGAAGAAGGCACCTCCTGGACGAATGGAGGATGGGAGTCCACCAGCGTTGACAATATACTTATCAGGCTCTGTTGGACTAGGGCCAAGGCCTGTAAATCCATTTTCAGACTGAAAGGTAACGCTAATGCCCTCTGCTACATAGTCACTCACCATGGTGGGAAGGCCAATTCCTAAATTAACTAAATCCCCGTCTTTTAATTCTTGAGCCACACGTTTGGCAATAAAAGCTTTCATTTGATCTCGATCCATCATTTATACCTCCACCATGTAGTCTACAAATATACCAGGTAGTCGAACATCATTCTGGTTGATTGCTCCCACCGGTACGATTTCAAGGGGTTCCATTATTACTGTATCCGCTGCCATTGCCATCACGATATTAAAAGTCTGGGTTGAGCCATGATAAACAGCATTGCCAAACTCATCTGCTTTGGACGCGAAAATTAAAGCCACATCGGCTCGTAAAGGTTTTTCAAGGAGATAGGTTTCACCATCCACCTCGATTTTCTCTTTACCGTCCTCTACTCTCGTATCAAGACCCGTCTTCGTAAGAACACCACCCAAGCCAGCTCCCGCTGCTCTAATTTGTTCTACTAGGGTTCCCTGTGGCGTTAAGATGACCTCTGTCTCACCACTATTCATTTGGTTCCCAGTCTCCCGATTGGTTCCAATATGGGAGGTGATTACTTTTTTAATTTGATGGTTTGCAATCAGCTTACCAATTCCCTGATCTACATAGGAAGTGTCGTTGGCAATTAATGTTAAATCTTTTTTTCCGCTTTCAACTAATGCGTCTACTAAAGTTTCCGGTGTTCCTGCATTCAGAAATCCACCAATCATGATGGTCTGGCCATCCTCGATTTTTGCGATCGCATCGCTTAAAGAAATTCTTTTTTTCATTCCTTGCTGGTCCTCTCTTTATTTTATAGTGCTATTAAACGGCTGGTTATTATCTGTTCTTGTTGATTGCCATTTAAAAAAACGTTTCCATTGTAATGCAAAAAAAAACGAGACAGATAAGTCCTTTATTTTTTCATTTCGATCTTAAAGGGTCAAGCCTTCCTCTCCCATCTTAATCGATAGAGACCTTGGGCTGCAACCTAATCCATTAAGTAAGAAGTCCCCCAGAGGCAAAAACAAATCTTACCCCTGGGGAATTCAATAATTTAGCTTTGGAAGTAACTGGCCTTTTTACGAGCAATCTCCTCGGTTACGAGGGGAATAATTTCTAAGGCGTCACCTACAATTCCTAAGTTAGCAACTTGGAAGATTGGAGCCGATTCATCGGTATTAATGGCGATGATGAAATCACTTTTCTCCATACCGGCCAAATGCTGGACAGCACCTGAAATACCACAAGCCACATAAATCTTAGGTTTAACCGATTTTCCGGTTTGACCAACTTGTAATTCTTTATCAATGAAGCCGGCATCCACTGCTCCACGAGATCCTGAAACCTCTGCGCCAATCTTAGCGGCAGCTTCCTTCAACACTTCGAAGTTATCACCAACACCGCGACCTCCTGAAATCAGGATATCTGCTTTGGTAATGTCAGCATGCTTAAGTTCCTTATGAATGGTATCCATGATTTTAGTTTTGGCTGCGTAGTTTGGCGTCTCAAGGGTCAAGTCTTCCACTTTTGGATCAATGCTTTCCTTACGATCATTTAAAATCATAACGCCAGGTCGAATGGTAGCCATTTGCGGCTTGGTTCGCTCACATACGATGGTGGCGAAAAGATTCCCACCAAAGGCTGGACGAGTAACCATCAGTAAAGACGAATCTTTATCTTCCGTTAAATCAAGCTTGGTCGCATCAGCCGTTAAACCCGTTTCGCAAACGGAAGCCACTCGAGGTGCTAAATCCCGTCCCATAACCGTTGCTGGGAAAAGGAACACATCGGGGCGTTTTGTTTCAATTAACTGCTTCATAAGTTCTGCATATAAAACAGAGTCATATTCAATCAAAGATTCACTGTGAATCTTAATAACGCGATCTGCACCGTAACGGAAAATCTCATCAATCTGCTCTTGCGGTTCATCGCCGATGACCACACCCACAATGTCATAGTTTAAATCAGGACGCTTGGCCACAAGCCTAGTCGCCTCAGAAACTAATTCACAGGAAGCTTCCACCAATTTATGGTGTTGGAATTCACATAAAACGAAAATATCTTTGTAATTCATATGCCGCCCCCCTATATAAAGTTCTGTTCGGATAATACACTGATAATCCGGTTCTTGGCTTCATTTGCGTCAATTTTAAGAACTTCGATTTCTGAAGACCTCTGGTTTGCAAAGGACTTAAAGACCTTGGTTGGAGAGCCGGTTAATCCGACTTCCTCTTTCGTAAGCTCTAATTCTGTATTGGTAATGGTTTGAACATCTTTATCAAAGGCTTCAAATATGCCACGCATATTCATATACCTTGGCTTGATGACTGTTGCTAACATGGTGATGACGCCTGGCAACTTCATTTCAATGGTTTCCAGTCGGTCTTCCAATTCTTTCACAACAACAATTTTATCTTTCGTCAGCTCTTTGATTTCCTCAACATAGGTGACCTGTGGCAATTCCATCTTGGCCGCCACCTGTGGCCCTACTTGAGCGGTATCGCCATCAATCGCTTGACGACCACATACAATTAAGTCAAAAGAACCAGCTTCTAAAGCTTTAGCCAACACATTGGATGTGGACCAAGTGTCAGAACCAGCAAAGGCTCGGTCTGTTATCAATGCACAATGATCAACGCCCATGGCATATAACTCTCTCAGCATATTGACTGCTTGAGGAGGTCCCATGGAAAAGACGGTTACTTCAATATCAGGATTTTTATCCTTTAGACGTAAGACCGCTTCCACTCCGGCTAAATCGTCGGGATTGGTGATGGTTGGAACACCAGCCCGAATCAAGGTTCCCGTAACTTTATCAACCTGCATTTCCGTGGTATCCGGAACTTGTTTAACTAATACTGCTATTTTCATATCTATTACCTCAACATGGATGCAGAGATAACCATTCTCTGAACCTCAGATGTACCTTCGTAGATTTCTGTAATCTTGGCGTCTCTCATTAGGCGCTCAACGGGATAATCCCGCGTGTAGCCATAGCCACCGAACAGTTGCACTGCCTTTGTGGTTACTTCCATGGCAGTTTCCGATGCGAAGAGCTTAGCCATTGCAGCTTCTGTGCTGTACTTAGCCCCTTGATCTTTGACAACCGCCGCACGGTAAACCAATAATCTGGCGGCATCAACTTTCGTTTGCATATCCGCTAATTGGAACTGAGTGTTTTGAAATTTAGCCAAGGATCGACCAAACTGCTTACGCTGTTTTACATACTCAACGGTTTCATCAATTGCGCCTTGAGCAATTCCTAAAGCCTGAGCTGCAATTCCGATCCGTCCACCGTCTAAAGTTTGCATGGCAATTTTAAAGCCTTTACCAACTTCGCCTAGTAAATTTTCCTTTGGAACCTTTACATTGCGGAAAATTAATTCCGTTGTGGCTGATGCTCGGATACCCATCTTTAATTCTTTTTTTCCTATGGTAAAGCCTTCCATTTCCTTTTCCAGGATGAAAGCACTAATTCCTCTCGTTCCCTTGCTGCGGTCGGTTATGGCAAAAATTACATAGATATCAGCCACACCACCATTGGTAATAAATATTTTCGTACCATTAAGGAGGAAATGATCCCCTTTGTCTTCGGCAAAGGATTGTTGGGTCGCTGCATCCGTACCAGCATTAGGTTCTGTTAAGCCAAAGGCTCCCAATTTTTCACCCGTTGCTAAAGGTCTTAAATACTTTTCTTTTTGTTCTGGTGTACCAAAAGCTTCAATTGGCCAGCCAGCCAAGGATGTATGCGCAGAAACTACAACGGCATGAGTTCCACACTTTTTCCCCAATTCTTCTACGCATAACACGTAGCTTAGATTGTCCCCGCCAGCTCCACCGTACTCCTTGGGAAAGGGAATCCCCAATGCTCCAATTTTACCTAATTCTTTTACTGTTTCAGACGGAAATCGCTCTTCTTCGTCGATTTCGTGGGCAATGGGTGCAACTTCTTTTTCCGTAAATTCCCGGATCACTTTTTGCACCAATGCCTGTTTTTCATTTAATCTAAAGTCCATACAATCACCTCATATACGCTCTGTCTCAATGTTAACAAATTGATAATTTACAATCAACTAGCAGGGATCAAAAAAGGAAGTTTCACATTAAATACTAGCTTTTGATAAATCTTTCGCAATATAACCAAACTCCCGCCAACGGTTTTACCTGTAATTTAAACGACTACATTTCAATTCTTAATGAGGGCATGACAAATACTTAACTATTAGGATATATCCTGTTTAAAATTCAAATCTCGCCAGTTTTTTATCCAAACATCTAAGACACAATATAAAACAGCCTACGACTTGGGCGCAGGCTGCTTTATATGAAAATCATTAAATTACTCGAGGATATTATTTGATCCCCACTTTACTATTCACACTTTTCCCAGATTGTTGTAACACCCATACCACCACCGATACAAAGCGTCGCAAGACCTTTTTTATAATTTTCGTTCTTCATCATCTCGTGAACAAGGGTAACAATGATTCGTGCACCACTAGCTCCTACTGGATGACCTAAAGCAATAGCGCCTCCATTGACATTGACTTTCTTCATATCAAAATCAAGATCACGAGCTACAGCGATTGACTGGGCTGCAAAGGCTTCATTGGCTTCGATAAGATCTATATCTGACATCTCAAGGCCGGCTTTATTTAGTGCTTGTTTTGTTGCTGGAACCGGACCAATTCCCATAATCTCTGGTGCGACTCCACCTTGGCCCCATGAAACCAACTTAGCAAGAGGTTTTAATCCATATTTTTCAACGGCTTCGCCTGAGGCTATAACAAGGGCTGCAGCTCCGTCATTGATTCCTGAAGCATTGCCAGCGGTAACTCGTCCATCCTTCTTAAACACCGTGGAGAGGCGCCCAAGAGCTTCCATGGAAGTCCCACGTGGGTACTCGTCAGTTTTAAATTCGATGGTGTCTCGTTTAACTCGAACTGGAACAGGAACGATTTCATCTTCAAATTTACCTTCTGAAATGGCCTTGGCAGCCTTTTCTTGAGAATTTAAAGCAAACTGATCCAGCTCCTCACGGCTAATGTTCCATTGATCACAAATATTTTCTGCTGTAACACCCATGTGATAGTTGTTAAAGACATCTGTTAAGGCATCGTTAACCATGGTATCAATCATCGTTGCATTTCCCATTCTGGCACCCCAACGAGCAGTTGGCACGGCATAAGGAGCAGCTGACATATTTTCGGTACCCCCAGTTAGGATCACATCAGCATCACCAGAACGAATGGCTCGAGCAGCTTCAATTACAGTTTTCATTCCTGAACCACAAACCATATCTACTGTAAAAGCTGGAATTGTATCTGGAACTCCTGCTCCGATGGAAACTTGACGAGCAATATTTTGTCCCAAGCCCGCTGGTAGAATACAACCAAATATAACTTCATCTAATTGATCTGGAGTTATATTTGCGCGCTCAATGGCAGCTTTTGCCACAATGGTTCCAAGCTGTGGAGCTGGTACACCCTTCAAACTACCACCGTAACTTCCAATTGCTGTTCTACAGCAGCTTACTAAATAGACTTCTTTCATTTCCTTCCTCCTACAAAAGTTAATAAAAATGAGCTTTCCCAAGGAAACTATTTCCTCTCATTACTTGTTTCAACAAAACATAGTACTTTTTCACACCTAGTTTTCTTTTCTGCTATTAGTTCTTCTAAAAGAAAACGTTTCATATTTGCTCAGTCCAAATTATTGTATCACCTTTTCGAAACAATTTCAGTGATAACCGCGGCATTACTAAATTGTGATTTCCAAACCTAATGGACACAACAATAGATTTATCTGTAAGAGCATCTATTTTAAATAATGATCCTATTATCCGCTCTGAGAATTGTTGTTAGGAAATCCCCCTCTAAGACCTTAAAATGGCAACTGAGTTCACTTAACATATCAGCGAACCGGTAAAATTTATCCGATCTTTCTGTCGATTAGCATAGATTAAGCTCTAAATTCGTATTAAGATGAAATTAATAAGTGGGTATTGCTGGAGCCGAAAATTACACATCAATAGCATATTCATGAATTTGACCTGTAAAAGTTTGCAAATTCAAATTATTGTTGAAGGAGGTTTACCATGGCCACCCTATTTGATTATCTCCAATGGCGAGGAGATTTAGAGTTCTCTCAAGACGGACTCAATGAAGTGGACAGTTTGATTTTTTCAAACCTTGCCTATCTCCGCCTTGATGGAATTGTTTCTACTGAAATAACAGATTCTCCCATTCCCTTGGCCCAAATCGCCGAGCATTTTTCTAAGACAGACCCAACTCATCCAGACTCAAGCAACTACTATTATCCGGAAAAAATCAACAAACTTCTGCGTGAGACAGCCAATACTAAGCGTTTTAAAGAGGTTCATCTCCTCGCCTACATGAATCGATTAGACTATAAACGCTCCAATCAATTTTCTGCGGTGGTTTTTACCCTTGGCAATGACCATTCTTATATTGCCTTTCGTGGCACTGATAACTCTATTGCTGGCTGGAAAGAAAATTTCCTCATGAGTTTTACCGAGGAAGTCTTAGCCCAGAAACAAGCAGTGTCTTATGTGAATCATATTGCCAATCAGTTGGATGGAACTTTTTATCTTGGTGGTCATTCCAAAGGTGGAAACCTTGCTGTTTATGCTGGAGCAAACGTTAAGCCTGAAGTACAAGACCGAATCCTAAAGATTTTCAGCAATGACGGTCCTGGCTTTCTCGCCAGTGTCGTCGAAAGTGAGGGGTATAAAAAAATATCTCATAAGGTAAAATCCATCATCCCCAAATCATCGGTGGTAGGGATGCTCCTTGATACCAGTAAAAACTTTGAAGTTGTTGATAGTACCGGTCACGGTATTTTTCAACATGATTCTTTCCTTTGGCAAGTCAAAGGAGCTCAATTTATATATGAAGACGAATTAAGTAAAAACAGTCGCAATATCGATAATACCTTACGTTTGTGGCTTGACAAGTTATCTTTAGAACAACGAGAACAGTTTTTCGATGCCCTTTTTGAGATCATTGAAGAAACCGGTGCCCACACCCTTGATGAATTGTCCGGTGAGAAACTTAAGGTTGTTAACATGATGATTAAAAAATATCGAAGCATGGATTCTGAAACCCAATCTCTACTTACCAAAACCATCGAAATTTTGATAAGTACTGGTCAAAAAGTTTATATGAATTCTCTTGGTGAACGTATTGATTCAACCTTTTCAAAAATCATCCCCAAAAAACCATTAGCACTTCCGAAGAAGCAATAAAACCCAGAAATAAGTAACCTTGCCAAGAGTTTTGAATAAGTCCAACTTGAATACTAAAATTATCTTTAATTAGCAAGACGCCTTTCATTTTGACCAGGGGTCTTGCTACACGTTTTTTTCGTTTCATATTCTTTAAACTTTCATCAATTTCCCTTCTTCTTATCCGTAGCCAATCAATTTCTTGTTTTTCACAGCTGATTTTCAATATTTACTGCTGATTATCGCTTTTAACAATTGAATTTTTTCTTTCCTAAAGACCTTCGCTTTTTTGTAACCTTTTGCTTTTCTTGTAACCTTTTGCTTTCATAGACATTTTTTATTTTTTAGAAACCTTCTTCATAAAGCCTTTGAGCTTCTTTTAAAATTTCTTCGGATTGACATGGTATTCTTCCCAGCCAATCAGGTCCCACATTAATTAGGTAATTGATCCCTAGCCTCTCTAGTTTCTTTCTGTTTTTATAAATATGATCTGCCGATTTCCAATCCTGATCTGCGGCAGAATATCCCCAAGATTTATTCAATGTGCAGGCAGACTCATATAGGCCATTTTTTGACTGCTTAAATCCTGAAATGCTATTTAAATCAATCTCTTCCTTGAATGAACTAGGAACTTGATCGGGAATCTCATTGTCGCCCAAGGTTACGTAGTCATACATACCATGACCCAGCCTAGAATTGACCAAACAATCAGGTTGATGTTTTTTAACCAAATCATAAATCGTTTTGCTCTGTTCCGGGGTTGAATCTAGAGGCATATCAAACCAGGCGATAAAAAGGTCTCCATAATTGGTTAGAAGCTCCTCTATCTGAGGTAAAATTTTATTAGCAAACGTTTTTTTATAATCCTTGCTTTTTCTTTGTTTAAAATCCCATGAGTTATCCCAGGACGGTCCCGCCGCTCCCTTAGGGTCTACGCTGTAGCCTCCACCATTGGCCTCATGCCAGTCAATCACCTGTGAATAATAGACACCAAACTTTAGACCATGTTTTTTACAAGCATCAGCTAGTTCTTTGATTAAATCTCGTCCACAGGGACTGGCCTGAACCACATTAAATGAATCTACTTTCGAATCGAATAAAGCAAAACCATCATGATGTTTAGCCGTTACAACCAAATATTTCATTCCCCAGCTAAGGGCATTTTTAACAATTTCCTCCCCATTAAAATAAATTGGATTAAATACTTTTGCTAAATCTTCCATTTCTTGATTTGGAATCTCGTGATAGCATTGGATCCATTCCGCATAATTGGGTCCAGGCTTCCCCTTGTATTCTCCACCCAAAAGAGAATACAAGCCAAAATGGATCATTAACCCATATTTCCCATTTTTATAATATTCAATGTTTGACATGTTTTACTCCTACTAATAATTCATAACTACTTTCTAAACAAAGATATTTCTTCCTCAGCCTCTTAGCAACTCTTTTTATCGTATGATTATTCTTTGTATGGTCCTTCTTTATATGCAACATATGAAACTTTTTTCGCTACAAGAACTTTTTACCGCTCAATTAGATAAGCCTTTATATCAGGCTCTTGATCAAACTGATCCATTGGGAATAATGGTCTTCTTAGATTATGATAGGGAATATTTTTCATATCTTGACTCACTGCACCGGGGGTTAGAGCCATGACCCAGCCATTGGCAGCTCGGCTTAAATCAGGTTCCAAATAGCCCATTTTAACCACAATGATATCAAAGTCATCTAAACGTTCAATCCCCGCACGACTATAAGCCTCCTGGCTACCATACTGAAATCTTTGTTCGGTCACGATTATATATATGTTATCCAACTTTACTACTGCCGATCGACCAGCTATGGGGTCTTGAAACAGCTGTTGAATTTTTACCCTTAGCTCCACTGGCCCTCCATAGGAACCATCTACTTTATCTCCTAAAGATAAAATAAATTCAGTCTTGTCTTTGTTTTGATAGATTTGCTCAATGGATTCTGGATCAAACATCGAGGCAAACAAAACTTTCTTTTGAATTGTTTTTTGGCGATTGATTTGTAAAAAGCTTTTAAGCAATAAGTTCATATCACCTGAACCACCTGCTCCAGGATTATCCCCGGTATCGGAAATAAAGTAGGGGACTTTATTTGATTCCAAAGCTCTCTTCACTGATTCTTTAAGATTTGCCACGGGACCGACAAATTCAAATTGATGCCTTGATTCCCAAACTTCTTTGGCTAAAACTTCAATCTCATTTTTTACCAGGCCTTGATCCGTGCCCGTCACAACAAGAGCTGTATGGCATCGAGGTTGATCTGCCCAGGGATATCCCATCCATAGGGCAGCATCAATGATGCCATCCTTTTGGGTAATTCCTTCTAGTTTTCCATATAAGGACCGGCCAGGTTCTACCTCTGTGGAGGTTTTTTCACCAGGTAAAAGAATGGGAAGATCAATTTTCGCCTTCACGAACCTTCTCTCTTTGTGTTCCAGTAAATTGATTAGGTTTTCAAAGGCTCTTCTTCTCGTTACCCCTTGATCAATATGGGGAGCTGTCCGATAACAAGTTAAAAGATCACTGGCTTCAAATAACTGATTTGAAACATTTCCGTGCAGATCCATTGTAGTCGAGATGATAACATCGTCCCCCACGATTCTTCTTATTTCCTTAGCGATTTCCCCTTCAGCATCCATCATACCTTCCACACTCATTGCCCCATGAATATCAAGAAAAACACCGTCGATTGGTTTTCCCGCCATGGCTTTTTTAAGAGAATCCATCAATTCTTTAAACCACTCCTCAAAAAATTCTTGGCTGACAATCCCACCTGGAAGAGCTCTGGCATGAATAAGGGGAATAGCTTCCACCGTGCCTTTGTAATCTTCGAGCCAAGAGTAAGAGCCAAGTAACTCCCGACCTCTTCTTAATCTAAAATCCTTGTGACTGGAGCGATAGGGTGTAAAGGTAGAGGATTCAATATGAATCCCTCCCATTGCAATTCGATATGCCATTTTAAAATCCTTTCCTTTTTAAATCTCATTCAAGTGCCAGACTCATTTTCCATATTTTCTATCCAATATATTAATAAAGTGACCTACTAGTAGGGCCAAAGTTGGCCCTACCAATCAGCTTGATGTTCCTTTAAGTTGCCTCACTCATCATATCCAAAGGGGCTGTGAGTGGACCCTGCTCTGAATCAAAACACCATAAGCTCGGATGTAGCCTCCCTAGCCGTAGTTGATTGCATTTTTTTCGTAAGCTAGAAGACTTTAAAGTTTAGTCGGTCCGGAACCGCATTTGTCCTGTCTCTATTTTTAGTCCTATGGTTCAAAGGGTTCAAAATAACCGAGAAGTTACTCTAGTTGATCGACAATGCCTTAAGCTTCTAATAACCTGCTGAGCTCTTAGCTAATCATCCTTTGATTGACTCATATTTCGCTATACTCATGGATTAAGAGGCGAAACGCCATGGTGCAATTGATTCGTCACAATCCGCTAAAATTAGTGCTGTAAATCTCATCCCTCTATTTTCTTCTTTGCAGAAACTATTTTTTTCGACTCTCTAATAAAGCCTGCATCTTCTGCAGCAGGAAGGTATTGTCATAAAGCATATTGTAGATACCATCTTCTGACAATACACCTCTTCTTAAGCCTTCTGGAAGTAACCCCTGATCATCATCATCTACATCCTTAAACCAAATGGGGCTTCCGTAATACTCTAATAGTTCTTCAATATCCGGTTCCACTTTTAGGTATTCGTCCAATGCTTTTTCCAAGTGTTCCACTGCCTTTAAAGCATTGTTTAAATATTCTTCCATTCTAGTGATTCGATCAATTTGATTCATTCTAAACCTCCAAGCTGCTCCATTGCATTGCTCTATGTAGTTTCTTTTATTATAACCAGCTTTTCCAAATTCCTGGCTCATACCCCACTGTTGATCTGTTACCATCTCGAACAATGGGCGTTTTAAGAACCTGCTGATTTTCCAGCACCTTTTCTTCTTTTTGCTCATTCGTAATGTATTTTATTAAATACAGGGCTTCTTGATCCTTTGTTTTTTCATCCAACAATAACTCTAAACCTCCAAGGGCCTGACTGACACTCCGAAGTTCTCCCTTACTGAGCTCCTTAACATTCATATCGATAAACTGAAACTTTATTTTCCGCTCCTTGAAAAAACGTTGGGCTTTCTTTGTTTCATTGCATTTCTTGGTTCCAAATATTTGTATATTCACTTTCCTCTCCTTCCAAGGGAGTTCCCTCATCATAAGACCATACCAACCTTATGAAAACTCTTGACGTCTTTAAAGTTCTTCAATCATCGCAATAACGAAGCCAGGTTATGGTACTAGGCAACACAAGCTTTTTGCTTTCTCTAACTCTATTTTACCCTCTGCCTATATATTGTGTATGATTATTTATTGATACTGAATCCTATCCAACTAATAAATTGTCTCTCTTTATCCTATATCATTTAGACATAGCCGTGAAGCTTCTAACTAAGTTTCCCATCATTTTAAAAAGCCCCTTTCATGGTTGATAGTAACAAAACTATCAACCACAAAAGAGGCTTTTAATATTCTACAGGTTCACCTTGTTATTAATTTCTTTTCTTCTTCAAGGTTAAAGCTACCCCTGCCAGTGCCATAACTGCTCCAACAATTGGTAATGCCGTTTGTGTGGTACCAGCATTCGGTAAGTCACCCGTGTAAAGATTTCTTACTGTAAATCCTTTAATCGTAGTTTTGTAGTCCTCTACTTTATCTTCTGTGATGGTGTAAACAATGGTTGTTCCATCAGCGTTAAAGATTGGTAGTTCTTTAAAGGTATGGGTGGTCTTTCCGTTTTTCAGAATGACTTCCGCAACTTCTACGCCATCTGCTAATAGATTGATGGTGATTTCAGGTCTTGATTTAGGCCCATTTACCCAGATTTTTTTCACTGGAATATCTTGAGATCCTTGGTCAAACCTATTCGTTACTTCAAATCCATCAATGGAAGAAATGTATCCTTCCACTTCATCCTCGGTGATGGTGTAAACAATGGTTGATCCGTCTGCATAATAGATTGGTAATCCAGTAAAAGTATGGGTTGTGTTGCCATCTTTAAGGGTTACTTGATCTATCTTTTGTCCGTCTGCAAATAGGTTAATGGTAATTTCAGGTTTTGTTTCCGGTCCGT
>LSQX01053761.1_pt1 | contig 14831 bp, 17 predicted proteins | sample 654561 | NCBI WGS metagenome assembly LSQX01 (sample SAMN04489861, study PRJNA283612) | anaerobic digester metagenome | isolation source: 4 biogas reactors fed with cattle manure at either 37C or 55C with and... | place: Denmark: Kongens Lyngby | collected 2014 | reverse complement strand
CTCCCGATCCCATCATGGAACCGGCTGCCACAAGATTGTCATAGTCGATCGGAACGTCGAGCATTGAGGCCGGCAGACAGCCGCCTGAGGGGCCACCGGTCTGGACAGCCTTAAAAGCTTTGCCGCCGGGGATTCCTCCGCCGATATCATAAACAATTTCGCGTAGGGTTGTTCCCATCGGAATCTCAATCAAACCGACATTGTTCACTTTTCCACCGAGAGCAAAGACCTTTGTCCCCTTGCTGCGCTCGGTACCCAAACCGGAGAACCACTCGGCACCTTGGAGAAGGATGACCGGAATGTTGGCAAAGGTTTCGACATTGTTAAGGATGGTTGGTTGACCAAACAGCCCTTTGATCGCCGGGAACGGCGGCCGTGGCGTCGGGTTGCCGCGCTTACCTTCGATTGAGCGCATAAGGGCGGTCTCTTCACCGCAAACAAAAGCTCCGGCGCCCAGTCGGATCTCAATATCAAAATCAAAACCGCTGTCAAAAATGTTCTGACCAAGCAGTCCTAGGTCTCTCGCCGCATCGATCGCCAGCTGCAAGCGCCTGACCGCAATGGGATATTCGGCGCGGACGTAGGCATAACCTTGGTTGGCCCCGATCGCATAACCGGCGATGGCCATGGCCTCGACAATGCTGTGCGGATCTCCTTCCAATACCGAACGATCCATAAAAGCGCCGGGGTCGCCTTCATCCGCATTACAGCAGACATACTTTTGCCCGCTGGGCTGGTTGGCGGCAAACTCCCACTTTAATCCGGTTGGGAAGCCACCGCCGCCTCGTCCTCGCAAGCCGGATTTTTTGATGACGTCAATCACATCCATGGGAGGAGTTTTTTCGGACAGAATTCGGCCCAAAGCCAGGTATCCGTCTTGAGCAATGTACTCGTCGATGGATTCCGGGTTGATCAAACCGCAGTTGCGGAGCGCAACCCTTAATTGTTTGGCAAAAAACCGTGATTCCTCAATATTTTTTGCCTGATCTGAGAGCAGATCGGCCTGACTTGTCATCAGTCGCCGGACATAGCGACCTTTTTCCAAATGTTCCGAAACAATTTCGCTGACATCGGCCGGTTGAACCCGATAATACATCACGCCTTCCGGGTAAACAACAACAATCGGTCCTTCGGCACAAAGTCCAAAACATCCTGTTTGAACAACTTTGACCTCCCGATCAAGTCCCAGAGAGGCTATTTCCCGCTCCATCTCCTCGATAATCTGAGGAGACTTCGATGCCGTGCATCCCGTACCACTACAAACCAGCACATGTGCCCTGTACAAGTTCATGATGTCAAGCCTCCTTATATTTAGCCAAAATCGCCGGTATCTTATCCGCGGTCAGACGACCGTAGACATCGTCATTAATCATCATGACCGGTGCCAGACCACAGGCACCAACACAGCGACAAGGATTGATGGAAAATTTCATGTCATCGGTGCACTCGCCGGACTTAATTCCCAGCTCGGATTCCACCTTCTCCAAGATGGCCTGCGCACCCTTGACGTAACAGGCTGTTCCCAAGCATATGCTGATCATATATTCTCCCTTGGGTTCGGTGGAAAAGAAAGAATAGAAAGAAACAACGCCATAAACCTCAGCCACCGAAACGCCCAAGCCGAAGGCAATTTCCCGTTGCACATCAAGCGGCAAATAGCCGTAGATATTCTGAGCTTCTTGCAACACTTGTATCAGCCCTTGGCGACCCTGCGCGTTGTGCTGACTTAGCACCTCGGCCAACATTTGCTTTTTTACATCCTGAGTCAGTGTTTTCATAATTACCATGCGTTGACTCACCCCCTCGACTTTATACAATAACATGATTCTTTTTTATCAGCAACACAACCCATGAAAGATTGTAACATTTTGCGCGCCACTTGATGAATGGGATATACTTATATGATAACAAAGAATGGAGGCTCGCTAAAATGCATCTTTGCTGGTCGGTCGGCCATGAGGATCATGGTCAGCGCGCCGTGGATGTTCTGATCCGACGAACAGATATGTCTCGTTCAATGGCCAAAAAAATCCGCCTTTATGGACGACTGACCTGCAACGGTCGTGAACACCGAATGATTGATCCGGTTTATACCGGCGATNNCGCCCTCCACCCTGCATTCCAATCATTCCTTGGACATCTGCTACATTGACGATTGGCTGTTGGTAGTCAACAAGCCCGCCGGCATGGTTACACATCCCACTTACCTTCATGATCAAGGATCATTGACCAGCTTGCTGGCTAATTTCCCCTTGCATCCTGTCAATCGTCTGGATCGCGACACATCAGGATTGGTGCTTATTGCCAGAAACGGACATGCGCACTATGTGATCGCCCGCAACCCCATGCGCAAGATATATGTCGGATTGGTTCATGGCCAAACCGGCGACCGCGGAACAATCGACGCGCCGATTCGTCGGTCGGATGGCAGCATCATACTGCGCGAGGTTCATGACGAAGGAGTTCCCGCCCAAACACGTTGGCGCCGTATCCACTACTTTCCTCACTCGGATATCTCTTTTTTAAAATTCGAGTTGTTGACCGGCCGAACGCATCAAATCCGCGTCCATTGTCATTATGCCGGTTTTCCCTTGGTCGGTGACGGTCTCTACGGCCGTCGGTCTCTTCAGGAGTTGGCTTTGCCGGATTCATTTGATCCGGATAAAATAATCGGCCGACAGGCATTACATGCCGCCGGCCTGACCTTTCACCATCCGATTTCCCGCAAAGAGATGACCGTCAACGCCACATTACCTGCCGATTTTCGACGGCTGATGACCTGTCTTTTTTCGATTTAAATCAAATTAGATTTGCTCGTTGCCGCCTGATCAAGCAATTTGCTTGCCAAAATTTCGGCCTCCTTTTCGCCACTGCTTCCGGCAAGGAGCCGAGCAATTTCCCGGCGTTGACCGGCGTGGTCCAAAGGATGGAGCCGGGTCCGGGTCTGATCGCTCCGAACGGTTTTTTCGATCAGAATATGCTGGTCGGCCATGGCGGCGATTTGTGCCAGATGTGTAATGCAGAAAATCTGCCGGGTCCGAGACAGCCGCATCAATTTGTCGGCAACTTTCTCAGCCGTATGGCCGCTGACACCGGCATCGATTTCGTCAAAGATCAAAACCGGTATCCGATCGGCCTCGGCCAAAATTGATTTGATAGCCAACATAATGCGCGACGCTTCACCACCGGAAGCGATCCGGACCAAGGGCTTCATAGGTTCACCGGGATTAGCCGAAATCAAGAATTCAACCTGATCCAGACCATAACGCCCGGCAAGGTCCGGATTATCTTGAACCGGAGCAAAACAAACGGCAAACCGAACATCTTTCATCCCCAGATCATGAAGCTCCCGGGTAATATGCCGCTCCAATCCGGCTGCGGCTTCTTGTCGGCACCGGCTCAAATGATGTCCTTGGTCGATCAATTGCCGGCCGAGCTGATCTTTTTGTTTTGTCAGATTATTGAACAAAGCTTCACTGTCTTCAAGTTCGGCCAGTTCTTCCCGAGCGATTTGTTGAAATTGCAAAACAGAGGTTAACGTACCACCGTACTTTCTTTTCAACATCGTCAACTGGTCAATGCGTTCATCAAGTTTTTCCAATTCCCCCGGCATGATTTCCAAATCGTCCAATGCAGCCCGGATGTCACCGGTTGCGCTTTGCAGATTATAAAGCGATTCCCTGACCTGATCCGCGGTTTCGGCCAAATCCGGCAGATGCGCGGCAACGATGTCCAGACGAGAGGATGTGCGGGATAGTCCGTTTAAAATGACCGTTTCATTCTCTCCGCTCAAGGTTTCCAACGCTTCTGCCAAAGCACTTTTTATTTTTTCGGTATTGGCCAAAACCCGGCGGCGCAGTAAAAGTTTTTCGTCTTCGCCTGCATAAATTCCCGCCGCCTCGATTTCTCTGATTTGGTACTCCAAAATGTCGACTCGTCTGGCACGTTCCGCCGGATCTGTTCCCAAGGTCTGAAGCTTGCGACGGCAGGTTTGGTAATCGACGTAAATTTCCTGCCAGGCTGTCAATGCGTCAGCCAAGGGCTGTGCGCCATATCGGTCAAGGAGGTGAAGATGGGTCTCGGTTTTGAAAATAGCTTGTTGATCATGTTGACCATGAATATCAATCAGATAGGACGCCACATCACGCAAAAGACCAAGCGGAACCACACGACCGTTGATGCGACAGATGGTCTTTCCGGACGCCAGAATCTCTCTGGACAGCAGCAACTCCTCCGTATCAGGGTCATCGTCCGGACTCAAGCCCAGCTCATCAAGGAGGTTTGTTGGAAGGGCGATTGTATAATTGGTAAAAACCGCTTCTATTGTTGCTCGATCTTGGCCGAAGCGAATCATGTCTCGATTGGTCTTGTTCCCGGTCAAAGCACCGATGGCATCAATCAAAATGGATTTGCCCGCACCGGTCTCACCGGTCAAAACCAGCAGGCCGTCGCCGGGATGCAAAACGGCGGTTTCAATAAGCGCAACATCATGGATTTCAATCCGCTCAAGCATAATCAGTCACGGGGAGGGTTTTTACCGCTTAGACCCTGCAGGGCGATCCGACTCAGTGTTTGACTCAAAGCCACCGCCTGCTCGGCGGATCGTGTCGCGACAAAAACCGTGTCATCGCCGGCAATGCTGCCGGCCACTTCGGGCAGCCGCATCGAGTCCAAGGCCGAGGCGCAGGCTTGGGCCATGCCGGGTAAGCTTTTAATGATGACCAGGTTGACGGCCAAATCAACCTGAACGACGGCTTCGGAAAACACCTTCATCAAACGGCCGGACGCAACCTCACCGCTGCGTTCCATGGGAACATATTTTTGCAGGCCATGACCGGAGGTAACTTTAATGATACCCAACTCCTTGATATCTCTGGAGATCGTAGCCTGCGTAACTTCCAATCCAATTTTATTGAATGCAACGACCAGCTCTTCCTGCGTACTGATGTCGGCTTCACGAATCAGTTGCAGCAGCTTGGCTTGTCGTTCGCTTTTGGACATTCTCATCGGGCTCTCCCCCTAGCTTGGATTTTTTGCGGCAAAGCAACATAAAAATCATCGTTCCCCAGTCGAATAACTTGCAAAGATTTGGTTGATCGCCGTATGACAACGGTTCCGCCGCTTTCAACGTAGATATCCCGCCGACCATCAATGGAAACCAAGGCTTGGTAGGGATAATCTCCGATTTTGACGACAATCCGGCTGTGGTCGGCGGCGATATAACTTCGATTGTGCAACGTGTGTGGGCAAATCGGCGTAATCAGAATCAAGGACAGCTCCGGATGAATGATCGGACCACCGGCGGAAAGAGAGTAGGCTGTTGAGCCGGTAGGAGTAGAAACAATCAGGCCGTCGCCGGGTATTCGATCAACGGTTTCCTGATTAATCGTCAATTCAAGGGTCACTATTCTGGGCGAGGCACCACGAGAAACAACCGCATCATTGAGAGCAAAACCCTCGCCCAGCAATACTTGGTTATGGTCGAAACACGAAACATCCAGCATCATCCGCTGTTCCAGTTGATAATCGCCGGACACCAACCTTGCGATCGCAGGTCGCAGTTGGTCGGGAAGTATTTCCGGCAAAAAGCCGACACTGCCAAGATTGACTCCTATCACCGGTATGGATTCATGACCCACCAAGTGAACGAGGGAAAGAAAGGTTCCATCTCCTCCTAAACAGACCGCCAGATCACAGGTGGCATAATCAGCCAATTCAACCTGCCCCGACCCAGCCAACAAGGATCCTTTATAATCGGGGCCGGCAACAGCGGTCGCACCGGCCTGCCGGATATAATCTGCGGCACGAATCGCCAATGAGTAGTCCGGATCCTTGTCAGGGTTTGAAAAAAGCCCGATTCGCATGGTTCCTCCCAGCTCGTTAATCAGGAATCATCAGATCGCGTGTGAGTCTCATTATAACATGAGATTCTTTGCCCGCGCGACAATTCCTTCCGGCGTCAGTCCGTGTATTTCCAGCAACTGCTGCCGGCTTCCCTGCGAAATTTTGTCTCCATCGACCGCCAGAATCGAGGCGCGAATTGTCGGTTTTTGAGCCAGCAGCGCCGGCAGAATCATTTGACCAAAGCCACCGGTTGTCACAACCTCTTCCACAAACAAAACTCGGCCGGTTATGGCGACCGACCGGAATATCGGTTGAAGATCCGCCGGCTTGGCGCAAACCACCGCAATAACTTCGGCTTGAAAACCTTGGTCGGCAAGCAGCGCAGCAGCGCGCAAACAAGGGCCGATCATTGTACCTAGGGCAACGATCGAGATGTCTTTTCCGCCCTTAAGCTGCGTGGTTCGCAAGGATAACTGCTCAGGCAACGGATCCGGCCACTCTTGACCCCGCGGATATCGGATGGCAACCGGATGCTCGGCCGTAGCGGCATAGGCCAGAACCTCGCCTAATCTTCGGCAATCCGGCGGACAGAAAACCTCAAGACCGGGCAGGGGCAGCAGAAGGCTCAGGTCGTAAATCCCCTGATGTGTTTCGCCATCCTCGCCGACCAGTCCGGCACGGTCGATGCTCAGGACCACCGGCAGCTCCTGCAAGCAGATGTCATGGAGCAATTGATCGTACGCTCTTTGCAAAAAAGTGGAATACAACGCAACAAAAGGCTTCATGCCGCCGGCAGCCAAACCGGCAGCCATCGTGACCGCATGCTGCTCGGCAATCCCCACATCAAAGAATCGATCCGGAAACCGCCGGGCAAAATCCGAAAGGCCGGTGCCGGCCGTCATCGCCGCGGAAATCGCACAGATTTTGGGATCTTTTGCAGCCAAATCGGATAAGGATCGACCAAACATCTCCGAAAAAGTACGCCCGCCGCTTATACCGTTAGCCACGCCATTTTCAATGACAAAGGGCGCCACACCGTGATAGACATCCGGTGATTCCTCGGCAAAAGAATAACCTTTTCCTTTTTGCGTTAATACATGGAGCATCACCGGACCTTTAAGCAGACGGATCGAGCGCAAGTGCCGGCGAAGGGTGTCCAGATCATGCCCGTCAATAGGACCGTAGTAGCGAAAGCCGAGCTGCTCGAAGAAAATCCCCTGGCGTTGGAAGAGCTGGCGTAGATATCGTTTGAACAATTGCAGGAGATTATAGATCGGTCGGCCGATCAACGGAGTTTTCGGCAACACAGTATCGATCCCCGACTTCAGCCGGATATAGTTGGGGGAAATGCGTAATTTTTCCAAATGACGCGACAAACCGCCGACATTGCGACCGATTGACATTTGATTATCGTTGAGAACAACCAGCAGGTTTTCACGAGCTTGGCCGGCGTCATTCAATGCCTCGAAAGACATGCCGCCTGTCAGGGCACCGTCACCGATCACGGCAACGGCTCGTCCGGCCTTCCCCAGCCTCCGCATGGCTCGACTCAGTCCGAGAGCAGCCGAGATCGAAGTGCTGCTATGGCCGGTATTAAAGCAATCAAAGGGACTTTCACAGCATTTTGGGAATCCGGACAACCCCTCTTTTTTCCGTAGTGTAAAAAAACGATCCAGCCGGCCGGTCAAAATCTTCCAAGTATAGCTCTGATGGCCCACATCAAAAATGATGCGATCATTTTCCGGATCAAACTCCAGCAACAAGGCCATGGTCAACTCAACCACGCCCAAGTTGGAGGCAAGATGCCCACCGTTGCGAGCTACAGTGCGGATGATCAGATTCCGGATTTCGCTGGCAACCTGCGCAAGTTCAGCTTTTGAAAGTGATTTTAGTTGGTCGGGCAGTTGCAGGTTTTCAAGCAGATTTTGCCCAGATTTTTGATCGAAAGACTTCATATCAACTGGTACGAATCTGGAGATAATCGGCCAGATCATGCAAAAATTCAATCGCTAATCCGCCCTCAAGCAAGGGTTGAAGAGCATCTTTGGCTTGCTCAACGGTCAATGCCAGCTGACGGCGCGCTTCGTAAAGGCCTAGCAGGCTGACATAGGTCGGTTTGCCGTCACGATGATCCTTGCCGGCGCTTTTACCTAAGGTAAGGCGATCGGCTGTGGCGTCTAGGATATCATCTTGAATCTGGAAAGCCAAACCGATGCCATCGGCGTAACACTGCAGCGCATCGAGAACCGGCGGAGGCTGCTGGGCCAGCAAGGCAGCGGCAATGACTGCTGCTTTCAGCAAAGCGGCGGTTTTTTTGCCGTGTAAAACACGCAATTGATTTAAGGTTAAAACATCACCTGCAGCCGAAAGATCGAGGATTTGCCCGCCGATCATGCCGCTGCTGCCGGCGGCCTTCGCAATGTAGCCTGCCGCCCGGATTGTTCCCGGTCGTTCAAGACGAATCGCCGACAACATCACTTCGTAGGCTCTGTTAAGCAGTGCATCTCCTGCTAGGATGGCAACGGCTTCGCCAAATTTAACATGGCAGGTCGGTCGTCCGCGCCTCAAATCATCGTCATCCATGCTGGGCAGATCATCATGGATCAAAGAATAGGTATGAATCATTTCCAGAGCGCAGGCAAAGGGCATGGCTTCTGTTTCCGGCAATTGCAGCATTGTCGCCGTAGCCAAAAGCAATACCGGACGAATTCGCTTCCCACCACCTAAAAGACTGTAACGGGCCGCCTCAACCACAAGGCCGCCTTCATCATCGGGGATTGATGGAAAGTATTGCGGTAGCCATTCCTCCACCCGGGTTTGGAGTACGGCGAGTTGTTCGTTGAATGAATTCATCAGCCGTCCTCACCAAAAGGCTTTTCTTCGAAACCGCCGTCGGATTTTTCAATGAGCTCCGTGATCTGGCGTTCAATTTCCCGGAGTTTTCCGGCACAAATTTCGGTCAAGGCCATTCCCCGACGAAAAAGAGCCATGGAAGCCTCCAGGCTGATATCTCCGGACTCCAAGCTGTTAACAGTCTGCTCAAGCTCCTTCAGCGCTTCTTCATAACTGAGGTTACGCAGGTCCGCCGAATTCTCATCGAGATTGTTGGTCTGATCATCCATATTCATTTTATCGCCTCCAGTCCCGCACTTGGCGGACATCACAATTAATTATTCCGTCACGCAGCCAGACCTCGATATTTTCGCCCGGTTTGACCAACGCAGTCGATAAAAGCACGCTGTTGTCTGCGGCCCTTGTCACAACGCCGTACCCTCGCGCGAGCACCTTGAGGGGGCTTAAGGCATCCAGTTTGCCCGCGAGAATGGAAAACCGCCGTTCCGCCTGGCGAACGTTGGTCTGAGTCACGGTTACCAACCGCTGAACCAAGCGGTCGACATCCAAACGACGTCGATCGGTTATTTCCAAAGGCCGGCGCAGGACCCTGTTGACCAAAAGATGATCAAGCCGCAGACGTTGTCGTTCCAGTCGCCGACTCAAGGCTTGCCTGAGGCGGATTTGGGCTTGCAAGATTAAATTTTCCTGCTCGCTCTTGACCGGAACAGCCAATTCCGCAGCCACCGATGGCGTTGATGCCCGAACGTCGGCCACAAAATCGCAAATTGTGAAATCGGTCTCATGACCAACCGCAGAAATAACGGGAATCTTTGAACGATAGACCGCCCGGGCAACAATCTCTTCATTAAAAGCCCAGAGATCTTCCAGCGATCCACCGCCACGACCGACGATCAGGACATCGGCCTGACCCAATTCGTTGAATCGGTCGATCGCAGCAGCGATGGCTGCCGCCGCCCCCTCTCCCTGAACCGCGACCGGTATCAACTGCAACCGAAAGTTTGGAAAGCGCCGGGTCAGAACCTGTAAAATATCGCGAATGACAGCACCCGAAGGCGATGTAACCACACCAATCAAACGGGGCAGTAACGGCAATTGTTTTTTGTGCTCCGGGTCAAACAGACCTTCGGTCTCCAATTTGCTTTTCAGCTGCTCAAAGGCCAAATAGAGATCCCCTACGCCGTCAGCCGACATGCTCTGAACATAGAGTTGAAAACGGCCATCCCGGTCATAAATCGACGCCTTCGCGGTTACAATGACTTTCAGGCCATCGGCCGGTCGAAATTGCAGACGGCCGGCATAGCCCTTAAACATGACGCAGCTGACCGCGGCTTCATCATCTTTCAGCGTAAAATACAAATGACCGGATGCGTATGATTTAAATCCCGAAATCTCGCCCCGAACCAGCACCGGATTCAAATTGCCGTCCCGTTCCAGGAGGGTGGCAACATAACGATTTAATTGAGCAACGGAAATCGGTTGGCTCATTCGGTCCCTCCACTGATGCGTCCCAAGATGGCATTGATGTACGATCTTGATTCTTCGCTGCTGAATTTTTTACTCAGCAAGACCGCTTCGGATATGGCTACACTGGCCGGAACATCATCTCCGTAAAGCATCTCAAAGATCGCCAGTCTCAAAATAATCAGATCGATTTTGGGCAGTCGTTCCTTGCTCCAGCGTTTCAGCAAGGGCTCAAATTGCGCATCCAGATCGATCTGACGCGCACGAACCCCNNCCCCCCGCACCAGCGACATCATATATGACTGGTCTTGAGCTTTGACATTCCTATCAATGAGAAACGTATTGATCTGGTCTTCCTCGTCTCCCTTTTGTAATTCCAGCTGATACAACAGCATAAATGCTTTTTCGCGGGCCACGCGGCGACTCATATTCTCCCCCCTTACCGGAACATGCCGGGGGGCAAAATTTTGTCCAGCAGGTCGAGGAATGCCTGACGATTACGGAAATAGCGAACCCCCAAAAAGTAGCCAAGAAACGTCATGGCAATCAAGAACAAGGTCTTGAGAATACCAAAAATAACCAAAGACAAGGCCAGCACAAAGCCGACCAAGGCACCGATGGCGCCGGGACTTTTGTTTTTTAGGTTTTCGGCAAGTTGCTGCCAGATCTTTTTCATATTGTTTACCGTTCAATGCGGGCGGCTACCGGTTCTACCCGGCTGACCCTGACGACAACCTGCGCCACTTCAATGCCGGTATACCGCTCCACGTCTTTTTTGATCCGATCCTGGACTTTGGCCATCATGGCCGGCACCTCGACATCCGAATACAGCACCGCGCTGATCTGTATGGAAATTTTATCTCCCTTGAAGGGCGCCACGTGCGCTTTGGCGGTTTTGATGCCGCATTGCGCTGATTTGGCAGCATTCAATGCGATGCTTTCGATCGCATCCACTCCTATATCAATGTTGCCGATCTCCGTGCTTCGAATCCGGGTACGACGCAACCGACCGCTCATGATTCCATAAACCATGGTTATCAAGCTGACAACAAGTACAAACAAGGCCAAAAAAATGACGATGATCCGCGATGATGCCCGGCCCGGCAGAGTGATCAGGAAATCCAACATTCCCGCATAAACGGAATCGAATAACATCATCATCATCAGGACAAGAGAAAAGACAGCTAAAATAAATGCCAAGACAATAAGTGTAAAGCGAACAAGCCGGTTCATTTTTTGTCTCCTTCCCCGGTCACAACCCCTTTGACGTGGACGTGGACGGCCTCGACCATCAGGCCGGTATATTTTTCAACATCCGACTTAACCTGTTCCTGCAGATTCCACGCCACCTCCGGAATGATATTGCCAAAGTAAACGATCGGATAAACAGTGATGGCGACCATCTCCTCGTTGCCTTCATGAAAATCCACCTTGACGCCTTTGCCTTCATGCAAAGCGCCGACCGATTCTTTCAGAAGAACAATGTTGCTGGTATGCAGACCGGCGACACCCGGTGTCTGCAGCGCAGCTTCGGCGGCATACTGAGCGACGAACCCACGAGACATGGTTCGTTCGCCCTTAATTGAAGCCCGAGGATAATCAGCCATGGCGATAATCAGGCGCGCTCCATGTACTCGCCTGTTCGGGTGTCGACACGGACGCGGTCTCCTTGGTTAACAAACAGCGGAACCTTGATGACCGCGCCGGTTTCTAGGGTGGCGTTTTTCGTGGCGTTTTGAGCGGTATCCCCTCTTACGCCGGGCTCACAATCCGTAACCTCCAACTCAACGAAGATCGGTAGTTCGATCCCAAAAACCTCGCCCTTGTAAGACAGGACCTTGCAAACCATTTCCTCTTTGAGAAATTTAAGGGAGTCACCTAAGGCCTCGGCGGAAAACGGGATCTGCTCGTAGGTTTCAACGTTCATAAAGTGGTAAAGATCACCATCGGTATACAGATAGGTCATGTCAGCGCGGTCGAGCTGGGCTCTTTCAAATTTCTCGCTTGGATTGAAGGAGCGTTCAACAACCGAACCGGTCTTGACATTGCGGTATTTGGTCCGGACAAACGCCGCCCCCTTTCCGGGTTTGACATGCTGGAACTCGACGACCTGAAAAACCTGTCCGTCCATCTCAAAGGTGACACCGTTGCGGAATTCGCCTGCGCTGATCATAGTATTGTTTCCTCCGTTTTTGCCTCATCCGGCGTTTGACGATGGTCAAATTCGTAACTATTTTAGTCCATGCCTAGCCGAAGCGTCAAGGTTTAGGACCCCCTTTTGGCTTTCTCATAGAGGCTTTTCATCACCACGGCGTCGGCAGCCTGTGTACCGTCCGATTCACAGATGATTATCGGTTTAAGATTCAGTTCCACCATGACTTGGGAAAAAGGCTCAAAATCGGGGCCAAACTGGCGATCGGCCAATGTATGGTGCCGTTTTTCACCACCGGCGGTAAACTCAATCCGACTGAAATGAACATGCATGTTGGTTAGTCTTTCCTGCCCCAGTTCATTGGCTATCTGCCGACAGATGTGCCGGTAATCATCGATTGTCTGCAGTTGGCCCTGCGTACGGGCGTTGAGATGGCCAAAATCTAGGCAAGGAAGCAGGCGATCGTCCAGTTGACATAACCGAATGACCTCCTCCAGATTCCCAAGCTGATTGATTTTCCCCATTACCTCGGGACAGAGTGTACAATCGCGGAGCAGATTCTGCTCATCGGCTCGTTGAATGGCTGTTTGCAGCAGGCCGAGAGCCAGCTCCAACGCCTCCTGCCTCGACCCGGCCTTGGCCGCGCTGCCCGGATGGAACACAACACGTTCGGCGCCCATTTGCCCAGCCGCCATCAGACTATCCAGAATATAGCCAATCGTTTTTTGTTGTTTTTCCGGCTCATTACTGGCCAGATTGATGTAGTAAGGCGCATGCAAACTGAGTCGGATGTTGTTTGCGCGAGCAGCCTCCCCCAAATTCTTTGCTGTGGCTTCACCAATATTGACGCCGCGCCCGCTCTGATATTCATAGGCGGTTAAACCCTGCTCTTTGAGCCAAGCCGGCATTTGTATCGATGCTTTGTATCCTTGATCATAAAAAGCCTGCGGATTGCCGGCAGGACCGAATCTTGGCATTCTTACCTCCTGATCTTGGCCTTGGTTCAATCAAGATGATCCCTGCGGCCCCAAAAAAAATTTTCCAGTTTGCGCCTTGCCCGGATTGTCCAAGGTTCCTTGGTCGTACGCGGACGAACGAGAATGGCTAGGCAACCGGCCCGGCGTGCGGCGAGGACATCGGTCAGCAACTGGTCGCCGATCATGACACATTGCTCGGGTGCGATACCGGCCGCCAGACAGGCTTTACGAATCCCATATGTTGATGGTTTCCCGGCCTGCGCGCGCACCGAAACATCCAGCCCCGCGGCATATTGCCGGGCCCGTTTCCACATCGCATTGGTGATAATCTGACATACGAGTCCGGCTTCCTGAACCCGACCTATGACCTGACGAGCATAGTCGTCTGCCACAGACGCGCCGTGCAGCGCCAATGTGTTGTCGATATCAAGCAGAATGAGTTTGTAGCCCTGATCTGCAAGTGTTTGAAAATCCACCTGCAAAAGATCAGGAAACATATAATCCGGAGTGAAAAGCTTTTTCAATCGCTTCGTCATTAACTTCATTCCGCTCCCATGCTGCCGACATGATTTTTTGCTACATAACACTAGTATCGGAGTTTTATCCTTCCCCGTCAACCGTTAAACCAATCCAAACCGGTTGCTTGATTGAAATCAAGGTTAGAGTTGACTATAATTGGAGTGTTGAAATTAAGGGGGAGCACAAACATGAAAGTTTGTAAATTCGGAGGTTCGTCTTTATCCAATGCTGAGCAGATTCGTAAAGTATGTGACATTATGCTCAGCGATCCCGACCGGCGGGTCATGGTGGTGTCGGCTCCGGGAAAACGCACACGTGAAGACACAAAGGTTACCGACCTTTTGATCGCGTTGGCCAATGCCCGCATTCAGGGCTATGACGGTCAAACAGAATTGACGGCGGTTGTCCGCCGCTTTGCCATTATTGCTAATGAATTGGGCCTTCCCGATTCTTGTCTGGCCGCCATCAAGACCGATTTAACGAAACGAATGCACGCTGATCACACGAATTCGCTCAAATTCATGGATTTGCTTAAAGCCGCCGGGGAAGACAATTGCGCCCGGCTGGTCGCGGAATATTTTAAAACCCTTGGCTGTGAGGCAGCCTATTTCGATCCGAAAGAGGCCGGCATGTTTCTGACCGAAGAATTCGGCAACGCCCAGATTCTTCCGGACTCCTACGGTAATTTAGCCAAACTTTCCGATTATCCGGGACTGATCATTTTCCCCGGATTTTTCGGCTATACTCTGACGGGAGAAATTGTGACATTTTCTCGAGGCGGCTCGGACATTACCGGCTCTATACTGGCAGCGGCCCTCAATGCCTCGGTGTATGAAAACTGGACGGACGTGGATTCCGTCTATGCTGTAAGCCCCAGCTTGGTAAGCAATCCGCATCCCATCACGGAAATAACCTACGATGAAATGCGCGAACTGGCCTATGCCGGCTTCACGGTTCTGCATGACGAAGCGCTGACCCCGGCTTACCGGAACGGCATCCCGGTCAATATCCGCAACACCAAC
>LSQX01326605.1_pt1 | contig 14833 bp, 9 predicted proteins | sample 654561 | NCBI WGS metagenome assembly LSQX01 (sample SAMN04489861, study PRJNA283612) | anaerobic digester metagenome | isolation source: 4 biogas reactors fed with cattle manure at either 37C or 55C with and... | place: Denmark: Kongens Lyngby | collected 2014 | reverse complement strand
TGCGCAATTTATTGTACTTTATCACATTCCATGCGCTGTAGGTTTTGGGATTTCAACGCCGGAACAGGCGACAGAAATAGCCAAATTCTCGGATGGCGTAATTGTGGGAAGCGCAATAGTGGATATGATCGCGAAATCCGGCTATGAATGCATACCTCATGTGGCTGAATATGTACGCACGATGAAAAAAGCAATCAATTCATAACATAGTGATAAGCCGCATTAGCCGTGTAAATGCATAAACTTACATATTACAAACAGCCCGCCGTTCGCCCGGCGGGCTGTTTTCTGTGAAAGAACGATCATAATACTTGCGTTTTTGTTTTAGCAGTATATTATAAAGGATTTGCATTTACTAAGTTTCGGAATAAATTCCTTCTTCCCACCAGATTCTGTTCATCCGCTCGTAGCGTTCAAGGGGGAGGCCGGTATAAACGCAGTTGGAGGTTGAAAAAATGTAACCTTTTCCTCTGGCCATACCTTGCCGAAGGGCGCGGCGGACGTCAGCATCGCATTCTTCCAGAGTACCGGTTTGGAGCAAAGCGCAGTTTACATTTCCGATAAAAGTCATCCTGTCGCCGTAAAGTTCCATGACTTCGCTCAGGTTAACACCGCCCTGCGGGTCAAGGGAATGGATGGCATCGGGTTTACAGTCAACAATACGGGATAGAATGGGCATTACATTCCCATCAGTATGCTTGATTGTATAAAAGCCCATTTCCCGGAATCCTTGAATCACACGGGCAAGGTAAGGGCCTATAAACTCGTCGAATAACGAAGGGCTGAAGAAAGGGTTGGTGTTAAAACAATAATCAGAGCAAAGGGCATATCCGTCTACTAACCCTTGATGTTTTGCGTAAAACTCTGCAGTCCTCAGGCTGTTTTCAAGACGTTCCTCGGCAATTTCCTTGCATTTATTTGGTTCTTCATACAACATAATGCTGAATTCTTCCATGTTGCTTCCGTCCGGAATGGCGAATGTAGGATCATCCAGAAGGAGGAGAAAGTACTCATCGCCGCTCTTTTCCCGTATTGTTTCAAGAAGCCAGATCATCCGCTCATAATCATTGAAAGACGGATGGACAAGAATAGCGCTGTGGTGATATTTGGCAGCAAATTTGAGGTAACAGTCTGCGATATCCTCAATCTGCAGCTTTTTTTCCTGCCGGCTCATCTGATCCCACTGATAAAAACAGCGGTGCAGGGGATGTACTTTTCCGAAGGATTCCATGGTCAAAAAGAATTCCAGTTCAAACGTGGGAACATGCCCAGGGCAGTATTCTCTTTTTAATGCTTTGATGAAACGTTCCTTGTTGGTCATATTTCATATCTCCCTTTGCAGTTTATCCGTTGTAACGGATAAGGCCAAGCTTTTCAGCCAGAGCCGCCGCAGTAACCATGGTTGCTGTTGTTGCGTTTATCATCATCGAAGTGGGAGGATCCTTTTTGTTATTGGCAGAAGACTTTCTCCACAGCGGATAGTAGTAACCATTGCTGGAACGGCAATAATTGGCTATATTATACGCGGTTGTGCCGAACATTTCCCGTTCACTGCTTGTAATCTCATTCAAAGTCATCACTTTGGTAACATAATAATATGTAAAAGTAGCATTGGTATTGTGATCACGGTCGTTGATAAAGGCGCCTTCCCTGTTATAGACATTTGCGAGGGATTTCGCAGTCTGAACCGCCTTTGTTAGATAATTCTTTTCGCCTGTCATTTCATAAAGGGTAACATTTATCGCAGCCATAGCCATATTGCCGAAAAGGCTAGATACGCTGCCATTATCGGTTATATCTTTAGGGCGTATGCCGCCGTCAGGCCCGTTTTTTTCGGTGCGGCCCGAACGGTTGACATTGAAATCTGTCCAGTAAAGATAATCAATTGTATTTACCGTATAGCTTCTGCCGTCCTGAAGGCCATTTTCATAAGTGATTACCTTATCCCGGCGGAGGTTGTTCTCTATCCAGTTGTAAAGCTTCATGCTTTTTTCGTAAAGGGATTGGTCATATTGCGCAGTGCCTTTTGTAGCTTTTGAGTATTCCAGAGCGGAAATCAGCAGTGAAACCGAATATATAGATTTCCACTGGTCTCCGTTATAAAGCTTTTTGTCGCAGTACCAGATACCGTTGTCCATTGTACCGTCTACCCAGTAGTCATAGGAATTATGAATCAGTTTGCGGGCTAACTCGAGTGCTGATTTATCGTTGAATATCCGGTAGATCGTGATAAAAAGCATGGCACTCCAACCGGCATCGTCGGAAGCGAGGTTGGGACTCTTACCCTGACGCCCTACTAGCTGTTCTTCATTAAAAACTGAGCGCAGGTAGTTCCAATGGGCTTGCATTTTTTGTTTTGTGTCTGCATCGCCGGTTGCAAAATAATAGTTTTCCATCGCGAGCATCAGCATTGCAGATTCCCATACCATTGACGGCTTGCCGGATATAGGCTCGCCTGCATGGGTAGCGATTATGTGGCCGCCATCCTTATCGGTCCAGTAATGGCTATACATATCCTGCATTACTTTTTTGGCGAGATTTGCGTAGCCGGTGGTGGGAGGTAAAGCCTTAGTGGTCGTTGCCGCTTTTGTTGTTGCTGTACTTGTGGTGGTATTTTGTGTTTTCTGTGTTGTTTTGTCTGTAGTGAAAGTGTTACGGGTATCTGTCCGGGGTGAGGAGGTTTCTTCAGCGCTGGATGGTTTTGTAGTATCCTGAGGTGTTTTTGAATCATCGGTTCTGCTGGATGAAGTGGTGTTGGAGTCTGTAGTTGTTTCCTTGCCTGAGCAGCCAACCGCAGAAAATGCGAAAAGGATACAGCATATTAGAGTGAACAGCCTTTTTACCATCATCTCTTATCCACCTTTCATTATTCAACAAGACCGGTACGTTCAATTCCCTGCATAAACTGCTTTTGCAGGAAAATAAATACAATTACTATCGGCGCAATGGTTATAATGGTTCCTGCCATAAAAACTGCGTTGTTAATCACTGCTTCCATATCAGTAAGCCCCATGTCAATAATCAGCTGCTGCAGCTTGCCGGGGCTTTCCAAGAACGGGACCATGTCCTGCAGGGAATTTGTCAACGTCCTCATTGATGGGCGGGAAGCATATAATTCGGGCTCATAGAAATCATTCCAATGCCATACCATGGAGAGAACTGATACAACAAGTATAACAGCCTTAGAGCATGGCAGTATTATGCTGGTGTAGGTGCGTATGAACCCGCATCCGTCAATCCGGGCAGCATCCTCAAGCTCGCGGGGCAGCCCCTGGAAAAACTGGCGAAACACAAATATAAATAAACCTCCGCGGAGCCCGAAGCCAAAGAAAGTGGGAATTATAACAGGTAGATGCGAGTTTAGCCATCCCAGGTTTGAATAGGTTAGGTACAGGGGGACAATTATTGCCTGGGTAGGGACGACAATAGACAAAAGCAAAATGCCGAACAATATATTCTGGCCTCTGAATCTGTAACGGGCAAAGCCATATCCAATCATTCCGCAGCTTATCAAATGACCGATAGTGCCGAAGATTGTGTAAATCAGTGAATTCTTTATATTTTGAGAAAAGTTAATGGCTTTATAAGCCATGCTATAATTGGCGAGCTTAATGGAGCGGGGAATCCAGTTTATTGTTGGGTCAAAAAGGTCGGAATGGGTTTTTATTGAAGTGATAAGCATATAGAAAAAGGGATATAGGAAGATGTATGCCAGATCTAATAAAATAATATAGACCATGGCGCGGACAAGATATTTTTTTATCAAAGATGGGGTTTTAATAATTGCTTTAATACGGCCAAAAGCCGCTTCACGTTTTTTTATAATGCCTGTTGCCAACGGTTACCGCCCCTTTCTGTTGTCGGTAAGACTGTTAACCCGCCGCATCGCAATGAACACTAACATAATTATCATCAGCAATAGCACGGAATAAATCAGGCTTAAAGCTGCAGAATAATCAAACTTCTGGTTTGAAAAAGCCAGTGTCTTGGTGTAATTCAGAATGGGGTTATTTATGTTCATGAAAGAATCCACCATTGAATATACGATACAGAGCAGTATTATAGGCGAAATCATTGGCAGGGTAATATGCCAGAAGCAGTCCCATTCGTTGGCGGACTCAACCCGGGCCGCCTCGTAATATGCCTGGCTTATGCCCTGAAGGCCAGACAAAAATAGGAGTATCTGCACGCCGCAGCCCCAAAAAATCACAATGATTATTGAAAAAAATCCAGTGACAATATTAGTAGCCGAGGTGCCAAGGTATTCAAGTACTTCAGGGGGCATAAAGAAGCTGCTGGCTGTCTGAATTGCTCTGCCGCTTACATTTTGGTCATACAGCTGCTGCATTACATAACCGTTGCCAAGAAGGAACGGCAGGAAAAAGGCTGTTCGGAAAAATCCGCGGAAGCGGATATTTTTATTTACAAGGATTGCAATTAGCAGCGAAAAGACAATGGTAAGCGGTACCTTTATTAATGTCTGTTCCAGTGTTTCCAACAGATAGGGGATAAACTGCATGTCGCTGAAGAACGCCTGCTTAAAATTGTCCAGCCCCACAAACTGGATTTTGAGCCCTACAATGGATTGCAGCTTCCCAAATGACAACATCAGAAGCAATATGATTGGATAAGCGAAAAACGCCAAAATCCCGATTATAAAGGGAGACATAAAAAAGTAGGCTTCCAGTGCCGTGCGTACTGTCATGGGCAGGTGACGGCGACGATTTTTTTCTTTTATTTTAGTTTTTTTGCTTTTTGTTACTTTTATTGCCATCGCCTTACCCTCCTTTGACCACAAGATAGTTTTTTGCCTGCACGGTCTGATTATCAATTTTTATGTCTTTGTCTGAATAGTTTATATAAATGGACAATCCGTTTTGATATGTAACTTTAACAAAATCCCCGCTCAGCCGTTCATGCTCAACCATTGGTATATCCCATATGCCGCTGAGTTTAGTGTTGAACTCGTTATAAATAGTTGCCATATCGTCTATCCAATCCTGATAACGGGAGGTATAAAGCCGGTTATAATCAGTATATTTAAGCATGTTTGCCGGTTGGTAAGTCAGCTCGAAATACGGCATGCACCCATATTCAATCCATTTGAGCTTTTGCAGGTCTTTATCGTAAAACAGGTTCCATGGGTCGGATGAATAGGCGATGCTGCCGTGAACTACCATTTGATAAAAAGGAACCGATTCATCGCACAGCCCTGTTTGGGACGCAGACAGGGGTATATTGTAAAGCCTGTCTGCATAGGGCAGGGCATACTGATTGCCAAATTCCACCGCCAGCTTTTTATTTATCCTGCTTAAAGTTTCCTGCCAGATGGCGGAAGTTGTATCGCGGTTGCATAGAGCTTTGGTGCGGCAATCCTCATATACAAACTGGGCAATTCCGTCAAGGGCAATTCCCACGTTCCCCCATTTGCCAAGGTTGTCAGAAAGCCTTAAAACCCTGGACATCACAGACAACGGCGTCAAAAGATAGTAGGTGTTGCTTGTATTCGAGAAGGGGAGAAGATTTCCTTGCTGTACCGCTTCGGTTCTGACTGAAAAACCGCTGTTACCCGATACAGCCAGCAGAGGATTGCTTTGAAGATATAGTGATAGCCCTTTGCTGCCGGAAAACTCGGCAAGCTCTGTTAGGCCTTTGCTGCCCCCAAGCTGCCACGCCGGTGAATGCTGGGCCGGATACACGCCGTACCCGTATTTTGACCAGCCTTTCAGGGTTACCGACTGACTGGTTATACCCATATCCATCAGCTGGATTAAAATATGTTTAGCCTGCTCAAAAGTAGTCATTGATATGAATTTGTCCATCAGCATCCGTTTTTCTGTAATCCCGCAAAACAGGTCAAGTGCCAAAGGAACGGTAGAATCTGCTGAGTTTTTAAGCAGTTTATTCCGTATGAGATAGTCACGGTAGGTTCTTGCCATTCCTGAATAGTTTGCGTCCTCACCGGTTAGCATTTTATATCGGATAACAAAGTCCTGGTCGTTACGCGCCTTATCGACTTTTACGCCTTTTTTCAGGTTTTCTGAGTTGCCGGCGGAAATATTGGACAGGATGGCTTCAAAAGTATCTCGGTACTGCAATTCAAAACAGACGCGGTTGAAATTGACGATATTCCCTTCAGGGCTTATCAGGATTTTTGAAAGGGCATCTCCAAGGGTCATATATGCAAGGAAGGCGTCGTCACCTTTTTTTACGCCATAAAGAGGCAATGCAGCTTCAAACTTCTTCTGCTCGTAAACTGTATAGTCATATATCGGGGTATTGACGTAATAATCGTATATTTCCGAATCATATGGGCCGTAAATGCCCAGTGACAAAGTTTGGCTTGCCTGCCCGCTCGTCCGGTGCCGATAGTTCTCATATCTTAACAGGGCCCCGCTGCCATCGGGATAGAAGATATAACCTTTGTCGGTGTGATAGGATGCGCCGAAGGCGGGAAGTATCTGAAGGCTCATCAGCAGATACCTGTTGCCTTCTTTAATGCTTTCTGAAGGAACGGCAATCACCAGTTCATCATTTTCCAAGGTTATATGCAAGGTCAGTTGCAACTGAAGCAAATTGAAGTAGTAAGTGATTGCAATGCCATTCTTCAGCCCTGAAACAGTGCGTTTGGAGGGCTCATACCCGCTATAGACTGTATTGAGTTTGCCTTCGTTTGCCACGATATCGGAATAGGTGAGGGCCAGCATTGAACTGGTAACGGCTTTTTGTATGGGATTGGGGGTACCCATGTTGTAAGCTTCCCAGTCTAATGAACTTGACCATACTGCTTTGCTCGCCTTGTTATGAAGATTGATGCAGTCTTCTTCCTCGCTGTAAAACAGCACAGTATTTTCGGTTTCTCCCACTTTGACAAAACTTCCGTAATTGTCGTTGGAATCTAACGGTTGATTTGATGCCGCCGGATATGTATATGTTTTTTTGAATGAAGAAGTCACCAGCCGGTTTTGGGAGCCGGACGAACTGCAGGAAGATAAAACAATCAGCAATCCCAATACTAAGCACAGGGTGCAGTATAACCGCCGGAAACTCAGGAAATGACAGATTTTACTCAAAGACAATACCTCCATTCCATGCATTAGACAAAGATACGCGGCGGCTACATATTAATCATGCGGATTTCCTGCATGATGCCGGTTACAAACTCAATAAGCTGGACTGTAAGTGACAATACCATCAGGATAACAATCCATATCAGTACTGTAGTGATGACACTTAATCCCGCTACAACAAGTGTCTTTTTGACCGTATAATTGTTCAGTATGTAGATATTGAGCAAAAACAGCAGAGCCGTTAATACACGTGTGGCATATATGATAAACACGAACAGGCTCTGTTCTTCTCTGCATAACACATGTGACAATATGGTTAGTAAAATGGTAACCAGGGTATACAGGACCGTACTGAAGCTGAAAGCGGTAAATATTTCATCCAGCTTGGATTCACCGCCGATAATGGAAGTTATCATAAAACATGAGAGTGCAAATGTTACGACAGGGAGGACCAGCTTTGCAAATTCCAGTAACAGGTTGGCATCCCGCGGGTCTAGCTTTACCAGAGGGTAATGTACGCCGTAAATGAATATTACCCTTGCAGCCATCATCGCAGCCAGTAGAATCGCGACTACCTGCCATTTGAGTTTCTTCCGGCTGCCCCGTACTATCGAAAACACTTCAAAAGGATGGAATATCGTGCCAATTCCTATCAGCAGCAGATTTCCTACGCTGTACCTCTTGGAATCGTGAGCATAGTACCGCTCCAACGCTGCTTCAGAAACTTTTTTCAACCCCATGATAATAAGCCCCAGCAAAACAGCTGACAGCACACATCCTGCTACCACCAACAAAAAGTGCTGCCGCAAAATTTGATGCCGGTATTTTGCAAAGGCTTCAGAGTACCCTAGCCGATCTGAAGCCAGCTTGTATTGCTCCATTGCTGTTTTCCAATCTTCAAGTTTAAACGCAGCATCGCCTATACCGATATTTGCCATCTGATAGTTCTCGCAAATATCCAAAACCTGATTCCAAAGCTTTTCTGCTGCTTTGTAATCCCCGTTATGGTATTCCATCACAGCAGCATGGATGGTCTTTATAAATTCTGTTGGCTCAAATACCTGAATGTTGTTTTTCGATTTATCCAATACATATAGGTTCCCATCAGAATCGCAGGCAATTGAAACAGGATTGGTAAAACTGCCGTTTAACTCGCCGCTTGACCCGAATACTGCGAGCAGGTTTCCGTCCAAATCATATTGAAAAATTTTGCATGTTGCACCGTCCAAAGCACTTATAATGCCTGAAGAATCAACCGCCAAATCGACGAAATTGGGCAGGGTGATTGAATTGTCGCCGTATCTGAAACTCAGGTCGTCAAAGGAATAGCTTACCAGATTCTTAAGCCAGGTCAGGCCAGAGGAAGCGTTGTAGTTTCGATATATATTGATTCCAACGGCATTCAGACGCTTTATTTCTCCATCCCGGGAATCCTGAGTGGTTGCAAAGATAAGGCCGTCATTATCCAGGACAATGTTGGTATAGGACGCCGCAATTCTTGTTCTTATTGCAGTCTTCTGCTTTTCTGAGCCGAACAGGCGGACCAGCATTTCACGAAGGCTGAAATCAATTTTGCTTTGCCCGACATATTCACGGAATCGGTTGTAACCGTCGATTGATATCAGGTATTGCCCCTTCAAGGCATAAATATAGCCGGTTTTTGTGACGATTACCTTTGACGGGTCAAAAATAAAATCACTGGGCAGGCTTTCCGAAATTGGCCTTGTGAACTCTTCTACAAAGCTGCCATCGGAAGAAAGGTGCAGGATTCGGTAATTTCCGGTATCAGCTATATACATTCCGTCAGCATCCGCAAAAATCCCTTTTGGGTTTTTTAAAGGCTTTTCCTCCGGGCCTTTAAAAATTCCAACCAGAGTACCATCGGGTTTCATTTTGACAACCCGGCTGTTGCCGGTATCAACTACATACAGATAACCGTCCTCGCTGAAGAACAAATCCTCCGGTGCAGAAAACAGGCCTGCATCATCAGTTGTACCTGGCTTGTTGATTACGGCCTTTAATGTGTATGTTTGTGCAATCGGCATACGCACAGAGCCTTCAACTATCGTATAGTCGGTATTGGTGAGAGCCTTGACGGAATATGTAAAGAAGCATAACGGGAATATGCAAGTCAGTGCAAAAATGATTTTTAGATTTTTTCTTGAAAATATACCGCTGGATTTCAAAACACCAATACCCCCTCAGGATTTGATTCCGGAATAAACCATGGTTGCCATTACCCGTTTTTGCATAATAATGAAAATCAAAATAGTTGGCATTGTCATAAGCAATGTAGCAGCCGACGCTGCACCCATACGGCCTATATTTCCTCCGCTTATGGTCTGCATGGCAAGAGGCAGGGTTTTCATCGCCTGGCTGGTTGTAAAAATAAGCGGTGAAAAATAGTCGTTCCATGTGGATACGAATGTCAGCATGACCAGAGTGCTCCAGGCAGGTTTTATCGAGGGCATCAGGATTTTCCAGTAAATCAGGAATTCGCTGGCGCCGTCCATTCTGGCAGATTCCAGCAGCTCGTTTGGAAATTGCTGTATAAACTGCTTCATCAGGAAAAAATTGTATGCCACAGCAATATTGGGGATAATCAGCGACGAATATGTGTTAATCAGGCCGAGGGAGTTTACCACCAGATATCTTGGAATCTGGGTGACATGATTTGAGAACATCAGAGCAGCCAGTATAATCGAGAATATCACTCCAGACCCGGCCGGATTATGTTTAGCCAGCCCGTAAGCTCCCATCGAGCAGACGATAACGGTTAAAAATACGGTCAAAGCTGTAACAAAAAGGCTGTTGAATACATAGCGCAAAAACGGTACAGTCGAGCTTGACAGGCTAAGCATCAAATCGCTGAAGTTTTGCAGGGTAGGGTTTTTAACGGTAAAGCGCGGAGGGTAAATAAACAGTTCGTTTAGGGGCTTAAAGGCTGTGCATACCACATATACCAAAGGCAGAGATGTGAATATTACAAGCCCTATCATAAACAGGTATAGTACTACTCGTCCGAAGGTTATCTTTTTTATTTTCCGGTGAAAGGCGGCTGAAACAGAAAATTTATATGTTTTTGTCAATTCCATGCTGTTTTTTCTCCTTTCACTCGTCTTTGCTGGACAGCAGCCTCATGACTACCCGGCCTAGTATAAACGTAATTAGGAACAAAACAACGGCTACGGCTGACGCATATCCCATTTGAAACCGGATAAACGCGTAATCGTACATATGTGCTACGATGGTATGCCCGGCATAGTTTGGGCTGGGCAGGCCTGCCACTGATACCGCAATATCAAATACTCCAAAGGAGGATACAATGGAATTGACGGCGCCGAAAAGAAGCTGAGGTTTAACCATTGGCAGTGTTATATACCAGAGTTCCTGAAAGCGGGAATTTACCCCGTCAATGTGTGCGGCTTCATAGTAGGTGTGATTAATTCCCTGAAGGCCCGCCAGGAAAACCAGGAATCCTGTTCCCATGCTCATCCAAATCGAAATAATAATGATTACTGTCATTATATAATCGGAATCCAATGTCCACAAAATTGGTGTGTCAATCAAGCCGAGCTGAAGCAGGAAATTATTAATATATCCATACCTGTCATTACTGAAAAACACAAGCCATACAACGCTCATTGCGACGCCGCTTGTGATGGAAGGGGCATAAAACGCCAGCGCAAACCCATTTTTAAATTTGAGTGTATTAATAACCCACGCAGCTATAAAGGACATTATGTAACCTATTGGCCCTGTGATTAATGCAAAAGTCAGGGTGTTACCCAAAGCTACGATAAACACATCGTCATCGGTTAGCAGAAGCCGGTAGTTAGTAAAGCTTACGAATCTGGATTCCTGAATCATGTTGTTGTTTGTAAAGCTGGTGATGATGGATACAATAACCGGAATAACTACAAAAACAGCAAACAGCAGCAAAAAGGGAAGCATAAACAGGTAGCCGGTTTTGTTTTTTATCCAAAACCTGCGCAGTGTCCCTTTTTTTCGTATGGGTGCAGGTTGGAAATTCTCGTATACGGATGAAGTAACAGGGTTATTCATAAAAACCATACTCCTCTTGTTTCGCGCGAAGCTCCCGATTGATATCATATACGGCTATGCTGAGTGCGTCGCGCACAGACTGCCCGTCATTAATAATCCGGTTCCAGGCGTTGTTCAAATGTCGTGAAGTGAAGTAACCGCCTAATACGACCGGGACTTCTCTGGCGTTTTTCCAGTAATCTTCGATTACTTCGAGTTCACCTTTTCCCCAGGCTAGATTCTTAAACGCTTCAACATTTGCGGAGGCCCAGCGCGCTTCCATGCCGATAAGGCTTTCCAACTGCTGTGAAAAATCGGTCTGTGTTTCTGTAGAGGTCCACCATCTCAGGAATTCCCAGGCTTTATCCGCTTTTTTGGTCTGATTCATGATAACGGCAGCGTTGCCAACCAATCCACCCGATGAGCGATCAATAGTGCCGTCTTCCTTTTTCAATCCCGGAATAGGCGCAATTCCCCACCTGCCGGCAAGTTCCGGAGCCGCTGTTGAAAATAGGACATAAAGGTTAAAGTTTGCAATCCCTATCGGCATTTCCCCTGAACGGAAACGGTTGTAAAAGTCAGCCGATACAGGTATGCCGTAATTAGTGTAAAGTTCTGTACACTCTTTAATTGCTCTGTAGGCTTCAGGAGTATCCAGAGCCGAATACTTTCCGTCCGCAGTATAATACTCGGCGCCGTGCTGGTATAAAAACATGCTGAAATCTACAGGGAAGAAAAAGTCCATATTGTTTTGATACAGGGTAGGAAGTACTGTATCATACAGTTCCTCACGGGTTTGCGGAAGGCTTATTTTTAAGTCCGAGAGTATATCCTTCCGGTAATACATCACCGTGAAATTCATGGTTTCAGGCAGTGCGTAGGTGGCTTTCTTCTTTCCGTTGTTATATTCGAAAGGAATAAAAATGTTTTCCAAAAATAGCTTTTTTATATCCTCAAAATCCTCAAAGGTTGATAAATCATATGTAGCGTCACGGATTGCCAGCTCCACAGGTGCGTTATAAGCCACCCCTAGTGCAACATCGGGCGCTTTGCCTGATGTAATTGACAGCATCAGTGCATTTACTGAACCTGTATTCAGCTGGCCTGATGGGAGAACGTTAAGACGAACCATGGTGCCGGTTTTGGGGGTGAAATTCATATCCGCCAGTTCTTTTATCAACTCTGCCCATTCTGAGCCGTAGGATACCCATACGTCAATGGTATCGCTTACTTCAACATCGTTGTTCAGAACGCTTCCAACGTTGTTGTAGTCTTTAAAGAAAGACATCACAAAGTTTACAAGCACTCCCCATACACGGGATACCAGGCTGGAGTTTTTATGTATCCACATCGCGTCAGGGGAACCAACCAAAATGCTGTCAAACATCAGAGGTTGCAATTGCAGGCTTTGATACCAGGAACCCAGGTTGGTAAGGGCTGAATTCAGGTCATCAAGTTTTCGGGGGATTGTGAAAGTATTATTTAGCATGCTTTGAAGCTGGTCCTTTATGGTCAGGAAATTATTTGCTATTGCGGGAACCTTCTCAGCCATTCCGGTAATCCGCTCATATTTATAATCCATGCTTTCAATAAGGGTTTTAAGGTCGCTTATCAGGTTGGGAACTGTTTTGTCCAATTTATAGTCGTAGTTGTAGTCAGGGTCTGAACCTGTAATTTTGGTAATATCGCTTAAAAGTGATGAAATCTTTATGGTGTCGCTGTTAAGTGAATGGATTATGTCAAGATAGGGGGAAACTGTTACAGTCATGGTAACAGTGTGCTGCCCTTTATCAAAATAAAACAGAAATGGTTCTCCTTTTTCGTCTGATAAAACAACAGTCTGCCACTTTTTTGAATAATTGAACTTATATGCAAACAACTCAGAAAAAGGAACATCACCGTCAATTGCAATTTTTCGGTAAGAAGGAAGTCCATCGTTCCAATTTTGCATAGCGCGGAATCCAAGTTTATATAACCCCGGCTTTTCTATGTTAATTAAAAATGTAACAGACTGGCCACCCTGCCTCCATCGGTATCCGCCCAGGACATTAAGCCTTCGGTTGGCAACCGAATAGGGTACTGTCAAAGGGTCGCTGTCGTATTCACGGCGAATAGCAGTATCGTTTTTTTCAATGACGCTGTTTTCCGCCTGCAAATACAAAGTCTCAGACACTGCCGGCTTGTATCCTTTTAACGAATACTCGGCAGCAACTTCTTTGTAACTTTTTGCCGTCCGCGGTTCCTGTAATCGGAGTTCGCCAATGCATAAATCGCCATTAAGGTATTCCAGCTTTATCGTGTGTTCGCCTTTGGCTAAGTAAAACAGAAAACAGTCGTCATAATGGCCGTTAGAATCTTTAAATTCCTTTGTTCTCCATTTTTCCAGAAAGGTTTGGGACGGCCAAACGTCATCCCCGAGGGAATTAACGGGCGGTGGCCCGCTGTCTACCCACGAACCGCGGAACGTAATGTTGTTAGCCTCGTAAAACGGAATCTCACCGTCTATATAAAGTGCGCGTGTGGCTTTACCACCATCCTTGTCATATATGTAATAGTCCAGTTCAATACGGTATAGTCCGGCAGTCTCTATTTGAACTGTCCAGCTTACGGTTTCAATCGAGTTATCCCATACAAAAGCCTTCCGCCCATTTATTTCCTGGACAGGCAGTTCTCCCTTTTCCGATTTTGCTGATTCGATACCGATTGAAACTGGGCTTAAGTTCTTATATCTGTATCCGTATTCTTCATAAGTCTCCATTAAAGATTTGTAATATATGTATTTGCTGGTCTGGTTATAATCAAAATTAACTTCGCTGGAGTGTGCATACTTTTCCTTCAACGGAACGTCACCCAAAACTTTGACAGGAAAAAGGTTTAAGCAAAAAAGCAGGGAAATAATAAGGAAGGCAGTACGGGAAAATGAACTTTTGCGCAAGGTGAACACTCCTTAACATAATGATATATCATTATATGCATCCGGTTCAAATTATCTACAGTAACATCAATATAATACCAATATTAAAAAATGCTGTCAAGCAAAAGCTGCATACTTTTTTACGAGAAATGCCATTAAATTTAACAATATAGGAAACAATTGTTCATATGAATAGTATATAATAAACGATTATCATATAAAATTAGTTTAGCGCGATACAAAAAAATATAATGTTATATTTTAGCTGAAATTATATATTGACAAATATCACCTGTGTATGATAATATACAAGCAGATGATGCTGAAACGTGAATTGATTGTTCCGGACTCTGATTAATAAATACGAAAATTTTAGTATTGAATTGAATAAATTGTGAAAAAACTACATACACGCAACAAAATGATATATCAAATAGATGAAGCAATAAACAAACCCACTTCATATAAATAGGCTCTGTAAAGTTAACATGAAAGAATAGCAGCCAAAATCGTACAAATGCTTCATGCCACAAGCAGAAACTCCCGTTTTTGTTTATTTGAAAGCCTAAGACCAGCGACTTGAGCCGGAGTCAAACCATTCAAAGCAGAATGAGGGCGGACGAAGTTAAAGAAAAAGATGAACATGGAAATCAAATTGTTGGCAGAAGCTAAAGATGAAAAGCCTTGTTTAGTTTTGTACCATGCTTTGAACTGCTTGTGAAAACATTCAATAAGATTGTTTGAGATATCATCATTGAAGCTTTCAACGCGAATATGTTTAGCATCGTTAAAGATGGATTTGACA
>LSQX01193217.1_pt1 | contig 14833 bp, 14 predicted proteins | sample 654561 | NCBI WGS metagenome assembly LSQX01 (sample SAMN04489861, study PRJNA283612) | anaerobic digester metagenome | isolation source: 4 biogas reactors fed with cattle manure at either 37C or 55C with and... | place: Denmark: Kongens Lyngby | collected 2014 | reverse complement strand
TTTTATGGTAAAGCCTTTAAATGTGCTGTGTTTCTATATTTCCGCTAACGTGTGCGGTGTTCGCCCAGCATTGCCATAGGCGTAGGACTGAGGCTCCTATCACGCAGGGGGTCGTGGGTTCGAATCCCACCCTCCGCACCATATTTAAGCTTGAATTAATGTTTGTTTTTTATATAGGGGTATTTTGGGATGTTAGTGTATATATGGTGTATATGCGTGGGTTGGTTTTTTGTGTTTGATTGCTTATTTAGTTTGTGGGGGTAGAGTAGAGTTGGAGTGTGTTAAGTTTGTTGTTTGGTGGGTTTGTTTTTGTTGTCACTTATTTTTTGGAATTTGTTCTAGGTATCATACGAGCTATGAGGAAAGTTTTAAATTAACGTGATTCCTGACTTAGTAAATTTTTTATTTGATGATAGGGATGTGCATAATTTTAAATCTATTGCCCTTTTATCTTCCTGGCAGCCTGTAAAGACATCAAGCTATTTGTCAACAAAGCAATAGCACCAGCCAAACCCAAAAGACCAGAAAACCCCAAGTTATGAAAGAGCCAAAACACCTAACGGAACAGGATTAGGTTTAAGGTTAGCCAAAAAATGGTAGACGTCTATGGTTGGACTACCAAAGAAATAGGCGCCCCAAGAGAGGGTGTACGATTCGAAAATAACTATCCTCGCTCCCTTATGTTTTGTTTCTACGCCCTAAAATTTTAAGGCTGGTTGTTTATGTAGTTATATGCTTAGTTGGCTTGTTTTATTTTTTAACAGCTGGTAATAAACTTGTTCGCTTAGGTCTATAATAGTAGTTGTCTTGAACATATGAGCGTTACATATGAGCGTTAAATGTTTATAAGCAATAACTCTAAAGTACCGCTTTAGTGCTCTTGATGCAGGTTTTTGTTTTTATATTCGTTTAGTGATGGAAATAATAGTTTTTTTTGGGTAACGCATAAAAGCAAATGATGTACAGTGTATTCTAATCACCAAGAGGTTTAATACAAATGTCGTCCGCAAAAACGTTACCGAGAAAATTTGTAGCAGTAGACCCAAGTAAATGTATAGGTTGCGGAATCTGTGAATATGCTTGTTCCTCAGAAAAAGGCGAAGCGAATAATTGGAACCCTGTTCGTAGTAGAATCCGTGTAGTTCGAATGGCGCCTGTATTTAATTTTGCACTAACTTGTCGTGGATGTTACGATGCAAGATGTGTAAAAGCATGTCCTGAACGTGCTATTACACAAAGTGAAATTAACAGTTTACTCATTATCGACGAAAAGAAGTGTAAAGGCTGCGATTGGTGTGTGCAAGCGTGCCCCCATGGTGGCATTGCTATAAATGCTGAAACGGGAAAAGCCATAGCGTGCAACTTTTGTGAAGGCGAACCCCGCTGTGTTGAGGCATGTCCAGAAGAAGCGCTCAGCGCCGTTGAGTCTGACGATGCTGCAGACCAGCTCTTCAATGTTGCTCTAGGAAAACTTCCTGCGCAAACCGAGCAATTGGCAGAAATTGTTAAAAAGAAAGACTGGAAACCGCTCATCACCTCAGCAGAGCAGCGTTCGGAGCGCATTGCAGAAAAAATTGATGCTATCAATAAGCGTGCAGCAGTTAAGAAACAACAAGAAGAAGCTCAATAATATTTTTTTGAGGTTAACGGTTTTCTTCGTAACCTCTTAATAACGCATCGATATCTAAACCGAGATTTTGTCCATTATAACCGCCTTCTAGGATAAAGAAAGTTGGCAAATTAAGTCTTGCAATTCTTGCACCAACTTTAAAATAGTCTTCAGTGACTAACCCTAAGGATGCTAAGTCACAACTGTGAGTATCAAACCCAGCTGAAACTGCTAATACTTCAAACGTGTCTGAATTAATGCTAGTTAATGCTTTATCTAACGTTTCTAGGTGTATTTTACCTCCGACGTTTGGTTGTAAAGCAAAGTTAATGCAGTTTGCTTCGGATGTACCGCCTGTTCCGGGGTAGTTTGGTGATTGATGTATAGAAATGTAAGTTACGTTTTGGTCACCTAGAAAGATTTCTTGTGTACCGTTTCCATGGTGCCCATCTATGTCTAAGATTAGTGTTTTCTTTCCTAACTCTTTAACCGCGATAGCAATGTTGTTGAGATAGCAGAAACCTCGTGTATAAACACCCAATGCAGCACCGTATCTTCCACAATGGTGTCCTGGTGGGCGTGATAAGGAGAAACCTCCTATTTTAGCTGCTTCAATTGCTGCTCCTGCTGAAAGCAAAGCAACCTCAATAATGTTATCATAGGCTGGTGTGTCGCCATCTTCTACCATGCCTTTTTTAAGATTCCAAAGGTACTCCATATCATGGGTAGAGAGGATTTGGTCTTCAGTAGCTGGAGTAGGTGTAACAAAGTTGTAATTCTTCTCTGCCAATATATCATGTGCAATTTTAACTCTTTGAGGTCCTTCAATGTGCCATGTGCCATAGCCTAAACATTTTTCTGAGTAGACTATTTTTGTATTCATCGTTTAATGCATCCAGTTATTACATCATATTCAATGCATTTAAAATATTACGTTGTCATCGTTATTTTAGATGTCAATGACTTTGGAGCGCACAGTTCGTGATTGCACATAATCCCTTTGATTTGTTTAGAACCGAATGCCAGGGTATCATGTCAAAAGCCATAGCAAAAGCACTACCTGAAAAAGAATCTATAACTTTTACACTTAAAAAAACACCTAATATTGACTATGGTCAATTATCTTCTTCATTATGTTTTGAGTTAGCAAAAGAGTTAAAACAAAAGCCGATTGACCTTGCAAAGCGCCTCGTAAATGCAATGGATGAATCGAGTTTTAAGTTAGTAGAAAGGGTTGAACCTGCAGGATCAGGATATATCAACTTCTTTGTAGACTTTCCTAAGTTTAGCACTCTAACAATAGATTCAATTAAGAAATTAGATCAGACATATGGTTACGTTAAAACAGATAAACCTAAAAAAATCATAGTTGAACATACCAGCGTTAATCCACTACACCCAATCCACATTGGACAAGCTCGAAATCCAACCATTGGCGATACTCTAGCTAGAGTTCTGAAACTTAGAGGTCATAATGTTTCGCGCCATTACTATATCGATGATGTTGGACGTCAATCATCAGTTGTGGCTTATGGATATTTAAAATTGGGTAAACCGAAACCGACAGAAAAAGCAGACCATTTTATAGGTAAAATCTATACAGTCACTTGTTGCATTATAGAAATCAACCGCCTAAAAAAGCTACAGGCAAAAGCTGCTCTTAGTCAAAACGTAGACGACTTATCTAAGGTAAACAAGGAACTTGACGAATGGGTATCTATTACTGCTGAACTCAAAGAAAAGTATCCGGTGCTCTTCGAGGTATTGTTTACTAAGATTGGTCAAGATGAAGATCCTGAAGAAGAAATTAATCGTTTAAACAGGGCATACGAAGATGGTCAACCGGATGCAAAGGAGCTTGTTCGAGATGTAAGTAACTTTTGCTTGAATGGTTTCCAAGAGACAATGCAGCGTGTAAGCGTAAATTACGACTCATGGGATTGGGAAAGTGACTTCGTCTGGACACCCCAGGTCAATGAAGTAATCGAAAAGCTCAAAGCAACACCTTTCATCTTTAACGAGAAAGGGGTGCTTCAATTTGATGCTGACAAGGTTTCCAAAGCTTTTGACCTTAAAGCCAAATTAGGTTTGAGCGTTAACAATAAAATTCCCCCGCTTACATTGGTTCGAGCGGATGGAACCACGCTTTATACAACACGTGATATCGCGTATACTATTTGGAAGTTCAAACAAGCAGAGGAAGTTATCAATGTCATTGGTATGGAGCAATCTCTAGCACAGTTGCAACTTAAATTGGCTTTATATGCGATAGGTTATGGTAAAGAGGCTGAAAACCTTGTGCATTTTGCGTACAACCTTGTTACTTTGCCCGGTTATAAAATGAGTAGTCGACGTGGTCACTATATCACATTCGATGAGGTTCTCGATGAAGCTGTCAGCCGGGCTTATGAGGAAGTATCTAAGAGATCACCATTGCTGTCGGAGGAAGAGAAACATAATATCGCCAACTTTGTAGGGCTAGGGGCCGTTCGTTATGCATTAATCGACGTAGACCCTGGAAAGCCAGTGGTTTTCACTTGGGAGCGTGTACTGAATTTTGAAACTAATAGTGCCCCATATGTCCAATATACTCATGCAAGGGCCTGTAGTATTCTTCGTAAAGCCACAAGTGGACCTCAAAACCCTGCGTTTGTATTGCTTACTGAGCGCCTTGAAAAGGAACTCATCCTTCAGTTGGCAAATTTTCCGGAAGTATTCATAGAAGCCACTGAATACCTAAAACCAGCCATGATCGCCGACTACGCCAACGCTTTAGCTGATAAGTTCAATACTTTCTATAATGCTTATCCTGTGCTGAAAGCAGATAGCCCATCGTTAAGTAATGCACGTTTAGCATTGACTAAGAGCATCCAAATTGTTATCCGGAATGCATTGAACATTATTGGTGTGATTGCACCCGAAAAAATGTAAATTCTACCTTTTAATTTCATCCAATTATTTTCATTTAATAACTACGTTAATGTAAAACCAAACATGTTAGAAATGTTAGTTTATATGCTGAATCTTGATTCACCCAACTAATAGCTACTTTATTGAATAACAATTTTCAAATACAAGGGTATTATTGTAAAACGAGGTGCAATATTAAACAATGGGTAATGATTACTTTAGCAAAAAACTAGAACCAATCAAAGTCACCAAGCAAAAGCCAATCTCACAATTACTAAAAGAAATGAGTAGAACCGCATATCAGGGTCGCAAACTCGGCGAAGCTGTCGATGTTTGGGAAAACATGATACGTGAAAAAGATACTGTTATCGCATTAGGCTTTGCAGGATCTATGAGTACAGCAGGTCAATGGACGATTATAAATTGGCTTATTGAAAATCGATTCATCGATGTTTTGGTTTCTACAGGTGCGAATGTCTCTGAAGATATTGTTGATGCTATGGGTCTTGGGTACTACCAAGGTAGCCACATGGTTGACGACACCCAGCTTCTAAAAGACGACGTTAATAGATATTACGATGTTTACGGTAAAGAAACCGATTACCGCCAGATGGAAGATCTGGTCACAGATTATGTTATGACCTGCAAAGAGGATCACATGTATACCTCCGCAGAATTTCTCTATGGTCTTGGCAAGTTTCTAGGCGCGAAAAATATTCCAGCTATCACTGCTGTCGCAGCAGCAAATGGTGTCCCGATTTTCAGTCCGGCTATGGTTGACAGCGCATATGGTGAAACCTTTCTCTTAGCCAAAAACCAAGGTCATACCATCCATATTGATTCTGTGAAAGAATTTGACCAATTTATTCAAGTTGGTACTAAAACTAAAGAAGTCGGTGTCGTCTACATCGGGGGTGGCGTACCAAAGGATCTCACTCAATTAATTGCCATTTCTGTCTCTCCAATGACCTGTGACGAGGGTGTCAAAGGAAGGCAAGGTGGATTACGTAAGAGTTTGCAGGAATACTACTATCCACACAAGTATGCAATCCAAATTACCACAGATAGCCCCCAATGGGGCGGGTTATCTGGGTGTACTTTGGAGGAAGCCATCAGTTGGGGAAAGATCAACAGCCAAACTGGTACACGTGCTGTTTGCTATTGTGACGCAACTATTGCATTGCCGCTCATTTGTCACGCATTATCTGAACGCGTAACCGAGAAACGCAATGGTCCTGATATGAGCTGGATTTTCAAAGATATGCCACAAGCATAATTTCTTTCTTCTTAGCATTTAAAGAAAAAATTGATGCCAAGATCTATTTTTTGTCTTTGTTTAAGCGGTCAATCAAAGCGCTTGCCATTATTGGTAAAACCATTGTGGCGTCGCCTTCGATCATAATGCGCTTTGCTTTCTCGTTGATTTTCCCCCATGAAACTGCTTCACGGGGTCTTGCGCCGCTCAAACTGCCATCCCATTCGTTAGCTGTAGTAATATAGATAACATAGTCTAAGCCATCTTTAAATTGGTTCCACCAAATGGTGTGATGTTTGCTTATGCCCCCCCCAATAATTAGAGCACCCGTTTTTTTAGCATCAAAAATAAGGTTGTTTAGGTATTCTTGATCTTTCAAAATATTTAAACAGAAATCCTTGTGATCTTGACTAAAGAACCAAAGTTGATACCCTACAGAGCCATCTGTTGGGCCAGGAACAATAACGGGTATATTATTTTTTGCAGCCCAATAAAGAATTGATGTTTCGTCGCAGACACGTAAACCGATTTCTCGGTTAAGTTCTATGGTAGAAAATTCTTTTTTACCTTCGTTGTATAACTGTTCAAGCATGTTAATGACTTTTTTCTCTATAACTGTGCCATAGCTATCGTTTGGTACAAGTATATTTCCTAACCTGTTGACTCCTTCTTGGTGGAGTTTAGAGTCATTCATGATGAAGCTGCCCTTGTAGTAATCTCTACTACACCGAGCGATATCGTGATCAAGAGTGCCACAGGTTGTTATTATGACGTCAACAAGATTTCGCTTAACAAGCTCTTTAATGATACCTCGTGAGCCAGTGGCAATGATGTCAGCTGTAAAAGAAAGAAATTTAACACAATTTTTGTCATCAATCATTTTTTCCATGATGTTTACGCCTTCAGCTAATTTTCCAGCAGTAAAACCCCATGCGGCTTGCATCTGAGCTACAAGCTCATTAACTGTCATATTCTCTTTGAATTCATAGTCTTTTACTGGTATTTTATGTGCTTTGCGTGATGCTTTAGGCATATACCTGTACTCCATTATACTGAATGTAAATAGATAAGATAAATAGATGTCGAATTAGGTGAGCGTTAATTTGATAAGTAATTGATTATGCAGCTATAGATGTCTGGATCCATACTATCTTCGTAATCCCGCGTAGACACTTGGATTTATCATTGACTTCTACAACGACAAAATCTGTTGATTTCTTTGAGGTCTACGCCGTAGAGTCCTTTACCGATAACGCTGCATGCTTTGAGAGCGACTTCTAGGAGACGAGATGGTATTTCGTTTTTTTTGGATAGCAACTGTTCCACCCTATATGATTGTAGATTTACCACCTAATTTAGCGCCGTGTTTCCATTTGCCTTTGGGAATCATGTATTTACAGACATATAGGATACCATTACCTAACACGCCGACCCGCCAGTCATAGGCTGTCGGCGTAAAACTTTGGATTGCTAAGACGTAGAATTTTTTTTTAAAGAAGCGACTAGCACCAGTTCTAAAACTAGTTCCACATGCGGCTTTCTCAACATAACGACTAAAGCTTGTGTAGGGTGCTTTGATAACTACAGGTTTACATAGGGTATCAAAAATTTTAATAATTTTTTTATGGCATAAGTCATCCTTCATAAGAAACATTGTTGGGATTCGTGGAATGTCATTTTTCAAATAATGTAATGGATATTGTGAATTTTGTTGGCGCAGATTTTTATGGATTCGTCATCTATTACAGGTAAACCATTTTCGTAAGCGATTTTAGAAACTATATACGACGTATAACGAGGATCAGTGGTTGCACGTATGAATACTGCATTATAGTTAGGTATATCTTGGATGTTTTTCCGAAATAGGACGCTAAATTGATGCCGTTTTTTTAGCAAATTCTTTAAAATTATTAAGCGCGGCTTCCTCAGGTGGATCTGAAAAATTGTATTTTTCAACAAAACATGCGATTCTATGCCTATGTGTTCATCCTGTTGAGAAATAATCCGCAAAATTTCTTTTGAAACCAAGTCCTTATCCGCTTTTGGTTCTGTTTCTTTCAAGGGATCAAGGTCATAAAAGAATGCTTTATCCTCTATTTTCTGAATATAAACTTTGCAAAGTGGCATCTTAAATAGTTCATAACCCTGTTGTGTAAGCATAATTATTTGGTCGTCTTTATTTTCCGTTTTTCCGAAGACTGATTTAACTAATTGCAGATCTCCCTTGAGTGACTGTGCGCAAACATTTGTAGTTCATACCTACTGCTTTTTATTGTGTGATAGAGTACGCTTTTATTTTTAGCAACTTGATATCCTTCATGAATGAATGGGTTAACTGCGAAAAACCGTTGGAAAACCAATTTCTTAAATAATATTTTTGGCGTTGTCTAAAAATCTTTTCACAACTGCTGATGGTCACTCTTATCCTTCGATGGATAGAGAGGGTTTTTGTATATTCAACGATAAAACAACCAAGTACTGTATAGTTCACCAAGTTAAGCCTGAAACGTGCTGTGCGGAACTAATCACGTTTGATATAAACTTCCAAGAAGATATGTTAGCGTTCTATCTTAAAAGATATAATGTCTGCAAGTACGTTGGTGCACTCTTTTAGATAAACTTGTCTTGAAACAGCATTTTCTTGTTACGCGGGAAAAATTCTTGTTTTAATAAACCAGTTAAATGCTGATAAATTTCAGACATTATGTAAAATTGAGTAGCCTGAAACTTTCAAGTATTGCCAAGACCCGTTGCCAATAGAGGTAGCAAGAAAGCTGGATTTATAAGAAACCAGCGTCTTTCAGTTTCAGGGCAACAGCAATGTTACCTTTAAATTGAACTTTCCCTGTGAAGAAGGCTTTTTCTGCGCTCAACTTTCCATTAACTAAGTCCATAAAATCCAGTAAACTCATTTTTAATATAAGCTCCGCCGAGGAGTTTACACCTTCAGTAACGGTGATTTTCTGGTCTTTTACGGTAACTGTCCAACTGCCGCCTTCTGGACCTGACACATTAATTTGTGTTACAGTTGTTATACCCGCTGCTTTTTCAGGTTTAAACCGTGCAGGTAAGATATTTTCAAAGAATTCTTGAGGTGTTTGCGCTTCCATGGTTTCAACACTTACTTTTTTATTATGTTTAGTTTACTTGAGCTTTTTGAATATATTGAATACACGATTATCGAAATAGATCTTTCTCTTTAGCCCTAATAAGTTGTGTTGTTGTGCTTTCGTCTATGGTATAGTTATAACCCTTTACAATGGCTACTGGGATACCTTCATCAGCTTGGCCCATCACTAACTCTGCAGCAGAGGCTAATTCGTCAGCGACTGCTGTCTGTTTTATCCGTAGCAAATAACCAAACAAGTCTTTTTCTCCCCGTCTATCCCTGATCGGCTTGAGACCAGAGTATCCAATCGCTATGTTGATTTCTCCATTTCTAAAAGGACGACCGTGTGTGTCAGACACGATTACTGCTACTTCGCCGCCTACTAGGTTCATAATTTCATCTCTAATCATAGCTGCAGACATGTTTGGGTCTCGCGGTAATGGAACAACGTTTCGGTCTCCTGCGACGTTTGAACGATCTACTCCAGAATTAGCACAAATTACGCCGCTCTTAGTTTCAGTGATAATACTATTTTGACCAATACGCACGATTTCTTTGGTGTCTTGCAGAATAATCTCAACTAAAGCTGGGTCTTTGTTGGTATGTTTGGCTATTTCGCTTGCTTGTTTTGAAGGATTTACTTCGTCTAAATTTATTACATTTCCTTCTGATTTGGAAACCACAACATGTGTGACTACAATAACATCATGCGGCTGAATCGGGCTGCCCTGTTTCTTTGCTGCTTCAGTGATCATTTTTCCTAAATTATCGCCTGCATTTATCAGTGGCAAGCCTGTTACTGGAATAATTTGTACTGTATTCGTAGCTAATTCTCCCTAACATGCCTGACTCTACAAGAACTTAAATTTTATCTTTCTGACATATCTACGAAAACAGAAATTCTAAACCGCAAGGGGAAAAACAAGTTTTGACTTACGGCTAAGCAGACAATAATTAAGATTGTAAAAAGATAAATCTAAAATTTAAGGAAGAGACCATTAAGGTCTCGATTGATTTTATTGTGTTCGGAACTTTTGAAGTTTCTGCAACATCATTTTGTCGCCTTCAACGTCACCAGCGCATGTTGCGATGATGCCGTCGACTAAGTCGACACATTTTGCTGCTGTCTCTTCAACAGTTTCCAATGTGGCAGTTACTGGCCAACCGATATTTTTGACGGTTTCTGTGTTCTTCTCTGTTCCTACTAGGAAGTATACGAATAGTGGTTTGTTTAGTTTCTTGCATTCGGCTGATACTGCTTTTAACGAATCAAATGAATTCTCGTCGTTTAGCCTCATGAAGTATACGAAGTCCCATGGTTGACGAACACGTTCAAGGGTCTCCTCGATTGAGCGCCTGGCGGTGAGCAAGCAGCCGAGCTTTAAATTTTTGGTTTTAACGTCATTGCGTATGAAATCACGTGCAACTTCCGATGATGAAAGTGGTGCTTTGATTGCCTCACCATAGTGTGGCTTGTCACCCATAGTCACTGCTAAACCGTCTAAGCCGACGATGTCGGATGCGAGGGCTAGCCCTCCAACTTCAACGGGTCCTTTATAGTGTAATACAAAGATTGGGCATACGTACTTGTCGGGGTATTTGTTTTTGAGTAAGCAACTTACAACGACGCCGCTTGGTGCTGGAAATCCTGCTGCGCTGTCGGTTACGTTCCATCCATCAACTAGATCGATGAGTTCTTCGGCTCTCTTAAAGAATTTACGTGTTGGCACAAACTCGTTTAGTATTTTCATGGAGATATCATCTCGTCTTTAAAGGGGAATCTTTTTAAGTTAAAAAATCTTTTGCATATAGTGCCCTCATTTGATCCATTAAGCGTTAACTTGAGGAATAATCTTACGATCCACTAATATTATCGCTTTTTCAATTCAGAGACGTTTTTTTTAGAGTGCTCCCGCTTGAACTGGGCTAATCTAATGATTTCTTTTGTGTCAATACGTCCCACGGTGAATTCATGATTTTTCAACAACCGACCCCCAATAGGTGATCTAACTATAACCGTAGAATAATTCTCCCTACTGCCAACTGAACCAACAGAAACATCTGCCAATCGTGACACGAAATCGTCGCAGAAAGCGCAAAAAACCTCAGATGCACTATCTAAATCTTTTACTTTACAACTAAACTCTCTACAATTGAAAATTGCAGTAAATTTGCCCTTGTATACTTGCGTTTTTGTCGTTTTATCTAAATCAATATTGAGATGCTGCTTTACCTTTTCTTTCAGCCTCTTTGGGTTAAACGCTCTAAAGCAGAAAAGCCCAATCACAGTGATTTCGTAATCGTTACCAATTGTATGTTGAATCTTTCTTACTGCACTGGCCTCACAGGGGGTGCAGACAATGGCTATTCGTTTTTTACCTTGATTGATTAACTCTTTGAGTTTTTGTGTTACGTTTACTTTAAGGTAAATAGTGCCTCTAGCGGCGAGTATATCTTCTTTATTTCGTGCAATAACAGCTTTCGCAGAATATCCTTCCATTTGTCGAACAACAACTGCCGCATCAAACAGTCTCTCATTAAAACCCTTTAACAGAAGTGAAGTGACTACTCCGCCATCCTGACCTTCAATTTTACTTTTAGCCGATAATATGTCGCAATAGACACCTAAATCTTGGTCTTTTTCTCCCTTGAGGAAGCACTGCTCATTTTTTTCCTCTTCTTGAATCTTTAGTGTTTGAGCTTTTTCTAAATGGGCCAAGAATATAGAACTCCATTTTCTACTTACAGAATAGCTGAGATTGCACAATTAAAACTTTAAGCTAATACAGCAGCCATAAGGTCCACATTATAATATTTGAAAGGTAAGCTTTGGGGCATAACGTAAATTAAGTCTGCATACTAGATCCTTTGTTAGTTTTAGGTGTTAATCATGAAAATTGCCGTTTCAGGAAAAGGTGGAGTGGGGAAAACCCTAATTGCGGGCGGGCTAGCAAGCGGTTTTTATGAGCGCCAACTAAAAACAATAGCTTTAGACGCAGATTCATCACCAAACCTTGGCTTAACACTAGGGTTGACACCAGAAGAAACACGTAAAATAATTCCAATATCTGAAAACAAGCAACTTGTTGAATCTAAAACTAATACTGGCTACTCACATATTTACAACCTTAATTTCAGTGTAGATGACATCGTTAAGCAATATGCTGTGCCTACCCCTTTGGGTCCTAATTTAATTGTTATGGGAACAGTACATTCTATGGGCGCAGGTTGTATGTGTGCTCCAACGGCTGTTGTCCGCGCGATGCTCCGACATCTTGTGGTTGAAATTAACGAGGCAGTTGTCCTCGATTTAGAGGCTGGCGTAGAACATATTGGCAGAGGCACTGCAAGTCAAGTCGATGCACTTCTAATAATCGCCGATTCCAACAAGAAATCCTTAGAAATCGCCAAACATATTCACGATTTGGCTTTTAAGGCAGGCATGAAACAGCTCTATCTTATCGGTAATCGCGTCATGAATGATACTCAAAAGCAAGTTATAGAAACATATGCAAAAGACAATGGACTTGAATTGTTGGCTACGATTCCCTGGGATCAGAAAATAATAGATGCCGATATGGAAGGTGTAACTCCTTTAAAAAATAAGGATATTGGCGCAGTTAAAGCCATCAGTAATATATGTGGCTTGTTAATCGAAAAAACCTCAAAGCAAAAAGCCTAATTACAAAATTTTTATCCTTCTGTTTTTTACATATCAGCGGAGTTATCGCTGTTACAGTTACAACTGGCTGTTAAATAAAGGATTTTTCGGAAAATATTCGTTTATTGAAACTGACGATTACTATCTTTATGTATTCTCTTAGCAAGAACGATTTCCAACGCTATTAAAGATACATGTCTTTGAAAATACTCCGCTTAATGACAAAAGGGTTTTCTATTCTGTATAATGTGAGGGCACAATCAACTCTGGATTAAAACGTTTGAGTTCTTCAAATTATTGCAGGCATTTTTTTCTCAAACTTTTTATCCGACAGAGATGGTAACCTCCAACGATTGTATATATTTTTGAAATTCCTGTTATTTGTTAGGTATATCGGATAATGTTAATTATACCTAGATGCGTGCAACCTGAAACCATTGTCAAACCTTTATTTTTTAAGTTAAAAATTAGAGCTCTCTTGTCCCTGATCAACGGGTCAGATTTAAGTTCCGTCACTGTAAATTCGGTTGTTAACCATCCTGCCCAAAAATCTGCTTTTCTTGGAATTTCCCAGTGATACATGCTAAATCTGTAGCAATAAGCAATGGATCTTTTGTATCTATGCTTTTTGCTTTTACCTTTTTTTATTCGGAAAACGTAGATACTTCCTCAGTTCCTCTCACAACATATGAAATTTCACGCAATCCTATGTCCATCAATTTTGCGTTTTTTGATACACCCATGGACTGCTGGCTGCATCAAAGAGGATGGTTGTGTTTTTTTGTATTATTTTGAACTCTTATAAGCATGGAGAGACCGTTTTCCGCATGCGGTAACCCAGCGTGCTATTGTGATGAATGCTGAAAGGTTTGCGCTTTATTCGATTATTACCCGGTAGGAAATTAACCGTGTTACCAACTAAACTAATGCCCCTAGGCGTGTTACTTCTTGTAAATCTACTTGTTTGATTGGATTGTTTTTCAAAGAAATGCCTTTTCAGAGTGACCCTTTATAATAACTTGTAGTTGGGCAACCTACACATTTTTTTGCTTCATATCTAGTACACGGTGGACAATCGACGTTGCATGGGGAGACTTCTTTTTCTTTATGGGCTAGGTTTTCTCTTATTTGCAAGAATGGTGAAAAGTATGTCTCAGTAACAGGGTAAAACTCAGATCGTCGTATCCCTTTACTACATCTTAATGAGCATTTCTCTGTCGATATGCTTTCCAATGTATCCTGTGTTTCCGCAATGACTAAAGCAACCAAGTTATAGCCTCCTACTGTTTTAAATATCTGAACAACCCGGGGGCATTGTTCAAATCGTTCTAAAAGATTTTTCATAGCATCGGCATTTTCCATTTCCAACATAATGATTGCAGGGTGAAGTTTTAGCACGTTTGGATTTATTAGTGCAGTCACTTTAATTATGCCTTTTTTTATTAGTCGTTCTAGTCTTTTTTTAGTTCCCATGCTTGTAAACCCTATTTGTCGGGACATGTCATTCAGGGTAGCTCGGCCATCTGCTTGTAATTGTGATATTATTTTTCTATCTATTTCATCCAAGTAAATCACTTATATTTTTGTTTATTTTATAAACCTAAAATATTAATAAGATTTATGTTGTAAACTTCTTCGTTTTGAAGGTAAAAATGTTGAAAAAATGCTCTAGCAAAACATCGGTAGCGATATAAGTTTTGACCGAATAATTTCTCATTCTGAGTTGACTACGCAACAAGGGCAAACCCAAAAGACACAGCCTAAACTAGGAAAAATTAAACACAAAATTGCTATTATAAGTGGCAAAGGCGGTGTTGGCAAGAACACGGTAACATCAAATCTTGCTATGGCTTTTATGTCAGAAGGGTCAGTCGGTATCCTTGATGCAAACATTCATGGGTCATGCATTCCAAAGATGATAGGTATAAACCGACAACCTCTCAAAGGTGTATCTGCTGGAATGATATTTCCAGTTGAAGGTAAGTGTGGGGTAAAAGTTGTCTCAATGGATTTCTTCTTGCCTAATGACGAGACGCCAGTAATTTGGCGCTGACACTCAAGATAAAAGCAATTCAGCATTTTATATCGGAAGTGGCGTGGGGTGTGCTAGATTACTTATTTATTGAGCTTCCGCCGGGTACTGGCGATGAACCACTAAGCATTATGCATCATATTCCCGACATGGATGGCGTAATTATTGTGACGATGCCGTCAGAACTTTCAGAAGCGGTTGTCAAAAAATCAGTCGTATTTGCCAAGGAAATGTTCCAGTTATTGGTATAATTGAGA
>LSQX01132140.1_pt3 | contig 14834 bp, 14 predicted proteins | sample 654561 | NCBI WGS metagenome assembly LSQX01 (sample SAMN04489861, study PRJNA283612) | anaerobic digester metagenome | isolation source: 4 biogas reactors fed with cattle manure at either 37C or 55C with and... | place: Denmark: Kongens Lyngby | collected 2014 | reverse complement strand
GGTGCTCTTCCAAAATCTCAAAAGTGAAAAGATTTCGGTAATATCTCGGCAAAGCCCGGATGCCGTACTTTACGAAGTCCACCTCTCGGGCGACCCTGGCATAGTCTTTGGCCATTTCTTTTTCCGATGCATGATTGATCAGCCAGGTGAGCCGTTTATAGGATGTGGCGATATAAAAGAGGCGATTCAAAGACCGCTGTTTTTGGATTCTGACCTGATCATCGCTCTTGCCGGGAAAACTCAACATCTCCAATACTTCATCCGAGGTTATGGGAACAAAGTCCGTCATTTCCTGCTCCAAGCGTTTCATCTCTAAGAGGTTCTCAGGATAGTCTTTCAGCATCTGCCGAATGCGCTCAATATGTGTCATCGCCGACCCTCGCTTTCACAGCCCGCATCAGATTTTCCTGGGTCAGATCTTTTTTCGCCAAAGCCCGGACTACATCCCGGTCAATCGTGCCCTCGGCGATCAGGCGGAATATGACCACCGTGTCCTTTTGTCCCTGCCGCCAGAGTCTGGCATTCGCCTGTTGGTAAAGCTCCAAAGACCAGGACAGGGAAAACCAGATCACGGTCGAGCCGCCGTGCTGAAGGTTTAAGCCATGTCCCATCGAAGCGGGGTGCGCTATCGCCACAGGGATCTCGCCACGGTTCCAGGCTTGAAAGTCTTCCGGTGTTTTGATTTCCTGTGCTTCCTTGAAGCGTTTTTGAATTCGCTCTTTGTCATGGCGGTAGTTGAAATAGATAAGGACGGGCTTGCCGTTGGCGGCTTCAATCAGGTCCTCCAGGGCATCCAGCTTGGCAGTATGAAGCTCCGCCACCGCCTTGTTCTCGTCATAGACGGCGCCCGATGCCATCTGTAGGAGTTTATTTGTAAGCACCGCCGCATTGACCGCATCCACGGTCTTACCTTCCAGTTTTGCCACCATCTCCCGCTCAAGTTCTTTGTATTTTCCCTTGGCGACAGGAGGGAGCTTGACTGTGACATCCCTTTCCAGACGTTCAGGCATTTGGAGGAAGTCTTGACTTTTCATGGAGACACAAAGGTCAGACAGCCGGCTGTAGATCCACTCCTCCGCATTCTGCTTAGGCCTGTAGGAATAGACAATCCAGCCATTCATCCTGTCAGGTACAAAGAAATCCGCCCGATAGGTGCTGAGTGTCTTCCCCAGCCGCTTACCCTGATCCAGAAGATAAATCTCCGACCAGAGATCCATCAGACCATTCGTAGACGGCGTGCCTGTAAGCCCCACCACCCGGTCAATGCCGGGACGCTTTCTCCTCAGTGCCTTAAAGCGTTTACTTGAGGCATTCTTAAAGCTCGAAAGCTCATCGATAACCAACATGTCAAAATCCCACTCGCCAAGTTCAGCCAGCCAGGCGACATTTTCACGGTTAATGACATAGATATCGGCAGGTGTATTTAGGGCTTCAAGCCGCTGTGCTTCCGTGCCGAGAACCTTGGAGATTCGAAGGTAGGTCAGGTGATCCCATTTTTCAAGTTCCTCCGTCCAGGTGCTTTCGGCGACTCGAAGTGGTGCGATGACCAGCACCTTGCTGATGTCAAAATAGTCAAACATCAAGTCCCAGATAGCGGACAAGGTAATCACGGTCTTGCCAAGTCCCGGCTCTAAAAAGAGTCCACAGGCTTTCTGCACGATGATTTTCTCTTTGGCATATTCCTGATAATCATGCGCCTTGTATTGCATCCAATATCCCTCCAATCGCATCCGGGTCATCCAGGACAAAGACCTGAAAACCTAAGCTCCTTAATTGCTTATGTCGGTATAGTTGCTGTGCGGTCGGCTCTTTGCCAGGGGCTTTGACTTCAATGAAGCCCGTCTTGCCGTAGGGCAGGAGCACCAGCCTGTCGGGCACTCCGGCAGTTCCGGGAGACGTAAACTTCCAGCAGAGACCGCCCTGACTTGAGACTTCCTTCACTAATTTTTGTTCGATGGACTTTTCTCTCATATTTTTCCCCCTTCAGATGAACAGGCGTACAAGCTGAACAGGAATTTCCTATATTTACTACGCGCGTGTACGCCTGTGCCATTTACTCTTTTATCTAGTGTTTTCTCTCAAGTAATTAACTAAAGAAGTTGTTCAGCTTGTTACTTGTTCAGTTCTGACATAGACCCGCTGCCGTCCGTAAATGGTAAGTGTCCTGAGTTTTCCGGTGCGCTCCCAGCCATCGACCTGAACCATCAGGGCAGCGATGGCATAGGAATCGACGGGCTTTAAGTCGGCGAGGTTTCTGCCGAAGCACTCACACCAGATCTCGGCATTGCTGACCTCGGTGCGCCTTATGGAACCCTTGTCCGATGTAATATCGCCTTCGAGGTAATTGCGACGATCGTAGACATCCATATCCGCCCAGTTGTCCGGCAAGAGCCGGGAAAGATACTCCTCAACCAGACCCTGACGCTCGTCCGCTTCCATCGCACTCTTCTGGGCATCTTCCGCCGCCCGCAGAAGGTCGCCTTCGAGATAGAGCTTCTCGCCCTGTTCGTAGTAGTACTTGGCTTCCGCCCAGATCTGGTCTCGCTCCTCGGGCGTAATCGTCCAGTCCACGCGCTGCTCCGTCTGGTGGCATTTAATAATCCAGAATCGACGGTTGCCTGTGATGTCACGAAGATAGCCCCGCTCTCCATTGACCGTAGCGACGATGATGCACTGCCTGGGATGGCTTTCCACGACCTTGCCGTAGCTGGGTCGGTATTTATCGTCCGCTGTGGATAGAAAGGACTTGACCTTTTCGATGTCCGCTTTTTTCATTCCGGCAAGTTCGCTGATCTCGATAATCCAAAAGCCTTGCAGTTTCTCAGCGGCAGATTTGTCGCTCATGTCAGTAAGCGAAAGGGAATCCGAGAAATAGTCATCGCCAGCTAAGGAACGCCACATGGTGCCCTTGCCGATGCCCTGTGCCCCATCGATAACCGTCATGCTGTCAAACTTCACGCCCGGCTCGTAGATGCGGGCAACTGCTGCAGCTAAGGTCTTTCGTGATACCGTGCGGACATACTTCGTGTCGTCCGCCTTCAGGTAACGAATAAAGAGGGTTTCCGCCCGCACCGTTTTATCCCAGGGAGGAAGGGAATCCAGATAGTCTCTGATAGGGTGAAAACGTCTGTCATCAGCCACCTTGGTAAAGCTGACGTTATGGTTGCGGTCGGAAAAAGGCACATAGCGAACATCCAACAGAGCTTTGAGCTGAGCTGTGTCGGCATCCCGCCAGAACTTGTTATCCGCCGGCCGATCCCAGGGCACTTCGCCTGTGACCTGAACCCGATGCGCCATCTCGTTATAGGCAAAGCCGGCGAAGTCGGGGTCATTGTTGAGAATCAGCATCTCGTTCCAGACACTGTTTTGAAGGACGGTGCTTCGGGACATGTACTGCAGGTCTTTCTGCCAGTCCGTATTCTCACTGCTGAAATCCTCACCGGCCTGCTTTCGTTTTTCTTCCATGCCGGATAGCTTTACCTTGTCAAGCGACATGGCAAACTCGCACATCTGATTGAAACTTTTCTTGTCATCACCGAACTTATGAAGACGGACGAGATCAAAAGCATTGCAGAGTTTCAGATAGGCGATATCTTTTGCGTGATGGCTGTAGACAAACTTGCCGTTTTCTTTGATCTCAACACCGGGTAGGCTGTCCGAGCCAATCAAGTGGTAACGGTTCGGATTGTCTGTTGCTTCATATATATCGGGCAAAAGCTCCTCCATCGCTGTGCTGATGGGAAAATAGGTGCGGTTGAAAAGACCGACCACGCCCGTTTTCGTAAGCGGATCTTGTACCTTTTTAACTTCCGTTGAATTGGCTCTACTCTCCCTGGAGGAAGTAGGCAACTGCGCCGGATCTTTCCAGCCAGGATGTTTGGCAAGGATATCGTCCGGATCAAGCCAGTCTTTATCCGCTTTTTTGAAAATAAACTCACCGTTGGAAGGCGTGCTTGGCCAGTACATGAGCTGGTTCGGAAGGTAGGAGCAGGAATCAAAATAGTCAATGCCAAGTAGATCAGCAAGAAAACGAGCAACAGCGACAAACTCCTCAGCAGTTGTGTCCCTTACGAGCGGAAAGATCATCCTGATTCTAGGGGCTTCCGGCGTATGACTGTGGGTCGTATAAAAGCAGGACGCATAAGGCGTTAGCGATTCAAAGTCCTCAAGAAACTCTGGTTCAATATAGTCACCGTCGAGCGCAATCATGGAGCGGGAAGCCACGGTGTTGGAGAGCCTTCTTCCTCCGGTCAAAACCCCGGCGACAAAGCCGCCGTGATCCTTGGCCGACTGCCGCTCCGCCTTCGTCATACGCTTGTATTCTTCAGCGGATTCAGGTGTACGGATGGTGACCTTGAGCCGTTCTTTTAACTCATCAAAAGTAATGACTTTGTTTGACCATTTCTTGGCGTAGCAGCTGCTGCCATAGGCAATAGGTAAATCTCGCATTCTCAAACCTCCTCCGTACCGACATAGTGAATAGGAATCTCAAGCTCCTGAGCTGCCTTGATTTCCTGCCACATACCGATGGTGATTTCCCGACCGAAGACCCAAAGCTCACTACATCTCTGTAAAATTCCGAGGTTCATCTCAATGGCCTGCTTTCGTTCCTCCGAATCGTTGTCATCCATGAACTGTGGAAATAAGAGATGTGGCGCAATCGGGATGAAGCCTTTGTCCACGGCATAACGGCAATACCGTCTTGCCAGTTCTGTGTTTGTCTCAATATCGCCCCGGTAAGGCGAGCAGACAAAAATCATCTGTTTCATGTAAAAAGCTCCTTTCGGAATATTTCGAGAGGAGCCATCAAAAAAGGATATTGAAAGTTTCCTCTCAATATCCCCTTGGACAAGTTTTGTGGTTGTGAGTAAAAGACTCAAAAATTAGAGCGAATAATCTGATTGCAGCTTTACTATTTCGTTCAAACGAATTATACTAAATATAGTTCGTTTGAACGAAGAGGAGGTTGTCCGATGGAATATGTAACGGTTCAAGATAAAGCAAAAGAATGGCAAGTAAGTGAACGGCAAGTTCAATATTACTGCAGGCAAGAAAAAATCGAGGGAGCTTTTAAGCAAAGTGGTGTGTGGCTGTTACCATACGATTCCCAAAAGCCGTGTAATGTAAAAACCATTGAAAAGCCCTTGAGATTATTGTCATTGTTTTCTGGTTGTGGTGGTTTAGATCTTGGCTTTGAAGGGCATTTTGAGATATTCGAAACTCAATATAATTCTAGGATTCATCCTGACTGGGAGGTAGTAAAAACTCGTGACAATCGTCTTCTGCTCCCTAAGACTAGATTTAATACAGTTTTTGCAAATGACATTTTACCCGAAACACAGATTGCGTGGTCTGAGTTTTTTGAAAATAAGCATCATGTTTACTGCCTTGATAGCATCGTAGATTTAGTAAAGTTGCATACAGAAAACAATATCAATATTTTCCCTGAAAACATTGATATTGTTACTGGTGGATTTCCGTGTCAGGATTTTTCTGTAGCAGGTAAGAGACTAGGTTTTAATTCCGAAAATTCCCACACTGGCGGAAAACTTGATGTTGATGAGCCAACATCCGAAAATCGTGGCCATTTATATATGTGGATGCGTGATGTAATTTCTATAACAAAACCAAAATTCTTTGTTGCAGAGAATGTAAAAGGACTAACAAATTTAGGCGATGTTAAGGAAATAATAGAATCAGATTTTGCGAATATTTCCGATGGTGGCTATTTCGTATTCCCAGCTCGAGTTTTATTAGCGGCGGATTATGGGGTTTCGCAAAGCAGGGAAAGAGTGATTTTTTTAGGTGTTAAAAAGTCGGCTTTGCAGCCGGGTATTTTAGAAAAGCTTCGGAATATTGAGAACAACCCTGAACTTGACCCCTATCCAGAAATAACTCATTCACGTCAATCCATGCCTGGTTTAAGGCCTTATATCACACTCAAAGAAGTGTTGGGAGACTTGGATGAGCCAGATAAATCAGAAGATATTGACCAACAACGGTATTCAAAAGCAAAATTTATGGGTGCTCATTGCCAAGGTCAAATCGAAGTTGACCTCAACGGAATATCACCGACTATTCGGTCAGAGCATCATGGAAACATCGAATTCAGAAGGCTGTCAAGAAAAAATGGTGGGACAAATTATGAAGAGTTGGATGAGGGTCTAAAAGAGCGGAGACTGACCATTCGAGAATGCGCTAGGATACAAACGTTTCCAGATAATTATCAATTTTGTAGAAACGGTGTCTCTGCAACCAGTGCATATAAGATGATTGGTAATGCTGTTCCGCCCTTACTAGGCTACCATATTGCTAAAAGGATAGAGAAATTATGGCCTGTATACTTCGGATAATAGACTCGTTACAAAATCCAACTCATCAGGGTGTGCAGATTTAAGATTTGTGGACAAGCAATTATACCAATACTCGTATCTGGCCTGGGTTGAATCTACCTCTGCAGAATAATCATCCCAATTCAGACAAAGATCATCAAGACTTGTGTTTTGTATGCTTTTTTTGAATTCAGAGAAGTGATCCATTAAGGTTCCCAACACTTGAGGAAGCTTTTCAAAAAGAACACCTCTAACCTTTATATCAACTCTTCCCCCTGCAGAGAACTTATCACGCAAGCTTGAATCAACAATACTATAATTAGCAACAAGCCATTTTGCCAACCTCTTATACTTTTTAGATCCTGTAGAGTAAATGAGTTCTGGGAATAAAACGAATGCTTGTGCTAAGATTTTCTTTCTTTCTGTCAGTTCAACTTCCTCCCAAGTCTTGATGGCTGCAGGGGTGCTCTCGGCAATCCACCATGCTGTTAACCCCTGCTGTCTAAAATACTCGGTTACTAAGCCTATCGGATCAGAAGATGACTTCATTTCGTTATAACTTATACCACTTTTGTGAAAAAAAGAATCCGTGGGGTTTTGGGCGAGATCTAGCTTATATCTTGGACTGTGAGTAACAACAACGTCTGATACCGAATTTTCATATCTTGCGCTTTTAATAAAACACCCATTTTTATTGATCTTTATAAACACAATATACAGGTCATCTACATCAACTCTAGTACTCCCCAGTATGCTATTACCAAGTATGCCCCATGAGTTATCAGGGCTATTTGCATTAGTAGAGCTTTTCACTTCAATCCCGTATTTTTTTCCGTTGCCAAATGAATATACAATATCTGGGAATGAATGCCCGCCTTCGGTATAGTCGATTAAACAATCAAGTTGATTAGATTCAATCACTTGCTTAGATGCCTCAACTACAAACTTCTCAAAATCGGTAGGAGAATTACTACGAGAAAACTCATTTTTCATGCTGTCTAAAACAGTTTCAATTTTTGAAACAAAATCCGCAAAATAAAAATCATTCATCAATTAAAAACCTCCATATAAATCAATTGTAGTTATCGTTTCCCATCATCATCTCATAATGTTGTCCCTGCCCCATCAAGCGGAAAATCATCTCGAACGTCTCTCGGCATTGGTCTACACCCATGCTTCCAGACACATAGTTAAGTCCATCACTTATAAAATTTACTTCGCCCGATGCAATGTAGGAGAGCAAGCTACTAGCAACTTGGTACTTCGTAATATCAGATGTGCCGTCTTCCAGCACTTCAATGAACTTCTCTTTGTTTGCCACTAGAATCCTATCCCGCAGATCTGTTCCTTCGTAGCCACAAAGCTGAAGAAAATAATATTCGAGAATTCTTCTTACCACGTTGACCAACGGAATTTCAGAGCTTACTTCCTTGTACTCACTCCAAAGAGCGGCATAAGAATTGAGAACCGGATTATAGTTTTCCAGAGCTGTGGGAGCTTCAGATTTTCTCCGAGTGCACAAGCGGACATTAGATGAGTTGTCCGTTTTTTCAACTAGGTGGAAAGAAACGAAATGATATCGACCAGCCTGATTATACGTAATCTCTCGATGAAAGTAGGTATTATGAGTCAGGACGAAAATTTGTTTGATATAGTCGCCCCGTCCTGTATTGGCCAAGTATTCTGCATTGTTATGGCACACCTCGACCATCTCCCTAACCAGAGCACTGACAATAAATAAGGTGCTGCTGTCCATGCTTGAAACGGGATCATCTATAACAACTATTTTGGACCTCATTGTGCCATCGGAACTTAGCGTCCCTTTGACAAGCTCATTAAAATATAGAAAAGCAATGAAGTTTCTTTCGCCTTCGCTTAGCTTATCCGCAACTGATCCGTTTTCCCTAACTACCTCATAAACATTGGGCACATTGTGTTTTTCTCTTAAAGCAAACCCCTGAAATCCCGAATCACGCAGTAGTAAATTAATGCTGTCAACAGCCGCAGATGTGTTAATAGTCTGTCTGTTCAACGTTGCTATTTCACTTTGTATCTTTCTGGCGGCTTTATCAGCGTCCGAGTTTGTTTTTTCTGCAACCTTTAAATCTTCTTCCAGCTTTGACTTGCTCTCCAAGTAACTCGATACGTCGGCATCCAGTAGAAATGCGATATGCCCCCATACCATCTTCTTACATTCATTTTGTTTTTGTTGTTTGGCGTTTACTACATCATTATTCTTCTTAATTTTCCGATTAACTATTTCGATGATGTCGGAAAGCTCACACAACAAAGCTAATGTATCCTGAAGTTCGACGGCAAGCGTCGGGTCATTAATCTTATCGGTAATAGCTCTGACGTTTTCTTCTGTTGTTTTTACCAGGATAGTTAACTTATCTTTGTACTCACCGTAGTCAAACTTGGGGAATGGATCGGCAAGATTGTTTTGTAAAGCTCCCACTATACGACCCGCTGTTGCTTCGTAATTCTGCTTATAAGTTTTTAGTTGAGTGAGGTTGTCCTCATATGCAGAATCAAAACAAGCCGCCAATTGGGCCTCAAAATCATCTGGTAGTTTTTGCTGACAATAGGGGCACTGGTCTTGGCTTACTTGATGATAACGCTCATGCCCTTGACGCACCCAGTTTGATGCATTGATTTGCTTCATAAAATCAGCAAAGGGTGTGTTTGCAGAGTTCACAATAACCTTTGATAAAAATTCTGATAAGGGGAGCTGATCAGTTGGGAAAATAAACATGTTATATGTCCGAGAAGATGCGTCAAACGCAGTGTCGTAAAGCTCACGCATTTCTTTTTCATCAGCCTTACCTTTGACTGGCGTTTTGCTGACATTAACTACAGCATCAGCAAAAGTTCTTTTTTGCTTTCTGCCGTCCTGTGTTTTTTCAAAGCCCTCTCGGATATCCCTCGATTTTTCCCAAATATCATTTTGGAATGTATTTCTTAGCGCCTCGAGTTCAGCTTTTATCTTGCTGATTTCTTCTCCGGATTCAGTATGTAAATTCTGCTGAACCGTCAGCTCCTCTCTCTTTTCGGAAACTTGATTTTGTACACTTATGTTTTGTTCGCTTATGGTAAAGACCCCAGCAAGGTTTTCATAATTCTGCAGATTTGCCGTACGAAAATCATCATCATAAACAAGGACATCATAATTCTCCGGCGATTTTCCAATGCCCCATTTTATCCCTATGCCATCTGCAATTGCACGAGCAATAGTTGATTTCCCAGTACCGTTCTTGCCATAGAAAAAATTAATCAGAGTAGGCATGAAAGAAGTGCCGCAATAGGTTGCTGCATTTAACTCAATCTGTTCTATTGGAGCTTTTATTTTATCTTTCATTTTCCACCCCTATCGTCACTCTTTTATGCGCCCTTCACGAACCCACTCATCCACTTCGGAGAGCTTGAATTTATACATCTTTCCAGCCTTATAAGAAGGAAGTTTGCCACTGCGAACCCAGGCACGTACAGCATCCTTACTCATACTTAAGTAATCAGCCACATCCTCTAGATTCACCCATTTTTCTGGTTCTGTTACATCAGTCATATTTATGTTTTCGTTTTCCACGTATTTGTCTCCTCTGTTAAAAAGGGAAAAGTCCTTCTTCTCTCAGAACTTCTATCAAATTGATTCTCTTAATTGTCCAATGAGTTCGATTAAACTCGTTGAATGACGGTGCTCCCTGGATTGCAAGTTTTTCTCTGCATTCATTTAATTTTTGTTGAGCCACATCAATTAAATATGATGCACAAATTTTTATGCCGTTATCTTGAATTTTGACATCTGTGATAAATCCCAGCTTTGCGTTATGTCCATCGTCGGTTTTGCCGTAGTAATGATTCTCGGTAGCAAAAATGGCCGGAAAAGATTTTATTTCTTTGATGGCTTCCGCTGATAAACAAGCATATTTTTCTTTTACTGGTTGAGAAATACTCTCGGTTAATGCCCGATCACTTGGAATGATGAAACGCCCGGACAGTGCATCTTCAACGACAAACAGGTGGTAAAGATCAGTATTAAAAGACTTAGGCGATGAAATATCACCTGATTGTTCAGAAATCGGAGTGCAGATAATCATTGTATGGTTAAGATTATCTACACGTCCCACCTGCAAATTTCGATCCCCGATTTGCACGTTTGCATTCTCTGGAATAGCGAGAGCATTGGGGTCATGTTTTTTTATTTCATTGCTCATCATCACTCCATAGATCCTTCATGTTCAATTTATCCACATGAGCTATCTGCACATTGTGATTTCCCTGTTGTTGAAATATCGTAGGGTTGTATATGGTCTGTTGCTGAGAGCCTTTGAAGGCATTCTCATCTGAGCCCATCTGGCCGTCATTCCACTGTTTATCATCATCTACGACTTCAAAATCGATGGTCTCGTCAGTAGTAGGATCAGCATCACCCACTGAAACACCTAAAACAACAAGATTAAAGTTGAGACTCAGATTTTCACCTAAATGGCCCTCATAAGATCGTTTTCCGCCACCTTTGGGAGGGCATAGAATATCAAAAGTTCCCCTTCCGATATCGTTTCCTTCTGGGCGTAATATAGCGAAGTGCCAAATACCTAATAGGAAAGATTCAAGACATATATCGCTGGTATTTAAAAGTTCTCGCTTTGTAGAGGCACTACCATCTTCGTTGATAAAAAACAGCGTTTCATCTGCAATCGAATCATCACAATCTATCAAATCGACGAGTGCTCGAACTAGACGCTCGTCTTTTTTCATGCTTCCACTTACTTCAAGGAAAGAATGAACGAATGCCTGCATTCGATGTAATGCAACTTGATAATTTTCTTTTACGACAGAATCAAATGAAGATCTAGCAGCAGGATCGGCAAAGCAAAAATACTGCCCACCATTACTCTTGCACGCCTTAAACTCATGAACGTTCCCTTGTAGTGTGTTCTTCATCGAGGAGAATGGTTCTTCCAAATCAGGGACAAGAATCTTGGCCAAGCCAATTAATGTATTAAGTTCGGAGAGGCCGTCTGTGCAACCTGCATAGTATTCCTTCGCAGACAATCTCTGTTTGCGGGCTTCTAATAGTAATAAGAAAAACGCCCCTCCACATAATCTTAAATTGTCACGTTTTTTCATTATTTGTCCTCAAAAACCAAGTCCACTAAGTGAACTAAGTCAACTAAGTATGGTCTGCCAACTCAACTAACAATCGGATGTTCCTGTGAGCAATCACAGGGACATTTTTATGTCGGCAGTTAAGTGCGATAAGTCATATCAAATCCCAGTAAATCGCACATAACGATTATATAACGAATGGTCAGATAAGTACATACTTTTTCCCATTCAGGCCGACATCAAACCTCCTTGCGATGGCTCGCAAAAAGCCAATCCAAGGAGGATTTTTTATGAAAAACTTTGACAATCTTAGCCAACCCAAGACCCAGCGCTACTTTCCACTGCGCCATCCTGACGACCAGACCAGTGTCGACCTCATCCCAGTAACTGAGGAACAGTACCAGAAATTGATGCGTGATGTTTACCGCATCAGAAAACGTGAGCAAAGAGCGGGCCGTTGTTTCTGTCCTAAGAAGTACTTTTTCACATGCGATGCAAACTGCGACCTCTGTCAGTACCACCGAAACGACACGGTATCCCTGGATGCTCCAATTTCAGATGATGACGAAAGCCTCACCTTAGCTGACACGCTTGTTTCTGATACGGACATTGCCGCTGAGCTTGAGGAAAAGGAGCGTCGCCAGGCGATCCATCTCGCCATTTCCTCTCTCAGTAACCGAGACCAGAGAATTGTCCTGCTGTTTATGGACGGACTGAGTGAACGGGACATTGCTGATCAAGTCGGCTGTTCTCAAAAGACCGTGAATAACCGCAAACGTGTCATCTTCGCTGAATTGCTGAATAAGCTTTCCGACCGGATTTAACTCACTTTGCCCTGAAGCCTAAAAAACTTNNTCCAAGGGGGAAGTGAGGGACACACGATAGCAGCCCTCAGAACAGGAGGAAATGCTTATGAAAGCACGACAAGCAATGGACATGGAGCTAATCGGACTTCTGACCGCCATCAGCATCCTGTCCAAGCGAATGGCAAATGAACTGGTCAGAAATCGACAAACGAAGGAGGCAAGCTATGAGTCGCATCAAGTTACTGAAAGATGTCGCAGACGACATGAGTGCACTGGCAGAGAGCATCGCTTTGCTGGCTAACGCCATCGCAAGCGACAAGGAAGAAACGGAAGAACCAATCCCACAGCTCACCTTGTCCGATGTGAGAGGTGTGCTGGCCAAAAAATCACAAGCCGGTCTTATCAAAGGCGTGAAGGCACTCATCAAAAAATACGGCGCAGAGCGTCTGTCGGATGTGAAACCTGAAGACTATGAAGCGCTGCTGAAGGATGTGGAGGGACTGGGCTAATGGTAAAGCACGCAACCTTATCCGCATCCAGTGCCGATCGCTGGCTCCACTGTCCGCCGTCGGCAAGGCTGAACGAGAAGGCAGCCGACTTCGCTTCGGAGTATGCCCGTGAGGGATCGGAAGCTCATGCCCTTTGTGAATTCCGGCTAAAGCTGGCGCTGGGCATGGAGGCGGAAGACCCGATACCCGACCTTTCTCTGTATTCACAGGAGATGGAAGATGCCGCCGAGCAGTATGTCGACCGCATCCTGGAAGCTCTGGAAGCGGTCAGGAAAACCACACCGGACCCGGCTGTCCTAATCGAGCAGCGGCTGGACTTTTCCGACTATGTACCGGGCGGTTTCGGCACTGCAGACTGCGTCATTCTCGCAGACAAAACACTTCATTTATTTGACATGAAGTATGGGACGGGTGTCCTCGTCGATGCCCATGAAAACCCGCAGCTCATGCTCTATGCCATCGGCTGCCTTCAGCTCTTTGACGGCATCTATGACTTCGATGAAGTCAGGATGACCATCATCCAGCCCAGGCGGGACAACTACAGCTCTTTCACGATGAAGAAAGAAGACCTCTACACATGGGCCGATGAGACAGTGAGACCAATTGCCGCTCTTGCTTTTGACGGCAAGGGGGACTTCACGGCCGGTGACTGGTGCCGGTTCTGCAAGGTCAAAGCGACCTGTGCCAAAAGGGCCGAGGTCAACCTGGAACTGGCCAAGCTTGAATTCCAAAGACCGCCCCTGCTCTCCGATACGGAGATTGAAGAAATCTTAGGGCAGCTCGATGAGCTGACCGCATGGGCAAACGACATCAAAGACTATGCCCTGACCGCCGCCAAGTCGGGCAAGAAATGGCACGGCTTCAAGCTGGTCGAAGGCAGGTCAAACCGCAAGTATCTGGACGATGTGAAAGTCGCCCAGGCAGTAGAACAAGCCGGCTTTGATCCCTATGAAAAGAAACTCCTAGGCATCACAGCCATGACAACTCTCCTTGGACGAAAGCAATTCAGCGAAATCTTGGGAGACCTCATTATCAAGCCACAAGGCAAACCGACGCTGGTACCGGACAGCGATAAAAGACCGGAAATGACAACTATTTTAGATGAGTTTAAGGAGGAAACCACTCATGAGTAAATCAAATCCAATGAAGGTTATCACAGGCAAAGATACACGCTGGAGCTATGCCAACGTGTGGGAAGCAAAATCCATCAACGGCGGTACGCCGAAGTTCTCGGTCTCGCTGATCATTCCAAAGTCAGATAAAGAGACGCTGGATGCCATCAAGAAAGCCATTGAAGCCGCCTACAAGGAAGGCGAAGCCAAACTCAAGGGAAACAGCCGCACGGTGCCGGCTCTAAATTCCATCAAGCTGCCGCTTCGTGACGGTGACGTAGAGCGCCCGGATGATGAAGCCTATGCCAACAGTTACTTTATCAATGCCAACTCGGCCACAGCTCCTGGCATTGTCGATGCCGATGTGAACCCGATTCTCGACCGCTCCGAAGTCTACAGCGGTGTGTATGGCAGAGTATCCATCACCTTCTACGCATTCAACTCGAACGGCAATCGGGGCATCGCCTGCGGCCTGAACAACCTTCAGAAAATCCGTGACGGCAAGCCGCTCGGAAGCCGTGCCAGCGCCGAGTCCGACTTCGGCGACCTGAGCGATGACGATGACTTCTTGTCGTAAGGAGGCAGGCCGATGTTTGCAGATCTTTTCAAGGAAGTGTACATCGCCTTCAATGCCTTCATTTTAGGCGGACTTGCGGCCTTCCTGCCATTCTACGCCGTCTATCAGTTCGGCAAGGCTGTCTGGAAGCGAGTCAAAGAACAGTAACTGCCGGGGGCGGGGTCAAAAGCCTCGCCCCTTCGCTTTAAGAGGTGCCTATGAAATACCTATCCTTAGACATTGAAACTTTTTCTTCAGAGAACCTAAGTAAAGCGGGTGTCTACCGCTACGTCGAAGCTCCCGATTTTGATATTCTCCTCATCTCCTATGCTGTAGATGGTGGCGAAGTGCAGACGATTGACCTTGCCAATGGTGAGTCGGTGCCGATAGACCTTATCTCCGCCTTTCTC
>LSQX01068344.1_pt1 | contig 14834 bp, 8 predicted proteins | sample 654561 | NCBI WGS metagenome assembly LSQX01 (sample SAMN04489861, study PRJNA283612) | anaerobic digester metagenome | isolation source: 4 biogas reactors fed with cattle manure at either 37C or 55C with and... | place: Denmark: Kongens Lyngby | collected 2014 | reverse complement strand
CTTAGCGGTGCAGCATAGATAAAACCTCCACAATCAAAGTAATGGCAAATATTACCACCCAGTTCGCTGTTGGGGGCGCTCTGAAAAAGTCAAGGTAGATTGGTGCCATAGATGGCTAACATTAGGATAATTTTATTGGAAAATTTTAAGGAAAATATTGGTGGATTTTAGAGTTGAGCTAAATTAGCTTGCTCCTGAAATAGAGACCTCGAAAGCAATACGAGTTTTCGAGAGCATTAAGTATTATTTCAGGGGACATTTCCCGGAGGAGAATAACTTTATTGTTATTGATTTCGGCACTTTTGCACAATGCAGTATGAAGACGCTCAAACAATGTGAATTGTTGATTTTGTGCGGTACAACAAAACCGTATGAGTTTGCTTTTGTCAGAGCGGCTCTTGCGGAACTCTGTGATATGCCTTTGTTTCTTTTGCTATCTTATACTCCCAAAAAGGTTCAAAGTGAGATATGTAATATGCTGAAGAATAAGAATGTTCAATTGTATTTTACAGGTTATTCCCCGGACCTATTTGATGGCAAGGCAAATGCAGCAATATATGCTGAGATAGTGAAAGAGTATACGCATGTGAAAGCTATCGAATAGCTAAAAAGTTTAATATTCTTCAATATCGGAAGGGTGGTTGGATTTTTGGATAAAGCAAGAGTTTTAAACCGGGTATATGCCTCCAGCTTGCCAGGCAGAGCCAAAACTATCATGTTTTATCTTGTGAATCGTTCAAACAAGGAGCTTACCTGTTTTCCTGCCATCCCGACCATAGCAAGGGAAACAGGATTAAGTGAAAGAACTGTTCAGAGGGCGTTGAAGGAGCTTTGTGCTGAAGGATACATAGTTAAAACGCCAAGGTACAGGAAGAATGGAAGCCAGAGTTCAAATCTTTATCTTTTGGTGGTAAAAAATGATAATCAAGCTGATGATTCTGCTTTTTCGTATTTTGATAAAATTCCCATTTACCGTAACTGTCACCGGGGCGGTGACAGCTGTGTACCCCCATAGAACTATACAGAGTAACAAGGATTCGGGATATTGAAAGAAAGTATGATTTAAAGTGACAAGTAATGCTTGAGAGTAAGTAGTAAAGGCAAAGATATATTTCCAGAAAAATGAAGGATTTTTGACATTTGTGTAGAATTTAAACATTAGTGGCTTGCAGCCTTACGGATGACGGATTTTGTCGAAATAAGAGGACGGCAAAATATTTTTCACAATCCGTTTTATTGTACAGTATTAGTGATATAATTGTTCTGACGTGGTATTAAAAATTTAAATATAAAGTAAGATTGTATGCTGATTGTTACAAAATTTCAGACAAATGAATTAAGTGCTATATAGTACTTGCAAGAGAGGTCAATGGATAAAAAACTACATGAAGGACACAGGCAAAGAGTAAAAACCAGATATTTGACTGAAGGGCTGGATGCTTTCGAAGACCATCAGGTGCTGGAGATGCTACTGTTTTACTGCATTCCGATGAGGGACACAAATGAGCTTGCCCACAAGATGATTAAGGAATTTGGCTCATTGGCAGGACTGTTTGAAGCTGACCCGAAGGACATATGCAAACGGTGTGGAGTAAGTGAAAACACAGCTATTTTAGTTTCACTGATTCCTTCACTGGCAAGAAGATATTTCAAAGGGAAGTGGGGAGACAAGCCTGTTCTTAACAGTTCGTCAAAGGCTGGTGAGTACGCTGTCTCTCTTTTTGCTGGCAGGACCTATGAGGCATTTTTTGTGATATGCTTAGATGCACAGAATAGAGTTAATTATGCTGCTTTAGTACATGAGGGAACAATTAATGAGGCACCGGTTTATCCAAGGTTGATTGTTGAGACAGCACTAAGGCACCAGGCCAATAGTGTGATACTGGCACACAATCATCCGGGAGGAAGCCTGCAGCCTTCTCATGCAGATATTGAGGTGACGAGAAAGATATCTGCGGCATTGGAACCAATTTCTATAAAAGTAATGGACCATATAATTGTGGCAGGAGAGAATTACTATAGCTTTGCTGAGAACGGAAATTAAAGTGTTTATTGTGTTTATTTATAAGACATCAGTGCATAATTCATTATGCTTAAAATAAATATCGTGAGGTGGAAAAACAATGCGTTCAGTACTGGAAACATGTATACCGAGAGAGGAATTACTAAACGGTACTTTTAATCCTGAGATATTCACGGCAGCTCTTCGTCCGGTCATATCCCACTACAGAAATGGAATGGTTTCGAATGGAAATGTATATACAGATGCTGAGTTCTTTTTTAAAGAAGCAACCTTTCCGACAGAGGGTTTGAAGAAAACTTTAAATGAAGTATTCCGCAGAATTGCGGGTGATTTAACTGCACCTGCAATTCACCGTCTTGAAACGGCATTTGGTGGTGGTAAAACCCATACACTTATAGCCGCTACTCATATAGCAGCCCGTGGCAAAGCTATCTCAGATTGTTTAATTGGAATACTTGAGGAACAGTGGATCCCAAACGAAGGAGAAGTCTATGTGGTGGGCGTTGCAGGAGATGAAATCTCTGTGCACCAACCGCGCGGTAATGAATTAATTCCGTATACTTTATGGGGTGAAATTGCTTTTCAAATAGGAGGAGAAGCATTATACCGCGAGGTGCAATCTGAAGCTGAATCCTATGCAGCACCGGGAGCATATTATCTTGATAAAGTGTTTGGAAACAAGAAGGTGTTGTTGATGCTGGATGAACTTGCCCAGTATGCGGCACGGCTTGAAGCAGCACGTCCGGATGGAGCAAGTCAATTGGGAGCTTTCCTTATGTCACTGCATGGTTATGCACGACAAAGAGCGGGTATTTCCATTTTGATAACATTGGCAGGTACTTCAGATGCTTTCTCAAAACAAACAGAACAGTTAACAAAATTGTTGAGTGCAATCAAAGGCGAAGAGATTTCCCAGGATGCAGCTATTGGTATTGGCGAACGAGCAGTCAAGGGTATTGTAAGTGTTGTTCAACGTGATGCGACAGTTGTGACACCCGTTCAGGCATCTGAAATATCAGCAGTTCTAGCAAAACGGTTATTTAGGAAAATTGATGCTGAAGCTGCAAAGGAAACTGCTGCAGAATACATGGATATGTATAGAAAGAACAGTTCTTCGCTACCGGAAGAAGCTATTAGTATCGGCTTTGAAGATAGAATGATTGCCATGTATCCTTTTCATCCAACGCTTATTGACTTTTTGAATCGGAAGCTGGCTGAAGCTGAAACTTTCCAGGGGACAAGGGGGGTACTGCGTGTTCTTGCACTTGCAGTACGTAGTATTTGGGAAAAGCGCATGGATATGCCAATGATTCATGTAGGACATATTGATATGCGCTCCAGCTATGTAGTAAATGAAATATTCGGAAGAACCGGAAGTGCAGATCTTTTGGTAGTACTGAACTCGGATGTTGGTGGTGTGGATACGGGACTCCTTCAAGCACAGGCAAGTAATGCAGAGATACTGGATCATCGGAATCCCCACCCGGATGGTGTGAAGCTTTATGAATGCACTTGGAAGGCAGTATTTCTTCATAGTTTGGTGGGACGTTCAGAAGGTTTGCATTCTAAAATTTTTGGCCTTACCGAGTCGGAAGCATTGTTTGCAGTATCAACTCCAGTGATGACACCTGCTCAAGTTCGTACTGCTTTAGAGGCAATTAACGAGAATGCACACTACCTACGGTATGAATCCGGAAAGTATTATGCACACCTCGAACCGACAATCAATAACGTTTTATCTCGCATTCGTTCAACAATCAGCATGGAGCAGATTCATGATATATTGAAAGAAACTGCTGCAAAGGTAGTTACAAGCAGCAACCTGTTCCACATTGAGCAGGATGTATCTTTACCGGAACACTTACCGGATAATAAAGAAAAACCGATTCTTGGTGTTATTTCTCTGGATGCAGGAACTATAGATGTAGAAGCAATGATAACTACCAAAGGTGCTAACCGTCCTCGTGAGCGCCAGAATTTGATTTTTCTGCTCGTTCCCAAAACGGTTAAAGTCAGGGGTTATTTTGAGCAGGCTGAATTGATGCAAATACCGGGAGGAAAGGAATACGAAGCTCAGCAGCGTATTGAATATCTGGCACAACAGGTCAAGGCCATGCGTATGCTGAATAATAGCCCTCAAGAATATGGGGTAATGCCGTCAAAGCTTCAAAATTCCGACTTCAGGGAAAGGTTTAAAAGACTTGAGAATGATATCGTGGTAGCAGTATCGGAAACCTATGACAGTCTGTATTATCCCTCTACGACAGGCACCATTATCAAAAAGGAAATCAAGTCTGCAGGAGGTGAAGGCGGAGCGCCAATTCTGCAGCGTATACAGAATTTGCTTGTGGAGGACAAGGAGTTGCTTACATCCGATTCCGGTGCGATTAAGGATTATCGTTTGCTTTCCAGCTTGTTCTTTATGAAAAGCAGCTATATATCTATGGAAGACATGAAAAAAAGTTTTTTATGCATCCGGAATTGGCCTGTGCTGGACAGCATGGCTACATTGGAGCGAATCATTCGCGGTGGAGTGGAAAAAGGTGCATGGATTGTTTACAAAATGAACAATGCTGAAGATACTTACCCTGGTGAATTTTACAATATGAATAAAGGTATCCCCATGCAGGTCAATCTATTAACAGGCGGCTATTCCATTATCACACCTCAGGGGGCCAAGCAGCGTGGCTGGATGGAAGAGAAAAAAGTGGAACCGGCTAAAATCCGCGAAGCCGTATATCAGGCAGGAATACAGGGAGCAACTACAGTGCAGGCGATTCAAAACAAGGTTAGTGAGGAACTGGTAGAGATTTCACAAGAAGAAGTGGTGGAGGCGCTTCGTGAACTGGCGGGTCATAACAAGCTCTATATTTACCAAGGGAACCCGGAGCAGACGGACAAGCCGGAACAACTCGTCAACGGCGCAGCAGCAATGTTGTATACCCCGAAGGCAGATGACGTCGTAGTGTCTCCTGCAGTTGCATCCGTCCGGGGATGGTTGACAAACACTTCTTCTGAATTTTTTCTTGAAGGTAAAAAAGGTGCAGAAAAGGTACTTCCGTTGCTTCGGAGACTGGGGAGCCTTTATAATAAGGGTGCAAAATCAACGATAAGTACATTGGATATAACAGACCTTGCACTACCCGGCGGGGCCAGCTTACGTATTACATTGAGAGACGCAAAACCTGAAACGATGAAAGCTTTGGGTGAATTTTTCGAAATCCTGGATACCGTTGCAAAACGAGGTGCGGAAACCGAAGCATATATTTGTATTCCAGATCCTGACGATACCTGTACTGTAATGAAAGAATTGAAATGAGAAAGTGAGATTCTGTTATGAAGGAAAACCGATTTAATACAAAAGGATTTGTTGTCACAGACCACATACAGGCAATTCTTAAGAATGCGCCATGGGTGCTTCGAATTACGGAACACAATGATAAAACACCTCCTGTGCTGGTTATAAAGGAACGTTGTCTGCTGGATACAGATACTTCGGGTAATGTCATGGGGAGAAATCAGGAAAAATCGATTCTGAAAGACCGAGGTTTACTTCATGGTAATGCACTCAGACGCTGTATCCCGGTGCTTAAGGAAATCCTGTCACAAATTACGGATGCAGCCGGAATTCCGTTGGAATTGCATCAGGTGTTTGGCGACAAGCAGATTGACTTTCGGGGCAATTTGCCGCTTGATGAAGAGGCTGGAGCAAAGCTGGCATTGTTGTTCAAGTTGCAGGAACGTATTACGGATATGAACCGAGTGGAACTCATTGCCTGGCGCATCCAGCGGTTCAGCCGCGAGGAAGCATCGTACTGGCTGACACGGGCAACCATGTACGGTCCTAAAGCTAATTTATGGGCGCTAGCAGGAATGCGTATAATGCTAGGAGGACAGCCAGGTGACAGCGGAATTGTTGAAATGCTGGAAAAAGTCAGGAAATAGAAATGTAAAGACTATTTTGTACTGATATATTTAGAAAAAATAGCTGGAGACTTTTTATAAAGCTATTTTGTTTAAAAATGTTTTATAGAAGGAACAAAGCTATAGGGGGTTAATATTTATGCCAGTGGGACATGGGGATATATTGCAGTTTACACGTCAAAAAGAATATATCTTCGAGAAGTTCATAGACAAGGGTGGGACGGGGAGGACTGCTCTACTTAAAGATGATATATTAGATATGTATTTTGTTTGTAAGAAATATGAGCCTTCAGCAGGTAATGATAGGGAAGATTGTTTTAAGAGATTTGTTGATGAGATTAAAATATTATATACATTATCTCATAGAAATATTGTAAGAATATTCAGTTATTTTCTGTATCCTCAAAACTACTTGGGATATATTTTAATGGAATATATTGATGGACAGAATATAGATACTTATTTAATGTGGGAAGATGACGAAACATTTGAAAAAGTATTTATTCAACTAATTGAAGGTTTTGAATATCTTGAAAAAAATAATGTACTGCATAGAGATATTAAGGAACAGAACATTTTAATAACCAAAGACGGTACTGTAAAAATTATTGATTTTGGCTTTGGGAAAAAGGTTACTGCCGAGAATAAAAATAACGCAAGTATATTGTTGAATTGGCCCGTTAGCGAATTACCTGATGAAGTAGCTGAGCGAAAATATAACCATAAAACTGACATATACTTTTTAGGTAAAATGTTTAATAAACTTCTTGAAAAAAATGGTGTAGACAATTTTAAATATCAGCATGTTATCGATTTAATGGTAAAAACCAACCCCGATAAAAGGATAAATTCATTTGCAGAAATATTAAATCTAATTTCGACCGATATATTAGGACAATTGCAGTTTACGGAAGAAGATAAAAAAGCTTACATGGATTTTGCTGATTCACTTTCGAGCATTATTGAAGCGCATAAAGTTTCAGAGCCAGTTTATGTTCAGAACATTGAAGAAATGATAGCTAGATTAGAGCATGTTATATCTGAAAGTTTACTTGAAACTTATATTCAAAACAATTCAGATTTGATAAGTTGCTTTATCAAAAGTAATTGTTCTTACTACCCTAAAAAGTATGTTGAAGTCGAAGTAGTTAAGAAGTTCTATAAAATGATAAAGGGTTTATCAAGTAATAAAAGAAAAATCGTGCAAGACAATTTATTTGCACGTCTCAGGACTATTAGTATAGATATTGACGATGAACTTCCATTCTAAGTTTATAATCTTTTATATATTTAAAGATAAGTTTTGAAATTTTTTATAACATAAGGTATAGGAGAGTAATATCATGGAAAGAAATAAATCTTTGGACACACGATTGATTGAAGCGGGATTCCCGTGCCATCAGGTCGGCGCGGAAACACAGAGGGAACGTGGAGCCAGTTCGGCACTTCCTCCACTCTATTTCCTTCATGTCTGGTGGGCCAGGCGTCCTTTGACACCCAGCCGGGCTGCCATTTTGGGTTCGCTTCTGCCTGCAGACACAGATCCCGAGTGGTTCCTGCGGCAGTTGGGGATTGAAAAGAAACAAGCGGTTATTAACGGTGAACGATGGACGCTTGTTGGCAAAAACCTGGAATTCATAGAAGTTGATGAACATGGGCGTGAATACATATCCATAAACTCTGATGTATTGAAAGCGCTTCGAAAAGAAAATGAGCGGCGTGCCAGGAATCGTGAAATCATAAAAACATTACTGAGTGCTGATGCTTCTTTTGAAAAGGATGAACTGGTTGCGCGCTGGGCGAATGAATCACGTGAACTGTCAGAAAGTACGCTTCAAATAGGGAATTATTTGGAAGTGGTTACTGTTGCGGCAGATCCTGCACATGTCAATGAACGGATCGCATTTGCATCCTCGGCGAAAGTAAAGCAGATCCTGGGCAGTGAAATCCGTTGGGATGCGGAGGACCTTTATGGTTATGGACGAGCATATGAAACTCACGCAATTTTTGCACATGAGCCTATGACTATATTAGATCCGACTGCTGGAGGAGGATCAATACCCTTTGAAGCTATGCGTTTGGGGTATAATGTGATTGCGAACGATTTGAACCCGGTTGCTACAGTCATTCAACATGCAACATTGGAGTATCCGGCAAAATTTGGAGAGAGCTTGATTTCTGACATTATACGCTGGGGGAATAAACTTGTTGAATATGTTGAAAAGAAAATGGAACCGGTTACCCCTTTCTCAAGAATACCTGAAAGTGAGTATAGGCTGTTAAAGAAGCATTGTACAAAATGTCCGGAGCTAATTGAACAATTTGATAAGGAATTTGACTATACCGGCATTCTCTATGCCCGCCAGGTCACATGTCCTCATTGCGGCGGTGAAGCTCCATTGCTGAATACCTGCTGGCTTTCCAAGGAGGGAGAAAAATGGGGAGTCCGTATTGTGACCGATGGGCAAAAGACTAACGGCAAAGTGCATTTTGAAACCTATCGTATCAACGGATCCCGTGGCCCCAACGGAGAAGACCCCAACTTTGCAACGGTGGATAACGGCGTAGGGACTTGCATCCACTGCAGGCAGGCCATCTCATCGGAAGAAATCAAAGCGCAGGCTAGAGGTGAATCTGTCCATGGCACATGGAAAGACCGCCTGTACTGCGTTGTTGCCGTGCGGTATCAGCCGAAGCTGGACAAGAACGGCCGGCCGGAGCGTTACAAGAGCGGTGAAAAAGCGGGAGAAATAAAAACTGAGAAAGTGCGGTATTTCAGGCCCCCCAATCAAGCCGACCTGGAAGCCCTGGCTCTGGCAGAAAGAATGCTGGCAGAGCGCTGGGACGAATGGGATGCGAAGGGGTATATACCGACAGAAAAATTCCCTGAAGGGAATGATATGCGTCCGGTCAATTATGGAATGACGCGCTGGTGCGATATGTTCACGCCCAGGCAGCTTCTCGGCCATTTGTTCCTGGTTGAAAAGCTCAATGAAATGAAGCCGGATATTCTGCGTGAGCTTGGCGAAGAGCGCGGCCGGGCGGTGGTCACATATTTGCAGTTTGCAATAGATAAATGTTTAGATTATAACAGCAGACAAACACTATGGCATGCAGTACGAGGCGTTATTGCACATACTTTTACTAGACATGATTACTCATTTAAATGGACATTTGGGGAACTAATTATGGCTGGTGTCAACTCGGGTGTTCGTTGGGCATTGGATCAAATTATTGATGCATATAAAGGCATTGTATCAATATTACCGAAGAAAATAAACCAGCGGATTAGAATAGTTAATGGTTCAGCAGCAAACATGAATGAGGTTGATAATCAATCAATTGACTTGATTTGTATGGATCCGCCATATTATAACAACGTTCAATATGCCGAATTATCAGACTACTTTTATGTTTGGCAAAAAAGAACATTGCACGATTTATTTACAGAAGTTTTTAATCGTAGATTAACGAATAAGCAAGATGAAGCTGTTGCAAATCCTGCAAGAGATGGTTCTCCTAAAAGAGCAGGAGAAGTATATGAAAGTCTTATGGGAGAAATCTTCCTTGAATGCAGACGGGTTCTAAAAAATGATGGTATTATGACAATTATGTTTACACACAAGTCACAGAATGCATGGGAAGCATTAACCCGTTCAATTATCGACAGCGGATTTGAGATCACGGCTTGCATGCCTGTCGAATCTGAATCAAAAGTTGATATCCATCATAAAGACATGGCTGCCGCAGCCAGCTCAATTTTCCTTACCTGCCGCAAAAGGCTCGACCGGGACGGCAGGATGCCATCCATCTGGTCAGGCTTTGGCAGCACGGGGGTGTTGCAGCAAATCCGGGAAGCTGTCCGGGAAGGGCTGAAAGAATTTGAGGTTCTTAAACTCAATCCTGTGGATGAAATGGTAGCCAGCTATGGTAGGGCTTTGCGAGTTCTGTCAGAAAACTGGCCTGTTATGGATGGAGACGAGCAGGTAAGTCCGACTCAAGCTATGACCGAAGCCAGTGCGGTTGTGGCTCAATTCCAGATCCGCCGGTTGACGCAGGGACGCCTGAGCGTAGAGGATTTGAATGCGGAAGCTGCCATGGCGCTGACGTTGTTTGGCATTTATGGCATGAATGAAATCGCCTACAGTGAAGCACTTAATCTTTCCAAATCCCTGAATATCCGTTTGGAGCACAAACCTGCAGGATACCAGGTCCAGGACCGCATGATTGGGATCAACGATGAGCGAGGTGCAGCCAGGTCCGGACGGAATGAAGGACGGACAGGTTATTTTGCGCCTCTGGTAAAAAAAGGCTCAAAACTGCGCCTTGCACATGCTGATGAGAGGGCGCCTGAACGCTTGTTAAACCCGCAAACTGAGTGGGATATCCTGCAAGGCGTCCTGATGGCGTACGAAGAGGGCCAGGAGCCGGTTGCCCGGGCTTATATGCAGAAACATGCGGCAAATAAAGAAGCGGTTATTCTGGATTTGCTGAATGTATGGGCTAACAAATGCGGCGACGAGTTCATGCAGCGCAAGGCAGAGCGTATTTTGTTCGGCTTCAAGAGATAACATACTTAAAAAGGTGATAAAATCGCAATTTTCAGTATTGTCCATGTGCCTGTTTGCTAAAGCAAACATATGGCACGGCTATTTAAATCCATTATACTCCGAGGTAAAAAAGCGCAATTCATTTGCGGGTTTATTACCTCGGTTAGTATAACACATTCGGGGTGACATGAAGTGGGGTTAGTTCAAGCAGAAGGACTACGATCAGTAGAGTGGGAGCTGTCATATAAAACATCCATGGTCAAAGCGGATGGGAGTGCGCTGGATATTCTCAAGGAGTTCTATATTCCTGCCCTCTCGTTATCTACGAAGTACGACAGGGTGGCAGGATACTTCCGTTCGTCTTCTTTGGCCGCAGCATCTCAGGGCTTTTCCGCCTTTGTCGGCCGGAGTGGGAAGATGCGGCTGATTGTAGGGGCGGATTTGGACCCACAGGATGTTGCAGCCATCCTGCGGGGAGACCAGAAGCGGATGGAAAACCGATTGATGCAGGAACTTCAACAGCCGGAAAGCTGGCCGGAATCAGTCCGAAATGGAGTAACACTGCTTTCATGGATGATAGCACATGGGTATCTGGATGTGAAGGTGGCATTCCGCGTACACCGCCAGACAGGTGAAGCGCTTTCCTTTGAAGATGTATCTGACGGATATGTTCATGAAAAATGGTTTATTCTTACGGACGAACATGGCAACAGGCTATATGGAAGCGGATCTTTAAATGAATCAAAGACTGCATTGGATTTAAATGCGGAGAACATAGACATCCATTGCGACTGGTGGGGCGAACGTGAAAAACGGCGTGTGGAACAGAGTGCCTTTGCATTTGAACAGCTTTGGCAGAATCGTGTCCCTCATATGCCTGTAATTTCTCTTCCCGATGCTGTCCGCCAGCGATTGATCCGTTTCAGTGAGGGCATTTTATATCCTGTGGAAATTGACGGCAGCACCGCGGCCAAACCGGTCATTTTTCCGCCCTCTGTCATGGAAAGGCTTCGTTTTGCCATTCTAAAGGATGCTCCCCAAATGCCCGGCGGTAGATATGTAGGAATGTACACTGCTCCTGTCGAACCATGGCCGCATCAGGAGATTGTCATCCGGAGGCTGGTTGAAACCTGGCCTTATTCCTATATGCTTTGCGATGAAGTGGGCCTTGGGAAAACCATTGAAGCCGGTTTGGCGATTCGCTCCCTTGTGCTGTCAGGTTTGGCAAAGCGTGTCCTGATAGCTGCTCCTGCAAGCCTGACGCAGCAGTGGCATCGGGAAATGGCAGCGAAGGCATTGCTTCCATTTGCTCGAGCAGTAACAACTCCTGAAGATAAGCATGTATATATCCATCCAAGGAAACATGGCGAACAGGCCGAAAATCTGTATGAACCCGATTTAACAATCGTATCAACGGGGCTTTTTTCCAGAGAAGAACGTAGAAGGCAGCTAAGGTATGCACAAGGGTATGACATCGTTTTAATTGACGAAGCGCACTATGCACGTCGAAAAAATCCGAATCTGGGTAGTGACAAAGAACCGGAATACGGGTATTTATATAAAGCTATTCAAAATGAAATACGCTGCAATACGAAAAGCCTTTGGTTGGCAACCGCAACGCCGATGCAGATACATCCAATTGAAGTATACGATCTGCTATCCTTGACACAAAGAGTTGGTGCTTTTCAAAATGATCCAACCTTGACATTGAAATACTTTTCACTCTTAGGCAAGCTCAGGGATGGCGCTTCCCTCAGAAAAGATGAATGGAATCTATTCCGCAATAATATGAAACGGCTTCCTTATGAAGACATGTTTTTCTATACATTTCTTTCAGAGAATACAATTGATGGTCAAAACCGCTGGACCATGGAAGATTTTCTAAAACGGAATAGAGATCCCAACAATCCTGTTGACAGAAGGCATATGCAGCGGCCACTTTTCCTCGCATCACCTCTTTCCCGAGTTATGCTCCGGCATACCCGAAAATTGCTTGAAGAATACAGGGTCAGAGGAGAACTATCGCAAAAACTGGCATTCCGCCAAATTCAGCCGCTTGAAAGAATAGAGTTTACAAGTGAAGAAAGGAAATGCTATGACCAATTGGAAGCCTACTGCAACGGATTGGCCAAACAGGTCTCGGCAAACAGCGATTCTTCATCACGCCAAATGATGAGCTTTTTACTCAGCTTTCTTAGACTTCGTTTTGCCTCGAGCTTTTATGCATTGCTTGAGACGCTGAAACGGCGCCTCGTGCGTGTGGAATATACTCTAAAATTTCATCAAAACTGCGATATAGAAACTGATGCAGAAATCAATGGATATATAAATCAGCCGGATGCATTTTATGATGATATAGATGATGAGGATGTGGCTAAATCCGCTACAGTGGCTTTGCTGAAAAACCGCAGTGAAGCCGACCTACTTTGGGAGAAACAGCAACTGGAAGCTATGATTGCAGATATTGAACGTTTGCCAGGAAGGCCATCCAAAATGACTAAATTGCTTGAGATTTTGGATAAGAGAGAAATTCGGGGAACAGGACGTTTTAAACAGACAGTTGTATTCACTCGATTCTTAGATACACTGCACGACATTCTTAAGCATTTGCAAACAGTCAAGCCTGAAGCACGTATAGGAATCTATTCGGGACAGGAAGCCAAAGCTTATAATCATAGGGAAGAAAGGCTGGTTGATGTTGATCACGAAGATGTAAAAGCATTATTTTTACGTGGTGATCTTGACATTTTATTATGTACCGACGCGGCGGCAGAAGGGTTGAACCTACAGACGGCAGATACCCTTATCAACTATGATCTTGGCTGGAACCCGATGAAGATTGAACAGCGTATTGGCCGTATCGACCGTATAGGACAGAAACATGACATTATTTATGTTTATAACTTTTGCTACCTGGGAAGTACGGAAGAAATCGTATATGGCCGGCTTCTTGAGCGTCTTGAGCAGGCAAATCTCATAGTTGGCTCTCAACAGGTTTCTCTTTTACCTGTTCAACCGGAGGAATTCCGTGAACTGGAGGATGGCAGTCTGGATTTCGAAGAGCTGTTTGCCCGGGCAAAAGATCGTATTCAGCAGCAACAGCGCACAGCAGCAGGTATGGAATTAACAGCACAGGAACAGTACCAGACATACAAACGTATGATAGAACAAATGAGATCCGAGGAAAGGCCTGTTACACTTGCGGATATCTGGGAATCAATTGTTACTTCTGATCATTTAAAGGCATTGGGGTGTAAATTGATTTCCGATGGTTCGGATAATACTTATATGTTAAACAACATTAACGGCATTATGAATGGTACTTGCATCACAATTGACCGGAAAGCCTATGAGGAATCGGTAAAGAGCGGCAGGGACAGAAAGCATTTTGCAACCTATGGTGATCCCTGCTTCCACTTGCTCCTTGAATACTTTAATGCAGACAGTTTACCACCCTGCATTCGTCAGGTAAAAATGCCGTTGCCGGGTGTTAAGGAGGCTGAAATAGTAGTGTATGTTGCAGCCATACGAAATAATGGAATTCCGTCTGTCGCTTTAATCAAAGGAATGAAAGATATTCAGCACATTCAACTTGATGAAGCACGGGAACTGACTGATGCGGAAATCGATAGCATTAGGCCTGAAATACAGAAGCTGATACAATCTGAAATTCAGCTGATATCCAGTGTGGAAAGGACTGAAAAAGAAAACCGGGATGCTGCTGACTTGCATTTGAGATTTGTGAAACAGGTCAGTGCAAACTTGCTGCGTGACGGAAGGTTTGTAATTAAGGAAGACCGCTTCTGGCCATTTATTGATGAATTGGAAAGACGGTATGTTGGAAGGGAGATCATCGAGACATCAATACTATCATCTTCTTTCAAACTAAGGGAGGCTATGCTGTTATTTGATGTATCAATACCACAAATGGGTGATAGAGCTTTTGTCCGGACGACACCACTACTTCGGGAACTGGCTTTTTCCGAAGCGCGCAGGACGGCAGAAAGTTTGCATGTGAAGAAATCGGAGCTTACACTGGAAGCGGTTGTGAATCGATTGGATAGAAGGGGATAGAAATATTCCATTATGTTAATCTATTGTATGGTATCGAAGGTTTATTCATGCCTGAATCCTACAAATATAGTTGTATACGGATGGTGAGGTCATGTTACCGTTAAACTGGTTGAATATACGGAGCTACAACAATTCACAGAATAATGCTTTTGAGGAACTGGTGTGCCAACTTGCTCGAGAAGAAAAGATTCAAAATAAGGCATCCTTTATTAGGGTAGGTGCGCCCGATGGGGGAGTTGAAGCTCTGACTCTTATACACATAT
>LSQX01023815.1_pt1 | contig 14836 bp, 14 predicted proteins | sample 654561 | NCBI WGS metagenome assembly LSQX01 (sample SAMN04489861, study PRJNA283612) | anaerobic digester metagenome | isolation source: 4 biogas reactors fed with cattle manure at either 37C or 55C with and... | place: Denmark: Kongens Lyngby | collected 2014 | reverse complement strand
GGCGATTCTATCCGGCCCCATGCCGGCCGCAAAGCCTGAGACTTCTTGCGGATTATAACCGGCGGTGGCCAATACTTTGGGGTGTACCATACCACAGCCCAATATTTCCAGCCAACCGGTTCCCTTGCACAAACTACATCCATCACCTTCACATACAAGGCAGGAAATATCTACTTCAGCACTAGGTTCAGTAAAGGGAAAGAAACTGGGGCGCAAACGAATCCGTCTTTCCGAGCCAAACATTTCACTGACAAATGCTAACAAGGTATGTTTAAGGTTAGCGAAACTGATGTTTCTATCTACTACTAACACCTCTGTCTGATAAAACATTGGTGAGTGGGTAGCATCAGCTGGATCCCGGCGGTAACAACGGCCGGGACATATCACACGTATTGGGAGTTCGGGAGCCAATTGTTCCATAATACGAGCTTGAAACGGCGATGTGTGAGTGCGCAACAGAATATCCTCGGTTAAATAAAAACTGTCTTGCATGTCGCGGGCCGGATGGTGTTTGGGGATATTCAACGCCTCGAAATTGTAGTAGTCGTACTCCACTTCCGGACCCTCGAACACATCGAACCCCATCCGGAGAAAAATATCCACAATCTGTTCTAACACTGCTGATAATGGGTGCTTATGCCCCAGGGTCATGGCCGTGCCTGGTAATGTAATGTCCAACCGTTCTTTTTCTAATTGCTTAAGACGCACTAACCGCCCAATTTCACTAACCTGGCTTGACAACTCCTTGTCAATTCGGTCCCGGATCTCGTTGGCCAGTTGTCCAACGTGAGCTCGTTTTTCCGGGGCGATGTCTTTCATAGTTCGAAGAATTTGAGTCAATTCGCCTTTTCGTCCCAGGAATCTGATTCTCACTTTGTCCAGTTCTTCTTTTGAAGTTGCAGCTGATACAGCTTTCAAAGCAGTCTCCAGTAAAAACCGTAGTCTTTCTTCCATTGCTGGCTACCCCCTTTTATGGTAATAAAAAAAGCCCTCCCCCAAGGGACGAAGACTTTTCGTGGTACCACCCTACTTTAGTGCCAATGTAGCACCCTTGTAGTCAGTAACGAGACCAACCGGCACAGCCTACTTATCGTTCAGCCTGCGGCTTAGAAGCGAACTTCAATCGAATCCTGCCCGGTGCAGCTCTCAGTCATGGCCGCTCCCCTCCCTGTAGGGTAGACCCGATCTACTCTCTTCCTCGTCGCCATAACCTATTCTTATTGCAGCATCAATTTCCGATACACCAGATAGGCGATGACAGACCCGGTGTTCTCGAACAGGCGCCAAAAAAAGTCCGCGGCTATCATGCACTATCCACTCCTCTTTTGTGCTGGGAGCTTCTGCCCTTGATTATAGCATAATGCTTTTCTCTTTACAACTTGTTCGTTGGCGTACAGTTTCAAACAATAAAACTGCCCCTGCGATAGCTACATTGAGGGATTCCACCTGGGGTGCCAGGGGTATAGATACCTTGGACCCTTTTAGAGCCAGCACATCGCCACTTATGCCGGAGCCCTCATTTCCCAGCACCAACAGCGTTGGCCGTTTAAAGTCTACATTCCACCAAGGAACTCCTTCGTCAGGTACAGCAAAGACCAGTTGCCAACCGCTATTGATGCAAAGGTTGCACAGTTCCTGCCCTCCGTCTGAGAGAACTTCCACCGGCAACCGAAACAATGAACCCATGCTGGCCCGGATCACTTTGTCGGAAAATGGATAAACGGAACCAGCGGAGAAAAAGGTGCCTCCGGCACCGGCTGCTTCAGCTGTACGAATAATAGTCCCAGCATTACCAGGGTCTTGAATCTGATCACCCAAGACAAGCAGATCAGTGCTGCCGACAACAGCTGTGAGCTCAGGAGTAGGTGGGCAACGTACCACCGCTGTTAACCCTGGGGGAGATTCTGTTTCGGAAACACTGTCCACCACAGCTTGGGTAGCGGCTATGACAGAGACTCCGCTGTCTTGAAGTCTGTTTAACAGAGCCTGCATGCGGCCATCAATTGTCGTCTCAATACAGTAAAGAACAGTATCAACGATGCACTCCGATGACAGAGCTTCTTCCAATAATCGTACACCTTCAACAAGAAACCGTCGTCGTGACCGCCGCACTTTATTATTATGCAAGGCCCGCATACTACGAACCAATGGATTTCGACGTGACTGAATGAGCCTCATGACTACACTCGCTCCAACTGTTCAATATCCTTGTTTCTCCCTACAACGATCACAATATCGTCAGCTTCGATTGTGTCTTTGGCTGAAGGCGCCACCAGCAGTTCATCGCCGCGCTTAATGGCCAGGACGTAAATGCCAAGGCGGGCTTTAAGGTTAAGCTTCTGTAGAGTCTGTCCATGCCACTCCTTCTTGCTGGACACTTCCACAATGCTGTATTCGGGTGAAAGCTGAATATTATCGATAATGTTCGATGACACCATGTTTAAGGCAAGGCGTGTTCCCATGTCCCGTTCTGGAAAAACAACTTTGTCGGCACCGACTTTCTGCAATACTTTACCATGAAGTTCATTCTGGGCTTTGGCAACCACATGTTTTACCTCTAATTCTTTCAGCAATACCGTCACCAAAATGCTGGCTTGCAAATCATGCCCTATAGCTACCACAACCACGTCAAAATTGCGAATACCAACCGCCCGAAGCGCTGCTTCGTCGGTGGCATCAGCTTGCATAACATGGGTAACGTGTTGAGCGATGTCTTGAACGGTTTCTTTGTCGTTGTCTAGGGCCAGCACGTCATAGCCCAGATCAAATAAGGTACGGGCTACACTGGAACCAAAACGCCCGAGACCAATGATAGCATATTGCTTTCTAATAAGACATCATCCTTCCTAGCCCACCACAAGTTGCTCTTCAGGATACTCAACGTGATTCATTTCTTGACGCTGGGCAATAGCTACAGCTAAGGTGAGCGGTCCTATCCTGCCGGCGAACATCAGAGCAGCAATCACCAATCGCCCCAGGATTGAAAGCTCAGGTGTAAGACCCACTGACAACCCGACCGTAGCAAAGGCTGACACAGTCTCAAATAAGGCTGTCAGCAAATCAGTTCCTTCGCTCAACAGCAAGATCAGAGTAACAATAACCACCACAAACAAGGAAAGAAGAGCAACGGCCGCACTTTTAGGTACCAGTCTTGGGGGAACGGAACGTTGCCTAATTTCTATTCGCCCTTTGCCGTGAGTTGTGCTCAGCACACTCATGACTAAGATGATAAAAGTGGTGGTTTTTATCCCACCTCCGGTACCGCCTGGAGATGCACCGATGAACATCAACAGAAGAAGAAAGAACAGAGTAGCCGGCCTAAGATCGCTCATCTCCAAGGTGTTAAAACCGGCGGTGCGAGGGGTTACTGCTTGAAAGTATGAAGCCAGGAACTTTTCGGACCAGGATGCCGTTGCCAAAGTCGCTGGGTTACTACTCTCTACTGCTAAAATAAACATTGTACCGATTAGAATCAACAGTGCAGTAGTCGTTATAACCACAAGTGCATGTAACGACAACCTGTGCTTAAGGCGCCAATTCCACAGCTCGATGATAACAGCAAAGCCTAAGCCGCCTAGGATTATCAGAAACGTAATCACCAGATTTACACCAAAATCTTGGCGATAAGCAGTTAAGCTAGAGAAGTTGTCTTTTAAATCAAAACCCGCGTTACAAAAGGCAGAAATAGCGTGAAATATCCCTTGAAAGATGGCTTCACCAGGAGGGTAGTCTCCCCACCAGCGCCAAAAGAGAAATATTGCTCCTACGGCTTCTATAGCCAAGGTTACCGTTACCACTGCTTTAGTAAGGCGAACTACACCTTCTAACGATACCCGGTTTAGAGCCTCCTGGATAATTAATCTTTGATGCAGCATAATCCGCCGACCAAACAAAACAGCAGCCAAGGTAGATAGAGTCATAAAGCCTAGGCCGCCAATTTGAATTAAACTAATTAAGACTGTATGACCGAAACGGCTCCAATAAGTGCCGGTATCTACCACAACCAAACCTGTAACGCAAACGGCAGAAGTGGAGGTGAAAAGAGCGTCGATAAATGGTGTCGATGTTCCAGCCGAACAAGCAACAGGTAATGTCAGCAGTAGAGTGCCGGCTAGAATAACGGCGGCAAAACCAACCGCCAAAACTTGCGGTGGGGTCAGCCGCCAATGAGGACCGAGCTCCAGTCGAAAGGTGCGCACGGCGCTAGCTCCTCTCAATATTGCAAATAGCCACGCGCTGAAAAACAAACCAATTGCCGATCTGTATTATATAGTCTGTCCTAATTCGAAAGCAAACCATACTAACAAGTTCTTATCGGTTGGCTAGGTTTTGTTTAGCCAATGTGACCAAGTCAGAAAAAGCCTTATCATCGTGTATGGCAATTTCGGCTAGCATCTTGCGATTGACTCCTACCCCAGCTAGTTTGAGACCGTTTATTAGCCGACTGTAGGTAATACCATTTGATCTGGCAGCTGCATTAATTCTGGCAATCCAGAGCTGCCGGAAGTTACGTTTCTTTGCCCTGCGATCACGCCGCGCATAAAACCTCGATTTAAGAACCGCTTGATTGGCCGCCTTAAAGGTGCGGCTCCTGGCGCCGCGATATCCGCGGGCTAGTTTCAGAACTTTTTTACGACGGCGTCTGCTGGTGACACCGCGCTTTACTCTTGGCATAATTGGTGCCTCCTTGTGTCTGCAATCGGCTTATGCGTAAGGTAGCATCTTACGTACGCGTTCATAGTCAGTATTGTGTACTACCGCCGATTTACGTAGTTGGCGTTTTCTCTTGGCTGTCTTATGACCCAATAAATGACCCCTAAACGCCTTTGAGCGCTTGATTTTCTTGGTACCAGTAAACTTGAAGCGCTTAGCAGCACTTCGCCGTGTTTTCATCTTTGGCATCACTGCTTGCCTCCCTTTTCCTCAGACCGCGGGGTCAGAATCATTACCATTTGCATCCCCTCTAAACGTGGCACTCGCTCTACCACGCCCAGGTCCTTTATCTCCTCAGCCATGCGGGCCAACAGTTCTTTCCCGGTATCGGCATGCACAAGCTGGCGACCTCTAAACCGTACGGTAACCTTGACTTTGTCGCCGTTGGTCAGAAAGCGCTTCATATTCCTTAGTTTGACTTGATAGTCATGTTCATCGATGGTGGGTCTTAGACGAATCTCTTTAATTGTAATGATCTTTTGCTTTTTGCGCGCTTCCTTTTCCCGCTTGCTTTGTTCATACTTATACCGACCGAAATTCATTATCCGGCATACAGGTGGCCGGGCATCGGGAGCCACATTAACAAGATCAAGCCCTTTTTCTCCGGCTAACCTTAGTGCTTCCCGCGTCGGTATAATACCAAGTTGCTGGCCTTTATCGTCAACCAAGCGGATTTCACGGACGCGGATTTGCTCGTTGACCTGAAGGTCTCTACTGATAGCGCGTCACCTCCAACATAGTCCCCAAAGTACAAAAACAAAGGGGCGAGTTGCCACCCGCCCCCGATAACACAAATCAAGCAGTGTCTGCTTAACCCTGGTAGCAACGATTGCGCCCCAAGGTGAGAAGCGGATGGCTTCTACTTCTTCGCCCACAACTATAGCATATTGCTACCTTGGCGTCAACACCAATTTCCGCCTTCAACTATGCGCTCGGATATTTCGGTCAAAATGCCGTGAACAAAGACTTCGAAAGACATGGCGCCGCGATCACCGCGGTCACGGTGTCGAACTGCTACTTTGCCAGTTTCTGTTTCTCTGGCTCCGACCACTAGCATGTAGGGAATCTTTTGTAGCTGAGCATCGCGAATTTTGTACCCGATCTTTTCATTGCGTTCGTCCACTTCGGCCCTCACCCCAGCTTCTTGCAGCTGGAGCATTATTTTCCTGGCATAAGCAGTTTGCCGATCAGTAATGGGCAAAACACGAGCCTGGATTGGAGCCAGCCAGGTAGGAAAAGCACCGGCATAATGTTCGATTAAAATACCGATGAAGCGCTCGATGCTCCCCAAACATGTGCGGTGAATCATTACCGGGGGATGTTTCTCCCCGTCTTCCCCGATATAATCGAGGTCAAAACGTTCGGGCATGAGGAAGTCCAGCTGAATGGTACCACACTGCCAAGTCCGTCCTAAACAGTCTTTAAGATGAAAATCTATCTTAGGACCGTAAAAAGCACCGTCGCCTTCATTAACCTTATAGTCCATACCCTTCTCTGCTAAGGCTCTTTCCAGGGCAATGGTGGCTTCTTCCCAGATTTCATCAGAGCCCATGGCGTTGTCTGGTTTAGTGGACAGCTCCACCTGGTAACTGAAACCGAATACCTTATATATGCGGTCTATCAGGTCAATGACTCCTTTGATTTCTTCTGTTATCTGAGAAGGCAGCATGTAAATATGAGCATCATCCTGAGTGAAGCAACGTACACGCATTAAGCCATGGAGCACACCGGCCCGCTCATGACGATGCACTAAGCCCATTTCCGCCATCCTAAGCGGCAGTTCGCGGTAGCTGTGGCTGGAACTCTTGTACACCAAAATGCCGCCTGGGCAGTTCATGGGTTTAATAGCGAAGTCCCGGTGGTCTATTTCGGTAAAGTACATGTTCTCACGATAATGATCCCAGTGCCCTGATCTTTGCCATAATTCTTGACTCAAGATTATGGGAGTACGAATTTCCTCATATCCTGCCTGCCGATGTTCTTCGCGCCAAAAAGACTCTAATTCGTTTCGCAAAATCATTCCTTTGGGGTGGAAAAAGGGGAACCCGGGTCCTTCTTCATGGAGGGTAAACAGTCTTAGTTCGCGGCCCAGCTTGCGATGGTCCCGCCGGGCAGCTTCTTCCAACATTTCGAGATGGACTTCCAGTTGTTTTTTGCTACTGAAGGCGGTTCCATAGATTCGCTGCAGCATCTCCCGATTTTCATCTCCCCGCCAATAAGCTCCAGCAACGTTAAGAAGCTTAAAAGCCTTCACATATCCTGTGCTGGGGACATGGGGCCCGGCGCAAAGGTCCACAAAGTCGCCTTGGCGATACAAGCATATATGAGCTTCCGGCGGCAAATCATCAATCAGTTCTACTTTGTACTGCTCCCTTTGAGCCGAAAAGTAAGCCCGAGCTTGATCACGTGGTATTTCTTGGCGTTCAAAGGGTAAGTCTTGAGCAATTATTTGCTCCATTACTGTACTAATTGTTTCTAAATCTTCAGGGGTAAAAGGCTTGTCTACAGCAAAATCGTAGTAGAATCCGTCTTCGATAGCCGGACCGATAGCTAGCTTAGCTTCCGGGAACAACTCTTTTACAGCCTGAGCCATGACGTGAGCTGCACTATGCCTGAGCGCCCGCCGTCCGGCATCGCTATTCCACCCGAGCAGCTTTATTTGACTATCACTCCCGAGTCTGGTACTAAGATCTCTAACTTCGCCATTGACCTCAGCGACTAACGACTCCTCGACTTCGTCGGGAGACAGCTGCTTGATCGCCTCAACAACAGTGATACCAGGATCAAAGCGGCCCTCTCTTCCAGCACAGCTGATTTTAATCTTAGCCATGGATTAGTCCCTCCTTATTTCCAACAATAAAGACCCGCCCTGCTAAGGGACGGGTCGTAATACCGTGGTTCCACCCTATTTCGCGCTATAGCGCCTCTAAAGCTCTAACGGCTCCCTAGCCGGCCAAGCCTACTTAGTTTCGGCAGGCACTCAGAGGTGGTGAGTTGCCACTTAGTTGCCGGAAGCACTTGCACCCAAGGCGCTTCCTCGCTGAGGCCTATCTGCGGCTCTCTGATCCTCGTCATAGTTTTAAGACACTCCAATTTGTACCCTATTATATGCTCACTTTGCCTTCATGTCAAATCATTGTTGTTAGAAAAAAACAGTTTTCCCCAGCGACAGAACAGCAGCCTGTAAGAGACCGATAACTCCGCCTAAGACCCCGCCGGCGTATTCAATATAACGCAGCTCCCTTCCGGCGAGTTCCCAGCTCAAAGCTTCCAGTTCCTGTAGCGGTAAGGAGTTGAGTCGGCACTGTATCAGTGAGCCGATATCAAGTTGGGATAAGTTAGTGGTGATACTTCTTATCAACTTGTCCACCAGCTCGCGACTTCTGGCATTTGTCCAGCCAGTGAGATAATTTACCAAGTAATTACGGAGAGGTAAAGGCAAATACTTAGGTAGGCGTTGAACAACTTCTTGCTCAGTCAACTTGGATACCATCATCAACAACTGTTGGCAAACCTCCGGGTTTTCCAGCTGTTCCGCCAGATCCGTTGCAGTGAGCAGCTCCTTTTCTATTGCTTGCCCCACATTACGGGCAATGTCAGCTTGCCGGCGTGGCAGTAACCCCTGCAATTGCCAGGGGCCAAGGCGAATAGGCCGGTACGGGTGAAACAGCAACCAGATGGCAACCATATTAGTACCCCAGCCAATAAGAGCTCCCATAGCTGCCATAACAATGTAGAGCATATCATGTTCTCCCTTATCAAAACTGTCGGACCAAAATTACGACCAAAATTACATGACTATTTGGTACTATCATAGCAACAACTGTAAGGAAGCTCAAGAGAACATGTATGCTTCCGAGACATAAATTGATGACATGCCCATAGGGGCCGTTACGTTCCTCGGCATAGCGGACAACCCGAACAGGTAATTACTTGCCCGGGAAATATATCATGGATTGTAGTAATCAAATCTCGGAACCAAAGATCAGTGCTGGCACCTAAATGAAGAATAATGGTCGTGGGTGCCATACAGACAAGAGCACTCACCAGCAGATCAGCATGTGTCAGGTCGTCATGGGGGCCAAACCCATCCCAGAAATTACCCAGTCTTAGCAGCCGGCTTTGTTCATCAAGCAACTGAAAACTGCCATTTGAGTCCAGCAATACCTGGATTTGTGACCATTGTGGTTCCTGCAAACTTACAAAGTACCGGAGAAGTTGGATAAACTCCAGATACTCTTTTTCCCCTTCCACATCATTGGCCGCGCGCCCAACGGCTTCCTGTAATTCGCGCCGATAATCCTGTAGACGGAAGCGAACAAAGCCTTCCACAATAATGGTGTTTGAGCATTTCAGATAATCTACCAATTTCCGTACGATTCTGGCGTGACGGTCCGCTGGCGTCGGCAGTAGGTCACCCTCTTTTTTTAGGGTCAGGTCTATTATTTTCTGCCGATCCTCAAGAGACAACGTACGGTACTCCCGCTGTACTAACTTATGAACAAGATTCTCCTCACAATGGGTAATAATAATATCAGCCAAGGCATTAGCCAAAAAACAGCGCAAGAGCCCCTGGGCTTGGTCGGGCGGTAAGACTCCTGAGTTCTGTACTATGTTGCAGCCTAAGAAAGTTAGTTGGCCGCGTCTAGTTTCGCACAAACTAACCTCCAAACCTTGTTTACGCAGTTGTAATAGTTCTGCTACAACTCGTTGGCGCAAAGCAGCAGGATTCTTCATGCTGGCCAGATTAATAGCAGCGGCCATGGTTTTCACCCCTAGCGCTATTATATGTGCTTGACAAAACTCATATACGATGCAAAAAAACGCAGCCTGGTAGCTGCGTCTAATAAGCAGATGGTGCGCACTAGAGGGATCGAACCTCTGGCCCCCTCCGCGTCAAGGAGGTGCTCTCCCGCTGAGCTAAGTGCGCATCTATGTTCTAATTATACGTATACCGGAACCGAAAGTCAAGGTTTTGGCAGACGCCAAGAATTCTCTATTCCTTAGCTGCGGCCACCTCTGCCTGTATACGCAAGGCTCGAATAGCTTGGGCCAGTTGCTCTATTTCCCAAGCATACTCTTCTTCTCTTTCCGGTGGCAACTTACCGACCAGTTTACTTAATTCTCGCTGCAAATTTGCCATTTTCGTCTCCGCTGACAACGAGCCCCTTGGCCGCCGTGAAGCAACGCCTCCAGCTGTAATTTTAACACTTTCACCCCAAGCAGGAATACTTACTCTAACGCCCAGGCTGTCCTTTAGCAGTTGCGCCAAGTTAGACAATGCATCTTCTTCCCCGTGAACCAATAAGACCTCCTGTGGTAACTTGTGGTAGGCGCGAACCCAATTAATGAGTCCGGTTTGGTCGGCATGAGCCGAGTATGCGCTCAGATTATGGATTTTCGCTTTAACCGCTACTTGTTCCCCAAATATCCGTACCCGCTCAGCACCTTCCAACAGCCTGCGACCAAGGGATCCTTCAGCTTGATAACCTACCAAGACTACGCTGGCTTCAGGCCGCCAAAGGTTGTGTTTCAGGTGGTGTTTGATTCGTCCGGCATCGCACATGCCGCTGGCTGAAATTATGATACTGCCGGCAACCTCGGTATTAAGCCGCTTTGATTCTTCCACTGAACGAACGAATCTAAGGTTTTCAAAAGAAAGCGGTTTGTAGCCTTGCTGCAGTAATTGCCAGGTCTCATGGTCATAATACCCGGGATTCTTAATAAACACTTCCGTAGCTTTGGTAGCCAAGGGACTGTCAACATACGTTGTTACTTGAGGAGATATCTCCCTTTCACGATAGAGGGCACTGAGTTCATATAACAAATCTTGGGTTCGTTCAATGGCAAAAGCTGGAATGATAACGTTTCCCCGCCGTTGTACGGTAGCACGGATAATCTGTCCTAAGTGGGAACGTCTCTGCTCCCGGGGCTCATGAAGGCGATTACCGTAAGTGCATTCAAGAATCATATAATCGGCCGCCTCTATCAAAGCTGGATCGCGAACTATCGGTTGCCCGCCGGAACCAAGGTCACCCGAAAAAACCAACTTTATGGTTTGATCGTCTTCGGTAAGCCACATTTCTATAATGGCCGATCCGAGGATATGACCGGCATCACGAAGCCTTAGCTTCAGAGACGAAGATAATGAAATGATCTCATCGTAGTTAACACCTAAAAACAAAGGCAAGACAGCTTCAGCATCACTGACTGTATACAGCGGCGGCCGAGGCGGCAACCCGGCCCGGATACGTTTTCTGTTTTTCCATTCGGCCTCTATTTCTTGAATGTGCCCGCTATCCGGCAGCATAATGCGTGCTAAATCAACGCTGGGTCTGGTGGTGATGATTTTGCCTTGAAAACCTTCTTTGACTAGACGCGGCAGTAAACCACTGTGGTCGATGTGGCTATGAGTCAAGATTACATAATCTATCTCAGCCGGAGCAAACGGAAAAGGCTTACAATTGCGGTCACGCACTTCTTTTTTGCCCTGAAAAAGCCCGCAATCCACAAGCATACGGGAGTTACGGCTGTTAATAAGGAAACAAGACCCAGTAACAGTACCCGCTGCACCGCAGAAACAAAGTTCTGCCAAACTTATCTCCCCCTAAGTAAGCTCCACTTAATCATCCAATAATTTGGCAATGTGAGACATAATCCGATCAGCTAATACCCGGCTGCTGGCGCGGTCTTTGGGATCTAAGTCACCCCATGGTATTGCTTGTCCAAAGGCTATTTGCACAGGTCCCTTGCCTTGAGTGCCTGTAATTCCGGCTGGTATCAAGACAGCTTGGGTACGCAAAGCCAGCACCGCCGCTCCTTGCTCAGCTGGACCCAGTTTCCCGGTCTTGCTCCGCGTTCCCTCTGGAAACATGCCCAGAACCCGGCCATCTCTTAGGATGCTCAAAGCACACTTATATGCTTTTCGATCTGCAGTATCCCTTTTAACCGGGAAAGCGCCTAATGTTCTAAAAACCCAACTTAGCAAAGGATTCGCAAACAATTCTTGCTTAGCCATAAAGTGTACCTGCCGCGGACAAGCTACGGCTACTACGGGAGGATCCCAGTTACTGACATGATTGGCCACAATTATCACCGGACCGCGGGCCGGAACGTATTCCTGCCCCGAAATCTTGAGCACCCTAAATAATTGCAAGTACGCTCTGACAATGTTTACGCTCACAGTGTAGATCAGCGGCTATTCCTCCCTTGACTTGTTCTATTCTGCGCCCGTTGCTTAGCGAGTTCGACTATGGTGCTAACTACTTCTTCCGGATTAAGGTTGGTAGTGTCTACAACACAGGCATCTGGCGCCGGCTTAAGGGGTGCCACCTGACGGTTGGCATCTTCTCGGTCTCGTTGCCGTACTTCCTCTTCAACNNAAAAAGCCCCGATTCGAAAGCTCTTGTTGTCTTCTTTGCACTCTGGTGGCCAAATCAGCAGTAAGAAACACTTTGATATCGGCAGAAGGTAAAACCACTGTTCCAATATCACGCCCGTCCATTACTATGCCCTTTTCATCGCCTAAAGCTTGTAGCTTTTCAGTTACCCGTTCCCGAACAGCTGCCAGTTTGGCTACCTGAGACACCCTATCATTGATTTCCGGTGACCGCAGAGCATCAGTCACCTCTTTACCAGCGATAAAATAAACCGGTGAACCGTCCGGTTGCATCCTGACCTCTAAGTCAATTGACTTTGCCAGGTTAGCCAAGGTAGCAGAGTCATTGAGGTCTACTCCCTGTCTCACAGCAACCAGGGCTACCGCTCGATATAGGGCACCGGTATCAATATAGAGGTAGCCAAGTTGTTTGGCCACCTGACGGGCAGCGGTGCTCTTACCTGAGCCAGCCGGCCCGTCAATGGCCACTTGCATTTTGAGCATGATTTGCACCAACACCTTCTTAATGGTATTCACTTATGGCTGTTGTTCGGCCCCAGTAGCGAGTATTCTGTTCACGCTGCCCCTGGCTACGAAGAATAGTGTTTGGACGCGCGGTACAGGGCAGTTACTTCAGCTCTAGTTAGGGTGCGCGCTTTTCCTGGCGGAAGCTGTCCCAATGATAACGGCCCTATTTTGCGTCTAATGAGCCGCTTCACAGGGGCTCCGATGGCCTGAAACAAGCGGCGCACTTCCCGTTTGCGTCCTTCCATCATTTCAACTTCCCAGCAGGTGCCTTGCTCCCAAGTACCGACTGCAGACACCTTCACGGCCTGGGCCGGTCCGTCCTCTAACTGAATCCCGGTCACAAGTTGCTTTGTTTTATCTCCAGGATGTCCCAGAACCCAAACCTCATAGGTTTTCACAACCCCAATAGAAGGATGAGTCAATCTGTACGCTAAGGCACCGTCATTAGTAAGAATAAGTAGGCCCTCGCTGTTATAATCAAGGCGTCCGACAGGAAATAGACGAATCCCCTTGGGAACTAAATCTAGCACTGTGGGACGGCCTTGGGGATCGTGAACAGTAGTTACGTAGCCAGGAGGTTTATGGAGCATAAGATATACTTTTGGTTTACTTACGGTCAGGATAACGTCGTCCACAGCAATCGAATCAGTATCGGGATCCACTTTTTGGCCCAATCTCGTAATTACGCAACCGTTCACTTTGACTCGTCCAGCAGTAATTAGTTCTTCTGCCCGGCGACGCGAACATACGCCGGCTCGAGCAATTACTTTGTGCAGCCGCTCTTTCAAAAACGATCTCCTCTCTGGCCATTCTTGTAGACTACGTACTGTGGGCAGCAGCCGGGGTGTGAAAACAAGCCTTCTTGGTTGGTCTTAGAATCAGCATAAAGGTTGAATGTAAATTCCAGCAAGGTTGGCAGCAGCCACCCGCCGAGCAACTTTATTTGGATCAGTGCTGTATAAGTTCTGTTCGAGCATTGTTTGAAAAAATCCTGCTCCGGAAAAAGTATAAGTTTGGTATCCGGGTCGATTTTCTTTTAAATCTTGGCTGATCGCCCCTATCAGGGCTCCGGAAGCGAGCGTTGCAGGTAGGATTATAGGCTTTAGTCCCAGAGCATAACGAACAGCATTATGGCCGGCCAGAAATCCGGTGACGATGGCTTCTGTATGACCAACAGCTGGGCCTTGTTTTTCACCAGCCACGAGAACATTGGCCAAGCCATCAACCCTAAGACTGTTGTCCCGGTAGGCCATGGCCAACAAGCGCATAGAGTTGCCTATACCTCCGGCTAATGGGTCGACGTAGCGAACCAGCTCAAAGCCGGGCACCTGTCTGAGTGCATCTAGCGGGAAAAAAGGGGCCATAAGTTTAACCGAACCGGTGTCGAGAAGAATGATGTTCCTGGCATAGTCGTCATGGGCATATTGTTGACAGACTTTCAATTTTAGCTTTTGCGGACGAATTAGATCGGTAGGCAATTGTACTACCACTACTCCGTTCTGTTTCAGCTCCTGCCCAATTTCCGGAGCCAGAGATTCGGGGCAGAGTTTACACGAACCGCTCATAGCACCGAAGCTGCCGTCTCCCTTCAAAAGAGAATACTCGTGCCCGCCAGCCATTTTTACTAGAGATGTACGCGGACCAAACGAATGACAACGTTGGATGCAAAGAACACAGCCATGCCCGTAGCGCCAGCAATTGCCCGGTGGTCCGGAGGTGCCAGTGGCATCAATGAAAGCATCAGCAGTTATGATTTCCCCGGTCTCCAAGATAACACTCTTAACTCCATCCCCCACCTGATCCAGGCCCGCCACCCGACTACGGAATCGAATTTTCACCCCCTGTTCTGTTAGCAGCCGGCGGATAAGTGGCTCAACCTTGATAACATCATATAGACTGGCATGATTATGACCAGGAAAATTGACATTGCGATGACGATATATTGTTTCCAGGGCTTCAAAAATTGGATGGCCGCCTAACGCAATGGTTTCTAAAGCCGCTGTTAGCCGACCATTGTTTAACATAATGCCTCCGACCAAACCAGCACCTAATAGCAAATCCGTCCGTTCCAGCACTACCACTTCTCCGCCAGCCTGACGAGCGGACATAGCAGCTGCACAGCCAGCCCAACCTCCTCCTACCACTACTATCTTCGCCATGAATTAATTGCCCCCCTTGCTGAGACGGTACTGGGCTTTGCACAATGGGCTCCGTTCT
>LSQX01405861.1_pt2 | contig 14838 bp, 17 predicted proteins | sample 654561 | NCBI WGS metagenome assembly LSQX01 (sample SAMN04489861, study PRJNA283612) | anaerobic digester metagenome | isolation source: 4 biogas reactors fed with cattle manure at either 37C or 55C with and... | place: Denmark: Kongens Lyngby | collected 2014 | reverse complement strand
TTGATTTGACCATGAAACTGGCTTAGATGTTTCCAAAGGGGTCAGACACCATTTGTTGCCATGATGCTGCCTTTCTTCTAAGCATTGCAGCTGCCTATGTATCCCTGTATCTGCAGGGATTTATTTTTTACTCCAAGGTAAAAATGATTTTTACACCCTCCCGGTTTTTAAAAGTTTGGAAAGCCTTCTCCCATTCTTCCAATCTGAATTTATGAGTGATCAAGGGTTTTAAGGAAATTTGCCGGGAAGCCACCATCTTGATCGCTCTTTTCCAGGCAAAGTCTGAATGGGATAAGGAAGCTTTTACAGTAGCCTCTTTGATAAGAATAATATTGAGATTGAAATGAACATCGGAACTTAAAACACCGATCTGATTATAAACACCTCTGGCTTTTAGCATGCACAAATTGGGGAAAACTGACTGGGCATTGCCGGAGCATTCCAGGACTACATCAGCACCTGCGTTATTGGTTGCAGCAAAAACAACGGCAAACAAGTCCTCAGTCTCAATATTTACCACTCGCTGGATTCCTAATGACCTGGCGATTTCCAGGCGGTTTGCATCACTTCCTGTACCGGCTAAAATAACCTCAGCACCTGATGCTTTGGCGATCATAGCACAAATGATCCCGATACTTCCCGGACCGGTAATAAGTACTACATCACCTGGCTTAACAGGTGTCTGCTCTAAAATGGCATGGACACAAACCGTTACCGGTTCCATTAAAGCAGCTTCTTCAAAACTGATACTATCGGGGATTTTATAAACATTGCTTTGTTTGCAGGCGGAATACTCGGCAAACCCGCCGTTTATATGAATGCCCTGTGCTTTTCTTGTTGCACAGATCTGATGATGGCCGGTCAGGCACATTTCGCACTTTCCGCAGCCGCTGGCAACGTTCTCTGCTACTACCCGGCCTCCGATTTCAAATCCTTTCACATCTCTGCCTTTTTCAGCGATCACACCACAAAATTCATGACCTAATACAACCGGTGCTTCGTAGGGGATGGCATCCTGCTCGATATGCAGGTCAGATCCGCATAAACCGACAGCTTTAATCTTTATTAAAACTTCGTCATCCAGGCACTCCGGCACGGGTATATCACATAACTGGATATTCCCTGCCCCTCTTGCTGTTTTCATCAAAGCTTTCATATGTATCTCCCTCTCATTTATTTCCATGGTAGCATACTGTGTGAGTCCCGTATAATAGGAACTTCTAATGATAAACATAGGAAATAACTTATTGTTATTTAAAGGTATGACTTATAATTTGCTCATATGTAGATAAGGGCATGAAGCTTTTAAAGTATGAGATGTGCACAATTTTATCTTATCCCTTTATCTTTTTGGATAGTTCAGGGTAAAATCTTTGATAGTAATTATAATAAGGAAGGAAAAATAATGCATAATAACGATCAGGAAGCACTCGACTTTAACAGCATAGGTAAACCATTTTTTATTGCCGATGGATTTTTATTTACAGAAGGACCTGTCTGGAACAGGGAAGAAAATTATTTGCTGTTCAGTGATATTGCCGGCAATACCATATACCGCTGGACACCTCCTGATAAAATTAACATAATGCGCAGGCCCAGCGGCAACTCTAACGGACTGGCCTATGATATAAATGGCGATCTTCTGGCAGCGGAACATGGCTCACGTACAGTTACCAGGATGCTTAAAGATGGCAGCATCCATACCGTTGCCAGTCACTATACAGATAAAAAACTGCATTCACCAAATGATATAGCAGTCCGTTCCGATGGGACCATTTATTTTACTGACCCTCCCTATGGATTAAATGGCCGCATTCCGGAACTGGACTTTATGGGATTATATCGGATTACTCCTGACGGCAGGCAGATCCTGGAGGGGAAATATAATCAGTATTTAAACGGGTTGGCCTTTTCTCCTGATGAAAAGATCATGTATCTGGCACTGACCGAAGCAGATCTGCTTTTGACCCTTGATGTAGCAGATGACGGCAGTACTTCCAACCCCAGGAAGTTTGCTGCAGTTGTTTATCCTGACGGAATAGCTGTTGATATTGCCGGCAATATATATGCAGCGGGTTGGGAAGGAGTAGCAATTTTTGCGCCTGATGGCACCTTGCTGGGAACTATAAATACAGAAAGGCCGCCTGCCAACTGTGCATTTGCCGGCAAAGACGGTAAATTACTGGTGATCACTGCCCGGGATTGTTTATATGCCGTAGAAATGCCTATTCCTGGGTTTAAAATTTAATAGAATAGCAGGCTGGATGCTCCATTAAATATGTTATAGCTATTAATCTTGGAATAAGGCAGGGTTTATTACCCTGCCTTTAGTATTACTAAACGTAAATTTATGGTTAGAAGGATTAAAGAGATGAAAGGCGAATAACTATGTTATAACTTACAAAATTTTATCCAGGGAAACTGATCACATATGAACCCGATACAGGTAACAGCCGGAGGGGGTGTGAATTGGAAGAGGAAGAATCAGTCCATAATAAGCAAGTAAGACATTTATGCTGTCAATTATGAAATTTCTTTTGCTGGTGGTCACGAAATGAGAATTAACAATAAGGCTGAATTAAAAATCAAATGCCCTCGTTGCAGGAGAGTATCCAATGAGTATAACTGGACTTTAAAAACTGCAGCACATTTTTCCCAGAAAGAAGAAACCTGCCCTACTGTAATCAGTGTGATTCATGCTATTTTGAATGGTGAAGGGGATCTGTATTACGGTTTCCGCATGTTTTGTCCCCAGTGTAATTATGGTGTGGACATAGAGGAAATAGAATTGCCAGGAAGTGAAGAAGTTGAAGAATATATAAAGGAAGTGGGAGAAGCTTACTGTCAGGCCTGGCTTTAGACAGGTTTTGAGACGGAAAAAATATATAGAGTCACGAGGATTTAGCTTGCGATTCATAAGACATTGCACAGGAGTAAAAATTCAAAAAGAATAAGGAGGGAACTATGGCTATAGCAGAATGGAAAAAAGAAGGTACTGTTGCTATTCTGACAATGACTAAGGGAGAGAACAGACATAACCCTGAATGGTGCGAAGTTATGCTCTCCATATATAACGAAATTTTGGACGACAGCCAAATAAAAGCCATCGTTTTAACTTCCGGCGATCCGAAGAATTTTTGCCTGGGAGTTGATACAGACTGGCTGCTTAAAAGACTGGGTGAAAATGATTACCCGGCAATCAGCAGATGGTTATACATAAACAGCGAAGTTTTTAAAGCCATGCTGATGTCTCCGGTTCCAACCATAGCGGCCATTAACGGTCACGCTTTCGGTAATGGAGCAATGCTGGCCGGGGCCTGTGATTTCAGGTTCATGCGGGCTGACAGAGGCTATTTATGTCTGCCGGAAATTGATCTTGGCATTCAGTTAGCCCCTTCCATGCTGGAATGGATGAAACGCATAATGCCCTATCATCTTTTTATCAGAATGTTATTGTCGGGAGAGAGGATCGGGGCAGCTGAGCTGGAAAAACATAATGTAATCACAAAAGCCTGCGAGAACGCCGAAAAAACACTGGAAGAGGCGGTTGCTTTTGCCGGTACGTTTAATAAATCCAGAACCGGGATGGCTGAAATGAAACAAAGAGCCTATAAACATATTATTGATAAGATGAAAAATGATGACCCACAATATTTTGATTATATTCCGGAAGCTGCAAAAGAAGGCAGGTCACCTGTTTTCATGTTAACTCCACTTACATAAAGCCGGGGGGAATTGCTTGATAGTAATTCCCTTTATCTTTGCTAAACAAATATTTCGCATATCATACCTATGCCTAATGCTATCAGCAAATCCTTGTAAAGCTGACCGTATATTCATATGGTATTTTAAGTATAATTTTTCAACAAATTATGTAAATTTGTTGACGTAGTGATTGAGCTGCAAGTTTGTATACATAATAAAAATATACAAAATGCCAAAATGCTAAGTTATACTTTAAAAATATAAATGCTTTTTACAAGGAGGCACAAAAAAAGTGGAAGACAAATCATACAACCCCTATCAAAATGCTCAGGCACAATTTGATCGGGTGGCAGAAATGATTGGCCTTGATGACGCAGCCAGACAATTTCTTCGTCAGCCTATGAAGGAATATCATTTCACAATTCCCGTACACATGGATGATGGCAGCACCAAAATTTTTAACGGATACCGCATCCAGCATAATGATGCCAGAGGACCTGCCAAAGGCGGCATACGGTTCCATCCCCAGGAAACTGTGGATACTGTTAGAGCACTGGCCATGTGGATGACCTGGAAATGCGCTGCTGTTGACATTCCCCTGGGCGGCGGCAAGGGCGGGGTTATTTGCAATCCCCGGGATATGACTGAAGGAGAACAGGAAAGACTGTGCCGGGGGTTTGTCAGAAGAATCGCCAAAGATGTGGGACCATTTATAGATGTGCCGGCACCTGATGTTATGACCAATGCCAAACATATGCTGTGGATGCTGGATGAATTCGAACAGATCCATGGCGGAAGATATCCTGGCTTTATTACCGGCAAACCTGTAGGAATGGGTGGTTCTCTGGGCAGAACAGAAGCTACCGGCTACGGTGTAATATATACTGTACGTGAAGCATTAAAAAGTATGGGCCTTGATATCAAAGGCACTACAGCCAGTATTCAAGGCAGTGGGAATGTAGCCCAATATGCAGCCCGTCTCTTTCAGGAACTGGGAGGAAAAGTAGTATCTGTTGCCTGTTGGGACGCAGCTGACCAAAAGGCCTATTCATACTGCAAGAATGATGGCCTGGATGCGGAGATGCTGGGTGAAATAACTGATTCATACGGTACTATAGACAAGGAAAAGGCCTGTGACATTGGCTGTACATTAACACCTCAGGATGCCTGGCTGGAACAGGATGCGGATATTTTGATACCCGCTGCCATGGAAAACCAGATTAATATGACTAATGTTCATAAAATCAGTAAACAAGTCAAGATCATTGCTGAAGGGGCAAATGGCCCGATAAATACTGAAGCAGATGAAGTAATCAGAAATAGCGGCATCTTTGTGATTCCGGATTTCCTTTGCAATGCCGGCGGAGTTACCTGCAGCTATTTCGAACAGGTGCAGTCTAACATGAATTATTACTGGGAAAAAGAAGAAGTTCTGCAGAAACTGGATACAAAAATGACTTCTGCATTTAAAGCCATAAAAGAAGTTTCTGAAAGAAATCAGTTATATATGCGGGATGCAGCTTATTTTATATCCATTAACCGGGTAGCCCAGGCGGTTAAAATGCGGGGCTGGGTGTAAGCTATTTAAAGAATCGGGGCAAAAAGATATCGGTTGGGAGATTCTTTAGGAAATTGGCTTATTGATATTTTTATTCCGGGGCTTTTTTCTGATAATATAGAGTTTATAAACATTGCCAGGCAGCATTTTTATCATTAATGAATTTCATGATATAGCTGCTTGGCTTATTTTTATCTCAATATAAACTTTGCACATATGCCTGCCCGACTTTTGCAATATATGCTGCGATCAGATCTTCCTGGGGCAGCGGCAAAAGCTTTCTCATCTGCATAGATTCATGGCAGCGGGGGCAAAGTACTTTATAATTTTCCCATTTCTGATAATTACCTTGGGCTATATCGATAAAAATATAAATCAAGGTATGGGTTTGTTTGCCATTCACCGAGTATTTGGAGGCAGTTTCCAATGTCCAGTTATATTCATTAGCCCAGAGCCCGCACTTTGGGCAGTATACAAGTAATTCGGCGTTTTCATCCTGTCGCATTTTTATCTTCTTTCCGCGATTATATGAGTTGATAGTAGCAAATTGCTAATATTATGTAAAGCCAGGAATATACTGGCCAAGAACGCACCAGATAGACTAGGGACAGAGTCTGGGTCCAGATCCGAATTTTTATGGATATTCAGCCTGATTTTTTTCTGCTTGGAATATTTAATATTTTACGGTCTGAACAAAGCAGGGGATATTGTTTTCTTGCGGAATATTATCTATAAAAGCTCAAATCCTAAGGAGACAGCATGCAGGATAATCAACAAGGCTACATCATCACTTCATCGCTGGCCATGGCCGATAAATTAACCTGTGATGAAATCTGGCAAATCACTTTCTCCGGCCAGGTAATAAAAGGTGCCCGCTGGGTCCCCAATTTAGCTCCCAGTGCTCCTCTGTTCAATAAATATCGGCTTCTTTGGCAAGGCCGCCCGGAAGAAGAATGGTGGCCGCAATATGAAGCGGCTTTTAAAGAGGAAATGACTTCTCATGCAGGAATAAACCAGTTGCGGCAACTGTGGAAACTGGTAAATGAAGGAAAGGTTATTGCTCTGGTCTGCTTTTGTGCGGATCATAAATACTGCCACCGCCGTTTGATCGCCGAGATTCTTGAAAAGAGCGGTATAAGAACCAAAGAGTACCGCCCCCCTGTGATCGAAAAAACAGCAGTTCTTGATCAACCGTCATTGTTTTAAAAATCAAAATGGGGACGACCCTTTGGAGGCCTCCCCACTTTAAAAAACAGGCTTTGCTATTAGGCGGGGGTTCATAGGGACAAAAAGTGAACCGAGTATAAATCCCTTCTGTTTTACCTATGCAGTCAGATCTGCTTCAGAGATATCCATAAACTCATATTCCTCAAGCACTTCTTCTGTCTCGCAGGCTTGCTCCACGGGCGTGTCCATCAGCCCGATGTCTCGGTAGTAAATGCAAATCTCCTGTTCGGCGGTGCGGGAGTATTTCTGAGACTTCTCACCCACCACGATCTTCCCAATGAACAGCCGCAGAATTTCCGGTGTGAGCTCGGTGATGTCGCTGTACCGCTTGGCCTTGTCAATAAACTGTGCCACATTGGTCAGGGAATTTCGAAGCTGCTCCAATCGTTCCTCCAACTTCGGGGGCTTCTCCCGCAGCTGCGCCTGTTCGGTAGTGTATTCCGAGGAGAGCAGTCGGAAGTGATCGTTGGGAATACGGCCAAGTACATTGTCCTCATAAAGCCTTTTGAACAGTGCTGTCAGCTCGCTGTCCCGCCGTTTCAGGATGTCGATCTCCCGCTGGATGCGGACAATCTCCTGCCGGGTTTCGGCGGAATTCTTGCGGGTGATGTGCTCGACAAAGAGCTTTTCCTTCTGCCGGGCATAGTGTGTTACCCGTTTGAGGTCGTCCAGAATGATTGCCTTGAGCTGGGTTTCCCGGATGTAGTGAGAGCTGCATTCCTCTTTGCCGCGCCTTTTGTAGGTGGAGCACATGAAGTTATTCTGTGTTTCCTTCATCGTGTGCGCTCGGTGCAGCACCAAGATGCCGTCGCAGTCGGCGCAGAAGACTGAGCCGGAGAACAGGTTCGGAGTATCCATCTGCTTGGGCGGGCGTTTCTTGTGCTTTCGGATATCCTGAACGATGTCCCACAGCTCCTGCGAAATGAGCGGTTCGTGAGTGTTTTCAAACTTTAGCCATTCAGATTCCGGGCGCTCGATCTGCTTCTTGTTCTTGTAAGATATGGTAGTGTAGCGCATATTAATGGTGTGCCCAAGATAGGAAACATCACTGAGAATATTGGCTATAGTCGTGCCGCTCCAGTTATACGGCCTCTCTGTATCCAAATTTACTAATGCCACGCCGGTCTGCTGATAGTAGTAATTGGTGGGTGTCAGTACCTGCTCCGTTTTCAACTGCTTGGCAATCTGGCTGGGTCCTCTGCCCTCGGCGCAGAGGCGGAAAATATGCCGCACAATGTCTGCGGCCGGTTCATCGGGGACAATCTGCTTTGGGTTATCCTCGCTTTTTCTATAGCCGTAGGGCGGCCTTGTGGCGATGCGTTCCCCGCGTTCCGCCTGCGCTTTCTTGACTGCCCGGATTTTCCGGCTGGTGTCCTTGGAGTAGAAGTCGTTGAACAAGTTTTTGAAGGGAGCGAAATCGTTATCACCGTAGAGGCTGTCTACACCGTCATTGACCGCAATGAAGCGGATGCCCATGCTGGGGAAAATAAGCTCCGTGTACTGTCCCACCTGCAGGTAATCCCGCCCCAGTCGGGACATGTCCTTGACGATGATGGTTGCAACCTCACCATTTTCCGCAAGCTGCATAACCTCATTCCATGCCGGACGGTTGAAATTGGTACCCGAGTAGCCATCATCATACAAAAACTTAGTATTAGTAAAGCCGTTATCCTCTGCATATTTCTCCATCATCATACGCTGATTCTGGATGCTGTTGGACTCACCCTCGCGCTCATCCTCTTGACTGAGCCTGCCATATAAAATTGTATATTTCTCTTGGTCTGCCATTTCTAAAAATCCTCCTTTTCTTGCGGCAAACCGAATACGGTATTACACAGCATACCGTAACGGTTGCCACAAGTCTACTCATTTCAGGCAGTCTGCCCATCCTTTTCAAGCTCGGTATCAATCAGAGCGAGCAACTTATCCGTGGGAGTGATTTCAGTGTCTGTCGGGAAAACCGACCGGATGCGGAACCGCCGCCCCTTAATATCCATCGTGCGCTCGGTATGGGTTTGCTCGGTATGGAACACCACCAGCGTATCCTCAAAGCAGGGAGCGCATTTCCCGTCCTTTTCTTCGTCCCACTCCACCTCGACGGTTTCGTAAGCGCCGAGGATTCCTGTTTCCAAATAATGCTTCACTGCGTTTCTTTTCTGATTCATAGGATTCCTTTCTCCCTATCGGGCTACATCGTTTGTGAATATTCCTGCTCCTGATCGCTTTGGAGCTTGTGCCCTTGAGCAAGCTTTTTTCGGGCTTCCCGCTGTCGCTGCTTGCTGTCCGTCCATGTGCGGGATGTAAGTGGGGGCGGGACATCGCCTATGTTCTCTATGTTTTTGCCGAGAGAAATTAAATTCTCAGCGAGGTGACCGGCCTGTGCCATCTGCCCCAGCCAGCCCTCAGGCGGTTCCGGGGTGAGGGGGGCGAAGCCTGTGGCCTGCCGGTAGTCGAACAGCTTTTCAAGATTTTCTTTGAGATAGGTTTCATCGTGCAGCTTGTTATCTCGACACTTCATTCCATTGGGGCAGGTGTAGGTGATATATTTCCGGGTGTCGCTCCACTGCACCTGATAGCCCTCATACTCCATATTTTGAATAAAACTCTCCCGATCTGTACTGTATAGCAGTGCTTCCTCGATGGCTTTGGTGAGGGTAAACTTCCAGCTCTCGCCCCGCTCGGCGGCACGATATTCCCCCGCCATCGCGCGCTTTTTCTTCTGCCCCTTGTGATAGCACTCCAACACCGGCTGGCCGTGCGCCAAGCAGATTTCATCGTTGACTCTGCGATGCTGCACCAGATCGTCATGATTCTGGTGCAGCTTTTTGCCGGTTTTAAAGCTGACCGAATTGACAATAAGGTGGTTGTGGAGGTTGCCGGTATCGGTGTGTGTCGCTACCAGAACCTCAAACCCTGGAAACTGCCGGTCGGCAAACTCTAAACCGATCTGATGTACCTCCTGCGGTGTCAGTCTCGTGTCCTCGGGGAAGGACTGAACAAACTGAAAGAATTGCCGCTGGTCTGTTTTGCGATGTTGCTGCTTGGTGGTCATCATCTCCAGATAAGCGGTATAGGTGTTGCAGTTAAATCCGGATACCAAGCTCTGTTCCTCATGGATGGTTTTCTTCTTGTTGATGGCATAGAGCATAGTTCCCAGCAGAGCACCTTTGGTTTGCTTCTGGTTTTTAATCGGAGTAAAAGTTGCCATCATAACACCTCCGTCAGTCTGGCGAGCTCGCTGTGGATGTCTGCAAGCTTTTCTGTGAAGGGGCCGAGGTCGGTGCATTGCAGCCTGCCCATATTGCAGAGCACTGTTAATTGATTGAGGTTTCTGCCGAGGGCTTTTAGCTGACTGATCATCTCCGGCAGGCCGTCAATGACGATAATCTTCCGATTCAGCGCCGTGTCTATGATAAATTCCGAGGTCGTCCGATCCGCCTGTTTTGCCCGTTTGATAATTGCAGTCTTTTCCTGCGGTGTCATACGGAGGTTAAATCGTTCGCTTTTCATATGTGCATTCGCTCCTTTCGTTCTTCCGGGGTGTGGGGCAGCGCCCCGCTTTTTGCGTCCGGCGTACAGCCGGATGCTATGCTTGCCCCTCCCCAAGGAGGGTTTTAACAGCCTCCAGCTTTGTTCTGTGGGATTAAGGCAGAGAAGAAAGCACCCTGTCGGGTGCTTGAACGGGTCGGCTGTGGGTGCGTGTTTCGGCCCACAAATCGCCCACAAAGGCTTTTGTCAGGGCAGCCGATGCATTACCCCTACCCCCGTCTTAAAAGCCCACACAGGGGCAACGGCCGGGGTATTGATCTCAGGGAAGCAAGAGGGCAAGGGGGCAGTGTCCTAAGAACATTACCCTCTTACCCCCTTGGAAGTGATGAGTACCATTTATCGCCCTTGCGGAAGGATTTCACTCCAAGATTTTGCTTTGCAATCTTGACAGTACGGTTTGAGATCTCAAGCTCCTTTGCTTGTTCTGTAATTTCTTCCGAGGCAACATCTCCGTCAGACAACAGCTCTTTTAACAGATTTTCAGCTTGGGTAGTTTTGCTGACCAATGAACCTCTGCCACAGAGAAGTTCCTCGACTGTAGTTTCACAATAATCTTTCCATTGAAAACCTGTTTCGGGATTTAGCTCAAAGGCAATGGATTTGCCCTCCGGGGCAAGGCTGCTTTTGCATTGCGCCATAATGCGGATAGATGGCTCGTCCTTCATCCGCCCAACCACCAGCACACTTCTGGCCGCCGCCTGAAAATCGATGGAGCCAAGCCCGCGATAACTGGACTTGGCTCCCTGCATTTTATTCATGTGTCCAATCAAGACAACGGCACAGCCGGTTCGCTCCGCCGTCAGGCAGAGCCTTTTAAAAACGGGTCTTACCTCGTTGGCGCGGTGCATATCGATGCCGCCGAGGTATGCCTGAATGGGGTCGAGAACAGCAAGCCCCGCGCCGGTTTTCCGGATCGCCTGCTCCAGCCGCTCATCGGATAATGTAAGCGCCTGTTCCGATTCATCAACGACCAGCACACGGGAGCAATCCGCGCCCAGATCCTCAAGCCGCGGCCTGATGGTATCGCCCAGACCGTCCTCGGCGGTTTGGTAAATGACGTTCGTTGGTTCACAGCAGAGCTCACATTCCGGCAGCGGCTCACCCTTCGTAAGCTGTGCCGCCAGAGCGAGCGCCAGCGTGGTCTTGCCCTCACCCGGGTCGCCCTGAATGATTGTCACCTTACCCTGCGGGATATAGGGATACCAAAGCCATTTCACATCCTCCCGTTCAATTTCGCTCATGGCAATGAGCTTTAATTCCTTTGACACCTTTCCCTCTCCTTTCATTTCTCCGATTGTATTCCGGAATAAAATCCTCTACAATATAGTTATGGAGAAATTCGGGGCAAACATAGAGTATCCGAATACTGATTAAAACTTAATCGGACACAGAGGAGGCGTGGCGATGTTCCGGCAATTTGATTTCTATATTCACGGCAATCAGGTGGAGCTGGCAGGGCATAAGTTTCTGCTGGGTGAACTGACCTGCGAGCTGCTAAACATCTCACCGGAGGAATTTGAGGCCATGCAGCTCTGCGCTCAAAAGGCAGATGACAAAGCAATTTCACAGCTGCATGAAATGCTGATGCAGTACCGCTTGTTTCAGCTGACTGGTCCACTAAAGGCGGCCGGTGATATCGATACTTACCGCTCCATTCTGAGCGATATTTATTCTTTTAATCAGACCATATTCTGGTTCATCGACCGCGGGCTGATGAATCTTCGCAAACTGGACAGTGAGAATTTTGCAGCGGCTCTCTACGATTTTTACAGCCATCCGGGTCTTGATAAGATGATGGTCAATCATCTGAGGGACGGAGCGCATAGCTTCTCACTGTTTGATTCCATTGATGTGCGATATGTGCCGAGAGAGATCCCTGATCAGCCGGACAACTACGCCATCTACGAGGTTTACACAGCGCAATATCTGCAGGTGTTTTTGAAGATGGATTTTATGAAAGCACTGATGGTCGGGCACAGCTTTCGCCGGTGTAAAAACTGCAAACGTTTTTTCCTGCTGACCCGCGGATACAGAACCGATTATTGTGACAGACCGCTAACAGATAACCCAAAGCGCACCTGCCGGCAGCAGGGGGCAAAAAACATCGCCAAGGAAAAGGCGAAAAACAACCCGGTGATCCAAAGCTATAACCGGGCGTACCGCAGGGTCACGGCGGATAAGCGGCGGGGTAACATCACCGCCAACCAGTGGAATGCGGCAAAGCGAAGGCTGGCTGACCTGAGGGATATGGCCGTCAGCGGCAGGCTGCGGGATGCGGAGATGGAGAAGCTTGTTCGCTCCGATGAGCTGTATGCCGCACTGGGAATCCAGCGAAAAAATAAACGGTAGACATAGGAGGTGGCGGTGTGGAGCGTCTGATACAGGAACAGAGCGGACTGATTGCTTCCCTTGCGGACAAGCTGTGCCGCTATTTTCACTGCCCGGAGCTTCGGGAGGATTTGATTTCGGCCGCCAACCTTGCCCTGCTCCAAAGGGCCGGAGCGTATGACGCAGGCTCCGGGGCATCCATGACCACCTATTTGTATCCCCATCTGTCCAGCGCCATGCGTCGGGAACTGGAGTGCAGCCTCTATCCCATATCGCTGCCCAAGGATGCGTTTCGGGAGCAGGGGGCGCTTTTGAAAACAGCCTTTTCTCCGTTGGAGGAATGCCGGGAACTGGAATCTCCCGCAGCACTTCCGGTGGAATGGCAGGTGCTGCGGGAGATTTATCTGGACTGTGTGAAAGAGGAATTTGAGCAGCTTTCCTTCAGGGAGCGGCAGATCTTGGGCGGCTTTTTCGGGGTGTTTGAGCATCCGAAGCAGACCATCCCGGATCTTGCGGAGGAATTTCAGCTGACGGAAAATGCGCTGATAAAAGCCAGAGATAAGGCGCTGGACAGACTGCGCCGGGCATGTGAGAGCGGCAGGCTGGGCATCTGGTGGGAGGCACATCGTATGATAAGGAAAGCCCAGCGGGAATGCACTTTAATTATTATGTAATTGGAAACACACAGATTTTCATGGTATACTTTAACATGTTTATACTTACGTGAGAGGTGGTGAGCATAGGCAATGAGTAGCGATGAGGCCCTCTGGAGCCGCTATCTTGAAGGAGATGAAAGCGGACTGGCCGGGCTGATGGAGCAGTACGGCAACAGTTTGACCTTTTATATAAACGGCTATCTCCACGATGTGGACGATGCCGAGGATTTGATGATTGAAGCGTTTGCCTATCTTACCATCAAAAAGCCCCGCATCCGGGATGGTGGATTTAGGGCGTATCTCTACAAAGCCGCGCGCAACCTTGCACTGCGATTCGTTGCTAAAAACCGCCGGCATCGCTGCTTCGGTTTTGAAGATTTGGGGCAAGATTTAGAGAGCAAAACTCTCATTGAAGAAGTTGTTCAGACGCAGGAGCGTGACCGCATCCTGCGCCAGTGTATGGAGCAGCTTAACCCCGACTATCGGGAGGCGCTGTACCTGGTCTATTTTGAAAATATGCGCCATGCCGAGGCCGCCGCCGTCATGCGGAAAAGCGAAAAGCAGGTGGCGGATTTAGTCTATCGGGGTAAACATTCGCTGCGCAAGCGACTAAAGCAGGAGGGGATTACCAGTGCGGAATACTGAGCAGCGTGTCGCTGCCGTCAAGCGGAGAGCAAAAGAAATACAGCGGCAAAAAAAGGCACGCCGTGGCCGCACCGTCGGCATTTCCTCTGCCGCCGCTTGCCTCATCTTTATTGTGGGGCTTTCCTTTGCCATGCCCGGGATCATGGCGGGCATGGCGAACGGTGCATATACCTATGTCGGCGCAGCCGCCAGCATCTTTGATGGGAGCGGTGGTTTTGGCTATGTTCTCATTGGCCTTCTTGCTTTTGTTCTTGGTGTGAGTGTGACGATTTTGTGTTATCGCATCCGCCTGAGAAGCCAAAACGACCATGAAAACACGGAGGACAGCGATGGTTGAGCTCTTTGACAATGCCTCCCAATTTCTGGCCACGCTGCTGGCCGGTATTGGCGCAGGCATCCTGTTTTACAAAAGCCGCAAGCAGGCATACTTTCTGCTTGCCTGTTTTTTCGGCACCTATTCGCTGGCTACGCTCTACTGGACGCTCCATGTGCTCTTGTTTAACCAAACGCCGCAGGTTTTCTATGTTTCGGAGCTTGGATGGGTTGCCAGCTCCATGTTTTTGCTGACGCTGGAATACACCCTGTCCACCCCAGAGGAAAGAAAGTTTAAGCATCCTGCCGTGTGGCTGGTTCCCATTATTTGCGTCCCGCAGCTACTGTTATATCTATGCCATGGCGACATCCTTTTTAATCTGCTGATATGCGGCATGACCATGGCCGCTGCGTGGTACTCTGTCCGGGGGCTGCTCTATGCAAGGAGGCAGAGCGGAAAGCTGCGGGATATGCAATATTTTCACATCGCCGTTTTGTGCATCTGCGCGTTGGAATTCTGCCTGTGGACGGCATCTTGCTTCTGGGTCAGCGATACCCTCACAAACCCCTATTTCTGGTTTGATTTTCTGCTGACCGCCGCACTTTTTGCCCTGCTGCCTGCTACAAGAAAGGCGGTGGGGGCATGACCTATATTGAAAATATTTTTGTCTGTATTGCGGCTCCGCTTTTGGTGACGGCTCTGTGCATGGGCAAAAAACATTACCCTGCCTTTTCATTTTGCTTTGCGGGTATGGCAGCTTGTCTCTTATCTGCCTATATCAACACCTTTTTTGCCCGGCTGTATAGTGCGGACATAATCAATGCCACAACGCAGATCGCCCCGGTGGTGGAGGAAAT
>LSQX01396625.1_pt2 | contig 14839 bp, 10 predicted proteins | sample 654561 | NCBI WGS metagenome assembly LSQX01 (sample SAMN04489861, study PRJNA283612) | anaerobic digester metagenome | isolation source: 4 biogas reactors fed with cattle manure at either 37C or 55C with and... | place: Denmark: Kongens Lyngby | collected 2014 | reverse complement strand
GGCAGCCGCTCCGCTTTTTTCACCGGCGATGCCGAAAAGGAAAGACTGAAAGAGCTTTCCGCGCTTGAAGACGACCTCTCCTGCGACCTTCTTAAAATCCCTTCGCACGGGGAATACAGAGGCGCGCTTATCGATTTTGTTTCCCGCACATCACCCCAATACGCAGTAATAACAAGCTCGGCAGCCGAGCCGGAGGACGAAGAAACCCTGCTGCTGCTCGAAAAAAACAACGTTGAAACCTATCTCACCCGCAGCGGCGAAGTCGTATTCAGCTTTTTTGAAGACGGTATCGACGTTTTTCAGCGCTGATTCTGCCGATGTCCCGAAGACAAATAAAAAACGGCATCAAAGACCCGAAAAGGGAATTTGATGCCGGACTCTTTATTAATATTCAGCTGAGGAACTTAAGCGAACTGATGATAGGGGCATCGACAGCTTTGCCGCTGCATACCCGGAAGAAGCAGATTATGTTTACAACGCTGAGTATTCCGAGGCAGATCGCTCCGGCGATGGGGACTATGATGGTAAACGCCAGAACTGCCGAAATTATGGCTACGAGGAATTCGACAACCGTTATCTTCAGCGCCTGCTTGATATGATACTTGGCATAAGGCGACTCGGGAGCGCCGAGCATGGCGATTATCACTCCGGCTATGCTCATTAGATAAGGCAGCATCGCAAAGATTTTGTTATCGGAGATGTCTGCGGGGTTGAATTCTGCGGTGTGGTCGTTTAGATTCATAACGGGCTGAACGGGGTTCTGATCAGGGATGTATGTCAGCGGTCCGCCGCAGCTTCCGCACATATTTGCCTGATTCGGGAAAGTCTGCTGGCAATTCGGGCAATATTTCATCTGGTACCTCCTTATATGTTTCGCGTAAGAAAATTTCTTGTATTATTATATCATATCAAAAACAAGAAAACAAGATGTTTAATTAACTATATTGTAAGATTTTCATCAATTTTCCGCCGATATTATAAATCGTTTACAATCGTTGACAAGCTGTTCATGATGTGGTATAATATTTTGAAGAAAACACATTGATTTAACGAAAAACAGGATAAATCGGAGGACAATCAAATGGAACACAAGAGGCTTTTGGCGCTTGTCCTGACTGCGCTTATGCTTTTATCGGCTGTTGTCTCCTGCGGCAAGGAAGAATTATCACCCGAATCGGCCCCGCAGGATGCGCAGACGGAAACGACGGTGCCCGAAACCACCGAACCGGTCGACGAATTCGGAAGGCCCATCGTGGAAAGCAGCCTGCCCGATGACCTTGATCTGGGCGGAGCGACGGTAAATCTTTTATACCGCCATGTAGTAAACTCGGTTGAGTCGGCGTATGAATTTCTTGCCGAAGCCGAGAACGGCGAAATCATCAATGATGCAGTTTTCAAGCGCAACCGCGATGTCGAAGAAAGGCTTAACGTCAAGCTTAACTTCGTACCCCCCGGCACCGATGACAATGACAAATATTTTAAGAATATCAAAAATTCGGTCACTGCCGGCGACGGTGCTTATGACATAGTCCCGATGTTTGCTTATTACGGCTCGCCTCTGGCGGCTGAGGGCTATTTTACCGATCTTCTTTCCACCGAATACTTCAACGAATCTAGCCCCTGGTGGAACAAGTCGTTTGTCGAGGAGCTGACCATATTCGGCTGCCTCTGGACAATTACCGGCGACCTCTCGCTCACCGCGACCAACCGCGTCTACGGAACATTTTTCAATAAAAAGCTTCAGGAAGATTATTATAAAGACCTGGATTTCTATGATGAAGTCTATAAAGGCAAGTGGACGATCGACCGCTTCGGAGAGCTGGTTAAAGACGGATACAGCGACCTTAACGGCAACGGCGAGCGCGACGACGAAGACTTCTATGCCTGGTTCGCCCCGACCGCTTCGGTTCCGCTCGACTCCTTCCAGGCATCTCTCGACCTGCCGATAACCGAAAAGGACGGAGACGGCATCCCGCAGCTCGTATATAATAATGAAAAGACCGCGCAGGCATATCAGAAGATATACGACCTTTATTTCAACAACGACGGCGTGAATGCCGGATACTATACCTTTGAATCAATTGAAGCGGCGGATAAGGCGTTCCTTGAAGGGCGCTCGACCTTCCTTATCGATATGTTCGTGACGACCGACATGCTGCGCGAGATGGAAGACGATTACGGCGTGCTGCCGGTATTCAAGTGGGATGAAGCTCAGGAGGAATACCACACCACCGTACACGACTGCTATTCGATATTCGCGATTTCCGCCTCCTGCCCGCAGGTCGAAGCGGCATCTGCGGTGCTTGAAGCAATGGGCGAGTATTCCTACCGCTATGTAACCCCGGCTTATTTCGAAATCGCCCTCAAGCGCAAATACGCCCGCGGCGACAACGACGCGGCGATGTATGACCTGATTCTTGCCGGCCGCAGCTTCAACTTCGGCGTCGTAAATTCGAACTCGCTGAACGACCTTATCCATCTCTGGCGTTCGCAGATGGATACAAGAAAGGTCGAGTGGCAGTCGACCATCGACAAGCAGGTCACAAAGTTTGAAAAATCACTGGACAAGCTGCTCACAAAATTCGAAGAGCTGAGCCAAAGGTAAATGGCTGTTTTTATCTGCCCGATCTGCTTTCGGCCTCTCTGTCGGCGCAAGGAAAGCGGCGGGCCCCCGACGGGTTCGTTTTATTGCGAAAATAACCACTGCTTTGATGTTTCTTCAAAGGGAGCGGTAAATCTTCTGGGTAGGCGCGGTCACGGCGACAGCCGCGAGATGCTGCGCTCAAGAAGAGCCTTCCTCGAAAATGGATATTATCTCCCGCTTGCAAAGGCTCTGGCAGCCGCGCTTGCCGGAAACGGCGGCGAATTGCTCGACGCCGGCTGCGGAGAGGGATATTATTCGAAATATATCGATTCGGCTTTGGGGGAGCGCTTTCATATCTCGCTTGTCGATGTCAGCGCCGACGCCGCGGAAATGGCGGCGGGCAGATGGCTTCCGAATCAGCGGATGAACCGTATCTTCTGCGCCGCCGCCTCGGTAAACGCCCTTCCTTTCGCCGATAATTCCTTTTCCGCCGTGATGTCGGTTTTCGCCCCGCTCGCAGCGGCGGAATTTTCAAGGGTTCTGATTCCCGGCGGACTGCTTATCCGAGTTACCCCGACGGCAAGACATTTGTGGGGACTTAAAAGCGAGGTTTACGAAAAGCCTTATGAAAACGACGAAACCCGCCCTCCGATGCCCGGATTCACTCATGAGAAGACCGAGAGGATCGAGTACAACCTGACCCTTTCGGATAAAAGCGACATCCGCGCGCTGTTCGACATGACCCCTTATTCGCATAAAACATCGCGGGAGGACGCAAAAAAGCTCGATTCCCTCGAAAGCCTTTCGACCGAGGCGGGGTTCGATATTTCATGTTACCGCCGCATATAAAAGCGATGTAATTTTACATGGGATTCACAGGAGAGAAATAAAAATTACAGGAACAATCACACCGTTATCACTTTGATGAGATAAAATATATAAAGAAGAACCTGCGGAGCGCCGTCGGAGCTCCGGGAAAAGCAAAACAATTTCGGGAGATGACTTGATTTGATAGAAGTAAAGAATCTGACAAAGAAATACGGGTCGCATTACGCGATCGACCGTCTGAATTTCAACGTCAAGAGCGGCCATATATACGGATTTCTCGGTCCGAACGGCGCCGGAAAATCCACGACTATGAATATCATAGCCGGCTGCCTTGCCGCGACGGAGGGAACCGTCAAAATAAACGGCTACGACATTTATAAAGAGCCGATCAAAGCGAAGAGGAGCATCGGATATCTTCCGGAAAATCCTCCGCTTTACCTGGATATGACCCCTTATGAATATCTCCGATTTGTCGCGGAGGCAAAAGAGGTTGACAGGGGACTTGTCGACGAAAAGATCGAGCTGGTCATGAAGGAAACCGGCATCACCGATATGCAGGACAGACTGATTAAGAATCTTTCAAAAGGTTACCGTCAGCGCGTCGGAATCGCACAGGCGATGCTCGGGGATCCGGAACTCATAATTCTCGACGAGCCGACCGTCGGCCTCGACCCCAAGCAGATAATCGAGATCCGCGAGCTGATAAAATCCCTCGGAACGACCCACACCGTAATCTTGAGCTCCCATATCCTCTCCGAGATAAGCGCCGTCTGCGATTATGTGCTGATAATATCAAAAGGCAAGTTGGTTGCGCAGGACTCGCTCGAAAACCTCTCTACCCACTATACCTCGAGCGCAACCGTCCGGGTATTGGTCTCGGGCAGCGAAGGCGGCCTGCGTATGGCGATAGATTCAATTAAGGACAGCATAACCGATTATACCTACGGCTATGATAAGGACGAGCCGCAGTATCTCGCGGCCGAGATCACGATCCCGCGCGACACCGATATCCGCGCCGGGCTCTCGGGCGCTCTCGTTGAAAACGGCTGCACGATTCTTTCGATGACGACCGAAAGCCTCTCGCTCGAGGATGTCTTCCTGATGCTCACTCAGGACAGCCATGACGAAGACGAAGCCGCTTCAAAAGAGGCGGACGGAATGCCGGTTTCGACAGCCGAAACCGTTTCGGAAGCCGATGAGCCGGTTTCGTATGATTCATTGCTTGACGAAAGCTATGCCGATGTCGGTCTTCGTGACGATGAATCGGATTATGACGATGAAGAAGACTTAACGGACGACGAGCCGGACGAAGCGGCGCTCGAAGCCGCCGAAGCCGAAGAAAAGGCCAAGGCGGAAGCCGAAATGGCGGCAAGGCTCAGAAAGAAAGAGCCGACTGCCGAAAATCAGCCGCGCAAAAAGCAGGATGACGGTGAGTACCGTTCGCTGTTTTCTTCAAACGACGGCGATAAGGGGGAAGACAAGAAATGAGAGCTGTATACCGCAAAGAGCTCCGAACCTTTTTCTCGGGCATGGTAGGTTATATATTTATCGGATTTGTGCTGCTGATAGCCGGCATCTTTATAACCGCAACCAATTTCCGCCAGGGCTATCCGAATTTCGAATATTCCCTCGGCTCGGTTTCGATGATACTTCTGTTCGTCGTTCCGATCCTTACCATGCGCATCTTCGCCGAAGAGCGCCATTCGAAAACCGACCAGCTGCTCTATTCGCTGCCGATCTCGGTAAAAGAGATCGTGCTGGGCAAATACTTCGCGGCGCTGACCGTCTTTGCAATCCCCTGCGCCGTAATGTGCGTATATCCGGTTATCATGTCGTTTTACGGCAAAGTGAGCTTTACGTCGGCTTACGGAGCCATGGTCGGCTTCTTCCTGCTCGGCGCCGCGCTTATCGCGGTCGGCGAATTTATGTCGAGCCTGACCGAAAGCCAGCTTATAGCCGCCGTCATCAGCTTCGGCGCAATGCTTGTAATCTATATGATGAGCTCGCTTTCATCGCTGATTCCGTCGACCTCGTCGGCATCATACATATCTTTTGCCGTTGTTATTCTTATCCTGGCTCTAATCATTTATTACATGACAAAGAGCTACTGGACGGCGTTTACGGCAGCTGCAATACTTGAACTTATCCTCGCCGTTTTATATTTCACCGGAAGCGTGCGCTTTGAAGGTCTGTTTTCAAGAACTCTCAACGCCCTGTCGTTCTGGTCAAGACTTGATAACTTCGTGTTCGGCATATTCGATGTGACCGCCGTCGTATACTATATAACCGTCTGCGCGGTATTTATGGTACTTACGGTTCAGTCGGTCGAAAAGCGCCGCTGGTCATAATTGCGGGGGTATTATAATAATGGATAATAACATGAATTCAAACGCAAAAGACAAAAGACCCGAAAACGGCAGCGACAGCCTTTCCGGCCGCAGCCTCCGCATGGGCGGTTACAGCGTCGCGATAACGGCGATAGTCATTATAGCCGCGGTTTTCGTAAACCTCATCGTTAACCGCATTCCGTCAAAATATACGAGACTCGACAACAGCTCGGTCGGACTTTACTCGATAACTCCCGAATCTGAGGAAATCGCGAAAAGCATCGCCGAGGATGTAACGATATATCTCATAGCCGAGCAGGGAAGCGAAGACAACACCATAGTCGAACTTATCGGCAGATATACCGGACTCAACAGCAGGATTAAATACCGCCAGATCGACCCGGCGCTTTATCCGAACTTTACCGAGAAATATACTACGGCTACGCTTTCCGGCTCTTCGGTCATAATCGAAAGCGCCAGGCGCTCCCAGGTAATCGATTACAGCGATATCTATGTCACCGATTACAGCATAGACGAATATACCCAGCAGATCAAAACCAGCCAGAGCTATGCGGGCGAGGCGAGACTTACGTCGGCCCTCAAATACGTTACGACCGACGATATTCCCAAGATATACATTTTAGGCGGTCACGGCGAAGCCGCTCTTACCGAGACGATGAAGAACTATCTGCGTGACGATAACTTCGAGCTTGCCGATCTGAATCTGCTTACATCCGAATCGGTTCCGTCGGACGCCGACTGCGTTCTGATTAATTTCCCGACGGCGGACATCAACCCGACCGAAAGCGAAATGCTGCTGAACTACCTTAAGGGCGGCGGCTCAATGATGCTGTTTACCGGCTTTTCCGACGACACCCCGCGCCCGAACATTCAAAAGCTCGGCGAGTATTACGGAATGACCGGCGACTGGGGACTTGTGGTTGAAGGCTCGGCTAATCACTATAACACCTACCCCTATTTCCTGCTGCCGAAGATCGGCGCGCACGATATAATAAGCTCGATGCCTACCGAGAACTTCTTTGTCATGATGCCGTATTCGATGGGCATTAAAGTCGCAGAGACGGCTCCGAGGGCAACGGTCAAAGTGACAAGCCTGCTTTATACCTCAAACAGCGCCTATACAAAGCACGGCGAGATATCCGACCTCGAGCCCGGCGAAGGCGACGGCGAAGGGCCGTTTGCAATAGCCGCAGTTGCCGAGGAAGGGAACACCAGATTCCTCTGGTTCACCTCGCCTTATCTGCTTGACGAGACGATCGACCAATACGTCGCCGGCGGAAACAGCACCTTCTTCCTTACTTCGATGGGCTGGATAGGCGGCAAGAGCGAATCGGTTTCAATCGCAACGAAACAGCTTCAGGTTGCGGCTTTGGTGCTTACCGAGACCGAGAAGAATATCTGGAGCGTTGTGATAGCGGCGATCATCCCCGTAACGGTTATCCTTATCGGTCTCCGCGTCTGGGTCAAGCGCCGCAGAGCCTGATCGGTAATACGGATTTCTGCAATGCGAATTAAAAATCTGATAATCGCCGCCGTTGTTATGGCGGTGCTGATAGGCGGGTATTTCCTCGTCAGCGCTCTCAATAAGCCCGAAGTACCGGCGGCGGTTCCTGCGGGAGATATGATGATAGCCGACGACGACCCCGCAAAAATCAAAGAAATCAAATATACCCGCAGCGGCGAGACAATAGCCCTCAAGTTCGACGACATTCTTTATAAATGGCAATATGAAGACGACCCGTCTTTCCCGGTCAAGTTCGAGCTTCCCGCGTCGATGGCGTCGGCGATAAGCAAGATAAAAGCCAACCGGCTGGTTGAGGAAACAAAAGAGAACTTCGCCGAATACGGGCTTGACACCCCCTATCTCGACATCACCGCGGTGTTCGAAGATGCCGAAAGAAATTACAAAATCGGCGACTACAACAAGATGCTCGACGGCTATTATTTCAACATCGGCGGCACCGACAAGGTGTATATCATCCCGACCGGGCTGAATCCGTTCTTCGAATACTCGCTGCTCGACCTTGCGGATGTCGATGTCCCTCCGGTGCTTGACGAAGAGAAGTATAACTCGATCGAAATGACCTTCGCCGGGGAAGCGCTTGACGGCGAAAAAACCGCCGCGCTCGCAGCCGCATTTGCGGACCTTGTCCGCGGAGGACTGTCAACAGCCGGCTATATCAGCCCCGGAAGCACTGCGGAGGCTTCGATTGCGGCTTACGGCTTCGACCGCGGAGCCACCGTCGATATCGCTTACAAAGAAGCGCAGACGGTGGAAAACGCTGACAACTCGGGACAGACATCAAGCTACACTTCGACCGTTCATGTCGACAAAACCGCCTCCTTTACCGTCGGAATCGCCGGCGGCAGCGCATACTTCACCTGCGGCAGCGGTCTTGTATATACGGCGGATGCACAGACCGCAAAGACTGTACTCTCCGTTTTGGGTGTTGAATATTAAAACCAAATAAAGCAGCGGCTGACCTTATTTCGGGGTCAGCTGTTTTTGCGGGATATGATGTAATATAATATGAAAAATATCATAAATAAATACCATATGCCACAATACGGCAAAGTTTGTACAAAATTTATGCATTATCGCGGCTTTGAAAATATCATTCGGAATCGGCCGACATTGCTTTTGGCTGCATTCCGGCATAAAGCACGATTTGCCCGGTCAAATGAATAAAAATACCCCGCAATTCGCGGAAAATAAGGCGAAAACCGTATTCCGGAACTGCTTTTGACCAGATAAACAATGTTTTTATCTGCGGCAGGTTCCGGAGCGGCTGTGCTGTATATGTTTTATATATGATGTAGAATTTTTGCAAAAAAACGCTTCGGGAATCCGAAAACGCCTTATTTTATGTGAAAAACCTTTCAAAACAACGCAATTTGCATGAAAAATCCCCGTGCTGCGAATATTTTTACTATTGACATCCGGCTCCGGCTATGATATTATAATATGTAATAAGCGGGAATAATCGATTTAAAGGACACACCGCGGCTTCGGGTTCGGAAAACAACCGGAAGAACGGAGCGCGGCTGTGTTCGTCGTCTGTTGTTTCCGCACCCGCAAATCGCCGGATCGCGGCGAGATCGGCGGGTGTTCCGGGGGGATGACCCGTGGAACTTAACAGGGCAATTATCCAAGGGAGATCCTGCCGGCGCACGGTACGCCGCATACACGGTTGGCTGCCCGGGCTTATGCCTGTGACGCCAAGTGTTTTGTATGGGCAGCATACCATGTATGCAGCGTAGGACATATTGCCGGGCGAAGATGCCGCGGCATATGTTGGCTTTGAAGGGCTGAAAGCACGTCCCCCGAAGCGCGCTGTAAACTGTGATTACGGCGATCCGTGCGGGTCAGACCCGCACGGATCGCCGCAGAATCCCGCGATTAAGCGTATCCCGATTTGCCCTGAAGCCGGAATAACTCCGGAAATGGCGGTATTCCCGTCCGCCGGGTTTCGGCCGTCAAGAGGCGCAGCCGGCGCCGACTACGGGAAACGGTATCTTTGTTTACCCGGCATCCCCAATTCTTTTCAGGAGGAAAAGTCCATGAACAAAACCAGAGCAAAACGGATGCTCGCGTTCTCCTTGGTTGCGGTTATGCTGCTCGGTGTTCTCCCGTTCGCGTCATACGCGGCGGGCGAAACGGATACGGCGTCATTTAAGCGCAGCCTGGAAGAAGTTAAGGAACTGCTTGGCACAGATTCCTATAACGAATATCAGGCAAAATACGCGGAAGAACCGGCCGCAAAATCAGCCGGCGAAGTTGACGGAACGGCTTACGATTCCGAAACAACAACCGCAGCAGTAAAAACCGAAAACTTCGGAGGGCGCTCCGCACTTTACATTCCGGAAACCGACAAAGTTTCGTGGAAAGTATCGGTTCCGTCCGACGGAAAATACTGTTTCAAGATCGAGTATTATCCCGTCGAAGGCAAAGCAACATCAATCGAGCGCTCGCTTTATATCGACGGCAAAGTCCCGTTCGATGAAGCCCGTTCGCTTAAGATGACCAAAGTCTGGGCCGACGTATACGAAGGAGATTTCGGAGTCTTAAGAACCGATATTACCGGAAACGATATCCGTCCGACCAAGATCGAAACTCCGGAATGGCGAACCTATATCGCCTGTGATTCAACCGGATTCATCGTTGAGCCGTTTGAGTTCTATCTTACAAAAGGCGAGCATACGGTTACTCTCGAAGCCGTCCGCGAACCTGTCGGAATAGGCAAGATAGGCTTTATTCCGATCGTTGCTCTGCCTACCTACGAAGAATATCTTGCGGCCGCACAATCCGCCGGATATAAGCAGGTAACTCTTGCAGAGCCGATTAAGATCAATGCCGAGACCCCGTCCAATACATCGGAGCAGGTTATTTATCCGATATATGACCGCAGCTCACCGATTACCGACCCGCAGGATGCCAGCCGCATAAAGCTGAACACCATCGGTTCGAATAAATGGGAAACCGTCGGCCAGTGGATCCGTTACACTGTGACCGTTCCCGAAGATGGTCTTTATAACATCAACGTCAGGTACCGTCAGGAAATCCTGACCGGTATGTATGTGTCCCGCCAGGTACGCATCAACGGCGAGGTCCCGTTCAAGGAAGCCAGCTATCTCCGCTTCCTTTATAACGACGCATGGCAGTCATGCTCACTTAACGACGGCTACCACGAAGGTTTCGAGTTCCTTCTCAAAGCCGGCGAAAATACTATTGAATTTGAAGTCAACCTGGGTGAAATGGCCGACATCCTTTCAAGGATATCCGACAGCCTTGCCACCCTCAACGCAGCTTACCTCAAGATCCTTATGATCACGGGCGCATCGCCCGACGCATACCGCGACTACAACTTCGGCCGTCTGATCCCCGAAACCATCATGGCGATGGCAGACGAAGCGAAAACCATAAGAGAGATTGCCAACAATCTTGCCGAAATCAACAAAGGACGCGGTCAGAACGTCGCGACGCTCGATACCATTGCAAACCTTGTCGAGCGCATGGCAGGAGATGAGGACGAGGTAGCCAAGAACCTCGGAAACCTCAAGTCTTACCTGGGTACTTTGGGAACCTGGATTTACACCGCTCAGAAGCAGTCGCTTGAAATCGACTATATCACGGTGCAGCAGGTCGGCTCGGAGCTCCCGCGCGCCAAAGCCGCCTGGTATCAGGCAGTGTGGTATGAGATCAGAACTTTCGCGGCTTCTTTCTACAGCGATTATAACACAATCGGAGCTACATCCGAACTCCAGACCGACCAGGCGGTTACCATGTGGTATACCGAAGGCCGCGACCAGGCTCAGATCCTGCGTCAGCTCATCGACTATGAGTTCACCTCCGATTCCAACGTCTCCGTCGAGCTCAAGCTCGTCGCCGGCGGCTCTCTGCTCCCCTCTATTCTTGCAGGCGTCGGTCCCGACGTAACCTTCTTAGGCTCGGCGGATACCATCAACTATGCTATCCGTTCTGCCGTCCTTCCTCTTAACGAGTATGAAGGATTTGACGAGGTCACGGCAAGGTTCAGCCCCGCCGCGATGATCCCGCTTACCCTTTACGGTACCACCTACGGTATTCCGTCAACGCTCTCATTCAGCATGATGTTCTACCGCATGGACGTATTTGCGGAGCTTGAAATCGAGCTTCCCAGTACCTGGTCGGATATGTTCAATATCCTGCCGATACTGCAGAACAACAAGATGGAGATTGCATTCCCGTCCAACCTCGGCGGAACCATCTTCACCCTGTATCAGATGGGCGGCGAGCTTTACGCCGATGACGGAAAGCGCATAAATCTCGACTCCAACCTGGCGCTTACCGCCTTCTCGACCATCTGCGACCTCTTCACAGCATATCGCTTCCCGCTGTCTTATGACTTCTCCACCCGTTTCCGTACCGGCGAGATGCCGCTCGGAGTCGTCGATTACACCACCTATAACACCCTTATTGTATATGCATCGGAGCTTGCCAACGTCTGGGAAATGGTGCCTGTACTCGGCTGGGAGAGGGATGACGGAACCGTAAGCCACCTCTCACCTGCCACCGTTTCCGCAATAGTCATGCCGAGAGGTGCGAAGAACCTCGAATCCGCCTGGAAGCTTATAAGCTGGTTCACCGATGCCAAGCCTCAGGCTCAGTACGCAAATGAGCTTGTCGCCGTAATGGGACCTGCCGCCAAATACAACACCGCCAACATGGAAGCTCTCGCCGAGCTGCCGTGGACAGCGTCCGAGTATAAGGCGCTTGAAGCTCAGATGCAGCATCTTGCTGCGGTACCGGAATATCCGGGCGGCTACATCATCGCCCGTTATGTCGACTTCGCTTTCATGGATGCTTATAACGATAACGCAGACCCGGTCGAAGCGATGCTCGACAACATAACCGAAATCAACAAAGAAATCTCCCGTAAGCGCAAGGAATTCGGCCTTGAATATTACGAGATCTCCTATTCGACCAGCTTTGTTGAGGACGCAGACGGCGAGATCGTCGATCCGAGCTTGGCCGACAGCGACGCCAATGCCGAATAATAAAGGAAGGAGAGGATCTTAATGCCGGAAAAAAACACCGACAAAACCACCGTTACCGCCGAAAAGTCGGGCGGAGCGGCTGCTGCTGAAAAACGCGCTGTCAACCGCAGCGATATGAGCATGGCGGCATGGACCTGGAAGGAAATGAAGCGCAACAAAGTAGCATATGCTTTGATAGCGCCGTTCATGATCCTGTTCTTCATCTTCACGGTAATCCCGGTCGTGCTTTCGCTGCTGCTCAGTTTTACAACATTCAACATGCTTGAATGGCCGGACTTCGTCTTCATGGACAACTATGTAAGGCTTTTCCTTGATGACGACATCTTCGTTATAGCGATAAAGAACACACTTATCTTCGCAGCTATAACCGGCCCTGCATCCTACATAATGTCTTTCGTTCTGGCGTGGTTCATAAACGAGCTTGCGCCGAAGATGAGAGCATTGGTAACCCTCATATTCTATGCCCCTTCGATCTCCGGAGCCGTCTACCTTATCTGGGCGACGATGTTCTCGGGCGACGCATACGGATATGTAAACGGTATACTTATCTACCTGGGTCTGATATCGACTCCGATACAATTCTTCAAGAACGAAACCTTCGTTATGCCCCTGTGTATCGTAGTCGCTCTCTGGACCTCACTCGGAACTGCGTTCCTGAGCTTCATTGCCGGACTTCAGACGGTTGACCGCTCGCTCTACGAGGCAGGCGCCGTCGACGGCATCCTAAACCGCTGGCAGGAGCTCTGGTACATCACCCTGCCGTCGATGAAGCCGCAGCTTCTCTTCGGCGCCGTTATGTCAATCACCGGTTCATTCGGCTTCGGCGGTATCGTTACCGCTCTTGCCGGTTTCCCGTCCGTAAACTACAGCGCGTGGACCATCATGCACCATCTTGAGGACTACGGCGGACAGCGTTTCGAGGTCGGTTACGCCTCGGCAATCGCGACTCTGCTCTTCCTCATAATGATAGGAGCCAACCTGTTGGTCAACAAGCTGCTTTCGAAGGTAGGTCAGTAAGATGGCAAAATTAAGAACAAGAAAACATCGCGTCGTACTGAACCGCTCTGTCGGAGGCGACGTAGGAATCAACACCCTGCTGATAATTATGGGCGCGTTCATGTTCCTGCCGATGCTTTACGTCGTACTTCAGTCGCTTAAGCCCTTCGACGAGCTCTTTGTGTATCCGCCGCGCTTCTATGTCGTTCGCCCGACACTTCAGAACTTCTCCGACCTGTTCACTCTCATGAGTGACTCGTGGGTGCCGTTCTCCCGCTACATATTCAACACCGTTCTGATTTCGGTGCTCGGAACCTTCGGAAACCTTGTTCTTTCGTCGATGTGCGCATATGCCATCTCGAAGATCAATTTCCCGGGCCGCGGCTGGATGTTCGAGATGATTATAAAATCTCTTATGTTCAACACCACCGTTTCTTCCATTACCAACTTCATCACCATGACCCTTTTGGGATGGATAGACACCTATCTTGCGATTATAGTCCCTGCATTCTGCTCGACTCTGGGTCTCTTCCTGATGAAGCAGTTCATGGACAGCTCGGTATCAGACGCAGTGCTTGAATCGGCAAGACTTGACGGAGCCTCTGAATTCTATACATTCCTGAACATTGCAATGCCTATGGTTAAGCCGGCCTGGCTTACTCTCATAGTGTATTCCTTCCAGGGACTCTGGAACTCGGGAGCCTCCATCTATATCTACTCCGAGCAGCTCAAGACCTTCAACTACGCTATCAGCCAGATCATTTCGGGAGGCGTCGCCCGTGCGGGTGCATCCGCTGCTTCGACGGTACTGATGATGATCGTACCGATAACGGTCTTCGTTATCACTCAGTCGAACATTATCGAGACGATGTCGACCTCCGGCATGAAGGACTGAGGGAGGGTTATAAATGAACAAAAAATTAGCAATATTCACGGCGACTGCCCTCTGCGCCGTTATGCTGTTGGGTTCGATCTCGATATTCGGCTCGGCTTCATATCTCACCTATACCTACTCGGTTGACGGTTTTGATATGGCATCGCCGGACGCTTATACCCCCGAAATCGAAATCGACTCCGTCTATATGGGTCTCGTTGATCTCGAAATCGATAAGACGACCGGCAAGGGTATAGCCCCCCCGATTGACGACCCCCGCGACATTTTCGTTGACCGCAACAAAAATGTCTATATCGCAGACGGCGCCAACAGCCGGATAGTCGTCCTCAACGAATACTACAAATACAAATTCGCTATCAAGGAATTCACAAACGACCAGGGCGTTCCGGACAGCCTCAACACCCCGTCCGGACTCTATGTTACCGAAGACGAGATTTTCGTCTGCGATACCGAGAACAACCGCCTCGTCGTATTCGACCTCGAAGGCGAATTCAAGCGCATCATCCACGAGCCGAAATCCGACGTTATGCCGGCGAACAGCATCTATAAGCCCGTCGCCTGCGCAGTCGACTCGACCGGCCGTATCTATGTTATCTCCTCCACCACCTACATGGGCGTTATCTCGCTGAACGCAGACGGATCCTTCGTCGG
>LSQX01385248.1_pt1 | contig 14841 bp, 13 predicted proteins | sample 654561 | NCBI WGS metagenome assembly LSQX01 (sample SAMN04489861, study PRJNA283612) | anaerobic digester metagenome | isolation source: 4 biogas reactors fed with cattle manure at either 37C or 55C with and... | place: Denmark: Kongens Lyngby | collected 2014 | reverse complement strand
CGCACAAGACCTTCCTTCATCGTCTTGCATCGATCTCCCATGTGCGTGCAGTATTCTCCGCGCGGAATACATCCGGGACAATATTTTCGATGAAAACCCCGCTTATTCAGATCTTTCTCCCGAAACAGATAGGCAATGCACAGACTGCAGTTCATCCCGCAGGGAGCGATCATTTCTTCTCTCATCATCAAATCCACCTTTGTTGCACGTCTTGCCGACTAGACCACTATAGCCGCTACATCAGCGATAAACACCAGCGTTTTCTTGGTAAGATCATCTTTCAATCGTTCAGGATCATCAAAATCAGGCGCTTCGGTCAGAGTGGCCTCAAGGATGGAATCCACACCGGGCTGGATCTGGGAAAGCTTGTAATTGCCGATGTCTTTTCCTTTGAGTTTCTCGATCCATTCCGCCTGGATCTTTCGATTGCTGCCGCCCAGCCAGACTTCGAACCGTCCCGCTTCGTGCAGGTAGACGATTGCGATCTTAAGTTTCTTCTCTTTTAGCGCAGGCGATGTAAAGGCAAAATAGGTCATATCCATATACCCGAAATAAAGAGCGCTTGAGAAGTATGCCGGATCAACATTCTCCATATGGGACTTTAGGGCCGACATAAAAGTCATGATCCCCTTATATGCTTTTGAATGTGTCCTTTTCGCAGTTGCTCCCGATATTCCCGGATTTCTTTATTCAATAAACTCATTTTTGCACATCTCCGCTTCGATCTTACCGGCCCATGTCTTTGCTCTTTGAGTTTCTCCTTCCATCAACGGGCCTTCGGACTCTGTCACAAAGAACCCCTCATGTCCGCAAATAAAAGGGATGCCCCTTTCTTTCAGTATTTTCTCCATCGTGTCAGCGGCATATCCCTTTCGCTTTTCGAGGAATTTAAGAATCCTGATATTAGAATTCTGAATATCCATCCGTGTGTCGAAAACAGCACCGTAAAGATGTTTTTGGTCATTGGTCTTCAGATTCTTGAGTGCTTTTACCATGTTTTTTGTCGGGGCAAAAGCGCGGGTAGGAGATCCTGCAATGAATAGCTCGGCATTCTTCATTACATCTGCATTCAACTCAGACACATGTAATAAATGAACCTCGTGCTTCTGTCGAAATACTTCTGCAATAAACTCGGCGATTTTTTCTGTATTGCCGAAAACGGAATCATAGACGATCACTACGCTCATTTTTCTACCTCCGGTATTCCTCTTCCAAAATAGAGTAGAAAAGCCGATCCACGTATTGCCCGTCCATATAGAAATAATCCCTTTGAGTCCCTTCATAACAGAATCCGCATTTCTCGATCACCTTTCTGGAGGGAATGTTGTTGGACATATGCGAAATCTGGACTTTGTGAAGCCCTACCTGATCGAATCCGTAGGCGATGGCCGCTTTGGTCGCTTCCGTGGCATATCCTTTCCGCTGAAAGACCTCTCCGATACAGTATTCGATCTCACCGAAATGGTTTTTGTCGTCTATCAGGAAGTAAGCGATTTGTCCGATGCATTCTGCTCCGTCTTTTTCAAAGATCGCCCACCGATAGTAATTCGGATTCTCGTACCCACTGATATACTTGTCCAGCAAGCCTCGAACCGATTCTTTCGTCGTATAAGTCGGCTCCGCATACATGGATTGCACTTTTTCATCCGCCACCCAGTTCTTCAACATCGATTCGTCGTCGCTGTAATCGAACTTTCGCAGCAGCAGTCTGTCGGTTTCTGCTGTCATGGTTCCTACATGTGTCATCATACCATGTTCGACTCCTCTCTGATTCGGCCACGCTGTTGGTGGCCGCTATTTTCATGCCTGTTGCCTCTGGTTTATTTATACACTTTTCTCCGGTTGCTTACAACTCCGCCGGATGTATCTGCGGATGGTTCCCGAATCGACTTCCACAAAAAAGGCAACGTCCCCTTAGAAGCGTTGCCTTTTACAGATCCATAGTCAGCTCATTCGGAAGAATTCGTTGCCGCTTCTTCTTTCAAATAGATCGCTTCCGGATAGATCCAATAGTTGATCGCGTCTCCCTTGGGGTCCAGATGGATCTCTGCATTCCGAATGACGATGATTCCCGAAAGTTCGGGTGTACTGAACGGGATGCTCATATCCTCGATTCCGGCTTCGATGGACTTGGGCTGTGACGGTGGATATTTATTACCGATGCCATCGATAAAGTCACCCATATCTTCTTCGAGCAGGATGACTTCACCCTGCGTAATACGAAAGATAGGAATCCCGCCGGGAGACATGTTGTCCCAGTAGATCTCGTAGGTGCCCTTTTCGCCGGACAGCGTGACAGCACGCTGGGTCTTCTGATATTCTTCCTGTGGATTCACGACCCAGCGATATTCGCTGATGTCGATGGGGCTTGATTCAAGGTACAGAATGGTTGACAAGTAGTCTCCTCCGCCGCCATAGTAATCATCCCGCTCCGGCCAGGCCTGTTCAAAACCCATTGCCGACTTAAAATTGATCGGCTGTGCAATGGCTTTGTCAAACCATTCCGGGAGCTTTGCATCGTTGGCATAGGCCAAATATTCCACAGCATCCGTGATCTTCTGCCGGACTTCAAGTTCCGGTTCTGCGACAGCCGGCACGATCTGATCCTCCACGAACATTTCCTGGGAGACGAGCAGCTTCTCCAGCCGATTGGTCTGAGCCGTCACCGGCAGCGCATTGTATCCCAAAACAGGAAGCACGTAGCAGACAGCCAGGACGGATGCAACGATCACGATCATTCGGTGGGCTTTTTCTTTTTGGATCAACAGCAGGATCGCGGATACAGCTGCCAGGATCCAGATCATGGCAAAGATATATTCCGTGAATTTCAATCCGGAAACGCTCAACTGAGTTGCCAGCGCCCAGGCTTCAAATACCAGGATGACCAGCGCCGCAACCGGATAGATCCGCTTGTAGAATTTCGCGATCCCTGTTTCGTAGTGTGTCACCATGATGTGGAGCCAGATGCCTCCCAGCGTGTAGGCTGCAGCGATACGGTACAACCTATAGAAGGCGGCGTCCTGTCCTCCGGCAATGGTTTTGACTGCCCAGATCAACAGCACCACTGTGAGTGCAAGAACGATGGGAACCAGAATAGAGCCCAGAAGGATCTCAATGAACCTGGGTTGCTTCTGCGCCGTTTCACGATGCTCGTCAACTTCTCCTTTGCGAAAGTCCGGGAAATATCCCACGAATATCGTAAAAGCCACCAATCCGACCAGCGTACTGATATACATGTAGACCTTGCTGCTCATATCATTGTAGAGCAATGCTTCCACAGCGCCGGCCACACCGGTGGTGCCCGCCAGGATCACGCCTCCGTAGATCAAGGCGATGAAGAACGCTTTGTGCGTCATAAAAAAGGATTTGGCAAAATCCGACTGTTCTTTCGGCTGTCCGGCGAGCACGATAAACGCCAACAGGCTCACCACCATAACCGCCGTCACGCGGGCAGCGGCGATGTTGGAAACGACCAGATAGCGAGCTCCCGTCAATATCGGGTCGCCTGCCCCGAAGTAGTAAAGACCGACAAAGGTGGCTGCGACTGCCGCCAGTCCGGCGATGTTAGCGTAGAGAAATGCTTTTTTCGTATTGATGCGACTCTGAACGGCTGTGATCAAAGCCAGACTGACAATGGCGCCCAAAGCAAAGGACCAGTGCAAACAATTGAACAGGAAATTATAGGGTTCCTGCTGCGGCCAATCCAACTGGATTCTGACGATGGTGACCAGCGCAAAGGCTACTGCACAGATCATCGTTGCGGGAAAGGTCTGAAAAGCCTCTCCCGAATCCTTTGCTATTTTTAGGATCGATTGTTTCCATTTATTCATTTTTCCTGCCTCCCGTTGATATTTTCAAGGTCTGAAAGCTCTTTGAACCGCTTATTGATATACTCTATATCAAAGGAAAAACAGATTCTTCGGTTTTCCCCATCCAGAATCCTGTAGTGTTGGCTGATCAAATTTTGCTGCACCCTGTAGTGCTTATCACCCTTCTGGTCTCGCCACCAGATCTTGCCGCCCATCGTATTTTGGCCGCCCTCTTCATAGTTGTCAAAAGCAAGGGATCGAATGATATCCTGTGGATCGCCGCCGAACGCCATTTGCAGGATCTCGCTGTCTTTAAATACCAGACAAACGCAAACGGCACCCGTCCAGCCCAGACTTCCTCTTTGCTTTTCGATCTGGATGAGCGTCTTCTTGGATACCCCGATGATCTCTGCCATTTTATCCTGCGTATAATCGAATTCGTTCCGGATCATTTTCAGTTTCGAATCAACTGTGCTAATAAATTCGCCTCTGTTCAAAACAGACCTCCTTGCATTGTTGGTGTAATTATACACTATTTAAGTAATATTGCAAGTTTTTTCACCTACTTTTTTCATGAATCGACTTTTTTTGCACTGTTTTGTCGAGCCAGGCGGTCCTTTCTTTGCTATCATAAGCGCATAGGGAGGAGCTCAGCCATGTTAAAAGAATTGAATCAGGTGATGGATTACATCGAAACGCATTTGACAGAAGAAATTGCACTTGAATCTCTGTCGGAGTATGCCGGTGTTTCCGATTATCATTTTCGAAAGGTATTCTTCTACCTGGCCGGGATGCGCCTCAGTGAATACATCAGGAATCGAAGGTTGTCGGAAGCAGGCATGGATCTGCTGCTGGGCGAGACCGTCACCGAGGTTGCATTCAAGTACGCATACCAGTCCGTGGATGGATTCACTCGCGCATTCAAAGAATGGAGTGGATTTCTGCCCTCGGAAGTCAAGCAAAACGGCGCAGGCAAAACATTCCGAAAATTATCATTTGTGATTACTGTAAATGGAGGAAATTCAATGGAGTTCAGAATCGAAAAGAAGCCGGCGTTTTGTTTCGCAGGCGTTAGTAAGCGCGTTCCGATGCAATTTGAAGGTGTGAACAACGAAATCGTGAAGCTGGCGCAAAGCATTACGGCCAAGCAGCGGGAAGAAATGCATACGCTTCAAAACATAGATCCCAAGGAGATCGTCAATGTTTCCTATGATGCGGATGAAAACTTTTTAAAAGAAGAAGGGTATTTGACTCACATGATCGGCGTGCTGACCACTGAAAAGCACGTGAGCGATCAGTTAGACAAGATACAGGTAGAGCCCTGTACCTGGGCTGTATTCCCCACCGAAGGGCCTTTTCCTTTTTCGCTGCAGAATACGATGGCAGGCGTTTATTCCGAATGGCTGCCCTCATCCAATTACGAGCTTCTTACGGTGCCCTCGTTTTCTTTTACGAGAATGGATCCGGAGAAGAAAGAATATGCTTACAGCGAAGTATGGATACCTGTTCGGGAAAAATAAAAATACAGAAGCAATATCAAAACGCCGTACCAATACGGCGTTTTGTATTATTGTATCACTGTGTAGCCTTCCCGATCCACGGTGTTGGATGGCACGCATTCTGTTTCGCATACCAAAGACAGCTCCTCATCGGTTTTACCAAGAAAGCAGAAAGGACTGGCCCAGTCGACTTGGGAAAGGTCCTTCAGCTTGCAAACGGGGAAAAACTGATTGATGATCTTGAGTTCCATGTTTCCCTTTCTTTATTTTGCGCTTTCATCTCTTGTTCGCAGCAACAATGTTACGCCCGTGATCTCGTTTTCCAACTCATCGCACTCGGATTGCTGGCTTTGAATATAGCGATCAAACAGCTGTGATTTCTTCCTTTTTGATCGGCTTTTCGTCGACCAGCTCGACAAAGGTGCAAAGCATCTCAACGCCTGCGCTGAAATTATTTTACGATGTCTTCCACATTCAGCGTGATCTCACCGTTCTCTTTTTCGAAACAGGGAATGCCGATGCCGCCCGCATCCCTTACTGCATCAAACAACGGACTCGTATCCCTGATTTGAAGAAATGCTTTCAAATGCGAAAGATCTGTGGTGATATCCAAAAACTGAAATTCGATCTCCTGCGCCTCCAGGACCTCGATTGCCTCCCGCACATCGGGACACAAGTGGCTTCCGTACATATTCATCATTTTATCTCCTCCATTGTTCCTTTGTAATACAAGTAATATGCTCCGTCCGCACATCTCCCATCAACGGCCAGGGCATGTTCTCTTTCGTGTGGTGATGGACAAAGCCGCACTTTTCCTGTACCCGTTTTGATTTGACATTTCCATCGAAATAGCCGCACCACAGTTTCTTCATTTCCAGCGTTTCGAAAGCATACTGCATGATCGTTCGCACTGCTTCCGGGATCAAGCCCTGGCCCCAGAAGGGTACGCCGATCCAATAACCGATCTCCGCCTCATCCTCGGGCAGGCCGATGTTGCTCTTGCTTCCGATCATCAGACCGATGCTGCCGATGGCTCGATCGTCCGACTTCAGACAAACTGCATAAGTTTCCGGAACGGCCAGTACGCTTTTGATGATTTCACTGCTGTCCGCAACACTCGTATGGACCGGCCATCCGGCGATGGGTCCCACCCGTGGATCCTTTGCATATTCGTACAGACTATCCGCATCTTCCGCCCGCCATGGTCTGAGGTTCAATCGTTCTGTTTCGAAGGTCATCGATTCTCCTTTTCAGTCATGATCACAATCTTTCCTTTTATCATTGCTGACCCATTCGTTCCATCCGTTATTTAGATTCCACATAGTGATTAACTGAATGATACATCATAATAAGACAGTTTGCTCAATCAATTTTTAAAAACCTGGCATTGACCGCCACAATGATCGTACTCAAAGACATCAGCCCGGCTCCTAATGCCGGACTTATAATGATTCCCTGATTGTATAGTATTCCTGCTGCGAGAGGAAGGGCCACGACATTATACCCGGTGGCCCACATTAAGTTTTGCACCATTTTTCTATAGGTTGCCTTTGACAGTTTTATGATATTGACCACATCGAGCGGGTTGCTCTTTACCAGTATGATATCTGCTGTTTCTATGGCAACATCCGTCCCTGCGCCGATCGCGATCCCGAGGTCTGCTTTCGCCAGGGAAGGTGCATCATTGACCCCATCCCCGGTCATTGCAACCTTTCTGCCTTTCTTGATCAGCTCGTCGATTATTTCTGATTTCTCATGAGGCAATACTTCTGCAATGATCGTATCCATGTTTAACTTTTCACCTACATAGGATGCGACTCTCTGGTTGTCACCCGTGAGCATGATGGATTCTATCCCCATCGATCGAAGCGTGTCCACAGCTTCTTTGGCCGTCTCCCTTATAATGTCTGAAAGTGCGATATAGCCGATCAGTTTATTGCCTTCAAGTATAAAGATGACCGTCTTACCCTGTTGCGCCAACGCTTCGTAATGATCTTCATCAAATTCTATTTGATGATCCTTTACATACCTTGGGCCCACGATCATAATATCCTGATCATCGATACTGGCTTGCAGTCCCATACCCGTCAGGTTTTGATAGTGATGAACTTCTCTTCGCGCAAGATTCCTTTTCTTACCTTCTTTTACGATCCCTTTCGCAATCGGATGCTCTGAATTCAACTCCACGGAATACGCAATAGCAAGCAGCTCATCCTCAGGCCTCTTGATCGCAACCAGGTCGGTTATTCCAAATTCACCCTCTGTTAATGTACCCGTTTTATCAAATACAACGGAGTTGATTTTCCGTGCATTTTCAAATGCGCTTCTATCTCTGATAAGCAATCCACTTTTTGCCCCTATGCTGGTCGAAACCGCTGTAACAAGAGGCATGGCAAGCCCAAGGGCATGGGGGCAGGATATGATAATGACAGTGACTGCCCTTTCCACGGCAAAGCTGATATCCTTGCCAATGCTCATCCAGACAAAAAAGGTGATGGTGCCGGCAGATAAAGCCAAATAGAACAGCCATTTTGCAGCGATATCTGCCAGTCGTTGTGTTTGGGATTTTGATTCCTGCGCTTCCTTGACAAGTTTCACAACTTGAGATAAGTACGTCTCATCTCCGACCTTGCTTACGCGAAACTTTAATATCCCTTCCCCATTGATCGAGCCGCCAATGATTTCAGCACCCTCTGACTTTTCTACCGGAACGGATTCTCCGGTGATCATCGCTTCATTGACGTCTGAATTTCCATCATATACGATCCCGTCGATCGGAATTTTTTCACCTGGTTTCACCAGAACTTTGTCACCAGCCTTTAGTCGGCTCACCGGAACAATTTCACTTTCGCCGTTTTCCCGGATCAGATGCGCTTCCTCCGGCATTAACTTGAGCAGTTCATCCAAAGCTCTTGAAGCCCCCATTACGGACTTCATTTCGATCCAGTGCCCTAATAGCATAATGACGATCAAAGTTGCCAATTCCCAGAAGAAATCGTTTCCTATCCGCAAAAATACAGCGGCTGTACTGTAAATATATGCGACCGAGATCGCAAAGGCGATCAACGTCATCATTCCGGGAGATTTTTTGCTTAGTTCATCCTTTGCGCCTTGAAGAAAGGGTTTGCCCCCATAAACGAACAGAATGGTCGATAGGGCAAATAAAATATACGTATCACCCGCAAACCGCCAATCCACGTTCAGAAACATCTGAATCATCGGTGACAAAATTAAAATGGGTATCATGAGAATAAGAGAGACAAAAAATCTACGTCTAAAATCGTTCACCATCATAGCGTGATGATCGTGATGCTCTTTTGGCTTCGGCTCTGAAGGATGGCCATGGTCATGCTGTGTTGTTTTCTGATCCACTGTGTTACCTCCTTTGGGTTTAGAGCCTCGGCTCAGCCCCATAATGCACGTCGATGGAAGCCCTTTGACCGGACAGGGCGATCATCATTTGCTTGTTCATTTCGAGCGTAAGTTCAAAAATACCATCCAGAGATTCTTTGATATGAGAGTTCATCTCCCCTTGCTTCGGAGAAGTCAAGGCGACGGGATTCGATTGTTTCGCCTTGAGCTTTACTCGAATATCCTTTTTTTCGATGGTGACGGAAAAAGAATCATCTGAAACCTGAAAATCACGTAATCTGCTGCCTTCGATGCTGCTGAAGCGATACTCTTTTCCGTCATGATGAAGAAGCAGAAAAAACCCTTTCGCATACTTTCCAAGGATGGGGACCGTAGCATAACTGAAAACCACCGCGCTCTCTTCCCAGTCGTTGACTTGAACCCACACGTATTCTTTGGGGAAATCGGTGCCCCAGTCTTTTTCGATGAAGCCATCTGCCTCCCGAATATTCCAGGACTGATTGCCCATCAGAAGGTTCCCCGTCACTTTATGCTTCATGCTGATGATCGCATGATTGCACTCATTGGGGAAATGCGTGAGCCAACCCATGATGTTCGGCTTAAGAAAGGATCGTTCGATCGGTGAAAAGTCACCAAAATGAAAATCCCCTTGCACGGGGATATCATTCATTCCAAAGTCCAGGTGCATGCCTGCCTGGGAAAGCACATTCCTGCCGATTTGAAGAACAAAAGGACTTGTTTTCCACCTCAGTTCTTGGATCGGATAGGAAATGTATGCGGTGTCGTGCTGCAAGCTGTTTTGAAACTGGAGAAATGCATGTTTTGTACTTCTGTGGGTAGAATATCCCCATATGACGGAAAACATAAGGCCATTGATCGGGTCGTCTACCTTGCAGAACCACCCCTCAAAGGCGTCCTCTTTCTTCAACCCGACCATGATTCCAAATTGCTTGATTTTCTGAATATGTCGTTCCATTTTATACACGTCCCTGCCATAGCTACCATTGTTGTGTTTATGATAGCATTGAACCCGTTTCCCGTCCAGTTCAGTGTATCTAATTCATTGCATGGCCCCAATAGCGCACATCACAAAACAAGCCCTTCGGGCGCATCGGAAGGAATACGCCGGAAGGGCTTTTGTGCGATGAAACGATCGCCAAATTATTCTTTTATTTCAATTTCCACCGCGCCGCCATTGCTGTAGAGGAAATTAAAGAGGGAGGCGGGGACATAGGTACTGCTGTCGATCAGCACCGGTGCTGTACCAAGGGGGAAACTCTGAGTCAGGCCAATGGCCTGACTGCTCGCTTTAAAATAGCTGTCTTGGCCGATAAAGAGGGTCGTCTTTACGATACCGTCGTCCAGAAGAATGCTTCGATCCTCTCCTTGCCACGTAACTTTAAAACCCAAGCCCTCAGCGACTGCCCGCAGCGGGAGCATCAGGAGACCCTGCTGATCCATCAGCTTTTTACCATTCAACTGAATGGCTTTGCCTTCGATGGCAACTGCCGCTGCATCGACACCTGCCATGGGGGTATAGACTGCTCTTGCACCCAGGCCTTCTTCCTGCCCCACCAGTACCGCTTTTGTGGCGCCCGTTTGCCCCGGATAGCTCATGGCCACGATCTCGTACCAAATAAAGAGCTGCGTTCCCACTTGGATGTCCTCCATCGAGATGGTTTGTCCCGCTTTATAAGGGGTCATCGATATGCCTTTTTGAAAGGTGACGATCAAATCGCCTTCTTTGTTGAGGGCGCGGACGTCGCCGTCTGCTCTTGAAATGATTTCCCTGACCGTAAAGAACTCCGCATGGCTTTTATCGCTTTCCACCCGGGTGACGATCGCGATCGCCCGGGACTGAGGCGGTATGCTCTTTGTCATTGCCCGGCTGTAATAGACAAAGATGGCGTCATTGATTTTCAGATCTTTGATGGATGCCGGCAGACCTGTTTTGGAATCGATCGCAAGCGTTTCTTCTGAAACGTTCAGAGCAACGTCCATGCCATTTACTGACACAAGCAATCTGTCATCGTCCAAGGGCGCTTTTACGATGGCGTTCCCTTTGTGCTGATTGGAAACATCAGCCGGGAAGCTGGCCTGAATGGGGTTTGGAATGCCCGGTGTATTTGCATATACAGTTGCCGGGGTGACAATGGTTGCCACAGTCAAGATGAAACTGAGGACCCAAGCAAGGCCCGGTCTTTTTTTAGTTGCTATCATAGCGTACCTCCATATAGTACTATTTATTATGTTTAAGACGTATCAGGAGGTGCAAAAGTTCCATACACGAATCCACCTCGTGTATACTCTTTGCGTGGAGATTTTTATACAATCGAAACCTCAGCATCCTAGAACATCGAACACGTGCCAATGATCGCTTCGACGAAGCCAAGTCAGCCGTGCAAACGATGACGACCCCAGGACGATCGATGCGAGTGCTTGGCGCCCTTGCCTGTCCGAACAGAAATAAAGCGCAGAATACGTGATGCAGCTGCGCTTTACGAAAGTTCATACATGGAGAAAGAAGATATTCTTTCCCCTTAATTCGCGTTTGAGAAATGTGCTGTTCTGTATATAATGGTATCTTGCGCACTCTTATCCAGTTCTGTGAAATAGGCCATATAGCCTGCCACACGAACCATGAGTCCTTTGTGCATTTCCGGATTCACTTGAGCATCCAAAAGCGTTTCCTTATCGACGACATTGATTTGGATATGCTCTCCGCCATGCTCAAAATAGGTTTTTATAACGCCTTCAATGGCCGTCAAACCCTTTTCTCCCTCTACGCCCTTGGGATCGAATCTCAAATTGAACAAGGCTCCGTCATGGAAAGCCTCCTGGTCCATCGATGCTACAGATTTTACGGTAGCGGTCGGGCCGCTTGTATCTCTTCCCATCATGGGCGATGCATTATCACAGAAAGGCTCTCCGGCACGTCTCCCGTCAGGGGTTGCGCCGCATACTTGACCGTGAGAAATATTCACCGTCTGTGAGTGAACATTGAAGGAATACGTGCCGCCTCTGGCATCCTTCCAGGTTTGCACATTGTCTGCGATAAAATGCGTCATTTCCCTGTAGATCCCATCGACGAGCTCATTATCATTGCCGAATTTCGGAGGCTTGTTCAACAGAAGCTGTCGCATTCTTTCTTCCCCTTCAAAATTACGGTCAAGCGCAGTGATCAATTCATCCATCGTAATGTTTTTGTCTTCAAATACACATTTTTGTATGGCGGCAATGGAATCGGCCAAATTGGCAGCGCCTGTGATATAGAGACCTGCCGTTGAATATTTGGCTCCGCCGTGCTGGACCGATTTTCCGCTCTCAACGCAGCCCTTTGTGACCATGGACGCAAAGATCACCGGGTACCGCAGCATATGGATCCCCTGCATGATGTTATATCCGGTTCTCACTAAATCATAATGATGGAGGATCTGTTTCTTTAAAGCGTTTTTCAATTCTTCGATATTTTTAAAATCTCTCGGGTCTCCCGTCTGCAGTCCCATCAGCTTTCCGGTTGACGGATCGACGCCGTTGTGCAAAACGAATTCGATCATCTTCCCCATGTTCACATAGCCTGCATCGGGGGATCCGTCCGCGGTTCCGCCGCCGGCGCCCGGCTGGATGCAACCGACGATGGCCCAATCTCGGGCTTCTTCCATGGTGCAACCCTTGCCCAACGTCATTTTCATGGCTGTGACATCATTGAAGAATCCCGGATTTGCCTGGCCTTCCTGTATCATTTTGCATCCCTTTTGGATCAGGTCTTCGGGGGTGCCTTCCCATACACGAACAGCCATGACAGGCTGCGTCGTCTTCAGCTGATTCGCGGCCTCCAAGCAAAGATACGACAGTTCATTGGTTGCGTCTCTTCCGTCCCGGGTCTGTCCGCCGACCATCAGGATCTCCCACATGGGATATCCGGCGAAGGAGGTCGCATACCACTTATCTCTTACTTCATAGACTTCGCAGGATTTTAAGTATAGACAGCACAGCAATTCATAAGCGAACGCCTCTGTGATGTTCTTTTCGTCGATGACATCTTTTTTGTAGTAAGGCCACATATATTGATCAAAGCGTCCGTATCCGTTGGCTGTTGTGCATACTTCGATATGAAAATAGACATGGACAAACCAGATCATCTGCAGCGCCTGGTAGAAATTTTGCGGGGGATTTTCCGGAACGACTCTGCAATTTTCAGCGATGACCTTGAGTTCTTTTTTCCTGTTTTCGTCCTGACATGCGTCACACTGGCGCTCTGCTTCCTCCGCCATTCTGTGGGCGTATGCGATCAAACCTTCACATTGAATAATACATGCCGTCCAATAATCGATTTTTTCCTGATCTTCTTTTCCGGTGCTGATCGTCTTGTCGATATTGGCCTGACACTCCTCCATATATCCTCTTAAACCAACGGTCAATATTTTTTCATGGTCACATAATGTTTCTCCGGAAACGCCGTTGCGCAAACCAACGGTAATGATATCGTCTTGGATACATTCTTCGATATGTGTCGGAAGAGCCGTCTTGGACAAATCTTCCATGGATTTTCCTTCCCAATAGGGCAGCGTTTTCAGGATTTGTTCCCGGTCTTCGGGCGAGATATCATAAGGGTCTTTTGTCCTGACCGGAAAATCATCGATGTCACTGATGTACCAGGAACTCGATTGAAACTCCGGATGCAAATTGGCGCCTCTGTACTTGTTTGTCGCGGTTCCGACGATCAGTTCATCTTCCAGAATAAGAGTCGTCATACGTTCCATAATGTGCTTCACGACTTTTGCTCGAAACACAGGAATCGCATCCCCTGCGAATTTTTGATACGCTTCGGTAGCAAGGACCAATCGCTCTGCGGTGATGCACGGCCTTGTATCCCAAAGTTTGTTCCTCATTTTTTGTATTCTTTCAGTAAGCATGATTCTGTCCTCTTCAACAAATTGCATTAAGTTCTGATACCATTATACTTATCCTGAGAAAACCTCAAACACCAAATTGCTATATAGCACAATTTACTTGCTGTTTCTAAAAATATTCATTACCTTTTTCACCGAAACGTTTCCTTTTTCGATTCCACAAATTGATTGACTGAATAATACAACATAATAAGCACGCTACTCAACAAAATACCGCCGATGATATCCGTACACCAATGCACGCCGGAAAGTATGCGTCCGATCACCATAGATACTGTAAAAACAACCACCAGTAAGTTTATTCCGATTCTTCTGTGCTTCTTTTGAATCAAACGATGAAATTGCATTTTGGCAGTGGTCATGACGCACAACACGAGCATGGTTGTGGAGGAGGGATACGATGCCTCCAAAGCGTGATTGATCAATACAGGTCTGTAATTTACAACGTTGTACTCAAAAAACAGATACGCGCCTATCATAAGAAGATAAAACCCGCCCAGCACAAGAATACTGCTATCCACCCGAAAAAGATTCTTCCTCCTGATGAGTTGTACAAGACCCAATACTGCAAATCCCAGTGCGACCAGAACGGCAAAAAGCCCCAGGTAATCCGTGATGTAGTAGAGAAGCATATTCACACCCAATATATGCTTCACCGTCTCGTTAACGACGGCAAATCCCACCGAAGAACCTCTCGGGCCGATGGGCTTCACATTAATACGCATGAGCGCTATTGTATAAAGGATAAATATAACCAATAGTCCGACTGTTACAGCAAAATTGATTTGAATTCTTTTTTTCATTGATAAAACTCCGCTCCTTTTGTATCGTTTGGATGTTTGTCTAACAATACAATAGTCGCAGAGTTTTCATTGCGGTAGTATCTCGCCGTCACTTCGGTGATACGATTCGTATCATTGACGTTTTATCAGTAAGGCACCTTTGATGATCAAAAAGACAAAGGTAAAAAATGCAGCATACTGACACTTATGTACTCGCATTCATGGGCGGTGGTGGAGGTAGTTCCTACACCGCCAACGGTGGGTACAGCCAGGGTGCGAGCGTTTCCGTAGAGCAAGTGATGGTCACAGCCATCAACCAAGCATTGTGTGATAAAGATCATTTTCTCATCACACTGCAGAAAAATATCGAAACCGTTATTTGCCATGAAAACAGTCATACCCTTACCGCAATCGATAAACGGCTTACAGAACTTCAAGCAGAGCTCTTGAAGCTCGCCAGCTCAAA
>LSQX01319276.1_pt1 | contig 14842 bp, 11 predicted proteins | sample 654561 | NCBI WGS metagenome assembly LSQX01 (sample SAMN04489861, study PRJNA283612) | anaerobic digester metagenome | isolation source: 4 biogas reactors fed with cattle manure at either 37C or 55C with and... | place: Denmark: Kongens Lyngby | collected 2014 | reverse complement strand
TCCCCATGTGGGTTGCAGATATGGACTTCAAGGTACCTCCCCAAGTGGAAGAAGAACTGGTAAATGCAGCCCGGCACGGAATCTTTGGCTACTCATATACCGATGAGGAGTATGACTCATTGGTTGTATCCTGGTATAAAACACGCTTTGGCTGGGATATAAAGCCGGAGTGGATACTAAAAACCCCAGGAGTCATGTTTGCCATTGGGAGCACAATCCGCGCATTGACAGACAAAAACGACAGCATACTGATCTTCGAACCGGTATACTATCCTTTTGCAAGAATAACTTTGGGCAACAACAGAAATCTTGTTGTTTCCAATTTGAAACTTGAGAACCACCGGTATGTTATAGATTTCCAAGACTTTGAAGACAAGGTTGCAAGACATAAAGTTAAACTACTTCTTCTATGCTCACCCCACAATCCTGTTGGGCGTGTCTGGACAAAGGAGGAGCTGCTTGAGATTGCAAGAATATGCTTGAAATATGGAGTAGTAATCGTCTCGGATGAGATACACTCAGACTTTGTGTACAAAGGATACCGCCACATTCCGATAGCTTCACTGTCGGAAGAAATTTCAAACAGTACAATAACCTGTACCTCTCCTTCAAAGACTTTCAATATTGCCGGTTTGCAGGTTTCCAACATAGTTATAGATAACCTGGATCTTAGAAGAAAGGTATGGAAGGCATGCCTTCAAACAGGCTATTCTTCTCTAAACACCATGGCCATATGTGCCACAAAGGCCGCATACAAGCACGGCCACTTGTGGCTGGATAAACTGATGGACTATCTGGAGGATAATGTCTGCCTAACGCAAAATGTTCTTGGCAAAAAACGAGATATAGCACTAATCAGACCTGAGGCCACCTATCTTGTGTGGCTTGACTTAAGAAACATGAACCTTGACAAGGACGGGCTTGATGCCTTTTTTGTCGACACTCTTGGATTGTGGCTGAGCAACGGAAGCATTTTTGGTGAGAGTGGAACTGGTTTTATGCGCATGAACATTGCAACCCAAAAGAGCATACTTGAAGAAGCCTTGCACAGAATAGACATGGCAGTACACTAAAAATCGATTAACACATTGCCATATCAAGCCGCTTGCGTTTAACAAAATAGATGTATTAATATACAAAACCGACCTTTTGAGCACTTTTTTATTGTCTTCCTTTTTGATTGTATGTAGAATATACATAGTTGAGCGGCTCTTTTGGAGGTGAATAATATGCTTAAGATTAACTACGTAGGCAGACTGTTTGAGAACACTTTTAAAGTTGAAAAACACACCCATTCTACCTGGGAAGTTGTTTACTACACCTCTGGAAAGGGTTATGTTGAAATTGGAGGAGAGAAAATTCCATTTGCAGAAAACGACATTTTTGTTATTCCTCCCAACGTACCCCATACCGATTATGCCAAGGACGGTTTCCGAAACTATCATTACAACCTCTCTGAATTTGAGTATAATCGATCCGGATACATTAAATTCAGGGATGATGAAAACAAAAACTTTTTGAGAATGATAACACAGCTGCACTATGAGTTCCATTTAAGAAGGAACAATTGGACAAACATAGTAAACAGCATATGCGACGTTTTGACTCAATACATGATCTCTTTTACAGAAAGCTTCAACAAGAACGAATACGTTGAAAAGGTTATAAATGACATAATATACAACTTTTCTGACCCGGATTTTGATATTAATGAAGCCTTGGACAAAACTCATCTAAACAGGGACTATTTCAGACGCTTGTTTGTTAAGCATACCGGAAAGACTCCTCTCCAGTTCCTTACCTCAAAACGAATAACCTTTGCAAAACAGCTTTTGTCCACCCAAAAGCAAACAGACATGCAGATATGTGAAATTGCATGGAGGTGCGGTTTTTCCAACTGCTACTATTTCTCGAGGGTATTCAAAAAGGGAACTGGAATGAGCCCAAAGGCCTGGGCAGACAGCTATGCCAACGAGAAAAACATAGACATAGAATACAATGAGCCCATTCCAACCAGATATCTTACGCCACAGTAGCATTTAAAGAAGATTTATAGCATAAATGCCTGCACCAATATCAGCATTGTTGGCGATAAACCGTATTTCCTTAAGGCTGCTTTCTTTGCCGGTGTCTATTTCAATCATGTTAAACACCGTATTGCATACTTCCACAGCCTTGTATTTGCACCAGTAGTCTCTTTCCGGGTAGATATAGGGTCTTGAATTTGGATAGTCTCCATCTTCAGTGGTATAAGGCATGTTGGGTACTGCTCCCCTTTTTGTGCCATTTACATAAGTGGCAAATCCAGCTATTACACTATTGCCAAATCCCATGTCAATCTCACCAGGAAACGCCAGTTCTTTTACATATACCGGCCTTACAAAAGAATCTTTTTTCTCCAGCTCCAATTCTACCGTAAAGGGTACTCCAAACACATTGTGGTTGTCTATGAAAGCACTGAAAAGAACATACACCTTTTTTGCCTTCATGCCATCAAGAGGTATTCGTACAATCCTGTGTTTGTCAAAGCTAACAGGTATGAATCCTCCGGAAAGCCTGAAGGGTACTCCATCAATCACTTCCACAGAATCAACTGTCTCAAACAAATCCTTCATGAAATTGTCCGGTCCCTGCATCATGTGACCGTGGGATTGGAACAAACCGATTTCCTTCCAGTAATTCATGGGTTTTATCATTTCCTTGTCAAGTTCCACGTGTTTAACCTCTGCCCTGACTTCAGCAAAAACTTCAATATCCGCAGATTTGTCCCCTACCATGATTCTTGCATTGTTCACGCCAGGAGTTATCTCCTTTTTAATGCTGTCAACATCAAACACAATCCGCTTCATGCTTCTTGCTTCCACATGGCACTCTGCGTCAAATGCCTTGAAGAAAAGTACAAGTTTTGCCTTTCCAGACAGAGTTTTTTTCATGTTGTTGTATACATCCACAAAAATCCTGCCATCTTCATATCTTGCACTAAATATTACATCCTTCATTAGTACGAGTTTTACAGGAAGATCAAAGACAATATCGTCTTTTTTAACCTTCAGCACAAATACTCTTCTTGCAAAATTTACAAGGCCAAAGTATCCAAATTTCTCGTAGTCATCAAGTAATGTGTCTTTTACAGTAACTTTCAGCTCTTTCCTGTCAAACTGCACCCTGCTGAAAATTCCACACCTGTCATCAATGCCCAGGATATCCAAACCTGAAACACCAATGTCAAAGGTATCTCCCACAGCAATATTCTTGGGACTTTTTATACTGAAGGGAATTTTTGCATACTCTATCTCAACCTTGAACTCCTTTTCATTCCCCATATCAAAAGAAGCTTCAAAGAAACCACAGCGCGTTCTGGTTGATACATCCACTTCCCTGCCATTAACAATGGCCTTGATATTCTCATACGGCGGAAGCAGTATTCTGAATACTTTTTCGGTGTCATTTTCCACTTTGATTTTGGCAGCAAGTCTGCCATCCTTTCGTTCGTAAATCACATGGATGTTTGGAAGCTTGAGCTCAGCCTTGCCCCAATTTTCTGGTATGCATGGGGATATGAAGGTCTTGTTTGCTATCAAATCCATGTTGATTCCGAATATTGACTCTATCATTTCCTGCGCCCACACAGCCGCTGAAGGCGAGAAGTAGGCAAATCTTTTTTCGTTGGCAGTCTCAGGCCAGGACCCTCTTTGATACTCTCCACATACTCTTTTTGCTATAAACTCCAAAGGCTTAATGGCGCTGTCTGCCATGCCCAGCTTGCTGTATGCTTTGGTGGCAAAAGGCTGCATGTTTGAGCCACACTGCATTCCCCAGGTAGGCACGAAAGAATATGCATGGTCGCCAAAGTGGTTGGTCTGATAAACCTCTCCTTCAGGGCCTGTAAGTCTGTGCTCCAAATGGTCAATGGAAGATACCATATCAAAGTCATCCAGCTGATCATAAATGATTGGATAGATTATACCGTGATAGGTGGTTTCAAGATACTTTTTGCCTACAACATCCTCATACCAGGCGTATCTTCCCAAATCCTGAAGCCAGATTCTCTTTTTCATCTTTTCAACAACATAATCGGACAATCTTCTATACTTTTCAGCTTCCTCCGTTTTGCCCAACAGCCCCTTCACAACGGACATTGTCTTCAGCATCTCTGCACCGCAGCTGCCAGGTGCCGCACCTTTTCCAGGAGTGGACTCAAAGTCCTCCTGATTTCCAATCTGGGTCCCCCAACCTATAATACCGCTGAAGGTAGGATCATACTCGTCAAAAGTCTGTTTGATAACCCTGTCCATATATGGTTCGACTTCACGTGCAAATTCCATATCCAGAGTCATTTTCAGATAATGTTCCACTTCCCTGAAGAAAAACTGGTTGTTGCCGCCCCAGTCCCTTCTGCCTTTTCCTGTAGTGCACATATCGGGAATGGCTCCATTTTCAAAAACATTCTTCATCTGGGCTCTAAGAACCGTCTTGGTTCTTTCAGGCCTTCCGTACCATTCCTCCGCTGCCGTGTGCTCCATATGCCACATGGTTGGCCAGTGATGGATGCTTTCAATCCAGCCATAGGGATAAAGATACGAGTACTCCACATTCAAAAGGGCATGGGCAAAGGCTTCATCCAGTTCCGGGTTTGGAGTTTTTATATATATGCTGCTTAAAAGCCCTTCGTAGTAATTCTGCGCCTTTTTAAATTCCTCATCCGGATCCAGCTTTGAAAGCTCAAGAGCCCTGTCCTTGTCCTTTGAAAATGAAACAACTACTTTAAGCTCATTGGAAAAACCTTTACCAATTATGTAGCTGCCTTCTCCTTTTAGCTTTCTCTCATACTCCATATTGCCTCTTACACAGGTTATTTCATCCCTCTCCTGCCTGGTTATTACCACCACGCCGTCTTCCACAACCGCATTGCCTTTTTCACAGTCAATCTCAGGCCCCATCATGTCCTTGTTGGGTGAAAAGTGCATAAAGGATATGTTGCCATTGCCGAATTTCAGCCATGCTTTTTTGTCACCATGGCATTTGATTTTAATAAGGCAGGCACCTTCCGCCTTTTCCGTGTCTCTGCCAACAAGAAGAGGATAAATACCCGTTTCTACCTTCATGCCGTCTTTGGTATGGCATGTTCCAAACAATCCCCCAGGCACGTTGTAGCAGGTGGTTGAATCATCGCATTCGTCATAGGTCAGCCAAACAGGGTGCTCTTCACCCACGCCCACAACAAACTTTGCCAGAATCAAATGATTGGCACCCCTGTGCTCATTACTGTCAAATGTCATGTAAGCCATATTGGGGTATGCCTGCCTCATAAATACAATACTTCTTTGAAAGGCACTCGCTCTTTCATCAAGCAATTCCAATGAAGGTGTTACATCGTCAGAAACTCTAGCCACTGTTAATCTCCTTTGCATTTTTTGTCAATTGTTTCTTGCAGCCTATTAAGCTGTCATATACTCCTCGACTTATTCTATCAATCACAATATATTTTAAAATAGACTGAACAGACGTGTATTTGCACAAAACAACAAGGATACCTGTTTTGGGCATCCTCGCTGCGTTTGAATTATTATGCCTAAGGTCATGGTCAGTATATCAGGGTTTATGCCCCATATTATACCATGCACCAAGATGTTAATTTTGCATTAACAGACATTTATTTGCACAAAGAAAATTTTGTACAAATTTATGTCAGAATTATTCATTCATGCCGTATTTTACATCAAATATAATATCCATACTATAATGAACTGGTTGTGATGGAAATGAAAAGATTAATACTGCTGATAATCATGTGTTTTTGCTTATGCTTGAAAACAAATTCCGAATCCAGTGATACAACATGGGCTTGCTTGCCTTTTGAGGGAGAGGCATCCTACGACTTTCTCTATGTAATAGGCGGCTATCACTCCATTGACAGCGGTTCTCCTTTCCCCTGGGGTGCTGTAAACATTGAAGACATCAGGTTTATAGGTGACAAAATGGGCGACCTCGTTATAGAATACACAGACGGTGGCAAGGATGAAATACCCCTTGTTTTTGGATACACCATGTGGTACAAGGTGTACTGGACAAATTACAAAGAACCTTTTGCATCAAACAAAGAACTTTTGAACCTCTTAAAGTCAACGCTTCACTTGAACGAAGCCGCAGAAGGCGGCAGCACTTACACTTTCAGAGTCAGAATGGATTCTGGCAAAACCATAAAAAGAATCACACTAAAGGATAATCCAAACAAAAATGGCACTCCGGCAATTGACGGACTGTATTTTGTAAAGGGTACACCTCCAAAAAAGCTTGACGGCGGTCAAATCAGTGTTCTGGAAAGAGGAAGTTTCTTTGATTCACACACAATTGATATAAACGATCCGTATCCGGATACAATCAAGGAAGCCTTGGACAAACTAAAAAGTGCAGTGACAGTAAAAAAGGAAGAACTGAAGGACGTATAGCAATATACTTTTCCAAACGGTTACTCTGGAACGAGGGTGCTGTTTTCAGGCAATGAGTTTGCCCTTGCTGCAAGCAACATTTTCAATTACAATCTGGAGGAACTAATAAAAAGGGTGGGACCAGACGGATTTCTTCACGAATCCTCGGAAGAAAACTACAATTATTCCTATGATGGATTCGGTACATATTCATATTCCAAAAAAGGCAGCTATTACAATTTCTTCTACTCCCGAAACAAGGCAGTTTTTCTTCTCAACCATTACGGAGAAAGAAAGCTTGCAAAGAAAGTCATGGATTATGCAAACAACGCCCTTATGTACTTCAAACACAACAAGCTGCAAATAAACGGAATAGACATTCCCGGCCATTGGACAATTCATGTAAACAATCCCATGGCTTATGCCAGCGGCAGCTATCCAACCCAGTATACTAGAGAGAGATTTGGGGACGACTACAAAAACATTGGAAATTCAGAAAACGATGGCCACGGCATGATGATGCTATCCATGTACAATACATGGAAGAATACAGGAAAAAGCATCGAATGGATACATGAGCATTTTGAATATATCAAGGAAGCAGCCAGCTGGATAGTATGGAACTTTGAACATCCTACCCTTTCCTTCATTAAGGATGACGTTCTCTATTCCGAATCGGAAGGAGCCAACTGGAAAGGACATTCCCTCTACTGCAACATGCCCTGCTACTACGGTCTGAAGGCGTATGCAGATATGGCAAAAGCGGCAGGATACGAAAAAGAAGCCGAAGAATGGTATTCCTATGCTGACAGGTTGAAAAAAGGGATCCTCAACAAGTTTGTAACAGAAGATGGTGTCTGGGACACATCCAAGGATGGTTATCCAAGAGATCCTGTACTATTTACAATGATGTACTATTACGGCTTTGACACTGAGGACATGAACAAGGATTTTCTTGAAATATCCTTGAAAACATACAAGCGGGATATTAACAACGTGCTTGAATGCGGAGGATACTATGCCGCCTATGGTACAGGCTACGACCATGGCGTAATAACCCAGAACGCTCTTCTCACAGACAACATGAAGGATGCAGCGCAGCTTTTGGAGAACCTTTCGCTGGTGTGCTATTCACCCAAACACCCAAATCCCTTTTCCGTACCCGAATGCTATGCAGTGGATGCGAAATTGAACATCGTCAGAAGGCAAGGAGATCTTGGCAATCTCATTCAAATGTCAGAAGTGCTTGTAGCTTACAATCTTGTCATTGGTGTTTCTCCTTTTGATTCTGAATCAAAAACTCTTAAAATACTTCTAACGCTTCCAGAGGGCTGGAGCATGGAAATACACGATTTCCCTATAGAAAATACTCAAGGCAGTCTGAATCTCAAATCCAGCATTCATTCAGTGGAATTAAGTTTCAACAACATCAATGCNNAAGGAAATCAGATACAGGCTCGGACCCTTTCCCCAGGGCACAAAAAAGATTCAAGTTGTGGTAAACGGCAAAAAGACAACCCTTGACACCTTCAAATCAGGCGACAGCTCCTGGGCATGGCTTTCTCTCAACCCGGAAGAAAGAGCATTTTCAATCAGTATATCCAATACCGGTAAAAAAAGTGTGCTTGACAACAATGCGGTTGCCATAAGTATTCCCTTGGCATTAACTGCAGTTGTCTTGTCCTTTCTAGCCATATATTTAAAGCTGAATTTAAAGGGAGGGAAAAAAGTGAGTAAAAAACTTTTTTGTATTGTACTGGTCTGTGCATTGTTAATCTTGAACCAAATGACAGTTTTATCTGCACAGAAATACAATGTGGCCCAGCTGGATGGCTGTGAATATTCAGCTTCATCCACTTTCTTTGAGAACATGAATCTGCCTCCGGAAGCCTTTGATGGTCTTCATCATACAAAATGGGGAAGCCGGCCCTTGAGTGCACGGAAGAACCAAAAGATGTGGACGAGTGGATTCAGGTAACTTTTTCGGAACCGGTGGTTATCGATGAAGTCTATGTCTCTCAGGATATTCAGTGGTCAAATATTTCCGAGTTTAAAATTCTGGTTTTGGAAGAAAAGGAATGGAAGGAGGTATACACTGCACAATATGAAGATCAATTCAGCAGTGATACTATTGAACTTGACGAACCTGTAACAGCAAAAGCTTTCAGAATTCATGTTACAAAAGTTATACCCTTTACATCATCTGCAGACTTTTTCGAAATTGAAGTATATGGAATGACATTGGAAGAAGCAAACGCCACTCCTTCACCTACTCCTGAGCCTACTCCGGAACCTACAGAAGCACCCAAAACCCAGAGGCCTGCAGAAACATCTCCACCGGTCACAAAGGATAGCGGCAATAACGTAGTGTACGTGGTATGGGCAATTTGCATCGCAGTCATAATCGCTACTGTCATTGCAACAGTGCTGGCAATTAAAAAGAACAAAAAGAGGATGAACGATTCAAAGAAGCCGCATAAGTTTGCGGCTTCTTTTAATTCTGTCCGTAATATGCATCTTTTCCATGCTTTCTTAAATAATGCTTGTCAAGAAGTTCCTGCTTTACCGGCTCCTTGTTTCCAAGACTCATTGTGTGATATGCCATCATTGCAAGTTCTTCAAGCACAACTGCGTTATGAACCGCATTTTCACCATCCGTACCCCAAACAAAAGGACCGTGATTTTTGACAAGTACACCAGGCATGTACATTGGGTTTTTATCCTTAAATGTCTCCACAATCACCAGACCTGTGTTCTTTTCATATTCCTTCTCTATTTCCTCTTTCCTCATTTCCCTTGTACAGGGTATCGTGCCGTAAAAATAGTCTGCATGAGTAGTTCCCAAAGCAGGTATGCCAACTCCTGCCTGAGCAAATATGGTTGCCCACTTGGAATGGGTGTGGCACACTCCCCCCACTCCCTCAAAACTTTTATATATCTCAATATGGGTTGGAAGATCCGATGACGGCTTCAGATCACCGGAAATCTTGTTGCCCTCCATATCCACTACCACGATATCGTCTTCCTTCATTTTCTCATAGGGAACGCCTGATGGTTTTATGGCTATATGGCCTTTGGCCCTGTCAATTATGGATACATTCCCCCAGGTAAAGATTATGAGATTGTGTTTAGGAAGAAGCATGTTTGCATAAAAAGCCTTTTCCTTAAGTTCTTTCAAAGTCACTTAAACTCCCACCTTTCCAAGCGCATCCAACACCTTGACATATCTTTCATATTTCTCATCAAAAACAGATTTGTATTCGATTCTTGGCTCAAATCTTCTCTTTATGGACACCATTTTGTCAGCAGCTTCCTGATAATCCCTGTATACACCTGCTTGTACTCCCGCAGCCATGCAGGCACCAAGAGCACCGAGCTCTTTTGCATCTACAACTTCACAAGGAATGCCAAGGCAATCCGCAAACATCTGCATCCATACATCGGAATTTGTGCTTCCACCGGATATCCTTATGGTTTTGGGTTTTTTCCTGTATCTAAGAAGATTCTCCACATGCATTCTGTGAGAAAATACCACACCTTCATATACCGAACGCAATATATCCCCCCTTGCATGTCCGAGGTTAAGCCCTACAAAGGACGCATTGTTCACATTCCTTGCATTGGTGCCATACAGAAAGGGATAGAACAAAATGTCGTTAAAAGGAGCTTCGTCAACCAGTTTGTCGCATTCCTTGTACGACATGTGGGTTTGGAAGTTGTTTATGTACCAGTCAAGGTTGCCTGCAGATGTCGGACTTGACTCTTCTATTAGATAGTATCCAGGAACTGCAAACAAAGAGTTCTTGGTGGATAAATTCCCTGGAACCGGTTCTTCTGACACGTACTCGTTAATGCTCCATGTACCCGTAATTACAGCAATCATTTCAGGGTCAAGCACATTCATTCCTACAGCGCACGCATCTATGTCAAACATGCCACCGCATACAGGCGTACCTTCTGCAAGACCGGTAAAAGATGCAGCCTCCTTGGTGACATATCCGCAAAGATCATGGGAATAACACAGCTTTGGCATGCAGTCATACATCTCTTCTATTCCGAACAAAGAAAAGAGTTCTTTTGAAAACTCCACTTTCTTCAAGTCCATAAGGGAGGTACCTGAATAGTCGGTAACTTCCGCCATAGGCTCGCCAGTCAGCATGAAGCGGATATAGTCTTTGGCTTCAAATACCCACTGGATGCTGTCATAAACATCTCTTTCATATTTTTTCAACCATGCAAGAAGAGCTGCAGGCTGGCATTCAATAACCGTCTGCAGTGAAATCTCAGAAGCTTTTTCACTAACTCCGTTTTCTTCCCACTCCATTACAATATCCAAAGCTCTTCTGTCTGTGGATGCGATAGCCTTGTATGCAGGCTTTCCATCCTTGCCCCAAGGATAAAGCCCCTTGCCATGACCCGAACAGCCTACGCTCTTTATATCTTTAGGGTCAATGTTTGCTTTCTGAATTGTTTCACGGATACATTTTGCAGTTATCTCCCACATCAAGTTCATATCCCTGTCATTGTACACATTCTTCGATACATTGACAGGGGTATTCAAACTATGTGAACTTATTTCCTTCCCTTTGTAGTCAAATACAACGGCTTTTGTCATTGTACCGCCAATGTCAACACCCAACAAATACATAAACTTACCCCTCCTGCAAAAAAGGTTCCAAGAATGAATAAGCGTATTTCATTTCGCTTAAGTAATCCCTCTTCTCATCATGCCAGAACTCGGCAGTGTACATGTTCACGCCTTGTTTTTTCAGTTCTTTAATGGCGCTGGCAAAATCCACATGACCCTCGCCAAACCTCATGTTTCTGAAAACCTTTGGCTTTGTCTCCTTCAAATGAGCGGCAACAATGTGACCTTTCCCACATTTTATATCATAAACCGCATCTTCTGCACCATTTGTCACATTGCCAATGTCCGGATACACCTGAAGATACGGGCTGTCCACAAGTTTTACGTATTCCATGGCCTTTTCTATGGTATTCATGAAGTCATTTTCCATGGTTTCAAAAGCCAGGATTACTCCATATTTTGAAGCATACTCTACAGACCTGATTACATTTTCCGTGAAGTACTTTTTTGAATCGGGACTTGAGGTTTCGTTGTAGTACACATCATAACCTGCGAGCTGGATTATCCTGATGCCCACCTTGTCAGAAAACTCTATGGCCTTTTTCATGATTTCCATGGACTTGTCCCTGATTTCCCTAAAGTGACTTCCGAGTGGAAACCTCCTATGGCCGCTTAGACACATGGTCCTTATGGTGACGCCCGTTTTCCTCTGAAGGTCAACAAGATGATCAGCAAACCCGTCCCCCTCGTAAAGCCTTGCAAGCTTCTTGTCTGTTTCATCAATGCTAATCTCTACCCTGTCGAAGCCTGCCAGCTTTGCGCTGGTCAGCTTCTTTTCCCAGGATAGAGATTCCGGCATTGCCTTTTCATATACTCCCAAGGAAAATTTCATTTTTTATCCCCGTTCTTTTCCATATATGGGTAGTGTTTAAGCATTACCAAGGGTTCAAACTTGCTCTCGTTCTTGATCCTTACACCCTTTGAAGCGGCATCGTAGGATACGAAGAATTCGTCCTCGCTAAGCTGGCCAAACCTGAGCATCGAAGGAGTGCTGCACTTGTGATGGCCGAAGTATCCGTAGCCCTGGACAAGTATTGCACCATACGCCGTCTCGTCTTTTATAACTGCTTCGCGTCCAGGCTTGATGGTCAGTTCCTTTGCCTCGATGTATTCGTTTCCGTAAACTATCAGTTTCTCCGTATAGTCTTCATTGTCTTCAAGCACAATTGGAGCACGGAAGTATTTCTTTTTGTAATATGGGTCCACATTCTTCTCCCAGTCCAATAATGACAGTACATAGTCCACATCCCCCATCTTGTCTTCTGGACAGTTCTCATAAAGGAAGGAAGAATCGTAAATCTCTCCGTCAGTTATATTCTCATACACGCTGTTAACATCCGAATTCCACTGTGGTTCATAAGTGAGATATGAGCCTGGTGCATGCAGAACTCCTGGTGGTGTATACCAGCCGGTTCCAAGCTCTATTCTGTATGCCCTTGAAAGCTCGGTTATCCTGATATCCTCATTTTCATAGTTAAGAAGCCTTTCCCTTACCTCTTCCTTTGAAACGGAAGGATTCAGACCAAAGTATGTATGTGGGAATTTGCCGGGATAGTTGTTGTACTGGGGCGGATAGTAGTAGGCCTCGGGCTTTCCAAGCTTGCCAACCCTTGCAGCAGACTCAAAATCCAGATGCAGGTGGTGGAAAAGCGGTCCTTCATAGTCAAAGAACTTTGAATACATTGGCCATGTACCAAACTTGTTATACAGATCCTTGCCCAGGATATCTTCTTTCAATGTATCAACAAAATCCTTGAACAGTATCTTGTTTTCCACATTGTTATCGATATTTACATAGCTCATGCCCTCATCAGGTGCCGCCAGTTCTCCATTCATTGCAGTTATTACCGAACTGAACCACCTCTCCTTTATGGAGCCTCTTTTTGTTCCAAGAGCGTAGTAGTCATGGGGATGCAGCCTAAGTCTTCTGCCTGCATTTCCAAACCTTCTTGGAACAAATATGGGTACCATGTTGAGAATCCCGTTATTCTCTTCAAAATATCTGACAATAGTATTCTCTTTCATCATATCACTCTCCTCAGATTATTCTATCAATCATGCATATCCATAAAAATATACTGGACAGACGTTTATTTGCACAAAACTATACAGAAATATATCAGTACCACCTGGCTGCCTATAGCTTAATTGGCATTTGCTTGAAAATACAAGCGGCAATTTCTTTATATTATAATTACAAAAATTTTAACTTTTTACTACCAATTTTAATTTTCAAATTGTTTTTGTGCAAAAATATGTCGGTTTTATATATTTGTTCCGACCTAATATTAAATAAACTTGATTTAAGAACAACATATCGAGGTGAAAAAATGACAGAAAGAGAAAGGTTTATCAACTGTGTTATAGGGAAGGAAATCGACAGAACACCTCTGGTCTTCTATTTCGGTCCCTGGGGCGAAACAGTTGAAAGATGGAGGAAGGAAGGCATAGACAATCCAAACGCCTTTCAAGACAACTTTGATTTGGACAAACCTCCAATAATGGTCAACGGATATGTACAAATGTATTACTATCCTCCCTTTAAAACCGAGATTCTGGAAAGAAAGGGCAACCTGATTATATATAGAGACATCTTTGGTCAAATTGCTCAAAACTACGAAGGAGTTTCAAACATTCCCAAGATATTAAAATCTCCCGTAAACAACTTTGAGGAGTGGGAAGCCTTCAAGAAAGAAAAGCTTAATCCGGATGATGCTGCAAGATGGCCGTCAAACTGGAGCGAAATAGCAGAAATGTTGAACAAATCAGACAGGCCGGTTCAGATAGGCTCTTATCCTTGTGGAATATTTGGCACCCTGAGAGATTTGATGGGGGTTGAAGTCAGTCTTATGCCCTTCTATGACCAACATGAGCTGGTCAAGGACATCATGGATTACCTGACAGACTTTTGGATCCATCTGTTCGAAAAGGTATGCAAGGATGTAAAGGTTGACATACTGCACATCTGGGAAGACATGTCAGGCAAACAAGGCTCCCTGATCTCTCCAGCACATATACGGGAGTTTATGCTGCCAAATTACAAAAAGTTTAAGGATTTGTGCGACAAGTACGATATTCCTGTTTTTATGGTGGATACTGACGGAAACTGCGAGGAACTGATACCAATTTTCGCAGAGGCAGGCGTGAATCTGATGCTTCCTTTTGAAGTTGCCGCAGGTTGTGATGTTGTTGCATGGAGAGAGAAATATCCTTACATGGCCATGATGGGCGGTATTGACAAAAGAGATATTGCCAAGGGAAAGGAAGCAATAGACAGAGAGCTGGAAAGAATCTCACCTCTCCTGAACAAACCAGGCTACTTCCCAGCCCTTGATCATCTCATTCCACCTGAGATTAGTTACGAGGATTACAAATATTTCGTTAACCGACTTATTGAGATGGTTAAAGGGTAAAAAATATCAAAAATTATACAAGGAGACTTTATTTTGTCAAGAAAATTTTCTTGTATCCTGTTAACTGCAGCTATGATCCTCTCATTCACGTTTGCTAGCGCAGAGGAGTCATACGTGATTCTCGATCTGACAAAACCCAATGATCGGGTTACTGGAGAAAACACCAACCTCGACTCATTCACTTTCGATGAAGGTGAGGAAGCATATGCAGGCAACTTGTACAATGCAAGCCGGGCTGGTCGTTTTGGCGGAATATCCATAAAGATCCATGATACTGAAATGAAAATCTCTTCTACCAAAAACAGATTTTTAAAGTTCATGATCAGAGTGGATGAAACAGGCAGTCAGAACGC
>LSQX01195666.1_pt1 | contig 14842 bp, 18 predicted proteins | sample 654561 | NCBI WGS metagenome assembly LSQX01 (sample SAMN04489861, study PRJNA283612) | anaerobic digester metagenome | isolation source: 4 biogas reactors fed with cattle manure at either 37C or 55C with and... | place: Denmark: Kongens Lyngby | collected 2014 | reverse complement strand
GAGGTCTATGTAAAGAGCTTTGACCGCGAGCGGGGCAGGATTTCGCTCGGCTATAAAACAGAGGAGACCGAGCCGTGGCGGGTGTTCAAATCGAAATATGCGGTCGGCGACGTGACGCGAGTCAAGGTCGTGAGTGTTTTGCCCTTCGGCGCGTTTGCCGAGATAGTCGACGGGGTTGACGGGCTGATTCACATTTCCCAGCTCGCGCTCACCCGCGTATCAAAACCGCAGGATGTGGTAAATGTCGGCGATGTGGTCGAAGTAAAGATTATCGGCATTGACGATGAAAAGCGGAACGTGAGCCTGTCAATCCGCGCGCTGCTTGAGGAAGCGGCAAAGAAAGAACCTGAAGCGCAAGAGGAAGGTGGACAGGTCGCGGCACCTGAAGAAACGACGGACAAGGAGGCTGCCGAAGCTCCGGCAGAAGCACCGGCATCCGACGATTCTTCGGCTGAAACCCCGGTTGAGCCGACCGAGGGCAATTGAACCGATAACTGGATAACATAAAACTGAACAGAGGCTGACGCAAATCAACTTGGTTTGCGGCAGCCTTTTTATTTGAGTTTATCTTACTGACTGCGGCGCCTCCGAATGCATGATGTCGTGCCCGTGCTAAGGGATTGGCAATTCTGTTACAATAGTTTTTGGGAATTCTTAAGACCATTTTTTCAAGGAGGGTCTTAAGCGGGGGTTAGTGGGCAGGGCCTTTTAGGTTCTATGCGTAAATATAGTTAAAAAATTCTTTACAAACACCAGATATTGTGGTAACATATAAGTACAATAGGCATTTTTTATGAAAGGGAAGCCGAAAATACGGCTGTGATTGTTTATGAAATGCCCGTCCTGCGGATATGCTGACAGCAGAGTGGTGGATTCCCGCCCGGTCGCCGACGGCACAAGCATACGCCGCCGCCGCGAGTGTCTTGCCTGCCAGAAGCGATTTACTACATTTGAGGTCATCGAGGCGGTACAGATAGTAGTAATCAAAAAAGACGGCTCAAAGGAACTTTTCGACAGGAACAAGCTGCTTGCCGGCCTGCTCAAGGCCTGCCAGAAACGCCCGGTTAACGCCGAGGAGATTGTCTCGGAAATCGAAACCGAGCTTCAGAACTCACTTAAGATTGAGGTCACCTCGCGCGAGATCGGCGAAATGGTCATGTCAAAGCTCAAGGAGCGTGACGAGGTCGCGTATGTGCGCTTTGCCTCGGTATACCGCGAGTTCCGCGACGTTGATACATTTTTACGTGAGCTCAACGAGCTGAAGAAAAAGGCCGAATCCGAGAGCAACGCTTCAAGGAAGCAAAAGAAGTGAATATCACCTGGAATCCCTGGCACGGCTGCCGGAAGTACAGCGAGGGCTGCCTGCACTGCTATGTCTTCCGTATTGACGGCGAGCACGATATTGACAGCCGGGTTGTAAGGCTCAACGCCGACTTCGATCTCCCGGTGAAAATGACCAAAAAGGGATATAAAGTCAAACCGGGCGACGTCGTTTACACTTGTCTGTCGTCCGATTTTTTTCTTGAGGAGGCCGATGACTGGCGGGAGCGCGCATGGGAAATCATCGCTGCCCGGCGAGACTTGAAGTTTATAATCATCACAAAGCGCATCCTCCGCGCCTCCGGGTGCCTTCCCGCCGACTGGGGGGAAGGGTACGAACATGTTCACATCGGGGTTACCTGCGAGAACCAGCGCCGTGCAGACGAGCGGCTCCCGGTATTTTTGAATCTGCCGATAAGGCACAGATTTATCGTCTGCGAGCCTCTGCTCGAGAAAATTGACCTTTTGCCTTATCTTAGCGGCGGCGGGATTGAGCAGGTTATCGCCGGCGGCGAGTCGGGGCCGGGAGCGCGGCTCTGCGACTGGGAGTGGGTTTTGGCGATCCGCAACGCCTGCGCCGATGCCGGGGTGGCCTTTCATTTCAAGCAGACCGGAGCGCTGTTCAGGAAGGATGGCAGGATTTACAGAATTCCCCGAAGGCTGCAGGCGGCGCAGGCCGTGCGCGCCGGAATTGATATTGTTGGCAGGGAATAGTCGGGTTACTCAAGGTATTTTATTGTCTGGTAGAGAGAACTGAGCACAAGATACAGCGGGGGATTGTAGTCCATGATCTGCCAGATTCCGGCCCCGCCGAGATTGAATTCGTCTATCAGGCGGAAGGATGCGTCATAGCTCCGGGCGTCCTGGAACCAGACCTCGTGCTCTACCGGGCCGGACGGGGTGGGGTCGTAATAATTGAAAAACGGGGTCTGTGAATATCCGTCAAATTGTATGGCCGCTTTTTTCGCAGCCGCGAGTTCAATAGCCTCGATGTTGCTCAGCGGCACGGCCTGCGACTGGCCGCGGACAAAGGGCAGCGTCCAGTTGTAAGCGTAATTCGGCACTCCGAGCAGCAGCTTTGCCGACGGGATTGCGGATACCGCGTATTCGAGCACCGCTCTTATCGGCTGTATGGGCGAGACGGCCATCGGCGGTCCGAAGGTAAAGCCGTATTCGTAGGTCATGAGCAGCATCCTGTCGGCAGCGGCGCCTATCGCCGGGTAGTCGTGGCCTTCGTAGAGCAGGCCGCGCTTGTCGGCGGTCTCCTTGGGAGCGAGGTCGGCGAATATAATATACCCCCGGGGCGAGAGGCGTTCGTGAGCACGGGCAATCAGTGCGGCGTATTCGTCGGCATACGCGGCGTCGATGTACTCAAAATCAAATTCAATCCCCGAATAGCGTTTCTCGGAGAGCACCCGGTCGATGTCGTCGAGCATACGGTTCTGGGCCTCGGGGTTTGAGAGAACATTGATTACCAACTCGGCTGAGAATAATCCGTCCTCGCCGAGCGAGGTCAGCATCAAAATCGGCGCGGCGCCATATTGCCGGGCAAGGGCTATAAGCTCGTTATCATCAGGCTCGATAAGCGTGCCGTCGGGGCGCAGGCCGTATGCGAAAATCGAGAGATATGTAAGGTAGGGAAGCGCACTGCGCAGCACATCGCGGTTGATAAAGGGGTATGCGTAACCTGTCACCTCGGCGCCCCTTCCGAGTTCTGGAGTCGGCAGGGTGATAAATAGCACCTGACCCGGACGGATGTCTATTCCTCCGCGAAGAAAGGGGTTGTTGCGCCATAACTGACTGATACTAACACCAAATCGCTGGGCAATCGTGAACAGCGAGTCCCCCGGCATCACCGTGTAGGTCTGGGTGGGCTGAAGTATCACCAGAGCCTGCCCGACAGACAGGACATTGGGCGAGGCGAGCGCGTTATCCGAGGCTATGCGTTCGGGGGTGGTCCCGAAGTGCCGGGCTATACTCCAGAGCGAATCCCCGGGCTGAACCGTATATATTTCCATCAGAACTCTCCTTGTCTTGAGAATATCACTGTCAGTATATGCCATTGGGTGTTGGCGATGTCAAATGCAGGAAGAATATTTGCCGGTTTTATGACGTATAATAAGCGAATGCAGGTATGGACAAATACAGAATAGAAGGGAGAATCAGCTATGAATAAACCGCGGATACAAAAATGCAGCGCGCGCGAGATACTTGACTCGCGCGGGAACCCGACGGTTGAGGCAACCGTCTTTCTGACCGACGGAACCGTAGGGGTCGCGTCGGTGCCCTCTGGGGCGTCGACCGGGATTTATGAAGCCCACGAAAAGCGCGATAGGGACGCCGCCCGGTACGGGGGGAAAGGCGTGCTTGAGGCGGTATCTGCTGTTGCCGAAATCATTTCCCCGGCGCTCGCGGGGATTTATGCCACCGAACAGGCAGAAATTGACCAGATAATGATCGAGCTTGACGGGAGCGGCAACAAAAGCCGGCTGGGAGCCAACGCAATTCTGGCCGTTTCGCTTGCCGTCGCGCGGGCGGCGGCCAACTGGTACGACATGCCGGTCTATCGTTATCTCGGAGGGCTGAACGCCCGGCGGCTGTCTGTGCCTATGATGAACATCCTCAACGGCGGGGCGCACGCCTCAAACAACGTCGAGATTCAGGAGTTCATGATAGTGCCGGCAGGTATGCCTTCGTTTGCCGAAGCGCTCCGGGCGGGCAGCGAAATCATGCACACACTTGCAAAAATCCTCAAGTCATATAATATGATGACGGCAGTGGGGGACGAAGGGGGATTCGCGCCGAATCTGGCGAGCGATGAAGAGGCTATTGACCTGATTGTCCGGGCTGTTGGCGAGGCCGGGTATGACACCGGCCGGGTGAAAATCGCGCTCGACGCCGCCGCGAGCGAATGGTTTGACGAGGGTACGGGGGAATATGTCCTCAAAAAGAGGAACGAACGCAAAACCCGCGCCGAACTGATAGACTACTGGGAATACCTCATCGGCAAGTACCCGATTACGTCAATCGAGGACGGGCTCGACCAGCGCGATTTTGAAGGCTGGGCGGAGCTCACCCGGCGGATCGGCGGGCGGGTCATGCTTGTCGGCGACGACCTTTTTGTGACCAACGAGGGGCGGCTTGCCGAGGGAATAGAGAAGGGAGCGGCAAACGCGATCCTCGTCAAGCCCAACCAGATAGGCTCGCTGACCGAGACGCTGCGGGTCGTCCGGCTGGCACAGGACTCTGGTTACAACTTTATAATGTCCCACCGTTCGGGTGAGACAGAGGACACAACGCTTGCCGACATCGCGGTTGCGGTAAATGCGCCGTTTATCAAGACCGGCGCACCCTGCCGCGGGGAGCGGGTGGCAAAATACAACCGCCTGCTTCGCATTGAATCGGCACTCGGCGCCGGGGCGCTTTACGGTAAGCGCACGATACCCGGCGCATAACTCAAGGCAGAGTGTGTAACCGACTGATTATTACGGAAATATATGAAGGGCTGCCCGCCGGCAGCCCTTCAGTCTGTTTTAATGTTCATTTCTTATTGCGGAAGTTTTTGGGGATTCTTAAGACCCTTTTTTCAAAAAGGGTCTTAAGCGGGGGTGTGGGGGCAGTGTCCCAAATCAGTCTATATACCCCTTCCGTTCAAGCAAAGCTTCGGCTCTTGCCCGGGGCAGGCTGAAGGTAAGGATATTATCCTTTCTGTCACTGTTCAGTTCAAGATACTCATTTATGCTCCTGACGGCCTCATCTGCCACCTTGCTGTCCTCCGCTTCGCCGGCAAGCCGCACCAATGCAGGAATACCCGAGTCGCCCATCCGGGAAATTTCGTATATATCCACACTCCCGAGCCGCCCGTCAAGGTAGGCGTCGGCGTTATAATCGGCGATAAGGCCGCTTACATTGGCATAGGCTATCGCCCCGAACATCAACGCCCCTGTAAGGAGCAGGGCGAAATTGAACCTAAAGCGCTTTACAAGATTTGCGATTATCGCATATATAAACCCGGCAGCCATGAAAATAATAAACCAGCTTGCGCACACACGTTTGAGGGTCAGCCCGTAGGCGCTTATAGGGAGCGCCATTTTCGAGAGTGCCGTCGCAATCAGCACCAGCGTAAAGAGCGAGGTTATCACCGAATAAACCTTAAGCAGAACCCGCTCGGCACGGCTTTCGCGCCGCACGAATATGCTCACGAAAATCAGCGCCAGCGCGTTGAGAGAAGCCACCGAGCAGAGCTGGAAAAAGCCTTGCCGCGCGTATGACGAATACACAAAACCCTCGGGCAGAACGCCGTAAAAGGCCGCCGTAAAATAACCCCACTGAGACACGAAAAATATGACGTACAGAATCAGCACCGGAGTCATTGTCGCGTAAATCAGCGGCGCGGGAAAAACTCGCACCGCCTCGGCAGCGCGGCCGCATTGCTCGCCGGTCATTTTGTCCGAGAGCTTTCTCTGGCGCGAGGAGATAAAGGCCGCGAACCCCCAAAATGCCAGCGGCAACCCGAATATCAGCGAGACCAGCCGCTCGGTCAGCCATTCTATGTCAAGCCCGCAAATTTTGTCTATTATTTCCCTGAAGTTTGCGTCAAATGAAAGCAGCTCGATGACAATCAGCGCAGGGATAATCGCCATGACCAGCCCGAGCAGAATCCAGAGCAGCGTGACGATTATCTTCTTTCCCATACCCCGCGTATTGCCGACCGCGGCGCACGGCAATGCAAACAATGAGGATAACGGCATGGCAATAACAGCCTTCACTGCATCAAGCCAGAAGAACCTGCCGATATCCGCCTCGACTGCATTTCCCGGCGCGGTGTAAACGAAGTATAGCCAGACCAATAGCTCGGCAAAAAAGAGCAGGAAAGCCAGCCCGTCGTCGCTGCTGATGACAAATGCCGGCAGCACCGCAATCCCCGCAGACGCAAAAACAAGCGACCGTACCGTCGGCTTCACGCCGCTCTTGCGGAACCAAATGAAAGCGACGACATAAAGCGCAAGCAGCAAGAGTGCCTCGCCTGAGGGCTTGCTGTGCAGCGGCAGAAGGCGGATCATCAGGTAGCCGAACAGGACGGCGAACCACGCCATGAGCGTGTCAAACCAATTGTAGCCGGAATTAGTTCTCAATCCGGCGGGCCGGGCGGTGTCATTATTCTCACCGTTCATCTTTCTTCTCCTCGTTTTCTGTATCCGGAATGTATTCGAGTATGTCGGAGGGCTGGCAGTCGAGCGCCCGGCAGATGGCATCAAGCGTCGAGAAGCGGATTGCCTTGGCGCGGTTATTCTTCAGAATCGACAGATTGGCAAGCGTTATCCCGACCCGCTCGGAAAGTTCATTAAGTGACATTTTCCGCTTTGCCATCATCACATCAAGGTTAACTATAATCATTTCCCCACCTCAAATCGTGTAGTCGTTCTCGGTTTTGATGGCGGTCGCTTCCTCAATCACATTCTTGACAACCCGAAGCACGATCCCGAGAAAGACGGCGGCAAAGGCCAGCATGCAAAAGCTGACAGCCACAGGGTCAAACACAAAGATGCCGACGCAAATCAGGTATACCCCCTCGACAAGGCAGCACCATGATATCCCGCGAAGGCTGCCCACCGCCTCGGGCGAGAAAATGCGGCCGCCCCTGACAAGCAGCAGCAGGCGGATGAGGAGAATGTCGGCCACCGCCACCGGCAGCGACGCGGCATACAGTACCGCAAGCAGTTGAGTTTTACCATCAATGCGCTCTTTGAATAAACCGAAAAAACAATCCACAACAAAAGGCAAAGTCGCCCAAACCGCAACCAGCGCCAAAAGCGCAAGAAAAGCAAGCACAAGCGAAATAAGCGTAGAGGTGTCCTTCTTTATCTTCAGCATATCTTCCTCCGCTGTGTTTTGTTTGCGTCTATTTTAGCAGCATATTTATTGTTTGTCAACACTAAATTATCGAAATACGATAAATTTTTTTTATGCCGCATGTATGTGGGGCTCCGCTTTTTTTATTGGGGGCGCTCCCCCCACGCCCCCGCTTAAGACCTTTTTTGAAATAAGGGTCTTAAGAATCCCAAAAACTTCCATAATAAAATCCCTTATTAAGCAATCCGGGCTCAGGATACCCGTTTGGAACCGCTCGGCTTGGTTAACCGTGACTATATTGAGAGCGTTTGTTTAATTCAAAACCCGCCGCGATATTCGCTGAACTCCGACAACTGCTTTCTAAAAATCCCCGCTGTACTGTATCATTACAAGCCGCTTCGTTCGCGGCAAGAGGTGTGGGGTTCTCGGGGCGGTAACTATAGATTTCCGCCTCTACGTGTTTCTTTGGTTCGTTTCTTTGCACGGGCAAAGAAATGAACAAGAATTATTATTTCAAAAGCTAAAATGCAGCAAACGAAAAACAAACCGGACGTTGGCAAACGTCCGGTTTGTTGTACCTACTCTTATCAGAATTACTTAATCTCAACCGTCGCGCCGGCTTCGGTGAGCTGAGCCTTGATTTTCTCGGCCTCTTCTTTGGAGACGCCTTCCTTAATGGGCTTCGGCACTGACTCGACAAGGTCCTTCGCGTCCTTAAGCCCGAGACCGGTAATCTCGCGGACAACCTTGATAACGCCGAGTTTGCTGGCGCCAAAGCTGGTTAAGATAACGTCAAATTCGGTTTTCTCCTCAACCTCGGGAGCAGCAGGGCCGGCAGCCGCGACTGCAACGCCGACGGGAGCGGCCGCCGAGACGCCGAATTCTTCCTCAACAGCCTTTACAAGTTCTGCAAGCTCAAGAATGGTAAGGCCTTTTACCGCCTCAACTATAGCTGCGATTTTTTCTGAAGCCATTTTAATTACCTCCGAATAAATAGTGTGGTTTGCCTGACAGATAGTTTTTGTGGTTTGATATAAGATTGTATTGAGTGGTCATGCTTCCGCAGGTGCCGTCTCTTCTGTGACGCCTGCTTTGTCGACAATGGCCTGGAGCAGGTAGGCGAGCGAGTAGAGCGGGGCCTGGATGCTGCCGAGGAACTTGGCAATAAGCACCTCGCGCGACGGGGTGCCGGCAAGAGCTATAACCGTGTCGGCGTCGATTGCTCTGCCCTCAAGGTAGCCGGCAAGTATGCGGTAGGACTTGATTTTATCGGCATAATTCTTGATGATTTTGGCCGGGGCGACAGGGTCATCCCCCGCGATGGCGATTGCCGTCATGCCGACAAGGTGTTCCTTTAGGTCGCCGTAGCCGACCGCGTCACAGGCTCTGCCGGTCAGTGAGTTCTTCATGACCATGTACTTCACGCCTGCCTCGCGCAGCTCACGGCGCATTTTTGTGTCGTCGATGACCGTGATGCCCTGATAGTTTACCAAAACACCCGCAGGGGAGTTCTTAATCAGCTCGGCAAGCTCTGCGACGACCTGCTTTTTTTGCTCAAGTATTTTGCTGCTTGGCAATTTTGTTTCACCTCCCGATGAGAAATACTGAAAGCCTCTTTTTATGTGAGGCTTGACCGCGGCAGGATGCCGCCCCGGGGCTTAAACCTCACGACAAAAGTAAGTGTTGAATGAAGGGAGCCGACAGACAAAAAATACCCTTCATCCGAAAGACAGGGTGCTCTCGAAGAAGGATAACGGCGCGCGAAAAAAAGCGCTTATTCCATTACTCATCCTCGGCAGGGAGGCCTTACGGCCTTTACTGGAACCTGCTGTCTTTGGATATCGGGGGTATGATACCACAGTATCGGGGAGTTGTCAAGTAATTTTAAAAAAAATTACTCTTTATTATTTCTGATTATCCTCTCTGCCGAATGTATCAGCCTTCGCCTGAGCCAGTCGGGCTTGATAATTCTTATATCTGCGTCGAGTGCGAGGATTGCGCTCATGAATTTTTCAATGCTGTGAAACTCGCAGAGGTATGTTCCGTCTTTGTTCCTTTCCTTAATGTATGGCTGCAATTCGAGCACGGCGAGCTTGTCCTCCACCCGGACCACCGACGTGTAGGGAAGCTGAGTCTGGATGACCGTGCGGTCGGCGACCTCGGGCGCTTCTGTTGCCTCTGCCGAGGCGGCGGCCAGCACGTCCGAGAAATTCTCGTCGTTGTCGGCGATGTGAGCCACCGGCAGGGCAAATGGCGAGGCATAGTAAAACCCCCGGCGCCGATAATCATATTCGAGCGGAGCGCCGAGCTTGTTCTTCAGAAAAAATATATCGCGCTGGGCCTGCCTGTGGGATATGCCGAATCGCTCGGAGAGCCGCTTGGCGTTAGGGTAACTGTTATCGGCAATTTTCCTGTGAAGCCACTGGATTCTCAGATTTGCAGACGACATATCGGCCTCCCTGCCGGCATGCGCGGCTGATTTTTCATCGTTTTGCATCAATCTACCTGTTTAATTTACCTATTTTAATATCAGACGTCTTCAGACAGGGATTCCGCCGGATTTTCTGCCCCTGACGGCTCCGGCACCTCTTGCGTGTGCCCCATGAGAAAAATATAAAACTCACGGAGCCTGGCGGCTATATACAGCCCGAGCAGAAGGCAGACCACTGCACCGGCCGAGATATCGGTCAGCTTGTAAATCTGAGCTATTGCAAGGAGCAGGGTCGGCACCGCAAAGACAGCCAGAACATGGATTCCGGCCAGCGTGAACACTAAAAAGGCACGCGGCATCCCCCGACCGAGCAGATAGCGGAGTTCGTAGAGCATAAAGAGCATTACCGCCAGCGCCGCCATCAGGAAGGATACCTTTACCGGGTTGTTCATCGCTACCAACTTATTGGTATACGACTCGGACATGGCTACGGCCACCCAAAAAATCGGGAAAAATCCGGCAAAGACTCTGCCGCCCCCGGCATTATTTGACCTGAAAGCGATTATCAGAAAAAAGGGTGCCGAGAGTGCGCTGAGTATAATACACGAAAGGGTCAGCGGCGGCGAGGCTGTCGGTTCATTTTGAAGGGAAAGCAGCCTGAAGGCGGCGTATCCCAGAAACCCGGCCGCGCAGACCGACGCCGCAAGTTTTGAGGGCCGGCCATATGTCACTGCGGCCGCGGGGAGAGTACCTTTTGGTTTGGTGATAAAGGCCGTGAGCATAAAGACGACCGAGGTCACGGTCAGGGCGCCTGATATGACCGGAAGCAGGGCGGAGCTTTTAAAATATCCGATATCGGCCTCATAAAAGAAGAGATATGACGTGCAATACAGCAGAGTGCATATCAGCGAGAGAATAAGTGACGAATAGACATAAATTTTGATTTTGCCTGTGTAATCTGTCATAAATACTCCATGCCATCCGGCCGGGCAGAATTCGAGGCTCGCCGCATTGGAGATAGACAGCCCTCCGGGGCGGTCGTTTGCGGGGACGCCGAAAAAGCCTCCGGTATTTTGTTTATTATATCGCGCAATTGTTAACATTTTGTAAACATCTTATCCAAAGACGAAAAAAAATCTGAGAAGTATATTTTTCGCGGTATAATTTGTACAACATATACAAATATTATATCTGAAATTGACGTAAATTTCTACGTATGATTTTAAAGCCGCTATTGATTTATAAAAAGTGATGTGATAAAATTATATGGCTTGAAAAGTAAAGAATGCGAAGAAGCGGAAGGTTGCTGCCGCAAGGCAGGGAATTTCCGTGGAGTATGTCCGTTAATCGGGCGGCAATAATTCCGAAGCACCGCGACCATGGTTTTCAGTGCGGCTTTTTCCCGGAGTTTGTTGCACGCAAGCGACAAATTTCGTTTTTTATCGGGACGCAAAAGAAACGCGCGGAGGCGTGTGCAAGCGAATTTGCCCCCCTTTCAAGGTAGGCGCCGGACACTGCCGCAATCTGAATTTTCGGCAGGGCGCCAAATTAAAGAAGGAGGCAGAATATGGCAGTCAATGAGAAAATCAGAATTCGTCTCAAGAGCTACGACCACACAATAATCGACGCTGCGGCGCAGAAGATTGTCGAGGTCGCAAAGCGGCAGGGCGCTACCGTGTCGGGGCCGATACCTCTCCCGACCGAAAAGGAGATAATCACTATTCTCCGCGCGGTCCACAAGTACAAGGACAGCCGCGAGCAGTTTGAGTACCGCACGCACAAGAGACTGATTGACATCATAAGGCCGACAAAAAGGCTTGTCGAAGACCTTATGAACATTGAACTACCCGCCGGAGTGGAAATTGAAATCAAACTCTGACGCTCAAAACCGAAAACCATGTCCGGCCCTACAGACCACCGGCCGGACCTCAGATAGCGATTATCGGTCAAGTTGGCGAACCCTCGGGGTAATCCAAACGCCAACCAATAACCGAAAGGGGAAGAAATGAAAAAAGCAATCATCGGAAAAAAGCTTGGGATGACACAGCTTTTTGACGAGCGCGGAAATGTCATCCCGGTAACAGTAATCGAAGCCGGCCCGTGCGTGGTTGTACAGAAGAAGACCACCGCAAAGGAGGGCTACGACGCTTTGCAGCTCGGTTTTCTCGACGCAAAGGAAAAGCAGCTAAACAGGCCCGAAACAGGCCATTTCAAGGCGGCGGGCGTCGGGTTCAAAAGGCACCTCAAGGAATTCCGTTTTGACGATGTGTCGGGCTACAATGTCGGCGACGTAGTTTCGGTCGACACATTCAGCCCGGGCGAAAAGGTCGATGTGACCGGAATAACCAAAGGCCGTGGATTTACAGGCGTTATCAAGCGCTGGAACCAGCACATGCTCAGAGCCTCGCACGGTGCGGGGCCCGTGCACCGGCAGATTGGCTCGCTTGGCGCGAACTCAAACCCGTCAAGGATTTTCAAAAATAAAAAGATGCCGGGACAGTACGGCAACGAGCGGGTGACTGTTCTCAATCTTATAGTCGTTAAAGTAGATAAGGAAAAAAATCTTATCGCCGTCAAGGGCGCCGTACCCGGCGCGAAGAACGGGATAGTCTTCATCCGCGATTCGGTAAAAGCTTAAGGCGGTAAGGAGGAAGCACAATGCCAACAGTAAAAGTAGTAAATATGGCCGGCGCCCAGGTCGGTGAAATAGAACTGTCCGACGCTGTATTCGGCAGAACCGTAAACCCGACGGTTCTTCACGCCGCGGTAAGAGCATATCTGCTCAACCAGAGACAGGGGACCCACTCAACCCTCACGCGCGCCGAGGTTTCGGGCGGCGGAAAAAAGCCCTGGAGGCAGAAAGGGCCCGGCAGAGCCCGTCACGGCTCAATCCGCTCACCCCAATGGACGCATGGCGGTGTCGCCCTTGGCCCCAAGCCGAGAAGCTACCGTACGGGCCTGAACAGGAAGGTCAGGCGGGCCGCCCTTCTGGGCGCGCTGTCGGCCAAGTTGGCCTCGGGAGACCTTTTGGTGGTTGACGAGATAAAATGCGAGGACTACAGCACCAAGACAATGGTCGGAATGCTGAAAGCCCTCGGCGCCGAAAGAAAAGCCCTTGTTGTGCTCTCGGAGGTTGACCGGGTTGTAATCAAGAGCTGCGACAATATTCCGGGCGTCAAGACCATCCTCTACAACACGCTCAACGTATACGACATTCTCAACGCCGACAAGTTCATAGTATCTCAGGCGGCGGTCGAGAAGATTGAGGAGGTTTTTGCATAATGAAAAGAATGGCACAGGATATAATTCTCGCCCCGGTTATCACCGAAAAAAGCTTTGCTTTAATGTCAGGCGAGAAAAACAAGGTGCGCCGGGACCCCAAGGAGGTCATGAAATCCGAAAGATATAAGCGCAGGGCTGCCAGAGCCGAGGCCAGAGGAGAGAAGGTCCGCGAGCCGCTCCCCCCGGCCGAGGTGCTTAACAAATATGTCTTTAAGGTGCACCCGAAGGCAACCAAGCCCGAAATCGCCGAGGCGATAGAAGAGCTTTTCGGGGTCGAAGTCAGGGATGTCAATACAATCACCATGAAAAGAAAGCCAAAGCGGCTCGGCGCTCATCCGGCGGGCTATACCGCCGCCTGGAAGAAAGCGATTGTAACGCTCAAGCCCGGCTCAAAGACCATCGAATTCTTCGAAGGCATGAACTGATAGCGGGAGGAGGAAGCAAAATGCCAACAAAAAAGTATAAGCCGACTACCCCGGCAAGAAGAAACATGACGGTTCCGACCTTCGAGGAGATAACCAAACACACCCCCGAGAAGTCCCTTACCGTTATAAAAAAGAAGCATGCCGGACGCAACAACCGCGGTAAAATTACGGTCCGCCACAGAGGCGGCGGCAACAAGCAGAAGTACAGAATCATTGATTTCAAACGCCAGAACACCTCGCCTGCGACGGTTATCGGTATTGAATACGACCCCAACAGGTCTGCCTATATTGCGCTGCTGCAAAACGAGAAGGGCGAGAAGAGCTACATTATAGCCCCGGTCGGCCTGATCGGCGGCGATGTGGTCCATACCGGACCGGCTGCCGACATCAAACCCGGGAACACGCTGCCTATCGCAAACATCCCGGTAGGCACCATGATACACAACATCGAGCTCTATCCTGGCAAGGGCGCGCAGCTGGCAAGAGCGGCCGGCGTATTTGCCCAGCTTATCGCCAAGGAAAACAACGAGGCGCAGATAAGGCTGCCTTCCAGTGAGGTGCGGATTGTCCGGCTTGACTGCAAGGCCACCATAGGGCAGGTAGGGAACATCGAGCACGACACCGTGAAAATCGGCAAGGCCGGCAAGTCCCGCCACAGGGGATTCAGGCCAGCCGTGCGCGGCTCGGCCATGAACCCGGTCGACCACCCCCACGGCGGCGGAGAAGGCAAGTCGCCTATCGGGCACCCCGGACCTCTTACCCCCTGGGGCAAGCCCACTCTCGGATATAAGACGAGGAAGAAGAAGTCAAGAACCGACAAGTTTATTGTCAAGCGCAGAAAGGCCTGACAAGGAGGGAATACCGAATGAGCAGAAGTCTGAAAAAGGCGCCGTACGTGGATGAGAAACTCTACAAGCGCATTATTGCCATGAATGCGAAAAACGAAAAGAAAGTACTCAAAACCTGGTCGCGCGCATCCACCATATTCCCGGAATTCGTCGGCCACACTATAGCGGTTCACGACGGCAGAAAGCATGTGCCGGTGTATATCACCGAAGACATGGTAGGCCATAAACTCGGCGAGTTCGCGCCCACACGGCTTTTCAAGGGCCATGCGGGCTCGAAGACAGCCAAAACCAAGTAAGCGGGAGAAAATAAATGGAAGCAAAAGCATATCTAAAATACGCAAGAATATCCCCGCGCAAGGTTAAGTTTCTTCTCGACCTGATAAGGGGCAAGGACGCGGACGTGGCTATGGCTATTCTGAAGAACACCCCGAAAGGGGCCTCGCCCTATCTTGTCAAGTTGCTGGGGAGCGCCATAGCCAATGCCGAAAACAACCATCAGATGGACAGGTCAAAGCTTTATGTCTCCGAATGTTTTGTCACTCCCGGTCCGACCCTAAAGCGGATAAGGCCCAGAGCTAAGGGAAGTGCAGACAGGATTCTCAAAAGAACAAGCCATGTGACTATCGCGGTCGCTGAGAGAAAATAGGGAGGACAACTGAATGGGACAGAAAGTTAATCCCCAC
>LSQX01121574.1_pt1 | contig 14843 bp, 10 predicted proteins | sample 654561 | NCBI WGS metagenome assembly LSQX01 (sample SAMN04489861, study PRJNA283612) | anaerobic digester metagenome | isolation source: 4 biogas reactors fed with cattle manure at either 37C or 55C with and... | place: Denmark: Kongens Lyngby | collected 2014 | reverse complement strand
CGATTACGGCAAAAAGCAGCTTGAGCTTGCCAAGCTGATAGTCGCGGGCGGACCGCAGCATTTCTATGAGTGCTCCGAGCAGGCAATGGCTCTCGCGTATGAATTGCCCCAGACACATGTCAGGGAAGAAAAGCAGTGGCGCAAGCAGGATATCCGCAATGCACGCGCGCTTGCAAAATCTGCGAAGCTTGCCGCCAAGCACTATCCCGACGGAATTGTCGAATTCGACCAGCAGATTTTCGAGGACGCTTACGATATGCCCGACGATACAAAGGAGCTTGCGAAAATCCGCCGCAAGGCAATGAAGGCGGCGAACAAGCAAAAGAACCTTTACGGCACGGTTGCGGGACCCTATCTTGCAGCAAAAAGAATTATCGACCTCGCCGAGGGCTATGCAAACCTTGACACCATCACCAAGGATTATGAGGATGTTGTTGACCGCCGCAACAAACGCCATGACGCCGAGCGCGCAGACGCGCTGCGCATAGCCGAGGAGCGCAGAATAGACAAGGAACGCAAGGAAGCCGAAAAGAGGATAAGAAAAAGATAACCGAATCCGGCACACATTAAAACCAAGGGGCTGTATCGTCGTTGATACAGCCCCTCTTTTTGTACGCCTTACGGCGTTTTAACCTTTATACTGTTTTTGCCGGGCTTGAGCGGTATGCTTTCTTCGCCCAAAACAAACAGCGCGTATGAGGGAACGTTTATCGTGAAGTGCGCAAAGCCGTCCTTCTTTTCAAACGCGACCTCTATTACTCCGCGCACGGTGGTTATATGCCCCTTTGCGCGGTTAAGTCCGTCAACAAGACAGGGTGCAATAAGCGGCTTCTCAAAGCCTGCCGAGCCCTCCTGTTGGCGTATTCCCAGCAGATAGGTGAAAAGATATCTTGTAGCTGCACCGAACATCGGGTGGTTCAGCGAGCGTTCAATGTGCCAGTCCTCCCAGAGTGTGGTTGCGCCGTGCTTCATCATATATGAAAAGGATATTTCACCGTCCGATGTAAGCAGGTCGAAGGCAAGCTGTGCCTCGCCGTTTTCAAACAGCACACGCGGCAGAACATCTGTTGCAAATATACCCGTGTCAAGCATACCCCGCCTTGTGTATTTCATAACCGTTGCCCTGAGCGTGTCCTCTCCTGCGAGTCCCGCGTCGAGCGCGAAGCAGTTCGCGCCCTGCACATTACCGCAAAAATCCTTGTACATCGGGCTGTAATACGCATTTATTACGGCGCGCGAGCAATCGTCTATGATTTTTGAAAGGTGCTCTGTAAGCTGAGGTCTGCCTGTTATCCGGGCGGACTCAACAGCCATCTTCATAAACTTTATAAGCATTACGGTGTTTATATAAGTCTCGGGAACAAGACAGCGGCTTTCAACGTGAGGCTCGGTTGCCGCATATTCTGCCGGCGAGCACCATTCGCCGAGGCACCAGCCGCCCTCCTCCTCGCGGTACACAAGCCCGTTTTCACTGCGGGAAAGCATATAATCAAAATATTTCAGCATCTTTGGCAGAAAACGCTCAAGCACGTCCTTTTCGCCGTAGCAGCGGTAAAACATATACGGCACAACAACTATCGCGCCGCCCCAGCCCGCAGGCCCTCCTCCGCCGCCCATGAAGGGCGCGGTGTGCTGAACGTGACCGNNGCCACTTGCGGTAAAACTCCCTGCTGTCGGTCATAAGCATTACCGCCTCGGCGCAGAGCTGACCGTCTCCGGTGTAGCCGAGCCGCTCTATGTGCGGGCAGTCCGACGGGACGCCGCAGTGCATATTGTCAAGCTGTGTGCGGAGATACGTTTTACAGAGCCAGTTGAGCACCTCATTGTCGCATTCAAACGACGAGGTTACGGGACAATCCGAATGTGTAACGCGCACCTCGGTCAGCTGTGCGTCCGCACTTACCTCAATGTATCTGAACGCGTGCCAGCAAAAGTGCGGATAATACTCTCTGTCCGCCTGCGTGTTTTCAAAAATTTCCTGCTGAATTCTGTATTCGCCGCCGGTTGAATGAAAATCAAGCGTACCGTCATCGTGCAGCTCGTCTGCATAACGGACGGTTATTCGTGCACCGTCCGCAAGTGAGCGCACCGCCGCAAAGCCGGACACCGCCTCGCCCGCATCATATATGCACGTCTCCGAAATTTTGCCGATAAGCCGGGGCGTAATTGTGCGAATCACCCTGTCGGCAGGGCAGTCCTGAAGGTAATAATCACTTTCGGGTGCGTCAAGAATTTCGGGCGCACTCCAATTTGACGCGTCAAAGCCAATCTCGGAAAAACCGCGCTGTTCAAGCGCCATATTATAGCGTTCGCCGTTGTAAATGCTGCTCTCAAGCATTTCGCCCTGTGCCCATAAAACGGATTCGTCGGAAAGAATATATTCCTTTTCGCCCGAGGCAAGGGTTATTTCCAGACGGAAGCACAGCTTTATTCTGCCGTAGCGCTCTTTCCTCGGGTTGCCGTTGAGCCTCAAATCATACCAGCCGCTTCCCAGACGCACACCTAATGCGTTTATCCCTTCCGCAAGATAATCTTTAACGTCGTATTTCATGCACCATATGCGATAGCTCATCTCGTCCGCCTTTTGACCGGTAAAGCCTTCCGTATCACGACGCTCATATTGCGATGACGCGGGCACAAGCAGGTCGTCGGACACCTTCCTGCCGTTTATAAGCAGCTCGAAAAAGCCGAGACCGCATATTGTAATCTCCGCCGCCGCAACCGCGTTCGCCGCAAACTCCCTGCGAAAGCACGGCCCGAGGCAATCCTTGTCCGGTGCAATCCATTTTGCATCCGCAAACATTTCTCTGTTTGTCATAATCCCTGTGTGATGCCGCGTCCGTATATACGCATACAACGGTTATACATGCAGCATCTGCCCCTTTCTGTTTTATATTTTAAAATGCCCTGTCAAACAGTTCATCATCGGGCTAACATTTCTGTTTTGTAAAATTTGTTTTGTCATGGCAGTCGGGGTATCACGATTTTGCGCCGAAACGTATAAAGGGCATAAAACGAGGACGCTCGGGCACGTGCCGGCGGCAGATTTTCACCCGTGTAAGCCGGCAAATATCCGTCTGTTACAGTTGCGCGGCGGAAGTGTCCGCCCCGACGGCTGTTCTCATGTCACTTGCTTGATTTTTCCGGTCAATCAAAATGACTTGGTGGTAATTCACAAATATCTGCCGTTTGATTTGTGCAAAACGCTGAAATTAAAAAAAATTAAAAATTTTTGCGTTACATTTCGGGTTTTTCGACATATATATGCGGGAAGGGCGAGTCCGCGGTGAGGAAACGCGGTGCCCGAACAACCCGAAAAAGGCTGTAGAACTACTCCTGTTGTTTTGAGAAAAGGATCGTGATTTTTCACGGTCCTTTTCCCGTGTTGCCCCTAAAAAGCCGAAACCATATGTCTATCTTCATTTACGAGATTTTTGCAAAAAATATGTCTCCGCCCTTAATTGAAACGTAATATTTTCCGTCGCGCGCGGATATATCCGCACAGCCCTCAAGCCGCGTAAGAGAGAGCTCGTTTTTAATGTCTATTACCGCGAGCCGCGTTGCTTCCGGCATTACGCATTCACCGTTTTGAATGCTTTTGTTGATGCCGTCGTTGTTGAAAACAGTCAGATACCAACCGTCGTCAAGCTTGTTTACAAACCAGTGCACACCGCCGGATACGCTGCACGGCATCAGCCCGTCCGTGAGAAGCTTCGCCTGCTGAGCACTTACGGCGTTTTTGTGATTTTTTGAAAATTTGGGATTGCCCGTAAGGTCAACAAGATATTCATAACGCGAAAAAGCGTTTTCGCAATCCTCGTGGATAATGTCGAACGCGTCGGGAATGTCGCTGTTCGGAAGCGTTTTGTTTTCGTTTCCGTATTGGGAAACGCTGTCCTTCATCAGCAAACCCATGCCGCCGGTTATGTGCTGCTCAAGCGCATCCGGCTCATTGTCCGAATAGGGGAAGATGTTGAACCATCCCGTAAAGGGATTTGTGAAAATCAGCATATCCTTGGGTAAAACCACTGCAACCGGCGCGTAAAATTCTCCCGCCGGATATTTTTCGATAAACCGCAGGAAGTCGCGCTTTATCTCTCCGTAGGGTGAAAGCTCAAAATCCCGTAAGTTTAAAAAGGTGTTATAAACTCCCCACTCCTCGCTGATAAACGACGCGCCCGCGAGATAGGAATAAAGGAAAAGTCTCTTTTGCAGCGAACGCGAGCTGCCTGCCTCGCTGCCGCCGGTTTCAAACGGGAAATCGGTATTTGCCCTGATGTTCCATTCGTTCTCATCGCCTTCGCAGTATGAGCACACGGAAAACGGCTCGCCGCCCCACGACTCATAATATGCTCCGAACTCCCTGCCGTACGCCCTTGCCATACCTCTGGCATAGGCGATTTGAATGTTTGCGCACGGCGTCTGCGCGCCGATTTCGGGCATTACCCTTTTTGCTCCGAGCTTAAATTCCAGATTTGTCGCCAGCATTGCGCTGTCGCAGGGCAAAAGGTGTCTGCCGAACGTGTCAACGCGCTTGCGGTACAGCTTCCCCGCGTTGAAAAGCGTCTCCTCCCTGCACTTCGGCATCGGAAAATCTTCTGCATACTCCCCGGCGGAGGCCGCCTCGAGAAAAAGCTTCGGATACGGAAAGCGTCTGAAAATTTCCTTTGTAATCCCCTCCTCTGTCCAGTCCGAGGGAGAAATTTCGCTGAGCTTGCCGTAGTCTGAGCTCATGTTGGACGCCCATTCATGTATCTGAAAACCGTAAAATTCGCCCCTCAGGGCATCAATGAGCCGCATATCGTAGGAATAATTTTCAAAATACCCGCCGCCCTGAAGGCGGTCGATATACCACGGAAAGTTGTTTTCGTCAATAAGCCTGAACAGCTTGCCGCCCCTTGCCGCAACGGAGTTGAACTTTTTGCTCTCGGGGAGCAAAAGACTCTGGCAGACCCGAATTCCCGAGTTTCGGTCAATCAGACCGCGCAGCACAAAGCCCTCCCATGCCTTCTCGTCATAACCGTGAAAGAATACAAAACGGGATTTATTCACAGAAACACCCCTTTTCATAACAGCTTTTTCTCTGTTCCACATTACCACACGACCTTTGTGTTGTCAAGGAAAATTGGTCGGTGTCTTGTTGACATAGCACCTCAAAAAAGTGTATAATATTTCCGAAACGAGGCTGAAAGTTTCAAGGATAAACATTTGAAGCGCAAACTTGTGCCTTTGCGGTCAAAAGCCGATGTGTCGGCTGCCGGAACCGCCGCAAGGTTTGCTGCCCGGCAGAAAGGCAGGGTCATATTTATGGATGAAAAGCTGAGGCTTACTTTTATAGCGGATACGCACCATTATTCACAGACGCTCGGCACGGCGGGCAGGGCATACGAGCTGGGAAGCGGATCCGACCAGAAGTGCCTTGCCGAAACCGGCGCGATAATAGATGCCGCGTTTGAAAAAATTGCCGCAAGCGACACCGATGCCGTAATGATAGTCGGAGATCTGAGCAACGACGGCGAGCGCGTATGCCATGAGGAGTTTCGCGAAAAAATACGCAGGCTTCGCAAGAGCAAGCCCGTATATGTCACCGTAGCCACTCACGACTGGTGCTGCGACGGAAATCCGCGGCGCTTTTCGGGCGATGACACCTTCAATGATGTTCCCACGCTGTCTCCGGGGGAGCTGCGTGAATTCTATTATGACTTCGGCCCCAAGCAGGCAGTCAGCGAATATGTAACAGATCTCGGACTTTTCTCCTATGTTGCGGATTTAAGCGAAAATGTGCGTCTGCTTGCGCTCAACGACGACCGAAACGGCACCGAGGGCGTGGATTTTACAGGCTCTGGCTTCAGCGAGGAGCATTTTCTCTGGATCGAGCAGCAGCTTCGCGATGCCGCAGAAAAGGGCAAAACGGTAATAGGAATGGAGCACCATCTGCTTATGCCCCATATCCATAAGCTCATAACAGGCGGCTCGACCTGTGTAAGAAACCGTGAATACGTCGCCTCGCGCCTTGCGGACGCGGGACTGAAATATATGTTTGTCGGTCATTCGCATATTCAGGATATCATGCGCTTTACCTCGCCGTCGGGCAATACAATAAGTGAGGTAAATGTCGGCGCGCTCTGCGGCTACCCCGCGCCGATTGTCCGTGTGACGGTTGAAAACGGCGAGGTCACGGTTGACACGGAGTACATGGAGAGCTTTGAATTCAACGGAGCGCTTGACGCGCAGGAATATCTGAAGGCGCATCTTTACTCACTTGTTGACCGCGTGCTCGAGGGCGCGGCTTACGGCGACAAAACGGAGTTTTCGGAACGCTTTTGCGCGCTCGGACTGTCCGGGGAGAAGCTGCTGAAATTCCGTCCGTTAATAAAGCCTGCAGCGAAGCTTTTATACACCTCAACCGCCGGAGCATTTGCGAAGAAGCTTAATATTCTCACGCTTGGCAGAGTCATCGACAAAAAAGCCCTTGCGCCGTACAAGGATAAAAAAGTCATGGATTTTGTGCATGAAATTCTGTGCGGCATATTTGACGGAGGGCGCGTTACCCACGCACCGGACAGCGACTATTGCAGGCTGCTGTGCTCAGTGGCATCCGTTCCCTCGCGCATATTGCGCAAAAACGGCACAATGAGGGAGCTGAACGAATGTATGCTTCGGCTCATAAGCGGAAACGAGTTGAACAATTATCCCACAAGGCTGTGAAGTCTTTGATTGTATAAATCGAACGGAGGTACGGGAATGGCAAAAATACTTTTGGCAGACGACGAAACCCTCATACGCAGACTTGTCAGTGATTTTTTGCAGAAAAACGGTCACACTGTCGTTGAGGCAATCGACGGTGAGCGGGCGCTTGAGCTGTTCCGCGACAACCCCGACACAGGCTTGGTAATTCTTGACATAATGATGCCCAAGGCGGACGGCTGGGAGGTTTGCCGCGAAATCCGCAAAACCTCCGAGGTTCCGGTTATAATGCTGACGGCACGAAGCCAGGAGTTTGATGAGCTTACGGGCTTTGAGGCGGGCGCGGACGATTATGTTACAAAGCCGTTCAGTCCCTCCGTGCTTGTGAAAAGAGTTGAGGCGCTTCTGCGCCGAAGAAGTGCTCCGGTTGAGGAAAAAAGTGCTGTCGGCGGCGACGGGCTTGTGGTAAAAACAGAGGCACACGAGGTGTATCTTGACGGTGCCGAGCTTGAGCTTACCCTCAAGGAATACAATATTTTAATCAAGCTTATGTCCAATATCGGCAGGGTGTATTCCCGCGAACAGCTGCTCGACGAGATATGGGGCATGGATTTTGAGGGCGATATCCGGACGGTTGACTCGCACGTTGCGCGTCTTCGCACGAAGCTCGGCGAGTGGGGAAATCTTCATATAAAAACCATCTACGGCATAGGCTATAAAATTGAGGTGAACCGCTGATGTCAAAGAATCCGCCCAACGGCGGCAAATCAAAAATCGGCATTCGCGCAAAGGTTCTTCTTGAGGTTATGCTGATTTTTGCACTGTGTCTGGGTGCGCTTACCTTTTTAAATTCGCGGTATCTGGAGAAAATATACATATGGAATCAGCGCAACGCGCTCAGCGACATTGCCTCGTCCGCGGATGAGGCGGCGGCGGGCGCATATGAAACGCTTTTTTCCGAGGCGGAGCGCAGCAACAATGCGGATATCCGCGTTTACGACCCCGAGGGTATATTGCTGTATTCGAGCGATGCAAAATTCGTGTCCGCTCAGAGCAAGATTGAAGTTGTCAGCAGCGATGAGCGCGAGGACGGAAGCTATTTCAACGTGCTTCGGGAGAGCGGGCAGACCAATGTACAGTATATTGTTTACGGCAAAACGCTCAAATCCGGGAATCTTATAGAAATATACACGCAGAAAAACATCATCGAGGAGAGCGCCAGCATCTCGGTGGGCTTTACGGCGGCGCTTTCCCTGTTCGGACTGCTTGCCGCGTTCGTTTTCGTGTCGATATATGCAAGCCGGCTTACCGACCCGCTTGTAGACATGAACCGCGTTACACAAAAAATGGCGGCAATGGATTTTTCTCAGAAGTGCAAGGTCGGCAGCCGCGACGAAATCGGCTCGCTTGCCCGGGGAATAAACGAGCTTTCCGACTCGCTTGATCGCACGCTCAGGGATTTAAATGACAAAAACGAACAGCTTTTAAAGGATATCGAACGCGAACGTGAGCTTGACCGCATACGCAAGGAGTTTATTGCGGCGGTGTCTCATGAGTTAAAAACGCCCATTTCCATAATTCAGGGCTATGCCGAGGGTGTTAAGCTTATGACCGACGGCGGCAACGTTCAGGCGGCGGAATACTGCGACGTTATAATGAACGAGGCGGCGCGCATGAACGGGCTTGTGATGCAGCTGCTTGAAATATCCATGTATGAATCCGGCGCTTATACCCTGCGCGAGGGCGATTTTAACATCTCAGAGGCGGTCAGCTCCTACCTCACCGGCGCTGCGGCAATTTTCGCGGAAAAGGGAATAAGCGTCGAATGCGATATTCCGGAGGATTTTGTCGGCAGGGGCGACAGGGACAAGCTTATGATGATAGTCAACAACTATGTTTCAAATGCCGTTTCCCACTCGGCAGGTGAGAAAAAAATAAGGATTTCCGCATCCGACACAGGTGAAAAATACAGAATATCCGTGTTCAACACCGGCGAGCATATTGCAGATGAGGACATGGAACGCATATGGATAAGCTTTTACCGCGCAGACCGCTCACACTCGCGTGATGAGGGGCGCTTCGGGCTGGGGCTTTCCATCGTAAGGGCGGTCGCCGAAATGCACGGCTGCGAATGCGGCTGCGAAAACACGGACGGCGGCGTAATATTTTGGTTCGATATATCACGGCAGGATACCGATAAAAAGAACGAGGAGAATATATGAAAATTGATTTTGTAATTCCGTGTCTGCTGGGCGTGGAGGGAATAATCGCCGACGAAATGCGCTCGCTTGATGCGCTTGATGTCAGAGCCGAAAACGGCAGGGTGCTCTTTTCGGGCGATGAGCATATTCTTGCAAGAGCGAATATCTGCTCAAGGTTTGCCGAGCGCATCCAGATTTTGGTGGGCAGCTTTACCGCGAAAACCTTTACGGAGCTTTTTGACGGAACAAAGGAGCTGCCGTGGGAGGCATGGATAGGCAAGGCGGACGCCTTTCCCGTTAAAGGTTATTCACTCAACTCAACGCTTTTCAGCGTCAGCGACTGTCAGTCGATAATCAAAAAAGCCGTAGTTGAGCGGCTCAAGCTGAAATACAACACCTCGTGGTTTGAGGAGACGGGTCCGGTGTATCAGATACAGTTTTCCATTATGAAGGACGAGGTTTCCCTGCTTATTGACACCTCCGGCGCGGGGCTTCACAAGCGCGGCTACCGCCTGAAGGCCATGGGCGCGCCGATAAAGGAGACTCTGTCCGCGGCAATGTGCGCGGCGGTGCGGCTTCGCCCGTATCACACGCTTTATGACCCGATGTGCGGCTCCGGCACAAATCTTATAGAAGGTGCGCTGATGGTGAAAAATATGGCGCCCGGACTTGAGCGCAGCTTTTCCGCGGAAAGGTTTTCGGTGATTCCGAGAGAGGTCTGGAATCTTGAACGCGAACGCGCAAGGTCGCTTGTAAAAGCAGAGTGCGACTTCAGGGCATACGGCTCGGATATTGACGGCGAGGCTCTCGCGATAGCGCGCGAAAACGCCGAACGCGCAGGAGTTGCGGACTGCATAAGCTTTGAAAAACGCGACATCAGGGACTTTGCTCCGAAAACCGAGAAGGGAACCGTGATATGCAATCCGCCATACGGAGAAAGGCTTCTCGACTCGGGCGAGGCGACGGCTCTCTATGCGGAAATGGGCAGAATTTTCAAACCGGCTTACGGCTGGAGCTATAACATAATAAGTCCCGACGAAAACTTTGAATCCGCCTTCGGCAGAAGGGCGGACAAACGCCGCAAGCTGTACAACGGCATGATAAAATGTCAGCTTTATATGTATTTTAAATAGGCGAAACAGAGCGGGTTTTGCGCTTACGGTTAAAAACCGCGGCAAAGCTCAGAAAGGAACAGTTACAACAATGGATAACGAAGAGATAAAAGAGGGTATACCGCAGCAGACCGATGCTCCCATGTCGCAGGACGAGCTGCTTGCCGCCCTCGAGCTGTTTTCTGACGACGGCAAAAGAAAAAAAACCGATGCGGCGGCAAAAAAAGCTCCTGCACCCCGAAAGCGTCCCGCTGCAAAAAAGGAGGACGTTCCCGAGCAGGAGAAAGCCGAAAAGGCAAAGCCGTCAAGAGCAAAGCCTCAAAAGCCCGAAACACCTGAGCAGGAGAAGACGGAAAAGGCAAAGGCAAAGCCAAAAGCCCCCGCGTCTGAAAACCCGCCCAAAGGCGAGGTCTCTTCCGAAGCGGACGCTCCCGCGCCGAAGCGAAAGACGAAAGCTCCGTCCGCGCCCGAAGCTGCCGTGCCGGAGGAGAAGCCGCCTCAAAATGACACCAACGACTCCGCAGAGCCGTCCGACACGCCCGCAGAGCCGCCGGCGCAGTCCGCGCAACCTGCGCAAACGGTCAGCGTACAGCCGCGTCCGAGGCGCAAAAGGCGCAGCAGAAAGGGCTTCGTTTTCGGCCTGTTTATCATTCTCCTCGCGTGCGTAGGCGCATGGACCGTTGCGTCGGACGCGGCGGAGTATATCAAAGCCATTGTAAGAAACGACGAGCAGATTGCGATATACAACACCTTTCTTGCGCCGGTCGTTGAAAATGACCCCGACACGTTTGATGACATAAGCAAGGCAAATCCCGCTCAACTGCTTGATGTTTCTATCCGTGCGCTCCTCGGCGACAATCTTGACCCCGAAAAATACTCCTATGAGGAGGGTGCGCTTATAATTCCGCAGGCAGATGTCGAGGGGTACTTCACAAAATACTTCGGCGCCGCCGCCAAGCCCGCGCATGCCTCCGTTGCCGGCTACGGCTATGAGTTTATTTATGATGAGAACGCCCTCGTGTATAAGGTTCCGATAACGGGCGTCACGCCGCTTTACTATGCGTCGGTCGTTGATACGGAAAAACGCGGTGACGCGTCAATCCTAACCGTCGCCTATATGGCAACCGAAGCCTACGGCAGGGTCGAAAACGGTGTTCCCGTGCCCGCCGAACCGGACAAATATATGAAAATAACCATAAGAAAGAGTGGCTCAAGCTACGTAATAACCGCCATACAGAACGTATAAAAGGAGTTTTGCAATATGAAAACCATACTCAACAAACGCACAACAGACAAAAGCATATCATCAAAGGTGTATTTTACATCTCAGATTACCCCGGACGCGCTGATGAGAATCTATGAGTCTCTCGGCAAGAAGGCGGAGGGCAGGGTTGCCGTCAAGCTTTCCACCGGCGAGCCGGGCGGACATCATTTTCTTTCGGCAACTCTCATTGCGCCGCTTGTAAAAGAGGTCAAGGGCACAATCGTTGAATGCAACACCGCATACGGCGGAAAGCGCGACGACACGCACTCCCACCGTATGGTTGCGGAGAATCACGGCTTCACCTCAATTGCCGAGGTCGATATTATGGACGCTGACGGTGAAATGCGTCTGCCCGTCAAAAACGGAACCGTGCTCGGAGAAAACATTGTCGGAACTCATCTCTCGAATTATGATTTTCTTGTTGACCTTGTTCACTTTAAGGGTCACATGATGGGCGGCTTCGGCGGTGCGATAAAAAATCTGTCGATAGGTGTCGCGTCCTCCGCGGGCAAGCTGAAAATCCATAACGGCGGCGTTGAGGGCAAGCCCATAGACATGGATGCCGCACAGGATCCGTTCCTTGAGTGCATGGCGGAGGCGACCGGAACCGTAATTGATTTTTTCGGAGACAGGGTCATACACATCAATATAATGAACAATCTTTCCGTGGACTGCGACTGTGACTCGAACCCTCACGCGCCCGAAATCCCGGATATCGGAATACTCGCCTCGCTTGACCCGGTTGCGCTCGACCAGGCGTGTGTTGACCTTGTGTACTCATGCGAAAAGGGCGACAACAAGCCGCTGATTGAGCGTATGGAGTCGCGCCATGCCGTACACATCCTTGAGCATGCGGATGAAATCGGTATGGGCACCCGGAATTATGAGCTTATATCAATCGACGAGGACTGAGCCTAAGCAGGGCGGAACTGCCTGAAAAACATACAATCCGACAGCTTTAAAAAACTTTTTCAAAAAAATTGAAAAAAATTTGAAAAAACGCTTGCATTTTGAAAAAGATGTGTTATAATTCTTTTGCTTGAGAGGTACAGAGCCTTTCATAACAGTCGGTGTTGATGGCAGTGAGGGTCCACCCGTTCCCATCCCGAACACGGTAGTTAAGCTCACTTACGCCGAAGATACTTGGCGGGAAGCTGCCCGGAAAAATAGGACGATGCCGACACTCGTTAAAGTAGTCACCCAATAGGGTGGCTATTTTTGCGTTTTGTTGTGTTTTTGCTCTTGCTTCGCCGAAGCCCTGAGCTTATGATCCACAGCTTAAAACCCGCGAGCCGTCAGGTGCGGTTCGCGGGTTTGTTGTATGCTCGGGGCAATTGTAATTATGCTTTTTGTTAAAAATTTTCAAGCTTTGTTGCTACGCGGAGGATTGTTCTTGCATCGGTTGCCGTGGGCTTTGCGCCGCCGGATATTGCACCCGCCGCGTTCTGCGCCGGTGTAAGATTTTCAAGGCTTGTCGCCGCGCGAAGCGCAAGACGCGCGTCCGCGGCTTCGACCTTGCCGTCTGCGTTGAGGTCGCCCTTGACGACCACCGTCACCTCGTCGGCAACGCTGAGTCCGTTCATAAGTCTGAGAGTACAGCCCGTGCCTATAACCGCCGACGCGCTTATCTCGCGCCCGTTGATGTCATATGCCTTCACGCCCGTTACGGGGGTAATGTTAGCAAGGATTTCGGAGACCTTTGTTCCTGCCGGAACACCGCGCATAAGCGTGTTTGATATTGTGTAAACGTCCGAGGCTATCTCCTTGCCCGACGCAATCGCGGCGGACGCTCTGCCCGTAACCGTACCCGTGCAAAACGCCTGCTTCGAGCCTACGGTTACCTTGAGCGTCTTGCCCACATCGGTTCTTACGGGCACATACGTTTTCGAGGTAGCGCCGCTTATTTTTGTGTTGTTTCTGTACCACTGATAGCTGTATTCCGTCACGTCCGAGGGGGTGAGATTGTCGGTGTTTGCCGTAAGGGTTGCACCGAGAACAAGCTCGCCGGAAATGCTTACGGTACCGCCGAGCACCGCCGCCGCAACCGCTACGGTGGGCGAGCTTTCTCTTGTTCCGGTGTAATCCGGCTGTGCGGGCGAAACCACAACCTTGAGCTTGCTGCCGTAATCGTCAACGGTTACCGTATAGGTCTTGCCGGTTGCGCCGTCAATTACTGCCGTGCCGCGATACCATTGGTATAAAAGCTCTGCGTTCGCGGGAGTTACGTTTTCGGTGTTCGCCGTAAGCGTCTGCCCGACCGCAGGTGTGGTGTCGCTGACTGTTACGCTTCCGCCGAGCTTGGGGAAACGGTCTATGTCACAGCTCGCAACCGCAGTGCCGCTGCCGAAAACACTTTCAGTATAATCGCCGTTTTCGCTGAGAGTTATTTCTTTAATTGCAAGAGAGATTTCGGTTTGCGTCATCATTGAGTCATCAACCTTGAATTTGACGCTGAAGAAGTCCGTGGTCTTTGTAAGAATGACGTTTGAAGGCGACATAAAGCCCAGCATAAATCTGTCCGGAGTGTTAATATTCATTCCCGAAAGGAGCATTCCGTTGATGCCCTCGCAAAGCTGTGCGCTGTAAGCGGGCTTGCCGTCCTCGTCATTAACCGCTGTAATCGGCGTGACAACCGCGGAATCATAAGCAAGCTCTGTTACAAGGCAGGCTATCTTACAGGCGGGTACGCAGACCGTAACGGTAACCTCACCGTTGACAATGGTGCTTGCGCGAAGCGTAATTTTAAAATCCTTTTCCGTCAGCGCGGAAGCGGATACGCCCAGCGCGGGCACACTGCAAAGCAGCAGCGAAACGGTCAGCAGTGCGGCGAAAAGCTTTTTTACCGCGCGGATGCGTTTTTGTTTTTTCATAGATAATCCCCCTTTTACATCTTGAATCATTCTACCAATTCGCCGGACAAAAGTCAATCAAAACAAGCGCGACTTGTTCTTGCCCTGCGGTAAAATGTATGATAGAATATATACATTATCTGTCGGGAGGAATATTCAATGACCCCCTTGAAATTTTATGTTATCACCGATACCCATTTTTTCAGAAACTCCATCGGAGCGCACGGCGCGGAATATGACCGTTTCATGCACTTTGAGCAAAAGTGTTTTGCAGAGACGGAGGCGATAAACAAAGCGGTTTTTGAGTATCTTGAAAAAACCCGGGATGCGGACATCGTGCTCATCGCGGGAGATCTGTCCTTCAACGGCGAAAAGGAAAGCCATCTCGCCTTTATTGAGCTTCTGAAGCAGCTCAGGAGCAGCGGCAAAAGCGTATACGTGATAACCGCGGGACACGACTTTAACGAGCACCCCTTTGCATTTGACGAGACGGGGCGGCTCGAGCCGGAGGGCACACGGCGCGAAGAGCTTTTTGATTTGTATTACGAGTTCGGCTTCTCCGACGCGATAGCAGTTGACCGGGAGCATCTCTCCTATGTTGCACAGCTCGGCGACGGGGTGCGTCTGCTTGCCCTGAACAACGACGGTGACTGTCAAAAGCAGCGCACCTATGACGCCGCACAGCTCGCGTGGATAAAGGAACAGGCCGCCGCCGCGCGCAGAGACGGAC
>LSQX01114938.1_pt1 | contig 14843 bp, 12 predicted proteins | sample 654561 | NCBI WGS metagenome assembly LSQX01 (sample SAMN04489861, study PRJNA283612) | anaerobic digester metagenome | isolation source: 4 biogas reactors fed with cattle manure at either 37C or 55C with and... | place: Denmark: Kongens Lyngby | collected 2014 | reverse complement strand
TTCTAGACTGACTCTACCGAACTCTGCATTTTAAGTCCTGCAAAAACAACAATCCCAAATCTACAGGGAGTTTTCTACGCTGGTACCGCTTATTCCTCCAGCTTATGAATTGCATGTTCCCCCATCTCTTCCTATACTCGGTCTCCACCGCATCTTTCCTCCGAACCTCAGTAGGCTTGATTTAGGAGCTCTATCCAAATTATACATTATATACCCAATAATTAGAGTGTCTACAGGTATCTGTAAGATTCAGAAGTTCACGATGTCATCTCAAGCCAATTTAAGTCTTGAGAAACTGCAGTAGAATTGAGCCAAGGACAGGCAATCCTAAGTATCCAATAAGTGGATATACCGTTCCCACCAGCTTAGCAAAACCTAATTGAGCCGGTAGACAGGCAACAGCGGTTATCGCCACCATTAGACCCAACTTCGATATAGAAGCATGCCGGCTAAGCCTCTGTGACAATGCAAAGACACTACACACAGATGTCGTGGCCATTGCAAACCATAGAGCGAGAGAGTAACCCCTTGCTATCAGCAACCCATGGTAAGATGCAGCCTTGAGCATAGGCAATTCCTCACTAAACACAGATCTCCCGTAGGTAGCCAACACGCTCTGGATAGCGAGAAGGAAGAACATAAGCGAAATTCCTCCTAACAGGCCTCCTTGCCTCGCTGTGACTTTATCCGGTATATTTTTTCCCATGGATGCAAAGACCCCGACAGCTAAGAGAACATTGTAGGAAACATATAACAACGCTGAAAGCGGCCATGAAGGAGTCAATGCAGATGCCAATATCCCCCTGGAGCTACCGGTAGATACCGGCATTAGAAAGCCCTGAGCCCTCTTCCATGTCGTAAGTATGGCTACCACAACAGGCATGGCTACCATAAGCGGACTCATGATTAGGTTGACCACCAGCAATCCGTCTATTCCTGTAGCTGCTGCTAAGACAGTAAACACTGCCGTGAGGAGAATTCCGGTCATTTGAGAAGCGCCCATAGTCTGCTTGAATAGCATGCCGCTACCTGCCAGCATTATTGAGAAAGACCAGAAAATGAACGAAATCATCAGACAGTCATAAATCGCACATAGGGGCCACGGAACCAACTTCTCGAGGAAATCCCTTGACGACGATGTCTGGTATCTATATGCGAGTTCCGCAAGGGCAGCACCAAAAAGCACGAATAGTAGCCCTGCCGAAAGAACGCCTGAGCCTAATGGAAGAGCCCCGGCCTCCAATTGAAAACGCATTGGAAAAAAGAAGTGTACTTGCTCTTGACCTGAAGCAAAACCCGCCCCAACAACAGCCCCTACGTAGCTAGCAGCCAGTTCAAGCATCCTATTCTTGCGCAAGATTCTACATTCCCCCGTTGTCATGCTAAATGGTCTACGCCTAAATTCTTATGCAACGTACGGAGGTTTAAGGCATATGGGATTCGTGCTTTGATAAACGCCTCTATCTTGCGCCTACGGAATATCTAATGCTCAGACTTCATATACTGCAAGTAGTATTTCGTCACCATAGAATGATCCATTTATCTGAAAAAATAGAATGCTACACAACGGCACGCTATCGAAATCGAGTCAGTGGACGGCGCTTGATTGAGCGCAAAGAATCCTGACACGAAAATGGAAAGCGAATCGATAGGAGTCTCACAGCTGCGCACGGATAAGCTACGCAGAAGGCAACCATGGGAATATCGGTTAGGAGGGCGCTTAATTGGGGCCATTGAGGGGTATTTCCCGCGACATGCTATGGCGCAGTCATATTGACGACCCTACGACCCCGGACAGAATAGTCTCAAGACTACGTTCGTTGATAATTAAGGATCTACCTCTCCCAGCGCATCGTCCTGTACTCTTCTTCTGCATTGGGACTGATCGCTCTACAGGAGATGCACTCGGGCCTCTCATAGGCAGTCGTTTGATGGCTCTGGGACTTGACGCATCATATGTGTGGGGAACACTGGATTCTCCGGTTCATGCAGCTAATCTCCATGCTGCAATAGATGAAGCCTATTCATCTTTTCAAAATCCATATGTTATTGCAGTAGACGCATGTCTCGGCAGGCTCGAGAATGTAGGCATGGTGACTGTCTCACGAGGCCCGCTTAGGCCGGGTACCGGTGTCAGCAAAACCTTACCGCCCGTTGGGGACATCCATGTTACCGGAATTGTCAATGTCGGAGGATACATGGAATATCTGGTCCTTCAGAATACCAGGCTCTCAGTGGTAATAAGGATGGCGGAAGTAATCTCAAAAGCCCTTCTGCAAGTTGCAGAGGAGTTCCGACAGACAACTGAAGAAACAGACGACGATACGAGCGCCGTAAGCCCAACCTGTGACTGACGTTGCAGCATAGGCTCCTTCTCAAAAACCAATTCTAAAAGGAACCAAGATACGTTTCAATATCGTCAGCAATTTCCTCGGGTGCTTTTCCTGTAACATCAAGCACAGGCACTCTGGTGTGAATAGTCGACACCCCGGAGTGGTTGATGTCCATGCCGGAAATAAGCACTATATCAGCAGAATCAAGACCTTCGTCGAAACCGATTGTGTGATACCCTCGTTCCTCCAAAGCATCCCGGTAAGCCGAAAGAGTATCTGCCACTGCCACTATACGCTTCATACTTTGCCACCCCTTCTTTCTCGGGGATAGCATGTCTCAAGTTGAAGTCCTGTATTCTATCGGGCAATGCAGTCTGAAGCATCGTCCATGTATCGCATACTTCAATTGACTGAATAGACTCGCCTAGGCCTCAAATAACATGTTTGCCTTAATCGTTCTTCTTCTGCTCCACTCTCCCGTATTTGCTGTGATCCTCCAGGGCATTACGAACTTCTTCATCAGACACTTGCTTGAAATCTTCATAGAATTGACCTACCGCAACGAAAGAGGCTGGCCTGGACACGGTGACTACCTGACATCCTGTCGTTCGTTCGAGCTCATAGACAGACTCGCGCGGGGCAACAGGAACAGCAATAACCAACTCTTCAGGGCCTTTTCTCAAAATAGCCTCAGCAGCAGCCATTACCGTGTAACCTGTAGCAATACCATCATCTACAATAAGCACAATTCTGCCAGCAACCTTCGGGACTGGCCTTTCCCCGCGATATCGCCTTATATACTCCTGAATTTCACTCTCAGCCTGCTTAACCTTCAGGTCTATGAAGTCTTTCTCTACACCAAGGCTGGAGACAAGAGAGTCATTAAGTAGAACGGTTCCATCACCGGTCACCGCTCCGATGGCCAATTCGGGATTTCCGGGTGCGCCGATCTTCCTTGTAATAACGACGTCTAGTTCCGCATTTAGCGCAGTAGCCACCGCTGCTGCAACAGGGACTCCTCCACGAGGCAATGCCAGAATCAATGCATTTCTGCCTTGATATTCACGGAGCCGGCCTCCTAGTATCTTTCCCGCTTCGGTACGATCCTTAAAGAGCATTTCCCAGTCACTCATTCCCTCCGATTTCATCGCCTGACACTGCAACCTCAGACACTTCACCGGGTAGGAGTTTTGGGAACTCCTCATTCTCCAGCATCTCGCACGAACCCCTGAATATCGCCCCGTCTTCCACACACAGGGCTCCTGCCTTCAACTCGCACGAACCCCTGAATATCGCCCCGTCTTCCACACACAGGGCTCCTGCCTTTACTTCTCCATATAGTCTTCCCGTTGAGGCAATCTCCAGCCGTCCACTGGCATAAATGTCTCCTTCAACCTCGCCTGCTATTGTTATGTTTACCGCGTGAATTGTCGCCTTTAGCTTTGCACTATCACCTATGGCCACATCCCCATCTGCATGGATGTTTCCGTCAAAGCAACCATCCAGACGAACGGAACCACGTATCTCCATTCGTCCATTTGCAATTGTGTCCTTTCCAATAATCGTGTCAACCTTCTTGTTCTGAGGCGCTTGCGGCCGCCTGCCAAACATAGCAATACTCTCCCTTCTCTTACCTCTAGTGTGAAAGTTTCCACTTATAACTGACCTATGTCAGGGTTCCCAACATAAAATCGGCTAACGTCTGAATGCCCACATGCAAGGGCCATTGCGGAGCCGTCATTTCAATTATCCCTTGTCTTGCCGGAGAGTTAGGCCTAAGACGGGCTTCCTTTACAGAATCTTGCAAGCAAGCAACTCTCACTCACATAACGCTCATAATTAGTGTCCATCCCATAGGATTTGAAACGTATCGGAGCAATAGAGAATTGACGGAAGCGGGCTCGTGGTGGGCTAGTTCATATATGACCATGGATTCACTGGTTTTCCGGAAACACGAACTTCATAGTGGCAATGAGATCCTGTACTTACACCGGAACTTCCCACATACGCAATAACCTGTCCACGTTTGACTCGCTGACCAACACGGACAACGATTTTGCTGGCATGACCGTACAGCGTCTGGAATCCATACCCGTGATTTATGATCACTGTACGTCCATAGCCTGCACGTGACCCGCTAAACAGCACCACACCATCGGCTGTGGCCACAATGGGTGTACCTGTAGGAGCAGCCAAGTCGATACCTTCATGCATTTGAGTCCGCCCGGTAATTGGATGGCGTCTGGATCCGTAGCGGGATGTTACTCTGCCTCTTGTAGGCATTCCACGAGGAGTGTGCTCAAGCCTATCTCGGTATGAAATCGCCGACTTCTTCAAGGAATTAAGTTGGGTCTCCATCCTGTCCGCGGACTGCTGCAATTCATGGAGCCAGTCTGTTGTTTCTGAAAACATCGTGGCCCGTTCCAGTAAAGGTGAATCCTGATTTGAGCTGTTAACAAGTGAAATTATCTCCGCAGGCTCCATTTGACGACCTGACAGGGTTCCCCGTTCATAGTCTCCTCTACTGGGAATAGAGGCACTGGCAGTAGAAGACTTTTTCCCCTTGACAATCTCCGCAATATCTCCACTGAGCGAGTCAAGAAATGCCAGATCCGTCTCTAGTTGAACCAGCTTGCCCCTAATCTCTTGAAGCTTCTTCTCATTCTCCCTATTGAGACTACTGAGTACAGCATTCTCTCTAGACAGGTGCTCAATATATGAGTCCTTGTTCATGTGCTCCATATAGGAGCGGGCAACACTTGCAGTCATTCCTAGATATGACGATGTTAAGAGTATGCAAATACCGATAATGACAGCAAGTCCTACATACACCCACAGCATCGGTAAGCTCAAACTCTTAACAGACTCATCCCCGGTTGGTATGGCCATAATAGTCAGCGTGCGACCACGTTTCTTGGCAATGTTATTCTTCAGGGTCTTACGCCACAATATGGCTCGCTCCTTCCTTGGCAGAGTATCACCGATTACTCTCATTTCACTCATCATAAGTTAGTCCCTAGAAGACTTGTTGGTCACTGGTTACAGATAGCAGTCGAACTGAGCGCCTATAATAGAGAGAGAATATCCAATTCTCCGGACAGGGCTGCCCAAGCTAAGCATGGTACCCAAAAGGACAAGGTACATTTCGACAAGCATGCCCAATTTCCTGCTACCCCATAAATCTTTGGTGCCTAGTTTTCATAATTTCTTAGAGATTAGTGTGCACCTAAGTGAAATTATCCATTCGTTCCTACAAGTCTTCCAATCTGTGTTTGCCGAATATCGGGCTCGATGCAGTCAATGTACATCTGGCAATGCCCAAACTTGAGTAAAGGCAAAACGCGTATCGGCCTTACCCAGCTAGTATCGAAAAGCCTACTGATCAAGCATTAATGCCTGTTGAACGGCAGTTTCCTCTTCCTTTGAGAGAGCGTACTCTGATAGACCTCCTTTCACAGGTTTTGCATACACTCGTGATTCCTCACGTCCATAAAGGCTACTTAGAACGACTCCGTCTCCTTTACCGTTAAGCAAAGCCAATGCGAAGCTCTGTTTGCCTCCCATATCCTCAAAAGCATCAAAACGCACTGCACCAACACCTTGGAAATGCCTTTGGGATTGACTATGGACATCTTCGATAAAGTCCTCCAGGGCTTCCAGCTTACGTTCTGTTGTTCCCATTCGTTCAACATATTCTCGAAGAATCTCTTCGAGATTGTCTCCCCGCACTCCACGCAGTAAGTTGCGATATGTTCTTAACACTCGGCTAATCTGAAGGTTAAGTATAAGAAAAAGGGCAGTTGTTGCTGTAAAAAGGATAGTAAGAACGTTCATAGGATCTTTCATAATGACACTAATTGCTTCATACAAGCTGTTGAACACTTCCACAAGACTTCCTCCCCAAAAGTTTATCATGCATACTTCGCACGATGTAGATATTGTCCTCTTCTCCCGTCACAGATAGAGCATACCCACAAGTAAACACCCTGTTCCTTTGTGTTGAAAACAGGGCTTCTGTTCATGACAAATATTTCCCGGGAAATACCGCGTTAAGCACGGCAGCGCTACGCAATGATCACATAGTCATCCTTCCTGCCGGACTATACCATACAACTTCCTCATATCTCCACGCAAACCGTACTTCTCCCGCTTATGAGAAAGACCATGCACGATACAGCTATCATCCTCTATGGGTCTGGCCCAATTCCACCTTGATGCATTCCTTAATTCGCGGGAGTTTGGACGAATGCCTTCACGCAGGAGGTTAAACTGCTTGCGTCTTTTCACACCACCTTGCATAGGGCTGAGCAATGGTCGTTTCTAAGGTTATATAAGGATTTCGCCACCTTACTCATCAATTCCTCAAGACAACCTAGGGTTATTACTACTTCGATTCCACGCGTATCCCTTACTTCCTCCTTGCAGTGACTGCTGTTACTGATTTCCAGTGTAATCACTCCTCCGCGCGCGTATAGTGAGCACTCCCATATCGCCCTAGCAGTCTTTCGGATGTCTTATTCCTCCGCGTGCGTATAGTAATCACGGCAGGCGTCTTCAATTTTGCCGGGATCTCTTCCCATTCCTCCGCCGCGCGTGCGCGTATGCGCAGATCACGGGGATTTCAGGGACTTTTGACCCCATTCCTCCGCGCGCGTATGCGTATAGCGTATAGTAAGCGCAGAAGGCATATGACTTGCCGCTCTCTATGTACTCATTCCTCCGCCCTCCGCGTGCGTACGCGTAATAGGTATAGTAGGCACCCGAGGACATTGTCCGTCAGTCGTGGCCTTGGACATTCCTTCGCGCGCGTCGCGTATAGTAAGCAGTAAACCAACCGCGTTTTTCATCTCCAGTACCTGGAATACGATCCAGGACATGACGCCTGCCGCTCTTGTTTCCTTCGCTGCAAATGTCAATGGAAACTGCAGAACAATCTGGCGGATCTGACGCATGGCCCCTAAGAAAGACCCTGTCTTGGTGTCGGACTTCCCACATCGTCATATACTGTAGGTGGATTCGGGGATTAGAGCCTTATGATTATTCCGGGCCCCTCTCAGTAGATCACCACAAGTGATCGCGGGTTCTAGAAAATGTACGTACCGTGCAGGGTGGCCCCGCAAGATATGTACGTTTTCTGAGGCCGGTGTTGCACTCGGGGACGGTGCCCCGAGCGGGTCGCCTTAGCAAAATCCGGCCCGTAAGCTAGTGGCCGAATTGTGATACCCCTGGTTTCAATCACCGGCAATCCAAGACCTCGGAAAACGAGCGAAAACTATGAACCCATACTTAGTTCATCAGCCATATCAAATGGGATTTCTGATCTTCAAGCCTAAGGCATGCGGATCTTTCCTCCAGAGTTCCCATTGACATGTAAGCCCCTGCGTTAGGCTGTAGATCCCCTTGCCTTTTCCGTACGCGACTCTTGTCGATTCTATGTGTAGATAGCCCTTTTACCAAACGCACCGTAAAGCCCCTGTCTTTAGGTGTGGAGACATAAGGCGCGCATCCTAGTAGACTTCGCGGGACGCAACGGGTGGCATTTGCTTGTATCATGGGCACATATGTTCGCATAATACATGTATAAACACCGACTTTGAGTCAAACAGGAACGTGGTATATTCCTGCAAGTGCCATGTAGTCTGGTACTCCAAATACCACAGGAAGATTCTGGTTGGCAATGCAAGGCGGCGACCGAGGGAGCTGATTTCCGGCGTCCGTCCCGAACATCTAGCGGAACTCGTGGAAATGGAAATCATGCTTGACCTGTGCATTTGCTACTGGAAGTACACCCGCAACTTGGTGTGCACAGGCTCATCAAATGGCTTTAAGCCTATACATCAAAAATACTTACGCAGGTGTTTAAACGCTTATCAACCAAACTTCCCACCCTATGGACAACCAGTTATCTTGTCGCCACCGTAGGCAACCTGCCTATTTCTGCAACCAAGCAGTATGTCGCAAGCCAACAGACTTCCGAGAGAGGGTAACACAGTGCAGATCACCGTCAGGATCAAGCTTGAGCCGACCAAAGAGCTGCTTTCTTTTTTTAATCCACAGTGAAGGAATACATACGGCTGGTCAACGAGATTGTCGCTGGCTTTGTGGATGCTGATGCCTTCCCTAGATACACGAGCAAAACCGTAATTGTGGAACTTCCGAATGCGCTCCGAAGCCAGGCTATTCGAGATGCCAAATGCGTGTTCAGGAAGTGCAGGAGGAGTCTCCGCGCCAATGCCATACTAGGGCCGGAAGGCCAAAATGAAGTCAAGGTGCCGCTTCTCGAAAAGCCTGTTGCCATATGGAACAATCAGAACTACCCTCTAGAAAACGGTATGATATCTTTCCCTATGCTGATTGACGGCAAATCCGGGCAAATTAGAGTTCAGGCTATCCTAACTGACTATCAAACCGGAATCCGTCTCGAACAACTTTCTGGCATCCGCCAGACGGCAAGAACAAGCCGTAGAAACGAGAAGGCTTTGCATACCTGGAGTTTTTATTGACTGGCCAAGCACATCGGGTGCAAAGCGCATTTCGCAGGAAGTCAACGTGGAGTATGTCAACCCAAAGCATACAAGGCCAGAGGCGCCCTGATTGCAGCAATCTAAACGAAGGCGGCGATAGGAACTACAGGTGCGATTGTTAGTATAACGCCACCGGGATAGAGTTGGGGTCCTGAATATCATTTCCAGAGCTGTGGCAGACGGTAATAGTTTACTAACCTAGACAGCTATATGCTCTGGTCTAGGACGGGCTAATGCATAGCCCTTAACCTGGGGCCATAATCCAATACCAGAAATGGACTTCGGTTTAATCACCCGAGACTCCCCTGCCTTTAGGCATGAGGAGTGCCAACAGACGCGCGACTATGCGAATGTTCCACGTGGAACATTCGTCTTAGTCTACCATTGACCTCCGGCAACTGCGAAACTAACACCCTCTGTACTTGCTCCCACATACCGCCAGCAAATGTTCCTGAAAATTGCCAGGAAATTTGGGCGTCGGTCCATTTCCGGTTACCATATGCGCCTTATATCTCCAAGCCTTAGCTATGGGGATATAAGGCGTGCTTCCTAGTAGACTTCGCGGGACGCAATGGGCACCATTTGCTTATATCATGGGAATGTATGTTCTATAACACATACATGAACACTGGCTTTAAGTCAAGCAACAATAGGCTAATCATGTCGCAACTCCCTTTTCTTTACTATTACCTCTAGTATCTTCTCTGCTTTTTCTGCTACAGCACCAACTAAGTATGAGTTCATGAGACCGTTGAGTTCTCCCAGTTAAATGCAAATATCGGCTGTACATTGATAAACAGGGTAATGCCATAATCCTGCTTTATGATAGGTACAGTCCATGTGAAAATAGTCTCGGCATAACCACAACGACCCACGATACCTGGCAGCTATTGGGAGACATCAACGGTCTCGTTCATTAGCTTTCGCTCGTTTTCCGAGGTCTTGGGTGGCACCGCACGGTACGTACGTTTTTTGAGGCCGGTGTTGCACTCGGGGACAGCTCTCCAAGCGGGTTGCCTTGACATAATCCGGCCCGTAGGCTAGTGGCCGAATTATGACGCTCGTCGTTGCAACACCTGCAACCCTGCACGGTACGCACACTTTCTGGAACTGACGATTACTTGTGGCGGAGACCGTTGGACTTCTCCAGTGACCACCAGTTTCGCCGAAGACGTCGGCCAGTTTTTGCGATTCGAGCGGGCTATGTTGACATAATATGGGAGAGAACAACGGTCTCGTGGCGATCTACTTAGATGAAGAATTCCAAAAAACTCCTGGCGTGCTGGAATACACCACGCCACGAGTTATCTAGAACCAAACGGTATTCACGCTGTTACAGCCACAGGAAAGGCAAACTCACCTTAGTCGCACAGTAATTCCTAACCTGAAGATTACAGCACGAGAGAAAGGATCCTTTCGAGATCCTCATCGTTATAGTATTCAATCTCGATTCTTCCTTTTTTCTTACCAGGGCGAACCCGAACTTGTGTACCAAAGGCACGTCTCAGTCTCTCCTCAATCGACACAATATGGGGGTCTTTTGCCTGGTCAGTCCTGGGCTTGGCCTTGTGCAATCGGCCTGTAGCCACTACCCGACGCACAATTTCCTCAGTTTCCCTCACAGAAAGCTGCTTCTCAACTACATGGTTACAGACCTTCTCCTGCAGCCTCAAATCATCAACTGACAGCAGCGCTCTGGCATGTCCCATAGAAATTGTTCCACGTGAAACAATTGCCTGCACTTCTGGAGAAAGATTCAAGAGTCGTAAGGTATTTGTGATTGTCGGCCTGCTTCTCCCAAGGACTTTTGCCAGCTCTTCCTGGGTCATCCCAAATTCTTCAACAAGCCGCCTGTATGCTTCTGCCTCCTCTATTACATTAAGCTCTTCTCTCTGCAGGTTCTCGATGAGAGCAACCTGAACCATCTCAATGTCCTCGAAGGCCTTTACAATAACAGGCACTTTCTCCAGCCCTATAATCCGAGCAGCCTGAAGCCGGCGCTGGCCCACCACCAGTTCATAGGAGTCGCCTTTCTGCCTCACGACAAGAGGCTGCACTATGCCGTGCTGTCTGATGGACTCGGCAAGCTCCTCCAGTTTCGATTCATCAAATCGTTTTCTCGGCTGAAAGGGGTTGGGTAGGATCCCGTCAATCGGCAATTCCCTTACCTCATGACCTGTAACTGTCTCCATATCCGGTATGAGCGCTCTAAGCCCCCTCCCTAGCCCCCTCTTAGCCACCAGCCATCACTTCCTTTGCTAATTCTCTATATGCTTCAGCACCCTTTGATCTCTCATCATAAGTGATAATTGGGACTCCATGGCTGGGCGCTTCGCTTAATCTAATGTTCCGAGGTATAACGGTCTCGTATACTTTGTCAGAGAAGAACTTCCTCACTTCTTCTGCTACTTGTTGAGAGAGATTCGTTCGAGAATCATACATAGTCAGGACTACTCCCTCAAGTGCCAGGCTGGGATTCAAGTGCCTCCTGACTAACTGAATTGTGTTCAGTAATTGACTAAGTCCCTCAAGCGCATAGTATTCGCATTGGATAGGTACGATGACAGAGTCTGCGGCAGTTAACGCATTCAAGGTCAACAAGCCTAGTGAGGGAGGGCAATCAATAACTACATAGGCATAGTTCTCACGCACTCCCTCCAGTGCTTTCCTCAATCTCATTTCCCGCGACATAGTGGAAACTAACTCAATTTCTGCGCCTGCCAACTGAATGGTGGCCGGCACTACCTGCAGATGTTCGACTGATGTATTAAGCACTAAGTCTTCGATGGGTTCATCATTTATTATCGCATCGTAAACGCACTTTCCGGTGGAAAGTTTATCAACTCCTACACCACTGCTTGCATTGCCTTGAGGGTCAATATCCACCAGAAGAACATCTGTGCCGCCATCTGCCATGCATGCACTAAGATTCACTGCGGTAGTGCTCTTTCCCACTCCACCCTTTTGGTTGACAACAGCTATTACCTTTCCCATAACCACCCGCTCCTGAGAGGCTTTTCTTTCTCAATTCAGATTCGCTTACATCAGGCCAGTCTATGTCTGCTGCGATTCTCTCCTTTTGTTCCATCCCATGGCTTCGTTATGCGAATCCTAAGTTCCAACACATCCTCATCACCGACTTCTTCTGTGACAACCCTCACACCGGTTGCTTTCAGTTGTCTCACAACGTCTCTTATGGCATTCAGGAAAAGTCGTATGTCCTTGATCGCACGAACAGAACCTTCTTCTTCCCCTCGTATCTTTCTCTTCAGCTGTCTCTTATGAATTTGTTTAATCCTTACGTCTATTAGTGCTTCTGTCTGCCCGACAGTAAGTCCCTTCTTACATATCTTATCTAGCATGGCGACCTGCTCGCGTTCGGATTCCATCTTTAACAGAGCCCTTGCATGTCGCTCAGTGATTTTCCTCTCTCCTAAAGCATTGAGAACAGGCGCGGGCAACTTCAGAAGTCTAAGCTTGTTGGCAATAGTCGACTGCCCCTTACCTACGCGTTTGGCAAGTTCTTGCTGGGTAAGGCCAAATTCCCTAATTAATCGTTCGTACCCGTTGATTTCCTCAACTACTGTCAAATCTCTACGCTGCAAATTCTCGATTAACGAAAGCTCTGCTGACTGACTGGGGGTAAGGTCTCTTATTAATGCAGGGACAGTTGAAAGTCCGGCCATGCTACAGGCTCTAAGACGCCTTTCACCCACAACCAACTCGTACCCCTCATCGCTTTGCCTCACAATTATCGGCTGAAGCACTCCGTGTTCCTTAATGGAGGCACTCAACTCTCCGAGGCTCTCTTCGTCAAAAGTCTCCCGAGGCTGGTAGGGGTTTGGCTTGATCTGCTCAATGGGGATTTGTGCAATTCGATCTTTTGTCGTCGTCTTGTCCTTCCCACGAAAGCCCATAAGACGCGACAGTTCCTCTCTCATCCAAAGACCTCTCCTTAGAAATACCGTAGATACTATTTCGTCGTAGAGAAGTGAGTTCCTGCCCTGCCTTCCTCGTACCCCTTTTTCCAAAATTCCTGTTCAAGGCGGGGCGTTCTTCTTTCTCGCCAGCTCAAACCCATATGAATAGTCTCCAATTTCTCTGGGTTTTGTCACTGCTCACCCCAAAATCCTACTTTTAGACTATAGGACGCTTACCGGGAATTCCAGGCCGTCTCGGGTACTTCTCAGGCGTGGATGCCTCTTTCCGGATTGTTACTATGCACCTCTCACCATAATCCCACGGTAATGCCATGCGCACGATCTTCTCCATCCGCCCACCCATTATTTCCACGGACTTCATGGATTTCGGAAGCTCACGCTCAACTCCGGGTCCTTTCAATGCGGTAAACGCCCCGCCGACCCTGACAAAGGGTAAACATAGCTCAGCCAAGACTGCCAGTTCAGCAACTCCTCGCGCAACTGCCAGATCATAATTCTCCCTGTGCCGCTCCATCCTACCTACATCCTCAGCCCTACCCCATACCACCTCTGCATCACTGAGTCCGAGCTTTGATACGAGGAGCTCGAGGAATCTCACGCGCTTCTGCGAAGACTCCACTAAGGTAAGGGCCAGAGAAGGCATTTCCACCTTTAGCGGCACTCCTGGAAACCCTGCGCCGGTTCCGATGTCTATTATTCGCCAGCCGTCCTTGATCCCGATTGCCTTGGAACATGTGAGAGAATCCAGAAAGTGCTTTACAGCAATTGTCTCTGCCCCCTCTATCGATGTTAGATTTGTTTGTCTTCCGCACTCCATGAGTGCCTGATAATGGAGTTCGAATAGATCTAACATGTCTTGGCGCATCTCAACGCCCAGGGCCTGCCCACCGGCAACGAGCGCCTCTCTAAATTCCATCTGCATCACCGCTGTCCTGCTTTCGTTTGTGACTACCTGCCTCAAGATACGCGACAAGTGCCACGATATCTGCAGGCGTCACACCGGATATTCTGGCCGCCTGTCCAAGAGATCTGGGATCTACGGCAGTCAATTTCTCTCTTGCTTCCCTGGAAAGCCCATGAATCAGCGAGTAATCTGTGCTCCTCGGTATCTTGCGTGTTTCAAGACGTTGAGTTCGGTCTATTTGACTCATCTGTTTTCTAATGTAGCCGGCATACTTCAACTCTATTTCCACTACAAGAATTACGTCTTTGGGCAACTTGACTCTGTCCTTATCAATCGCAGCCAGAGATTGATAGCTGACTTCCGGACGTGACAACAAGTCCCCCAGCGAAGTCTGGGATTGCACAGGCGCAGTCCCTATTTCTTCCAGAAGTTTTGCGGTAGCTGCATCCCCAGGAACGATTGTGGCCTTGAGTCTTTCGAGTTCGTCTTGGATTTGCCGGCGTCTCTTGCAGAACATCTCGTATCGCTCCTCGGGAACCAGACCTAAAGCAAATCCCTTATCAGTCAGCCTCAAATCCGCATTGTCTTGTCTAAGAGTCAAACGGTACTCCACACGGGAGGTCATCATCCGGTAAGGTTCTTTCGTTCCTTTTGTGACTAGGTCATCAATGAGCACCCCAACATATGCCTCTGAGCGTCCTAACACGAAAGGTTCCTGTCCTCGTAGCTTCAAAACTGCATTAATCCCTGCGATGAGGCCTTGACTTGCAGCTTCCTCATAGCCTGATGTCCCATTGATTTGTCCGGCAGTAAACAGACCTGGCACCTTCTTCACTTCCAGCCATGGAGATATTTCGGTAGGAACCAGACAGTCATACTCTATTGCATATCCGGGACGCACAATTTCCGCATCTTCCAAACCAGGAACACTGTGGACTATCTCTCTTTGAGTGTCTTTCGGCAGGCTTGTCGATAGGCCTCCCAGGTACACGATTTCTCCCGTTCTTGTCTCAGGCTCCAGAAATACCTGGTGCCTTTGTCGGTCAGGAAACTCCATCACCTTTGTCTCAATGGAAGGGCAATAACGGGGTCCACGCCCTGTGATAGCCCCTGTATAAAGCGGCGCTTTGGAGAGATTGGC
>LSQX01235346.1_pt1 | contig 14847 bp, 16 predicted proteins | sample 654561 | NCBI WGS metagenome assembly LSQX01 (sample SAMN04489861, study PRJNA283612) | anaerobic digester metagenome | isolation source: 4 biogas reactors fed with cattle manure at either 37C or 55C with and... | place: Denmark: Kongens Lyngby | collected 2014 | reverse complement strand
GGTTTCTTTCAACCCATCGGCTTGGCTTGGTAAACATGCCGGACGAACACGCAAAAAAGCGCCCGATTAAAGGGCGCCTTAGTTCTTTAAGCCTGCCTGTGCCAGCTATACCACAGTGGAGAGGCAATAAGGATAGAAGAGTACGTGCCAGCCAAAAGCCCGATAAACAGTGCTAGAGCAAATACTTTGGTGGTTTCACCGCCAAAAATAAGCAGCGCTATCACGGCAAACAGAGTGGTTAAAGCCGTGTTTACCGACCGGGTCAGGGTTTCCACGATGCTTCTGTTTACAAGTTGGGCCAGAGTCTCTTTCTTACTTGCTTTCATATTTTCCCGAATACGGTCAAATACCACAATGGTATCATTGATGGAGTAGCCGACAATGGTTAGAATGGCGGCAATAAACGTGCTATCAACTTCTATATTTAAAATGGCAAATATGCCTATGGTAATCAAAACATCATGCATAAGGGCCAATACACCGGCCACAGCAAACTTGATTTCGAATCGCAAAGCAATGTAAACCAGCATTAAGATAGCGGCAATAGTCAGGGCTAAGAAAGCGTTGTTCTTAAGCTCGCTACTTATTACTGCGCCCACTTTCTCGATCCGTAGAACTTCGTAAGGGCCTATCTTCGCCTTTAACCCGGCCAGCACATCTCGCCGGGCCTCATCGCTAAGCTCTTTGGTACGGATTAAGAACGTTCTGTCACCAGTTTCTTGAAGGGCACTTTTTTCCAGGCTATAGTCTGCCAGTACTAAGCGCACTTGCTCTGAAGAAGCTGTCTGGTCAAACCGCAGCTGTAACAAGGTGCCACCCTGGAATTCGATACCCGGATTCAAACCACCATGCAGCAGGAGAGCCACTAAGCCGATAGCAATAACAAGACCGGACAAGCCAAACGAAGTTTTGCGTTTGCTCACGATATCCAGTTTCATCTTGCTTGATCTTGCTACTCGGACATCCACCGGCAAACCCATATTCACCACTTGGCGCAGCACATATTTGGTAATGAGCACGGCGCTCACCATACTTGCAATAATGCCGACACCCAAAGTAACAGCAAACCCACGAATCGGACCCGTCCCTAAATAGTACAGTACAGCGGCCGCGATCAAAGTGGTTACGTTAGAATCGATAACAGTGGTCATGGCTCTGGTAAAGCCGGCCTCCACTGCTGATCTTATGGTCTTACCATTACGGCGCTCTTCTTTGATCCTTTCAAATATGATAACATTGGCGTCCACGGCCATACCGATGGAGAGGATAAATCCAGCAATCCCCGGCAAGGTGAGAGTAGCATGCAAACCGGCCAGTACTGACATAACTAACAAGACATACACGGTCAGAGCAAAATCGGCCACCAAGCCAAAGATGCCATAATACACTATCATAAAGACCAATACCGCAATCACACCCATCAAAAAAGCATGCTTGCTCTTTTCAATGGAATCTTGTCCTAAAGTCGGGCCCACCGTACGTTGATCGATGACTTCTACTTTAACCGGCAGGGCCCCGGAGCGCAAAGCAATGGCATAGCGCTGTGCTTCTTCAGCCGATTCTATACCATTGATGACCGCCTTACCATCCCGGATAACATCTCTCACCACGGGAGCCGTAACAACCTGCTGGTCCAGTACGATGAAAAGCGGTTGTCCAAGGTTGGCTTCCGTGGCCGCGGCAAACAATTTGCTTCCTTGAGCGTTGAATTCTAACGCCACTACTGGTTTGTTGTCCCGATCATAAATAAAGCGGGCATCTTTCAGGTCTTTACCTGTGAGCCACACTTTCCCGTTCTTGTCGGCAAACTGCAGTTCTGCCGTCATTTTGATTACTCGCACTGCTTCTTCCGAATCCTTTAAGCCCGGAAGTTCTACAATGATACGATGAGACCCTTCCGGTATAATCAGCGGTTCAGTAACACCAAATTGATTAATACGGTCGTTAATAATCCGCATAACCCCTTGCCGGGCCTGTTCATCCACTTTGGCTTCCGGTGTATCCACCAAATTAAGCACCAAGTGCGTACCGCCGCGGAGGTCCAAACCCAACCTAATGTTATTCTTGATAGGCTCAAGTGCTCCTAGCCCCAGCAGGGCTACCGCTACCACAACTACTATTAATTTCGCTCCATTGGCCCACTTCAATACCGTTTCCTCCTTTTCCCCTACCACTACCAAGAACAAATCTTAGTAATACGTCTTGACAAAACTTGTTTCAATACATTGTTCACCATATTATAGCGATGGTGCCGGCCGCTTGTCAATTGATGGTATTAGAGCAAAATCGAGCTCTTTCTTTAAACATCTTATGGTCTATGTACATAAGATAAATGTCACGGTTCTGTCCCCCGTAGCGATACCGATTTCTTAGCACGGCTTCTTTCTTAAATCCACACCGTATATAGCAGCGAAGCGCTCGGGTATTGTACTGATACACCCTCAAGTAGACTCGCTTAAGCCTGAGCTCCTTAAAAGCAGCCACTAGAGCCAGTTTGAGAGCCTGGGTGCCAAAACCTAAACCCCGATAAGCAGGATTGCCGATACATATCTTCACTTCTGCTTCTCGGGTACGCCAGCTAATTTGGTTCAGCTCTACTTCGCCGATAAAACCGGCCTCTTCCGTTTCAATGGCCCACAAACGATTGTTCGATTGTCCCAGCAACTCTGCACAGCGCTCTTGATATGTAATACTGCTGTCATCTGTGTCAAACCCGAAAAAATAGCCGATCTCAGCATCTTGGTCCCAAGCAGCCATGTGCCGAAGATCGCCCTTCACTAGGGGTCTCAGGTACACTTCTTCCTTATCTTTGTCCAGCACTGCCTTTACCTCCCAATAGGTGAAAATACCCTAACATATTCGGCAGTGCCTGTCCTTTTCCTCTCGGTAATTTGAACCAGGATGTTTAGTTCACAACCATTTCCAAGTTCTGAGCCGGTATAAGAGAGGCCGGTAAATATACCACAGAAGCATAGTAAGCGGCGTCTTTGGCGCCACAGTGGCTGCGGCTATCAAATTTGTCCGAGCCAGTAACTCATTTCGGAGCCAAACCTGAATTTCCCCCACCTTCTCACCGCGGTTCACCGGTGCTCTTAGATTCGGTAACGGCAACCATGAGACGACCACCTGCTCGGTCAGCTCTTTGGGCACCGTCACGTACAGGTCGGATGCCGATCGGGCACAAATAACCGGTTCCAACGCGTGCACTAACGGCAAATATGCAACCTGGCCGGCAGAAGCCAGCTTTAGCAATCTGGTAAAGTCAAAGCCATAGTCCAGTAAGGCGGTAGCATCACTCCACCGATCGTCGCTATGTAGAACCACCGCCACTAACTGCCTTCCTCCTCTGCTAGCCGAAGCTATCAGGCACTGGCCTGCTGCCTCTGTGGTACCGGTCTTGACACCATCGCAACCGCTGTAGCTCCAAAGCAAACGATTCGTACTAAAAAAGGCTCTGGTCTCCCTGGGTTCATGAGGTACCTTTTCCTTGCTGCGCACAATCTCCTGAAACTTGCTATTGCGAAGAGCATACCGCGCAACAGCTCCCAAATCATAGGCCGTAGTATAGTGATTAGGAACAGACAGTCCATGGGGATTTACAAAATTGGTATCCCACGCACCAATAGCCTTTGCTTTTCTATTCTGCAGCTTGGAGAAACCTTCTTCATCTCCGGACAAATGCTCGGCAATGGCAACACAAGCATCATTTCCCGACTCCAGTAAAGCACCCCAAATTAGCTCTTCTAACGTAAGCTTTTCCCCGGGCTGTAAATAGATACTGGAGCCTTCGGTGTAGCTAGCGTTGGGACTTGCTGTTACTATGTCACTCAACCTGCCTTTTTCCAACGCAATGATAGCAGTTAAAATCTTAGTGGTGCTAGCCGGAGGCCGCTGCTCGTATGGCCATCGACCGTAAAGAATGCTGCCGGTCCGGGCATCTAGGACCACGGCAGCATCAGCGGTAACGTCAGGCGCACCGGTACAATATCCGTGAGTTATAACAACTACTAAGATTAGCTTAAGTGTAACCCAAAAAACTAGACTAAAGCGCCTGTACATAGGTGAACCCCCTACAAGTTAGCTCCAACAGCTCCACCGCCTAAACCTAGCAACGCCCCCGGCAGTATTCGCCACAGTATTATCCCGGTCAAAGTCGGCCGAACCGGTAAGAAGAAGGTGCCGGCAACAGACACAATAACCATAAACAGTATACCTGCAGTTAGGCCGTGAACCCATCCCGATTGACCCGCTACCCGCCCAGCCACCATACCGGTTATGAGCGCTGTTAAGTATTGGGCCACAAAAGCCAATAGGGGTAGTCGTGTCTCTAAATTTCCGTAGAAGCTAATAACTGTGGTCACTAGTAAGGCCAAGCCCCCATATGCTACCGTAGCTAACACTATTGCCTTGATCACTGCTCGAAGAGAAAACCCCAGCCGTGTCTCTGGTTCTCTCCAGGGACTCGTTTTCATTTGCCCTCACCTCACCCGTTATTTGATCCTCATGGTAATGTACGCTTCGGGATCGAATAGAATGACAGTGAACTAGCAAAAAACAGGCTTAACGCCTGTTTCTGCCGGGATCAGTTGTTCAGTTCTTCGGTCCTGCCCATTTGATCTTGTTTTCTGAACGCAAAATCTTATGCATTCTCTTCGTTCGCGTTCTCTTCTGCTGTCTTAGTTTCCTTGGTCTTAGCCTCTTTGAGCACATAGCCTACCGCGTCGCGATTAAGTCGCAGCTCCAGGTTATCCGCCACCTTAAGCCGAACTTGGTGTTCTTTAACATCGGTTAGCTTGCCGTGGATGCCACCAATGGTGACTACCTTGTCCCCTTTTGTCAAGGAGTTCAGCATTTCTTGGCGCTCTTTCCGCTGCTTTTGTTGTGGTCGAATGAGGAAAAGATAGAAAATGACAAAAAAGATTATCATGGGCAGCAGACCGGTTAATTGTTGTGGCACCAAAATCCCTCCCTGGATTATCTTACTAATTCTTCGCCGAGAACACTCAAAATCCTCTTAGCAGCAAGACGATTTTTCCTCTTTTACCCTTGGCATCTTATATTTCCCCAAAAAATCCTTCTTAGCCACCAGGAAACGGTCTTGTTCAATAGCTGCGCGGATTGTTTCCATAAGCGAAGCCAAGAAGTACAGATTATGATAGGTAGTGAGCCTAATCCCCAACACCTCATTAGCCTTGATTAAGTGTCTGATATAGGCGCGGGAATAGTTACGGCAGACGTAGCAGCAGCACTCTGAGTCCAACGGCCGAAAATCCCTGGCATAAGCCGCATTTCTTACCACCAACCTACCCTGGGTAGTAAAAACCGTACCATTTCTGGCGATCCGGGTCGGCAGTACGCAATCGAACATATCGATACCTCGTTCTATACCTTCCCAAAGGCAGTCTGGGCTGCCAACACCCATAAGGTAGCGTGGTTTGCTTAGCGGCAAACGAGGTGCAACTAAATCCAGTATGCGGTACATCTCATTCTTGGGTTCACCGACACTGAGTCCGCCGACGGCATAACCGGAAAAGTCCAGTTCCAGCAGTTGATCCGTGCTTTTCAACCGCAGATCGTCAAAGCAGCTACCCTGTACTATACCAAAGAGGGCCTGATCTTTTCTGCGGTGGACCAGCTTGGCTCTCTGGGCCCAGGAAGTAGTGCGCCTAAGCGCAGCTGCGGCCGATTCGTAATCGATGGGATAAGGCACACATTCATCGAGTACCATGGCGATATCCGAACCAAGCAATTCTTGCACCTCAACCGCCTTTTCCGGCGTAAAGTAATGCAAGGAGCCATCAATATGGGAACGAAACAGAGCCCCTTCGTCGGTGATTTCTCTTAGGTTGCCCAAACTAAAAATCTGAAACCCACCGCTGTCGGTTAAGATCGGCCCTTCCCAGTGCATAAAACTGTGGAGCCCACCTGCTTCAGCAATAAGGTCAGCTCCGGGACGAAGGTAGAGATGATATGTGTTACTTAGGATTACTTCGGCTCCCAGTTCGCTGACTTCTTCCGGAGTTAAAGTCTTGACTGTGGCTTGAGTCCCAACCGGCATAAAGGCGGGCGTCTGGACCGAGCCGTGAGCAGTGTGAAAAACGCCACGGCGGGCAGCGCATTGACTGCTGCGGGCCAATTCTTGAAACCCTAAATCCATTTCGTTCCTCCTTAAATGATGAACATGGCATCGCCAAAGCTAAAGAAGCGATATCTTTCTAGCACAGCCTCTTTATAAGCAGCCATGATATTGTCATAGCCTGCGAACGCTGCCACCAACATTAGCAGTGAGGACTTAGGCAAATGGAAGTTGGTAATCAAAGCATCTATGATCTTAAACTGAAAGCCGGGGTAAATAAAAAGATCCGTGCAGCTCTCTTGGGATTCAATCCAACCACTGAATCCAGCAGCCTCCAAGGTGCGGACGACAGTGGTACCAACTGCGATTACCCGACGTCCTTCACTCTTTGCTTTGTTAATGGCTTCGGCCGTCTCAGGTGAAATGCTATAACGTTCCTCATGCATGTGGTGCGCTGCAATATTCGCTTCACGCACCGGGCGGAAAGTACCGAGCCCTACATCCAGTGTTATGAATGAAGTTTCAACCCCCAGCGATTTGATCCTAGCTAACAGTTCCGGGGTAAAATGCAAGCCAGCCGTGGGAGCGGCAGCCGATCCGAGATGTCTGGCATAGACAGTCTGATAGCGCTCCGGATCAGGCAGTTTCGTATGAATGTAAGGAGGTAACGGCACTCGACCCAGTTCGGTTAGAAGAGCGATAAATTCAAGTCCTCGGTGATTAAAAGCAATAATTCTGCCGCCTTCCTCCGTTCTGTCTAACACCTCGGCTGTCAGTTCTCCTTGACCGAATACAAGTTCTTCGCCAGGAAGGCAGCGCCGACCCGGCCTAACCAAGGTCTCCCACTGTCCGGGAGCAATCTCTTTTAGCAACAATACTTCGACCTTTCCGCCTGATTGGCCTCGCCGCCCTAACAGGCGGGCTGGTAGCACGCGGGTATCATTCATAACTAATAAGTCACCGGGCATCAAATAGGTAGGCAAATCCCGAAAGACTGTGTGCTTCATGGTTCCCTGGTGGCGGTCTATAACTAACAAGCAACTTTCGTCGCGATGTTCTATCGGTACTTGAGCAATGAGCTCTGGCGGTAAATCATAATCGAAATCTTCCAGCTGCAAACTATGACGCTCCTCGCACTTAAAATGAGTATGGCTCTATTGTAACCCCTTTATAATAATGGGTCAAAATCTGAGTAAAGAAGTCCTTGTCAGCTAGTAACTCGTTTTCGGCTAAGACCTTGGCTCCCCACTGGGATAAACCAACCCCATGACCATAACCACGCCCCTTAAGTACGATGGCACGTCCTCCTCCGCCTCGGCTAACATCCCCGGAAGTTCTGGATGAGAGAATCTTGGGTCCCCCTGCTGTGACAACATGCGTACCTGAGGCAACACTAGTGACAAAAGAACCCTTGGTAGATTGGGCCAAAACGGTAATTTTCAGCTGCTCGGACCAAGCTGTATCCTCCTGGACATTAAATAACGTACTCTTTAGATTCAACACCTGTCGCAAGCGTGTACCTGCAACCACTGCAGTCCCGTAACTACCGCGCACAGACACCGAGGCCGCACGCCCAGAAGGAGTCCGCTCCAGGATTTCTAGCTGCTGTACTGGTCCTATAGGGTAGCCCGCCTCAGCTAAGCGCACACCAAGTTCCTCAGGACTGAAACTTTCCTGCCACGAAGCATAAGGGCCGGACAACTCCAGTTCATCTTCCACCACTGTTAGATAGGGGCGATCATGCCCCCAGGCGGCACCGGCCGTCTCCGTACGGCCACCGGAGCTGGCGTGAAAGTAAGCGTCAATCAGACCTCCGTTGTACTTGAGAACCAGGCCGGCAGTGTCCTTAACTGCTATCGATGAAGTAGTGCTCTCGGCGCTTACCCCTCCATACACCTGACAATGAGAGGTATCGCACAGGCCAAAGCCATCCCCTTGATGCCGATTTGCGTTTCTTAGAGCAAAGGTCCTGGCCGCCACTGCTTGAGCCTTGAGGGCTTCCAGAGGCCAGGAAGGTGACATTTCAAGGGGTACCACACCAAGCAAGTACTCTTCTAGATCAAGTTCGTTCACAATCCTGATCCTATTGTCTGCTGCGCTCACGACAAGATCTCCCCGGTAAGGCTTGCCATTCACCTGCAAACAAGACCCGGCACCGCTTCTGCTTGGCACCGCATGCAGCACGGGAAAGGAAGCGCCGCTCAGCCACACTTGTCCACCACTAGCTGTCAGCTCTAAACTGCTACGATCGTCAACCTGAGCTATCACATGGCCGGTAGCATCAAGTAGCAAACCGCTTCCTCCTATCTCGACAGCAGACCCACTTACCGAAAGCCCTACTCGCACCTTGGCCGCGGCCTTTGCACCAGGTGTCATCATTAACAGCAGCAGGGCTGTTACCAGGAAAGTCACCCCAATAGTCCGCCTATTAAGAGTTCTGCCCACACCCTCACCCCTAAGCTATAAATAACTGAACGTCACCGTACAGTGCCGGTAACTAACCGGGCCTGAAACACCCATATCCGATAAAAGTCAGCGGCGAAAAAACCTCATGATAAGACTCAAGATAATGCTTAGAATTATGCAAGTAAAGATAGGAAAGTAAAAAGTGAAATTGCCACGCTGTACTAATATGTCTCCCGGTAACCGTCCAAAAGGAAAGAGGCGGCTACCAAATGTGATCAAGGCTCCAAAAAAGAACAACGAGCCGCCGACAACCATGAGTAGTTTACCAACAGAGTCAAAACAAGGCATCACTCATTCCCCCTTATCTCTATCTGCTCTAACTGCAGCGGCGCGCTTAGGCCTAAGTGCTGGTAAGCCAAGGGGGTGGCCATGCGGCCCCGGGCTGTGCGCATGATCAGCCCTTGTTGAAGTAAAAAGGGCTCGTATACTTCCTCAATGGTACCAGCATCCTCACTTAGTATTGCCGCCAGTGTATCTAACCCAACCGGGCCACCGCCAAAATTATTAATTAGTGCCTGCAGCAACTGTCGGTCAGAACGGTCAAGTCCTAACGGATCTACCTCTAATGAGTTCAGGGCTGCTCGAGTTGTATCCACTGAGATAATATCTTCGGACTTGACTTGAGCAAAGTCACGCACCCGTTTTAGCAGACGGTTAGCTATACGCGGTGTACCCCGTGCCCGGCTGGCCACTTCCAGAGCTGCCTCCGGAATAATGCTAACGCCCAAGACAGCCGCGGTGCGAAACACAATCTCCTGCAAGGCTTCCGGTCGGTAATACTCCAATCGGGCCACAACCCCAAACCGGTCTCGCAGCGGAGAAGTAAGTAGCCCGATGCGTGTAGTGGCCCCGACTAAAGTGAAGTGGGCCAGATCAAGACGTAACGAGCGGGCACTCGGGCCTTTCCCCACCACAATATCTAGAGCGTAGTCCTCCATGGCCGGGTACAGTATTTCCTCTACAGTCCGGCTCAAGCGATGAATCTCATCTACAAACAGTACATCTCCTCGATTCAGACCGGTAAGAATGGCCGCCAAATCGCCGGGCCGCTCAATAGCAGGTCCGGAAGTTATCTTAACATTTACCCCCAGCTCGCGGCCGATAATGCGAGCCAACGTTGTTTTCCCTAACCCGGGGGGGCCATAAAGCAAAACATGGTCTAGAGTTTCACCTCTAAGCAGCGCCGCTTGGATAAAAACCTCCAAATTCGCCTTTGCCCGTTCTTGGCCCACGAAATCCTGCAGACGCTGCGGACGTAAAGTAATCTCTAGCTCCTTGTCCCCCGGCAGAGCTTCACCGGCAACAATCCTCTTTTGCATAGATAACTCTACCTCTCCCTTAGAACTTCTAAAGCGGCCCGCACTCGCTGGGCCGTATCATCGCTACTTTCCCCCTGAGCTAGCGCCTGCCTCACTTCCTCCCCGGTATAGCCTAACTGCAGCAGTGCAGCTACCGCCAAATCTGGGTCGGTATCAGGCAGGTGATCGATATCCGCTTCCTGTCCCAGTCGGCGTAGCTTGTCTTTCAGTTCCAACATTATTCTTTGTGCCGTCTTCTTGCCAACACCGCTTACTTGCAGCAAGGAAGCAGTGTCCCCACCATTGACTGCCTGGATAAAAGCCGCCGCCGTAAATGTGGACAAAACGGCTTGTGCCGTCCTGGGCCCAATACCCCCCACATCTAACAGCAACATGAATACAGAACGTTCCAGAGAAGAAGCGAAGCCGAACAATGCTAACTTGTCTTCCCGAACATGAAGATAGGTATAGACTTTGCACATCTCCCCCACCGGTGGCAGTTCTTCGGAGGTGGTAGCAGTAGTATTAATGGCAAATCCCAACCCACCTACTTCTAGCACAGCACTATCAGGCGTCTTATGTATCAACACACCCCGGATGTACTCAAACAGCCCCGTCACCCCCCGATCGCAAGCAGTGCTCAAATCGAGCCACCTGGGCATGACAAAAGGCCACGGCCAGAGCATCAGCGGCATCATCTGGTTTGGGGAGATCACTGAGACCCAGGGTTTGCTGAAGCATTATCTGAACCTGCCGCTTTTCCGCCCGGCCGTAGCCCACCACAGCCTGCTTAACCTGCGGTGGTGTATATTCAAACACCGGTATACCCCGTTCGGCACACAAGAGTAGAACTACCCCCCGAGCTTCGGCCACTGAAAACGCGGTGCGCACATTTTTGTTGAAAAACAATGCCTCTATGGCCACGGCCCGGGGTTGGGCCGCTAGCACCTGGGCCAACTGCTCGTATAAACAAAGTAACCTCTGCGGCGAAGACAGGTCGGCCGGTGTCTCCAAACAACCGAAACTGCGGACTTCCAGTCGCCCCGCCTCCTGCTTTACCAGGGCATAACCCAAGCGAGCAATACCCGGATCCACACCACAAATAAGCATTCGTCTCGCCTCCTCCAACATTTTTCTACAATCTACTGACAAAACCCTGCTGCAGAAAAAAAATCAGGCCTGTTAGTTCATCAGGCCTTCTAGGACTTGTAACAGTTCTTCTTGACTATTTACCGGGATCCCCAATTTCAGATCGGACACAGCCTGGGGAGGTAGTCTTTCCATGCGTATCGGCGTTCGTTCTCTCAGTTGCCGCGGCCCCCCCGGCAGCCCGTAAAATACCGCCACCTCCTCGCCGTCTAAGCCCACAAAGATGTGCCTCTTGCACTCAGGGCATAGCCCCGGCTCGTGATTGAATATCCGCAGTCTTTCTTCACTGACTTGGTAAGTAGCGGCATTATTGAGTTGGGCCAGTTCCTTAGGGCTGAGCAACCTAAACTCAGCGGATAGTTCCTGCTCCTTCTCAACCCTATGCCCACACCCTTCATACTGGCGATCCTCCACCAGAATGGGCGGAGCCTTAGGCATAGTTGCTGTTTGTTGACTGTCATGACGCTTAGGCACATTTCCAGCCCATTTGACCGCGACAACAATAAGAATTGCTCCAGTTAACATGACAAAAATAGCAACACGCCGCCAAGTCCGGGAATTGTAGTGCAAAGAACGCATAAGATCCCCCCACATCACTGCGTTGCTTAACAGTACAGTATTCCCGTTCCCGAGCTAACGTATACAAAGAAAGCGCCCTCTCGGCGCTTTCTTTACTGCTCTAGTTCAGCCAAAACATCATCTGGAATGTCAAAGTTGGCGTAAATCTCCTGGACATCATCATGCTCTTCCAGTTCCTCCATGAGTTTAAGTGTGCGCTCGGCGTCATTTCGGTCGAGCCTCACCGTGTTCTGGGGAATCCGAGCAATCTTAGCCTCCGTAAACTTATACCCCTTGGCGGCCAGGGACTCCTCTACCTCAACAAACTCAGCCGGTTCCGTTAGAATTTCGATGGTTTGTTCATCGTCTTGGACGTCTTCAGCCCCGGCATCCAGAGCATCCATCATCACTTCGTCTATATCTTTTTCTAACCCATCCTGTTCCAAGATCAAACTGCCTTTCTGCGTGAACATCCAAGCTACACAACCGCCTTCGCCTAGATTTCCACCATGCCGGGAAAAAATATGACGAATCTCTGAAGCAGTACGGTTCCTGTTATCGGTTAGAAGCTCCAGCATGACAGCCACGCCTCCCGGACCGTAGCCTTCATAAACTAACTCCTCTAGATTAGCTCCGTCCTGGGCACCACTGGCGCGTTGGATTACCCGCATAATATTATCGTTAGGCATATTGGCTACTCGCGCTTTGTCTATCGCCATTTTCAACCTAAAGTTTGTCTCCGGATCAGAACCCCCATGCCGCACGGCCACCATAATCTCCCGACCAAGACGGGTAAATACCCGACCTTTGGCCGCGTCGGCTTTCGCTTTCCTATGCTTAATATTAGACCACTTAGAATGTCCGGCCATAGATTCACCTCGCTTTAGAAACGCGCAGCCGGGAATCTACGCGTGTTAGAATAGCAGCTCGCTACTCTCGCCTTCAATTCTACCACGAAATCATCGATAATTAAAGGATCTCACGATGCTTTGGCTTCGGCTTCTGCCTGCACCGACTAGAAATCCGGACGCGGTGCCGGCTTGCGCTTGTGCTCACTTCTTTGCTTCAAATCCAAAATGCGCCGGGCCGTTTTTGACGATGCCTGTCCAGTTAATATAAAACAATCAAGATCGTCATAACTAAGTCCCATCTCCGCTTCATCTGTTTGCCCAGTCCATAATCCGGCCGAAGGCGGCTTGGTAATTATTTCTTTCGGTATACCCAAGTGCTGGGCCAAATCTCTTACCTGTCTCTTAACCAAGTTACCTAGTGGCAAGATGTCTCCCACGTCACCATATTTAGTGAAGTATCCCACCGTCAGTTCGCTTTTGTTGCTACTTCCCGCCACTAAATAACCATGCTGGGCCGCCAGATAGTATAATGTAACCATACGCAGTCTTGACTTTAGATTAGCGGCAGCCAGTTGTTTTGGTTCATCCTGATCTACCTGACGTAACACGCCAAACAGGATATCGTACACTTGATCCAGAACAATCTCATATACAGGCAGAGTCAATTCTTGTGCTACTAACCGAGCATGAACCCCATCCTCATGGTCGCTGTAACATGGCATAATGACACCCAATGAGGCTTCCGGAAACGCTCTCTTGGCCAAACCGGCTACTACCGCCGAGTCCAAACCTCCGCTGAGCCCAAACACTACGCCCTTTCCTCCGGCGGCCACTACTTGGTATCTTATCCACCGCGTGAGCTTATCGGCCAGCACAACAGTGCTCATCAGCATCATCCCCTTCTAATCCTGTCAACGTCACTATATCATTTTCATTTAGCTGGGGTCAACGAAGGTTGATACGGCAATGATAACAATGAGCTGCCAGCCCAATGTTGTTCGGCCGCTACAATTACCAGAACTTGAAGCTATACATCGTGCAAAGGAGGGAATGTTATGCAGCAGATCATGGATCTGGTTGAGCGCAATTCATACGCTCATGCCAGAGCATTGCTCATGGAAATGAACGCCGTGGATGTCGCCCTCGTGTTGGAGGAATTGCCACTGGAAACATCTTTAATACTGTTTCGGATCCTACCTAAAGACACCGCTGCCAGTGTGTTTTCCTATATGTCTCATGACCAACAAAAATACGTGGTGGAAAACATAACTGACCGAGAAATTCGTTCTATTTTGGCTGAACTTCACTTTGATGACACTGTGGATTTCTTGGAAGAAATGCCCGCTAATTTCGTTAAGAAAGTATTGAGGCACGCCGATGAGAATACTCGCCGCCTGCTGAACCAATTTCTGAATTATCCTGAGAACTCAGCTGGCAGCTTGATGACTATTGAATTTGTAGATCTCAAGAAGGAAATGACCGTAGAGCAGGCCTTGAAGCATATCAAAAAAACCGGCCTCGACAAAGAAACTATCGACACTTGCTATGTAATCGATAACGAACGTACCCTTGAAGGAATAGTGACCATACGAAGAATTATTCTAAGTGACGAAGACGACCTGGTAAGAAACATAATGGAGACAAATATCACCTTCGTACACACTCTGGACGATCAAGAAGGCGTGGCTGTGAAGTTTATGAAATACGATTTGCTCTCCATGCCGGTGGTAGATAACGAGAATCGTCTGGTGGGAATAATCACCGTAGACGACATTCTCGACATTATTGAGGAAGAGGCCACGGAAGACTTTCAATTGATGGCCGGTATTTCACCGGTGGAAGAAGAGTACCTAAAGACCGGTGCCCTAACCCTAGCCAAACACCGCGTAGGCTGGCTACTGGTCTTAATGCTCTCGGCCACATTTACAGCCAACATCGTCAAGAGATTTGAAGGCGTTTTGCAATCATCAGTCCTATTGGCTGCTTTTATACCTATGCTCATGGATACCGGTGGCAATGCCGGTTCTCAGTCTTCTACCCTAGTCATCCGCGGGATCGCCCTGGGGGAAATAGAATCCAACGACGTTCTTAAGATAATTCTCAAGGAATTACTTGTCGGCACAGTGGTAGGAATTATACTGGCGGGAGTGAATCTCGTGCGTCTTTATTACCTACAAAAAGTGCCGTTGCCCATAGCCGCAGCCGTCTGTATCAGTTTGTTCTTTACTGTATTGTTATCCAAAGTAGTAGGCGGAATTTTACCCATCCTAGCCAAGCGCTTTAACGTAGATCCAGCTATCATGGCCAGTCCTCTTATTACCACTATTGTCGACGCCGCCGCTCTAATGATATATTTTTCCACCGCCTCCAATCTCCTAAGCATTTAACTTAAAAGGCCCGCACTTTTAGAAAAGTGCGGGCCTTAAAATATTTTCCGGCAACGACCTAC
>LSQX01120318.1_pt1 | contig 14848 bp, 17 predicted proteins | sample 654561 | NCBI WGS metagenome assembly LSQX01 (sample SAMN04489861, study PRJNA283612) | anaerobic digester metagenome | isolation source: 4 biogas reactors fed with cattle manure at either 37C or 55C with and... | place: Denmark: Kongens Lyngby | collected 2014 | reverse complement strand
ATTTACTAGATTATTGATATTTATATTTAAACTATTTAATTCTTCTATTTTAGGAAATAAAGGAAACTCTTCAGCATTATACATAGGTAGTTTAAAATTAGATCTTCCTTGTTTAATTTCTAGTTGATTATTATGTATAGTTTCAATAGATATTACATCATTTTTTAATCTTCTTATTATACCTAATAAATTTACACCATTAACTGTTGCTTTTCCATCTATAAAATCACTTATATCATCAATAGTTACACTAAGTCCTATTTCATAATCTGTTGATTTTATTAATAGTTTATTCTCTTTTACTTCTAAATATATATGAGAAGTTATAGAACTAGCATCTTTTTTATCCAAAAAAGCTTGCATTGAAGATACTACATTTTCAAATAAAGATTTGTTAATAGATAGTTTCATCTTTTTTCCTTTTATATTAATTTCTTTTAGTATTGGTAGTAGAACAATGTGAATAGATGAAAATATAGCTCAAACGCTCTTTTAATGGCTATTTGAGATGTTGAATAAAATTTAATATATATTCACATCTATTCACATTTTATTTCTAACTTTTACCACTCCTTGTTTATTATCTTGTTTTTTAAGTTTTCTATTACTATTTTAAAATTTTCATCGCTTTCTATTAAAGCATTTGCTTTTTTGATAGAGTGACTTATAGATGAGTGATCTTTCATACCTAGATATTGTGCAATATTTGGCATAGAGTTATGTGTTAGCTCTTTTGCAAGATAGATAACAACACGTCTTGCATTTGCTACAACTGCTGTTCTTTTTTTGGATTTTATATCACTTGGTTTGATATTTAACTCTTTTGCTACTATATTTATAATATCTGGTAGTTTAATATTTTCTTTTTGTTCTTTTATCTGCTCTTTTAGAAGATTTTTAACTAAATCTAAGTTTATCTCTTGATTTAGTAGGTTTGCTGATGCATTTATTCGTATCAATACCCCTTCTATTTCTCTTATAGAATTATCTAAATTAGTTGCTATATAATCTATAACATCTTTTGTAAGTTTAATACCATTTAATTCACTTTTTTTCTCTATAATAGCTATCTTTGTTTCAAGCCCTGGGATTTGAATATCTGCAGTTAGTCCCCATTCAAATCTACTTTTTAATCTATCTACTAATGATGCTATTTGAGATGGTAATCTATCTGATGTCATAACTATTTGTTTATTTGAGCTATGAAGCTCATTAAATGTATGAAAAAACTCCTCTTGAGTTTGCTCTTTTCCACTTAAAAACTGTACATCATCTATTAAAAGCAGATCGCATTTTCTATATTTATTTCTAAAATGCTCCATATTTTGACTTCTTAGTGAAAAAGTAAAATCATTCATAAATTGCTCAATAGTAACATAAATAACTGTTTTACCTAGTTCAATATTGTAGTTTCCTATAGCTTGAAGAAGGTGAGTTTTACCAAGTCCTGTACCACCATAAATAAAAAGTGGATTATATTGAATTCCAGGTTTTTTAGCTACTGCTAAAGAGGCATTAAAAGCCATTTGGTTGGAATTTCCTACGACAAAAGAGTCAAAAGTATAAGATGGATTAAGTATAGTACTCTCATTTATTTTAGGGCTAACTTGTATATCACTGCTTTCTTTTATATTTACTTTTTTATCTCCAGCAACTTTTATCTCTATTTTTGGTTTTAATGATGTAAGTTTTTCTATTGCAAACTTTAAGTCATTTGAAAACCTTGTTTTTATCCATGCAGCTATAAACTTATTTGGTGCTTCAAAAATAAATAGTTTTTCACCAGAGCCTTGTTTTTTGAAAACAATCTGCCTTAGGAATTTTTCATAATCACTTGAAGATGTCTCTTCTTTTAAAATAGTTAAAATATCTTTTGTATTTATATTCATCACTTTCTAACTTTAATCAATTTAAAGCCTATTATACCTTTATTTAAATTAAATTTCAAAAAGAATTGAAAAATTTATGTGAATAACTTTAAAATAAATATGTGAATATGTGAATAGTTTTGTAAATGATGATTAAAATGATTTGTGATATAATAAAAAAAATATTTAGGAATAAGATGTTTATATTAGGAATAGATCCTGGAACTATTAACTGTGGTTATGCTATTTTGGAGCTTGATGGCTCAAAAAAACGTATAGTTGAAGCAGGATTAATCAAAATAAAATCAAAAATTTTACAAGAGCAGATTATTGAATTAGTTGAAGCAATAGATCATATACTAAAAAGATATAAAATAGATGAAGTTGCTATAGAAGATATATTTTATGCTTTTAACCCAAAAACAGTTATAAAACTAGCACAATTTAGAGGAGCCTTATCACTAAAGATTTTACAAGAGATAGGTAATTTTAGTGAATATACTCCACTTCAAGTTAAAAAAGCAGTTACTGGCAATGGCAAAGCTGCAAAAGAACAAGTGGCTTTTATGGTAAAAAGGCTTTTAAATATAAAACAAGATATAAAACCACTTGATATAACAGATGCTATAGCTGTTGCTCTAACTCACTCTCAAAGAGTAAGATAATTACTCTTCTTGGTTTATAGATTTTTCAAATAGATATTTATGATCAAGTGGTAGATTTTCATATATCATATTTGATAGATTTCTTATCTCCCAAAGTGCAGCTTTTGAGCTTCTTAGGCTTAAAAAGTTTTGTAAACTTCTAGCATTTATTGTCCAACTAAGTTCAGTTTTATAGCTTTCTGGTAGGCAATACTTTGCTATATCATTTCCTATACCACTTTGAAGAATCTTTTGTAGGTTTTGTAGTGCCATTTTTGATGCATTATCAACATCTTCATTACCTGTTAGAACAAGATACTTTTCATACTCTATTTGATTGGTGTCTTTTAACTCTTTTAGTGTATATCTAGTTGATTTTACAGATAAACTAGCCATTCTATGACGAGCTAATTCTTGAAGTAAGGCTCTACTAACTCCACTTATATAAAAACTATATACAATATGCTCTAGTGTTGATGAGTGTTTATATTTATTACCAACTCTATCTATCAAAGCTTTATCAGTTTCACCACCATTATCACTTTTGTCAAAACTTTGCCAACATGTTCTTATTGCATTTGAACATATAAGTAAGGGAGTATGATTTAATAAAGTCACTTTCATATAAAATCCTAAAAAATATTTGATAAATTATATGATAGATTATCTAAATTATAGATAAACTAAAAATTTTTAATAAATAGCATTTAAGAATTTTTTTTGTATAATCGCGGAAATTTAATATAGAACTACTCTATATAATAAAAGGAAAACATTGAGAGAGATTAGAAATATAGCAGTTATTGCACACGTAGATCACGGTAAAACAACTATAGTTGATGGTTTATTAAAACAATCAGGAACATTTGCAGCACATCAAGCTGTAGATGATAGAGTTATGGATAGTGATGCAATAGAAAAAGAAAGAGGTATTACTATTTTAGCAAAAAATACTGCTATTGATTATAAAGGTGTAAGAATCAATATCATAGACACTCCTGGACACGCTGATTTTGGTGGTGAAGTTGAGAGGGTTTTGAAGATGGTTGATAGTGTATTACTTTTAGTTGATGCACAAGAGGGTGTTATGCCTCAAACAAAATTTGTTGTTAAAAAAGCACTCTCTTTAGGACTTAGACCAATAGTAGTGGTAAATAAAATAGATAAACCAGCAGCTGAACCAGATAGAGTTGTTGATGAGGTATTTGATCTATTTGCAAATATGGATGCAGATGAATATCAGCTTGATTTTCCAGTTATTTATGCAGCAGCTAGAGAAGGGTATGCAAAATACAATCTTGAAGATGAAAATAATGATTTAACACCACTTTTTGATACTATTTTAGAGCAAGTTCCAGTTCCAAAAGGTGATAGTAGCAATCCACTACAACTTCAAGTTTTTACACTTGATTATGATAACTATATAGGAAAAATAGGAATTTCTAGGATTTTTAATGGAACTATCTCTATGGGAGAGACTGTTTTATTGGCAAAAGCAAATGGAGAGAAAATAAGAGGAAGAGTAACAAAACTTATAGGTTTTAAAGGACTTGATAGAATAGAGATTAAAAGTGCAGGAGCTGGTGATATCGTTGCTGTTGCTGGATTTGATGCTATTGATGTTGGGGATAGTTTATGTGATCCACAAAATCCTATGCCACTAGATCCTATGCATATAGAAGAGCCAACACTATCTGTAACACTATCAGTTAATGACTCTCCATTAGCAGGAACTGAGGGTAAATTTGTAACATCAAATAAAATCCAAGAAAGACTTGATGCTGAGATGAATACAAATATCGCTATGAGTTATGAACAAATAGGTGAAGGAAAGTTTAAAGTAAATGGTAGAGGTGAGTTACAAATTACTATTTTAGCAGAAAATATGAGAAGAGAAGGTTTTGAGCTATCTATAGGAAGACCAGAAGTTATTATAAAAGAAGAAAATGGGATTAAAATGGAACCATTTGAACACTTGGTTGTTGATTTACCAGATGAGCATAGTGGAACAGTTATAGAAAAACTAGGTCGTAGAAAAGCAGTTATGACAAATATGACTCCAATGGGTGTTGGCTTTACAAGGCTAGAGTTTGAAATACCAGCTCGTGGGCTTATTGGATATAGAACAGAGTTTTTAACTGATACAAAAGGTGAGGGTGTATTAAACCACTCATTTTTAGAGTTTCGTCCATATAGTGGTACAGTAGAAAGTAGAAAAAATGGTGCCTTAGTCTCTATGGAAAATGGTGAAGCTTTAGGATACTCTATATTTAATCTTCAAGAAAGAGGAGTAATGTTTATTAAACCTCAAGATAAAGTATATATAGGTATGGTTGTAGGCGAAAACTCAAAAGATAATGACCTTGATGTAAACCCTATCAAAGGAAAACAACTAAGCAACGTAAGAGCTAGTGGAAGTGATGATGCTATTAAACTAATCCCACCAAGAAAATATACACTAGAGAGTGCTTTAGAGTGGATAGAAGATGATGAATTAGTAGAAATAACTCCAAAATCTATAAGAATAAGAAAAAAAGAGCTTGATCCAACAAAGAGAAAAAGAGCTGCTAAAAAAGGAGATTAACAAAGAGTGCTCCTCTTTGTTATATCTTATGAAAAGATATGAATATAGTGAATTTTTGATAGATGTCAAAAGTTTATCTTCACAACTTCAAGAGTATTCACCTCAAGCAATACTCTCTATAGCAAGAGGTGGAGTAACTTTAGGGCATTTTTTATCAATACTTTTAAATATACGAGAGTTTTATACTATTAATTCCATATATTATAATGATACTCATAAATATGATAATATAGAGATTTTTAATATTCCAGATCTAAGCAAATATGAAAAAATAATTCTTGTTGATGATATAGTTGATAGTGGTGTAACTATGGATGAGGTAGTAAGAGTACTAACAAATAAATACAAAACATTACAAATCCAAACAGTATCTCTTTTTTATAAACAAAGTGCTATTANNAAAAGGATAGATTTGATAGTAGATTTTATATCAGCAAATTTTTTAAATGTTATTGTTGCTATAGCAATATTTTTTATTGGTAAAATTATAGCAAAATATTTTATTAAGATTTTGGTAAAAATTATGTTAAGAGCAAAAGTTGATATAACATTGGTAAAATTTATTGAAAATATGCTTTTTGCTATCTCTTTGGTTGCTATTGCTTTAACATCTTTAACTCATATAGGTGTAGAAACAACCTCTTTTGTTACAGTTTTTGGAACTGTTGGTATTGCTATAGCATTAGCTTTTAAAGACTCACTATCCAACGTAGGTGCTGGTATTATGATCATACTATTTCGCCCTTTTAAAGTAGGAGATACAGTTTTATGTGCTGGTGAATATGGTGTAATAGAGGAGATTTTAATATTTCATACTATGTTAAAAACTCCTGATAATAAAGTGATTATTATACCAAACTCTAAAATCACAAATGGATCTATTACAAACTATACACTAAAAGAGTTTAGAAGATGTGATTTTGTTTTTCAAGTAAGTTATGATAGCGATATCAAAAAGGTAAAAGAGATTTTAAATAATCTTCTTTTATCTGATAGTAGGGTACTTGATGAACCAAAGGCTTTGGTAGCTGTTGGAGAACTTGCTAGTTCTAGTGTTGATTTTGTTGTTAGAGCTTGGGTTAAAAATAGTGATTTTTCCTCTTTTAGGTTTGATATGTTAGAGCGAGTTAAACTAGAGTTTGATAAATATAGTATTACTATACCATATCAGCAAATAGATATTAACCTAAATAAGCAATTTTTTTAGGATATGTAAAAAAAGACATACTACAGTTTGTATTATTTAACATACTCCAATTTGTAATATTTGCCTCAATAGCTACTATACCGCTTGTTGGGATATTTTCATAAAAACCATTTAGAAGATAATCAACAAGCAAGTTCATACTAGGATTATGTGCAATTAAAAACATACTATTATATCTGTTATCAAGGTTTTTGATAGCATTTAATAGCTCTTGTTTGCTACTTTCATATAGTGATTTATCAAATACTACTCTACTATCATCAAAATCTAAAATCTCTTGATATGCTTTTAGACTCTTTTTTGTTCTAAGTGATGGACTACAAAGTACAATATCTGGATGTATTGAGTTTTCTTTTAAAAATTTTGCCATAGTATATCTATCTTTTTTGCCACGACTATTTAGTGGCCTATCAAAATCATCAAGACTTATATCATCCCAGCTTGATTTGGAGTGTCTTATTAAATATAGCTTTTTCATAGTATAATTATATCATATTTTATATGGAGTAGGCAATGAAGATTTTATTTTCACCAAGTGAAACTAAACACAAAGGTGGTAAAAAAATACAAATAGATAAAAATAGTTTTATTTTTCCAGAGCTTTTTGAAAAAAGACTTGAAGTAATCAATTATTATCAAGAGTATATAAAAAAGGCTACAAATAAAGAATTAGAAACTATTTTTGGTACAAAAAAAGAGGATATTATAGAGTATTATAAGATAGATATATTTTCTAAAGAGCTACAAAAAGCAATTTTGCGATATGATGGTGTAGCATATGATTATATAACCTATCCTAGCTTAGATAAAAAAGCTCAAGAATATATAGATAAAAATACTATAATCTTTTCAAACCTTTTTGGACCTATCTTAGCTGGAGATATAGGATTGCCTGATTATAAGTTGCAACAAAATGCAAAACTTGGTAATTTTAAAATTGATAGGTTTTATAATGAACACTTTTCATCTTTTCTTGATAAGTTTTTAGATAGTGATGATATTTTAGACTTAAGAGCTGGATTTTATGAGAAGTTTTATACTATTAAAAAGCCATATATTACTATGAAGTTTATCAAAGATGGCAAGGTAGTAAGCCACTGGGCAAAGGCATATAGAGGTATAGTTTTAAAAGAGTTAGCTATAAACAGTATTAAATCAATAGATGAGCTTATGGATCTATCTATAGAAAATCTATCAATAAAAGAGATTTTAAAACAAAAAAACAAAACAGAGATTATCTATAATATAGTCTAAATAGAGCTTGAAATAGGTTTTTTATGCATCAAAAGTGCTATAAAAGCAAATAGTGCAAATAAAGCACTATATAAGAAGAGATACTCTCCATATAGCACTCCTGCAACAAAAGCACCTACAAAACCACCCAAACCATAAGCTATGCCAAACATAAACTGTTGAGCTAGTTTTTTATTGCTATACATACTATATAGATAAACTATGATAGCACTATGATATAGCCCAAAACTAAAAGCATGAATACTTTGAGAGATAAAAAGCACAGTTAAATGATCTGGATATAAATATACTAATAGCCATCTAATAATAGTTAAAAATATAGATATTTTTATAAGTAAAAGTATATTTTTCTTTAAAAGTCCACCTTGAAAATATAGCATTATTATCTCACAAAGTACTCCAAAACTCCATAAAAAACTAGCCATTTCTAAAGATATACCACTATCAGTAGTATATATAGTAAAAAAGTTATAAAAGCCACCAAAGCTAACTTGCATAAAAAATAGACTTACCCAAAAAGCAAAATATTTAACTATAGAAAAGCTATCATCACTACTTGAGCTAATCTCTTCATTTTCATCATACTTCAAAAGTATTAAAGATGAGGCAATAGTAAGTATAGAAAGTATCAAATAAAAGTGTAAAGCTATGATAGAATCATCAAGAAGCCTTGCAAGTATAAGTGCTATAGCCATAAATCCAATAGAGCCAAAAAGTCTTGATTTACCATATCTCTCTTTGCCTATATTTTTTAGTGCAATTATCTCAATATAGGGTAATATCAAGCTTAAAGCTGCTCCAAGTATGGCATTTGTTATTAAAAAGAGATAAAAATCATAAATAGTTATATAAAAAAGAGATGCAGTTATAAATATTACAAATAGGGCTATTTTAAAAGAGTTTTGATTTAGTTTAATATGCTTTAAAAACAAAAATGGAGTCAAAAATCTCATCAAAGGTGCAAGAGCGAAGATTATACCTATCTCATATGGCGTATATGAGAGATTTTGTAAGACCTTTGGTAAAAATATTATATATACACCAATAGTAGCAAAGTAAAAAAAATAAAAAGCGGATACTTTAAAAAAAAGCATTATTTTTTATTGTTTTCAGTTATTACAATACTATTTACTGCTATATCTTGTAGAGTTGCTTTATCTTTTCTAAAAAAGGGTATAAACCATCCAACTATACTCATAGCAGAGATTAAAAATATTATATATCTTATGATAGATTTTACAAATGATAGATTTGTTTTTGTTGTTTTATCTACAATTTTTAGATCATAGGCTTTAAGCCCTGGAGTTTGAGCTTTGTAGTACCAAAAAGCCACTACAATAGCTCCATAAATAAAAGATGTTACCCATCTAGCCATTTGGCTATTTTGGAAATCATCTTTTCCATCCATAACTAAATATGTAGTTATATACATAATAGGCATCATAATTAAAAACATATCTATAATAAAACCCTTTAATCTATGAAAAGGGTTTGCATTTATGATATCTTCTTCTATGAAGAGATCTTCTTTGGTTTTGCTATCTTTACCTTTTTTAGTATCTCTCCATCTAGCCATTAGTTTCCTCTACTACCAGGTTTGATAGCTGTACTACCATTTTTACAAAGTGGACACTCATCTGGTGTATACATATCAAAGTCAAAATCAGCTAGTGCAAATAGTGGCTTATCTAGTGGTAGTTTACAGCTTGTTTTTCTATCTATATTGCTTCCTACTCTTTGACAAAATCCACGATTTGCAAGTGCTGCAAATGCAACTACTTCCCCACCATATTTGGTTATTTGTGCAGCAGCTTCCAAAGCACTACCACCAGTAGTAATAATATCTTCACATATAAGATATTTTTCACCCTCTTTAACTTCAAAGCCTCTTCTTATGCTCATTTGTCCTTCAATTCGCTCTGCAAAAATAAATCTTACATTAAGAGCAGTTGCTAGAGCAAATCCAGCTATCAAACCACCAAGAGCAGGTGCACAAACAGCATCTATTAAAATACCAGATTTTTTAATCTCCTTTGCCAAAGCCTCTGCTAGGATTTTGGCATTTTGAGGATCTTCTAGTACTTTTGCTGATTGTAAATAAAATTCTGAGTGGTTACCACTACTTAGTTTAAAATGCCCTTCTAAAAGAGCATCTGAATCTTTATATATTTTTGCTATATTCATAATTTACACCGTTAATATTTCTTTTTCTTTTGCTTTAAATGTATCATCACATTTTGTTACAAAACTATCAGTTATCTTTTGAATTTCTGCTTCTGCTTTTTTATTGTCATCATCTGTTATAGCTTTATCTTTATGAAGTTTTTTTACTTTATCATTTGCATTTTTTCTTATATTTCTAATAGCAACTTTTGCATCTTCAGTCATAGATTTTGCTTTTTTTACACTATCATTTCTTTGTTCCATAGTCATAGGAGGGAAAAATAGTTTAACAGCACTTCCATCATTGTTTGGATTTACTCCAATATTTGCCTCTTGAATAGCCTTTTCTATTGCACCAACTAGGTTTTTTTCCCAAGGTGTTATAGATATAGTTGTAGCATCTGTAGTTAAAACTGTTGCTACTTGAGATAGATCAGTTGGTGTTCCATAATAGTTTACTTTTATATTATCAAGAACTTTTGTTGTTACTTTACCAGTTCTAAGTGTTCCATAATCTTTTTTCAAAGATTCGATAGATTTGTCCATATGCTCTTTTGCATAGTCATATATTTCATTTAGCATCTTTTCTCCTTTATTTTATAAGTATTTGACTAGATATCTTATGATAAGTTGTACCTATTGCGATTCTTGAACGTTTTTGAGTAAGTGGAGTATTTAACTCTAACTCAACTATACCATCATGTACAGGGATATCTTCTATCCAACCCTTTTCAGTTACAAAGATTTTAACTTTTTTGATATCTTTATCAACTTTTGCTTTAACTTTTTTTAAAATACCATCTTTTGGATAATCTAGTGGTTCTAGCCACTCTACATCAAGAGCTTCATATTTGAGTCCACCAGAGATATTTGCTTTACCAGTTAAGGGTACTCTAAAAAGATCATAAGGGCTACTATTTTTATTTGTTGCTCCAGCAGTTTGGTTTAAAATAGCTTCTATTCCAAAACTTTTTAGTTGTTCTTGAACTTTTTTATTATATGCACCATATGGATAAGCATAGTGTTTAGGCTTATATCCCATTCTTTTTTCAAAGATTTCAAAAGCTTTTTGTGTATCTGTTACAATCTCATCTTCACTTAGTTTTGTAAGCCAAGGATGAGCATATGAGTGAAGCTCTATTTCACCATAATGTGAAGCATCTTGTATCATTTCCCAAGTCATAAAGTCACCATATTTACCCTCACTAGCCTCTACATAAACAAACAGCGTAAATGGAAACTCAAACTCTTTAAATAGTTCTAAACCATTTTCATAAAAACTTTTGTAGTTATCATCAATAGTTAAAACTACCCATTTTGGTGGTATATCTTTGCCTTCTTGTATATAACTAACAAGTAAACTTAAAGGAACTACCCTATAGTCATTGTTTTTAAGATACTCAAAATCTTTTCTTATCTGCTCCAAAGATGTATTTGTTGATGGATATCTATCATCACCAAATCTATGATAAACAAATATTGTGGCATCTGCTATTGAATAAGCATAAAATAAAAACCATAGAAAAAGGATTTTTCTCATTAAATCTCTTATTCTATAGATTGTGGTACTTCAGAAGTACTTGTTGGTGCAGTTGGTGCTATGTTTTCTTGTGGTGCACTAGGGATTAGTGATTCTATATTTACTTTATCTATAGCACTTTTTGATGTTTCTTGATTATAAAAATACCCCAGTGTTAAAGTATTTAGAACAAATAAAAGCCCCAAAGTATAAGTAGCTTTTTGCAAAAAGTTTGTTGGCCCTTTTGAACCAAACATTGATTCATTGCTACCGCTATATGCACCAAGTCCTATACTTGAACTTTTTTGCAATAAAATTACAATAGTAATTAACACAGTTAGTGTAAACTGTATTATTAACAGTGTCGTAGTCATTTTTGTTTTATCCTTTTGTTAAAACTCTTTAATAAGAGTCAAAAATTTGTATATTTTATCTAAAATTTATTTAAACAAAGTTAAAATTAGATATGAATAAAGTTAAAGAGCAGTTTTCAATACATAGTAAAGAGTATGGAAAGCATAATATCATCCAACAAATTATAGCCAAAGCCTTAGCTAGAGATATAGATGATAAAGCACAATATATTTTAGAACTTGGTTGTGGTAGTGGACAAATATATAAAAATATATCACATTTACCAAAACACTATATAGCTGTTGATTTTTCACAGGCTATGTGTGATCTACATCCAAAAGATAAAAATCTAGATATCTATTGTTTTGATTTTGATAGTAAAGAGTTTTATAGTTTTTTTGAAAATAAAAGTTTTGATTTGATTTTATCATCTTCAGCTATGCAATGGTCAAAAGATTTAGCAAAATTGATCTCTTTTTTATTATCTATAACAAAGGAGTTAAATCTAGCTCTTTTTACATCAAATACATTTAAATCAATTTTTGATATTACAAAACAATCATCACCTATATTAACTAAAGAGGATATATTATCTTGCTTTTCAAATAGTGTAGATTTTACTTATGAGATATATGAATATAAGCTAGAGTTTCCAAATAAAAAAGAACTTTTTGATTATATTAAAAAAAGTGGAGTCAAAGGTGGTATGGATAAGCTAAGCTATAAAGAGAGCAAAAATCTATATCTTAACTATCCTCATAACTATTTAGAGTTTGAAGTTATATTTATTAAAGCCTTTTCTAAATCATAAAGTTCATATCTTATATATTTAAAATTTGCTGAACTCTTTTCATCAAGTAGCTTAGTAAACTCCTCTAATACCCTAGCACTTTCTTGTGCTCTTTTGAAGTTTGCTATTAAAATAGAGTCTAAATTATCTCTACTTAGTTCTGATAGGGTTGAGGATTTTAAAACATCATTTTTGATATCTCTAGAGTCTAATAACTCCTTATATATATCTATTCTTGATTTATGTCTTAACTCTTTTAGTTTTGAAGCAGTTGTTTTGTCGTTGAAGATATATCTAAAAATATCTTCAACAACTCTAATACCTTCTCGTAATCTATTTAGATTTGCATCTATAATTCTATGGTATTTTTTAGTCATCACTTCTAGAAAATGCTGCAAGTAACTGTAATAGCGATATAAATAGATTAAAGAAATCTAAATACAAAGATATAGCAGCTTCTACTGGTGAACTATAGTTTCCTTTGATGATTTGTTGAGTATCATACAAAATAAAAGCAGAAAATAGTATAGCACCAATCCCAGCAATTGCTAGTTGAAATACTGGTGAACCAAAAAATATATTAAGTAAAGATGCTACTACTAAAACTATCAAAGAGATAAATAGCATTTTACCCATAGATGAAAAATCTCTCTTTGTTGTAAGAGCAAACATTGATATACCACCAAAAGCTATACTTGTCATTAAAAACGCTTGAGCAACTATAGAAGCACCGTTTGGTAAACTAAAGACAGATGCTAGTAGCGGAGTTATAGTAAGTCCACTAATAAAAGTAAATCCAAAAAGTACTGCTAAGTTAATACCAGGTTTATCTTTAACTGCATATAAAGCAAAAAGTAAGATAAATTGGAATATTACAAGCCCCCAATACCAAGTAGCAATAGCACTAACCATATCAAGCCCTATATATGCTCCTGCTGTTGCTGCTAAAAGTGAACCAGCAAATAGTTGATATGTTGCCTTCAAAAACGACATCAACTCACTTTGACTTTTTTGCATTGAGCTTTCATTAGCATAAGTACTTGAACCGTTTAGATAATCTCTTCTGTACATAAAAACACCTTCCTTTATATATATTGTATTATGTGCTGATATTTTAATCATAAAAGCTTAATAAAGAGATTAAATAAGTAAATTATGTTTTCTTATTAAAGGATAGTTGAAGATTTGCAAGATATTAATCTATAGTTTATGGTCAATAGTTATTAGCTATTGACAAATAGAATAATCTATGATATTATACATAATTAAATAAAAATAAACATTATAGTTAAACTATAAGTTTAAAGATAACAATAAAAGCTTTGTTGGCTTTAATCTACTATATTATTACTAGGAGAGCTAGAGTGAAAACAATACATTTAGTTGTAATCTTATCTATACTTTTATCTAATATCTTGCTTTCAAATGATTTAATAGTAGTAGATAAATCAGCAGCAAAAGTAAATCAAGCTAGTGTATATAAAGCCCCAAATGGTGTAAGTGTTGTTGATATAGTAAAACCAAACTCAAAAGGGCTTTCTCATAATAAATATACAAGTTTTAGTGTAGATAAGCAAGGATTGATCCTAAATAATTCAACTAAAAGTATAGAAAAAACACAACTTGCAGGATATATCTATGGTAATAAAAACTTTGTAGATGCAAAGAGTGCAAATACTATATTAAATGAAGTAACTAGTAAAAATAGAACTTTTCTTAAAGGCTTTATGGAAGTTGCAGGAGATAAAGCTCATGTTGTAATAGCAAATCCTAATGGTATATATATAGATGGTGCTGGATTTATAAATACTAATAAAGCTACTATTACTACAGGAAATCCATATATACTACAAGGAAAACTACATGACTTTGATATAGAAGATGGAAAGATCTATATAGATGGTAAAGGTTTAAATACTACCAATGTTAATAAAGCCAAACTCTATGCAAAAGTAGTAAAACTAAATGCCCAAATTCATGCAAATGATCTAGATATCGTTACAAAAACCAATCAAGAGCAAAATGATACTATAAAAGAGTATTCAATCGATTCTAGTTTACTAGGAGGTATATATGCAAATAAGATAAATCTTATAGCAACATCTAAAGGTGTAGGAGTCAATCTACCTATAGAGATAATGGCTAGTGATGATTTGTTACTTAGTGCTGATGGTAAAATAGTTCTTGATAAAACAATATCAAAAAAAGATATTAAAATAGATGCTACTACTCTTGATCTAAATAGTATTTATGCAAATAATGTAGAACTAGATGTAAAAGATAGTATAGTAAATCATGAGTTAATAGCTTCTCAAACAAAAGTTGATATTAAATCAGATGAGTTGATAAATAACAATGCTATTTTTGGTGATGATATAACAATAAAAGCAAATAGAGTCAAAAACTATAATACCATATATTCAAATAATGATATTAACTTACTTAACTTTCGCACCTAAAACCAA
>LSQX01195455.1_pt1 | contig 14850 bp, 14 predicted proteins | sample 654561 | NCBI WGS metagenome assembly LSQX01 (sample SAMN04489861, study PRJNA283612) | anaerobic digester metagenome | isolation source: 4 biogas reactors fed with cattle manure at either 37C or 55C with and... | place: Denmark: Kongens Lyngby | collected 2014 | reverse complement strand
ACGGGCAGTACCAGCGCAAGCAAAGACAACAGCCTGGAAGGGACGAAAATATTGATGATGAACAAGGCGAAATAGAGGGCGATAAGCGCCTTGTAAAGCGCGTCAGGGCCATTGCGGCCTTGCATCCATAGAGCGAGTTTTTGTCTCCAATTGTTCAAATACCCACCTGCTTTCGTAAAATCAACAGCAGAAACGGCAATACAGGCAAATCCACACGCCCCAGCACAATCGGCCGATACCCCCTACATTGGGGAAGCCGAACTGCTGGCTGCGCCGGCTGTACACGTTGCCATAGTTCTGCATCTGCGCCTGCAATTGCTGGTACTCAAAGTTGCCCGGATCCATCTGATTGGCCAGATCGATATGCTGCATGGCCGTTACCGTATTACCCATGGAGTAGTGAGCCACCGCACTTAAGGCATACCATTGGGCGGTTCGCTCCTGCATCTGGCCCAGCGCGAAAAGCGCTTCCTGGAAGCGTCCGTTGTTGATGAAGTGGCGTACGGAGGAAAACTGGTCCTGCGGAGGCGCCTGACGCTGCTGATAACTGCTCCCGAAGGGATCCATACCGCCAAAGGGACCGTAACCGGCATAACGCCCTTGCTGCTGCGGGGGCTGCGAATAGTCTACGCCCTGCGCCCGACCGCTCTTGATTTCCTCATAGGCGACATTGATCTCCGCCATTCTCTTTTGCGCGTTAGGGTCATTGGGGTTCAAATCCGGATGATATCTTTTGGCCAATTTCCGGTAAGCGCCCGTCACTTGCTCCTGCGTTGCGCCGCGAGAAACGCCAAGTGTTTCATAGGGATCTTTCATTGCTGCGCGGCGCCTCCTTTGGGGCGGGTGGCCTGGAACCGCGTCCAAACACCCGAATATAGGATGTTTTCCATAATATCCCTGTCCCTGAGGATGGGCAGCGCGTCAAAACGTACCGTACATTCCGCCAGCAACAACTCAAGCATAGCCCTGTGTTTGTCCGATGGGATGGTCATCAGGGGGTTGTATTTTTCCTTTCTGATGTCCTTTTTCAGGTCGCATGCGGCATCCATCAGATAGATGAAGCGCCCCAGTGATTCGCCGAAAGCCTGCAGCATGTTTTCTTCGATGCTCCCAAATTTGAACAGGTCGCCCATCAGGCGGCCGAAACAATTGGCAGGGGCATCGGGATTGGTCTCACCCTGCTTTTCCATTTCCGCCAGGAGCTTCAAGTTCTTGACAATGGATTCGCCTTGCAGGGGGTAGTCCTCCATAACTTTTTCCGCCTTGCTTTTCAGAATACCCGTGGACACGCGGGCATAAGCTTTGCGATCATCCTCCCAGGTGTCCAGCTGCTGGTAGTAGGCAAGCAGCACGTTCATGTCAGCGGCATAGGCCGAAAAGCGGTTCTGGCGGCAGCACGGCTTCTTGAAGGGATGCTTGGGGCAGTTCCCTTCGCCGGGCGGCGTGTCATCTTTTTGCAGTGAGGCCAATAGCAGTATCAGGAAGGTCATATCATAATTGAGCGTGGCGCGGCAGGGAAAACCGTGCCGCTGGCTGAGCGCGTCACACAAACCGCAATAGAACGATTTGTATCGCGCGGTCTGTTCTTCATTGAGGGTCTTGGGGTTAGCGATAATGTATCCGAACATCTTTCCTCCACGGCGGGCAGTCAAATTAAGCGTGCCTAATCTTAACACACGCCGTTGATGGTGGCAATTCAATTGTGGCGGCGCTTTGTCTCTGATGGTGCTGCGAAAAACCCCATGGAAATAACGTACGGTTGATGGTATAATGTACACAACGAAAGGGGAGAATGAACGTATGGATTCAGGCCCAATAGGCTGGCATCTCGCAGTGCAGCTTGTTTTATTCGTGCTCTGCGCACTTTTGCAGGCAGCAGATACCGCGGCGCGCACCATCAACATCAACAAACTGCGACGGGATGCTGAAATGGAGGATCCGTTGGCCGTCAAGATAGACGCGCTCATCGGCCGCCTGCGGGAGAACCCTTCAGGCATTCAAACGGGTATGGTGGTATTTGCTTTTATGGCGATCATATCCGCCGTGGCAAGTTACGCGGCAGCGCTGGCAAACGTCATCAACAACGCACGCGGAGACACATTTTTTTCGGACGCCGTGGTTTTTTGGTTTTGCGCATATTTGGTCATCATGATAGTCACATTCCTTTATATGCTCTTTGCCCGCGCGGTTCCGATCATGTTGGCGCGGCGCAACGCCGACGCGCTCCTGCGTAAGTTATACCCCTTTACGCATTTTATGGACGCCCTCTTCAGACCCTTGTCTTGGCTGATCATGCATGCTGCCAAGGCGTTGATCCGCCTTAGCGGTGTCGATCCCGAAATCGAGATCGAGCAAGTGACGGAAGATGAGATCCGCATGATGGTAGATGCGGGCGAAGAAAAAGGAGCCATCGAAGAATCTGAACGCAACATGATTGAAAATGTGTTCGAATTCAACAATATGTCTGCCGGGGATTGCATGACACACCGCACCGACATGTATGCCATTTGGGATCAGGAGACGGATGAAAACATCCTAAAAATGATAGAAGACACCGGTCTGTCACGCTTTCCCGTCTACACGGAAGATCTGGACCATATCATCGGTACCGTCACAACGCGGGACTATCTTACCAACCGCGTTCAGCCGGATCCAAAACCCTTGAAGGCATTGCTGCGTCCCGCGCGTTTCGTGCCCGAATCGGTGCGGACAGACTATCTCTTCCGCGAGATGCAGAAGGATAAAGTACACATGGCGGTCGTGGTGGATGAATACGGCGGTACCAGCGGCCTTATCACCATGGAAGACTTGCTGGAAGAAATCGTGGGTAACATCTACGACGAGTACGATCCTTTGGCTCAACAGGACATTATTGACAAAGGCGACGGCAAGTGGCTGGTATCCGGCGGCGTGGAAATCGAACGTTTCAATGAAGAAACGGGATTGAATCTCCCGCTGGAAGAAGACTATGATACCATCGGCGGGCTGATTCTCAGCCAATTGACCAGCATCCCCGATGATGGAACCAATCCCGAAGTGGCCGCGTCCGGCCTCAACTTCAGGGTGTTGGAAGTGCTGGACCGCAGAATAGAGTGGGTGGAGGTACGACAAGATGTTTGACGTAATTATCGTAGGTGCGGGCGCGGCGGGCTGTTCCGCTGCCGTTACCGCGCGTATGCGCAATTTGGATGTTATGGTGGTTTTTAGCGGCGACGGCGCGATGCGCAAGGCGCACTGGGTAGATAATTATCCCGGGCTGCCACACATTGAGGGGCATGAGCTTGTCACCAAGATGCGTGCGCATGTTGAAACAATGGGCGTCAAAATGCTTTACGGTCTGGTGCAGAAAATTCTCCCCATGGGCAGATCCTTTTCTGTATTGGTAGACAACGATATTTACGAAAGCCGCTCCATACTCTTGGCGTGCGGCACTTCCCGCGTGAAGACACTGGGGGGAGAAGAAGCGCTGCTTGGGCAGGGCGTCAGCTATTGCGCCACGTGTGACGGCATGTTCTACAAGGGTAAAGAGATTATCGTTGTGGGTGCCGGCGCCGAAGCTATTGAAGAAGCCAATTATCTGGCTGAGATTGCCAGGGTTACGTACTTCTCCGAAAGCAGGCACGACTTGGCTGGATTGGACGCCGCCATTACCGTGGTCAGCGAAAAACCCAAAGCCATCAAACGCGAAAACACGGGGATGATGTTGGAGACTGATAAAGGTACGCACACTGCGGATGGCGTTTTCGTTTTCCGTCCTTCAGTCGCCATGACACAATTGCTGCCCGAAGTCGCGGTGGAAGGCGGTTCGGTCAAGGTAGACAAGATCATGGCCACAAATATCTCCGGTGTTTTTGCCGCCGGCGACATGACGGGCCAGCCTCTGCAAGCAGCTAAGGCAGTCGGTGAGGGCAATGTGGCGGCTCTGTCCATCGCGAGCTATGTTAAGGGTCTTAAGGATGGTGCGAAGTGATACTTCGGCGCCGTTTCATTGCGCTGTGCCTTGTTTCGTTGATGCTGCCTATTTTGGCGCTTTCGGAAGTGACGGTCAGTTTTCGGGAAGTGGACATCTATTTCCCGCAGGAAGCCGATTGGACATACCACTATTTTTGCCGCTATCCGGTATTGGAAAATAAGAACCCATCAGCGGAAAGCATCAATCACTACTATGAGACCGCTGTCAGCGAAATGACTCAATTGGTGCTTCCCATGTACGCGAATGACCCGGATATGGCCGCTTATGGGCAGAACGGATTTGTACAGCAATATGAGATCACCTGCAGCAATGACAAGTTCTTCAGTACCCGCATGCTGCAGACGCAGACGCTGGGGGACAGCGTGTTTGAAACCGTGCATTCGCAGGTGTTTGCAGTGAACGGACCCTATGCCGGGGAGTCTCTCACGCTGCGCGGCTTGCTTGGCGAAATCGGGGAAAGCTCTGCCCAGATCGCTCAAGCGGTGCTGCACGATACGTGGCAGCGCATACAAAAAGAAACGGCAGCGGACGACAGCCCTTGGCTGAAAGATTTGACCTTTGAAGCGTTCGCGTTTGATTTTTACCCCGAAGAACATTTTTATGCAGATAAAGACGGCAACGCCGTTTTTTATCTGCAGCCCGGGTTGTTCCGTGCGGATTTGGAAATCATTTTGTTCACTTATTCCATACAGGATATTTTGACGCTGATCAGTTAGTTTACTTTTGAGGAGGTCAAAAAGATGATGATGGATGCGTTGGTCAAGACCATGCCGGACAAAGGCCTGGAACTCAAACGCGTGGTCGTTCCGGAACCGGGCATCGATGATGTACTCATCAAGATCCGCAAGACAGCCATTTGCGGCACGGACCTGCACATCTACAATTGGGATGCGTGGAGCCAAAAACACGTGAAGCCCCATACTGTTATCGGCCACGAATACGTGGGAGAGATCGCACAAATGGGTTCCAACGTGCGCGGCTTCAGCAAGGGCGATATTGTCAGCGGCGAGGGGCACATTGTCTGCGGACACTGCCGCAACTGCCGTGCCGGCAACGCCCAATGGTGCCGCAATACCCTGGGCGTGGGCGTGCAGCGGGATGGCGCTTTTGCGGAGTATATCTGCATTCCTGCCTCAAACTGCATCCGCATTGCGCACGACATACCCGAAGAGGTCGTCTCCTTCTTTGATGCCTTTGGCAATGCCGCGCACACCGCTCTTATGTTTGATGTGGTGGGCGAGGACGTGCTGATTACGGGCGCCGGCCCCATTGGCATTATGGCGGCCGCCATCGCGAGGCATAGCGGCGCGCGCAATGTTTTCATTACCGATGTTAACGAATACCGCCTTGATTTGGCCGTCAAAATGGGGAATATTATACCGGTAAACGTGGCAAGCGAGGATCTGACAGAAATCATGAAGCAGCACAACATTGTGGAGGGCTTCGACGTTGCCATGGAGATGTCCGGCAGCCCATCGGCGCTGAGTCAGATTTTGGCCGCCATGCGCAACGGCGGCAAAGTCGCCCTGCTTGGACTGTTTGGCGGCAGGCAGCCGCAAATGAATATGGATGACATCATCCTAAAAGGCCTCACCTTGCAGGGCATTTATGGCCGTCGTATGTATGAAACGTGGTACAAGATGGGCGCGCTGGTGGAATCCGGACTGGACCTTCGCCCGCTCATCACGCACCGCTTTAGGTACGATGAGTACCGGCAGGCGTTTGATCTTATGAATACCGGAAAAAGCGGCAAAGTCATCTTGGAATGGAGCTGAGAAAAATGAAAAAAGCGCTAAGCGTGTATTTGGAGCAATTGAAAGTCATTAAGGAAGCGGGCGAAAGCAAGGAAGAGCGCATTTTGTCCACGCCACAAAAAGCGCGTGTGGACACCACGCAAAAAGCGGACGTTCTTAATATGTGTGCCAACAACTATCTGGGTTTGTCAAATCACCCGGACCTCATTATGGCCGCCAAGAATAGCTATGACCGTTGGGGCTTTGGCCTGTCGAGTGTTCGCTTCATCTGCGGAACCCAAGAGATCCACAAAACGCTTGAAAAGCGGCTGGCGGAGTTTCTGGGAATGGACGATGTCATCCTCTATTCCTCCTGTTTTGACGCAAATGGCGGGTTGTTTGAAACGATCCTGACGGATCAGGACGCTATCATCTCCGATGAACTTAATCACGCATCAATCATTGACGGCGTGCGTTTGAGCAAGGCGGCGCGCTACCGTTACAAGAACAGTGATATGGCGGATTTGGAAAAGCAATTGCAGGCGGCGCAGGATGCCCGCATTCGCCTGATCGCAACGGACGGTGTCTTCTCGATGGATGGTTTCTTGGCCAAACTTGAGGAAGTCTGCGACCTGGCGGATAAGTATGACGCGCTGGTTATGGTAGACGACAGCCATGCCACAGGCTTCATGGGGAAAAACGGACGCGGCACACACGAACACTGTGGCGTAATGGGACGCGTGGACATTATCACCGGTACATTTGGCAAGGCGCTGGGCGGTGCGTCCGGCGGATTTACCGCCGCTTCTCAGCCCATTGTGGATCTGCTCCGTCAGCGTTCGCGCCCGTACCTGTTCAGCAATACGCTAGCGCCTGCTATCTGCGCGGCCACCCTCAAGACACTGGACCTGCTGGAGGGAAGCACGCAGCTCAGAGACAAGGTACACGAAAATGCCCGGTACTTTCGCAGCCTTCTGACGACCGTCGGCTTTGATGTGCTGCCCGGCGAACATCCTATCGTGGCCGTTATGCTGTATGATGCGCATGTCGCCAAGGAGTTTGCCGCGCGTATGCTGGAAAAAGGCGTCTATGTGGTCTCTTTTTCGTTCCCCGTTGTGCCGCGGGAAAAGGCGCGCCTGCGTGTTCAGATCAGCGCTGCCCATAGCAAAGAAGACCTTGATTTTGCGGTGCGGTGCTTCCGCGAAGTCAAAGAAGACATGAAGATTTAGTAAAGAAGGATAGAAAAATGACCGAAACTGCAACAACCGTGCGCAAGCCGATCCTGTATTCCGGCATACAACCGTCCGGCAATATCACGCTGGGCAACTATATCGGGGCCATTCGCAATTTCACGCTGCTTGAAAAGGATTATGATTGCCTGTTTGCCATCGTCGATCTGCACGCCTTGACGGTCAGGCAAGACCCCGCGGCACTTCGGCGCAATACGGCGGAACTAACGGCGCTGTATATCGCCTCCGGTCTGGATCCCGTCAAAAACATCGTTTATTGTCAAAGCCACGTGCCGCAGCATGCGGAATTGACGTGGATCCTCTCCTGCTTCACATATATGGGAGAACTTAATCGCATGACGCAGTATAAGGAAAAAAGCGCTCAGCATACCGATAACATCAATGCCGGCCTATTCACTTACCCGGTACTGATGGCGGCTGACATATTGCTGTATCAGACGAACGTAGTGCCCGTCGGCGGCGACCAGAAACAGCATCTTGAGATCACGCGGGATATTGCCCAGCGCTTCAACGGTGTGTATGGCAATGTGTTTGTGGTGCCGGAAGCGTACATCCCCAAAGAAACAGCGAGAATCATGAGTTTATCAGATCCAACGAGGAAAATGTCCAAGTCCGATCCGGAGGACAGCCTCATTTCGTTGCTGGATGACGCCGCTGCCGTCCGCCGCAAGATTCGTCGCGCGGTGACGGATTCCGAAGCGGAGATCCTTTTTGACCCCGAAAAAAAGCCGGGCGTCAGTAACCTTCTGTCCATTTGTGCCGCCATGACGGGCACAACGCCGGAAACCGTAACGGCATCGTTCCAAGGAATGGGCTATGGCGAACTCAAGGAAGCCACCGCGGAAGCCGTCATCGCGGGTATCACGCCCATCCAGGAGAGGTATAAGGAGTTGGTGAGCGACAAAACATACATCAGCGGCATACTCAAAAGTAATGCGGAACGCGCCCGCGCGTTAGCGCAGCGGACACTGGGCAAGGCGCAAAAGAAGTTGGGGCTGTACCAAATATAGTGTGAGGACATGACTGTGAGAGAAATATCCTTTTCGTCCGCGGCCGGGGAACGACGTACGCTGTATTTGTGGGAAAGCGTGGGCGCGCCTAAGGCCGTCCTGCACATCGTGCACGGCATGGCGGAGCATATCGCGCGGTATCGCGATTTTGCCAAGAAGCTCAATGCCATGGGCATTGCCGTTGGCGGCGCGGACCTTCCGGGGCATGGTCCGCAGACAGACCCGTCTCAATTGGGCCACTTTGCCAAAGAGGACGGCATGGAAAAGGTACTGGCGGATGTCCGCCAAACAGGGCAGCTGATTCGCGGGAATTTTCCCGGCGTGCCATACGTGTTGATGGGGCACAGCATGGGCAGCTTCATTTCCCGGGAATGCGTTTTGCGTTTTGAGAGCCCTGACGCATTGCTTCTCAGCGGTACCGGGCATTTTGACAGGCTGCTGAGCGCTGCAGCGCTTGCATTATCCCGCGCCGCGTGTTTGATCGACGGCGGCCAAAAGCCTTCAAAATTCCTTGATAAACTGGTTTTTTCCGGCAACAACAAACCTTTTGAGCCTGCCAGAACGGCTCTTGATTGGTTAAGCCGGGATGAAAAGGAAGTGGACAAGTACATCGCCGACCCCTATTGCGGCTTTCCCTTTACCGGCAGCGCGTATCGGGATTTCTTTGGCCTGCTTAAGGGATTGACACACATGAATCGGTTGAAGGATATGCAAAGAAAAATGCCGGTGTTGTTTATCAGTGGCGCAGGCGACCCGGTTGGCGGGATGAGTAAAGGCGTGAGGGCAGTGGCACGGCAATTTCAGCAAGCAGGCATGGAAGATATCGGGGTGCGTCTTTATCAGGACGCACGGCACGAACTGATCAACGAATTGAACCGTGATGAAGTCATCCGCGAAACAGCGGATTGGATCATCGCCAGGACCCGCAAAGGAGCGTAGCATTATGTACAAATTGTATCCCGGCGCCATAACGCAGGTACACGGCATCAAGGTCGGTCAAGTGCAAAATGAAGCTGCAAAAACGGGCGTGACTTTGGTTATGGCGCCCAAAGAAGGCGCGATCGCAGGCGTATCGGTGCGCGGCGCGGCACCCGGCACGCGCGAAACGGACGTGCTGAAAAACGGAAACTTGGTGGAACAAGCCCATGCGGTGCTATTGGCAGGCGGTTCGGCATTTGGATTGGCTGCGGCAGATGGTGTTATGCGTCATTTAGCGCAGGCGGGGATCGGCATCGATATGCAGGTCGCACGCGTACCCATAGTGCCTGCCGCCGTGCTTTTTGATTTGGGGGTCGGCTCCGCTACGACCTATCCCGATGCTGCTATGGGTCACGCAGCCTGTATCGCCGCTTCCAAAGAGATGCAGCAGGGCGCGGTCGGCGCGGGCACAGGTGCGACGGTGGGGAAGCTGGTGCATCAAGCTATTCCTCACGCAGGCGGCGTGGGCACCGCGTCACTGACCATGCCCGAAGGCATCACTGTTGGTGCGGTGGTGGCAGTCAACGCCATGGGGGACATCTTCCATCCCGAAACCAACGAGTGTATCGCGTCGGGCAAAATGCCTGACGGCACCAGAGTATTGGCTGAGGGAATGCTGTACGGCCAGGCACCTGCGCTCAGGCAGATGCGCATTCCGCCGCCCGGCAGCAATACCACTATCGGTGTGGTCGCCGTAGACTGCAAGCTTACCAAAGCGCAGGCCAACCGTTTGGCGGACGTGGCACACGACGGCCTGGCACGCACGATTCGTCCGGTGCATACGCAGATGGACGGAGATACAATGTTTGCCCTGGCGACGGAGCGTATTCCCAACGAAATCAACTTCGTAAAGCTTTGTGCCGCCGCGGCGGAAGTGACGGCGCGCGCTGTCGCCAACGCCATCTTAAGCCAGCGGGGATGATCAAGGGCATTGGTGTGGATGTGTGCGCCATCCGCCGTATGGAAGACTTGCTTCCAAACGCGCGCTTTATGCAGCGCGTGTTTACTGATCGCGAGCGCCTCTATTTTGAAAGCCGTGGTGTGATGGCTGCCGCTTCGGCGGCTGCTTGCTATGCAGCCAAGGAAGCGTTTTCCAAGGCTCTGGGAACGGGCATAGGCCCGGTTGCATTCAGCGAGATCGAGATCACGCATACCAAGGACGGCGGGCCGCAGTACGTCTTGTCAGGCAGAGCGGCACAGGTGGCTGCGCAAAAGGGCATCACCCGCTATCACCTTAGCTTGTCACATGAAAAGGACACTGCCATCGCCATGGCGGTGCTGGAGGAAGTACCATGATTGAGAGTGTGTCGCCCTCCTATTTGCAGCGATGGGAGCATGCGGCGTTTGTGGCGGGTGCCGGCAGCCTTCAGATGATGGAAACCGCCGCGCAAGCAGTGGTCGAGCAATTACAGGAACAGCTGGGTGGGCTTGCCGATGAGCGTATCCTTTTTGTTTGCGGCCCCGGCAATAACGGCGGGGATGGATTGGCGGCCGCGCGCCTGAGCTTCAGTATGGGCGCGAAGCCGGAAGTGTTACTGCTAAGCACCGCTGAGACCCGGGATGCGCAAACTAATCTAAAACGATTACAGGAACTTGACATTCCTGTTCACTCGGCGGATGACTGCCCGAATATGAGTGGGTATCAGTTCATCGTGGACGCCCTGTTTGGCATTGGATTGAGCCGCGATATCAGGGGGAAAGCCCTGGACATCATCACCCGCATGAATGATTCGCGTGTCAAGATACTGGCGGTGGATGTGCCGTCTGGGCTGGATGCCCTGACCGGCCAAGTGCTGGGCGAATGCGTCCGGGCAGACCTTACGGTCACGTTTCACCGTCCCAAACACGGATTGTTTTTGGCGGCGGAGGGACTCGTCGGGCGTATCCATATCGCGGATATCGGCCTTCCCTTAGTTTCCCGGCCCGACAGGGCACATTCGTGGGACGTGTCGCTGATTGCTGAACCGACGGATCTGCCTCATCTTCTGCCTTCACGCCCGCAAAAGGCGCACAAGGGGGATTTTGGACGCGTGCTGGTGCTGGCAGGTTCCCTGGGCATGGCGGGAGCTGCCGCGATGGCGGCCAAGGCGTGCCTGCGCAGCGGCGCGGGACTGGTCACACTGGCAGTCAGCCATGGCCTGATGCCCATTTTGCAGACGCTGGTGCCCGGTGCCACCTGCAAAACGGTGCAGGAAGCGAAATCGATAAAGCATGATGTGTTGGCGGTGGGCAGCGGATTGGGTCAAAGCGATGCCCGCTGGGAAGACATTATGGCGCTCAAAGATGATCACATTCCCTCTGTCTGGGATGCTGATGCGCTGAACATGCTGGCAAAGCGTCCCATGCCGCTGGGGCCGCTCGCCATCATCACGCCTCATATGGGCGAAGCGGCAAGATTGCTGGACGAGGACATTTCAAGTGTATTGGCCGACCCGTTTTCGGCAGCCGACCGGCTGCACGAAAAATATGCGTGCGCGGTGCACCTCAAAAGTGCTGTATCCATCTTGTATGACGGGCAAGAGATGACCGTCAATCTTGCTGGCACGCCGGCGCTTGCCAAGGGAGGCAGCGGGGACGCGCTTTGCGGCATTCTGGCAGGCATATTGGCGCAGCAAAAAGTCCGGAGCCCCATGAAAGCAATGCAGGCTGCTGCCTTATGGCTGGGGTTGGCGGGGCAAAAAGCGCAGCAAGCGCAAGGCCCGTATTCCGTTTTGACAAGCGACGTCATTGACGCGATGGGGCCGGCGCTGCTGGATATTTGAAGGCACAAAAAAACAGCCGCGCGATGAGATCTACGCGCGGCTGTTTCGGTTTTGTTTATTGCGCCAGCTTGAAGCGCTGCCAAATGGCTTGGTATATGCTTTCATATTCGCCCAGGTCCATAATGAACTCGGCGTCTGCCAGCTTTTCCTGAGGGATATTGATGGCGGGATTGTTCCTCAAGTCATCCGGCAGATACTCATATGAAGCAGCGTTGGGGCTCAGGTACAATTGCCACTGGGCTATGTGTGCGCCCACTTTAGGGTCCAACAAGTAGTCGATCAGCGCATGCGCGTTTTCGGGGTGCGGCGCATCCTTGGATATGACCAGGCTGTCGATGCCAAATCCCAATCCCTCTTCAGGGTACACAATTTTGAGGTTGGGATTCTCCATCAGAGCCAGCATGACAAAGGGCGTGAACATGTAGCCGACGCTGCATTCGCCGCTCAACACGTCGTAGTGCGGCGTATCATAGTTGAAGGAGCGCACATTGGGGCGCAGCTTCATAAGCTTTTCTTCGGCACTTTTCAGCGTCTCATCATCTACCGTGTTGAAGGATTCGCCCATGGTTTTAAGGGTAATGCCGATGATATTGCGGGCGTCGTCGATCAGTACTATGCTGTCTTCCAGCCTTTCGTCCCACAGGCTTTTGTAACCGGTGATCTCAAAATCCACAACGGAATCATCATAGATGATAAGCGGCGTTCCGGAGGTGTAGGGGACTGCGTATTCATCATTTTCATCATAATACTGGCTCAGGAACGCGGGAGAGATGTTTTCAAAATTGGGCAGCAGAGCTTTGTCGAGTTTCAACAGCATGCCCTGTTTGCGCAGCATATTGATGGCGTAGTCGCTTGCCAGGATCAAGTCGTATTCGGAAGCGGACGACGTCATCTTGATCAGCATTTCTTCGTTGGTGCTGAACGTAGTATAATTGGCCTTAATGCCGGTATCGTCGCTGAAGTTTTTGAGCGTTTCAGCGTCTATGTAGCCTTCCCAGGTGAAAATGTTGAGTTCCTTTTCCTCCTGCGCAAGCGCGGGCGCCAAGGCGGCGGTGATGAACAGCATCAACAACAGGGCTATGAGTCTTTTCATTTGCGTTCTCCTTTAATATTCGTTATCCGCGTTGACCACGTCAAATCCCGCGGCGCGCGCCATGCGGTTCATTACTGCCAGCCCAAGTCCGTTTTCCGGCAGCGTTTCGGCATAGATGCGCGTGATACCCCCCAGATCCATGCCGCGAAGCAGGTAAAAGAGACGGTGCGCGGCATCCATGGCATCTTTGCCAAGGCTTTGGGTGTGTCTGGCGCCGTACAGCGGGACATGTTCTTCAAAAGCCAGGATGGCTGCATTTTCATCCCTATCATATCGGGATGCGATGTATTGCGCAACCCTGTTCGCATCACCTTTCACCAGCGTCATTCTGGCCTTGGGTGCGTAGTGTTTATGGCGCATACCGGGGGAAGGCGCGTTTTGGGTTGCCGGCACAGGCCGCAACACACTGTCGGATACGCAGCATTCACCCAGCACCATGGTGATTTGCTCACAAGTGACAGCACCGGGCCTAAAAATGGTGGGCGTATCGCCGGACATATCAAGCACCGTGGATTCTACGCCCACGGAACTTGGGCCCCCGTCCAAAATCATGGGAATGCGTCCTGACATGTCTTCCAGTACATGCATTGCTGTTGTGGGGCTGGGCCTGCTTGAGCGGTTTGCGCTGGGGGCGGCAATGGGGCAGCCGGAAGCTTTGATAAGCGCCAACGCAAGAGGGTGTGACGGCATTCGCACAGCCACCGTCTGAAGCCCCGCAGTCGTTATGGGTGGAATGATGGACTTCTTTTTGAGCAGCATCGTCAAGGGACCCGGCCAGAAAGCCTGCGCCAGCGTTTGTGCGTCCGGCGTCCAGTGGCAGAGGGGAAATGCCTCTTCAACAGCGGCAATGTGCACGATAAGGGGATTGTCCGCCGGCCGCTCCTTGGCGGAAAATATGCGCGCGACGGCGTCCGCGTCCAATGCGTTTGCACCCAGCCCATAGACCGTTTCTGTCGGAAAAGCGACCACCTGACCGGCACGAATCAACGCAGCCGCATCAAAAACGCTGCGGGTACTGCCCTTAAGTAGCCGTGTGCGCATGCACACTCCTTTCTCGCCAAAACAAGGACGCGGAAGGTAATCCTTCCGCACCGCTAAGTTACAATAGAATACCCCAAAGTGTCGTTGCCATCCATTTTTTCACCCGCTCTGTAAAGCAGGTCGGTGCCCTGCAAAAGACTTTTGCCGTCCCCATCATGCTTTAGGAGCACGGGGGCTTGACAGCCGTTCCTTGACGCAGGCTCCGTAATGTGAAATGTGGGTAAAAACGGACGGCTGACGAGCACCTCAGGAGTATTCCTACACCATGATTATAGTTAACGCCCGGTTGCCTGTCAAGGGCACCCAAACAAAAGCGACGCCCCCGAGGGGGCGTCGAAGGATACGGGGAAATCAATACGCTTCGTGCAGTTCGATATCGCGGTACTTGCGAAGGCCCGTACCCGCCGGGATCAATTTGCCGATAATGACGTTTTCCTTCAAGCCCAGCAGCGGATCCACCTTGCCCTTAATGGCGGCATCGGTCAATACGCGCGTGGTCTCCTGGAAAGAAGCGGCGGAAAGGAAGCTGTCGGTTGCCAAGGAGGCTTTGGTGATGCCCAGCAGCACGCGCTTGGCGATCGCGGGGCGCCCGCCATCCTGAATGGTTTTTTCGTTGGTCGATTCGAAGGAGAAGATATCAACAAGGCTGCCGGGCAGCAAGTCCGTATCGCCCGAATCTTCCACGCGAACCTTGCGCAGCATCTGACGCACAATAACTTCGATGTGCTTGTCCGCGATGCCAACGCCCTGAGAGTGGTAAACGCTCAACACTTCGCGCAAAATGTATTCCTGAACAGCCTTGACGCCAAGGATCCTAAGCAGATGGTGGGGGTTGATGGAGCCCTCGATAAGCTCATTGCCCGCCTCCACATGATCATTTTCGGCAACTTTGAGCCTTGCGCCATAGTGGATGGGATAGGCCTTTTTGTCGGCCGAGTCATCATCGCTGGTAACAATGATCTCATGTTTCTTTTTTGTTGTGGTGAAAGATACCGTACCCGTGATTTCCG
>LSQX01405826.1_pt1 | contig 14851 bp, 10 predicted proteins | sample 654561 | NCBI WGS metagenome assembly LSQX01 (sample SAMN04489861, study PRJNA283612) | anaerobic digester metagenome | isolation source: 4 biogas reactors fed with cattle manure at either 37C or 55C with and... | place: Denmark: Kongens Lyngby | collected 2014 | reverse complement strand
AGATGTGTATAAGAGACAGCATTACATAAGGCCTCTCCGCTTCGAAGCATGCGTACTATGTGATACAAAAGACCGCTTCGTACTGCATGGTGAAGACTTTTAGCCGCTGGATAGTACATGAGTTTTCCTTCTTTTTTGTCAAGTATAGTCATAACCACCGACCGGATTTCAGTATTTTTAATCTTAGCCGCAAATAGATATATTTCTTCAATCATAGCTTCCGGAGAAATCGGTGCAGCCGGAACAAAATTCGCTACTAGCTTTTGGTCCTCGTCATCGGCAAGCTTAATCTTATTAAGTGTCAGTTGTAGCGAATCCTTCCATAAATCCACCCTGGCATTTACATAGTAAAGCTTATTTTGTATTAAAGCCGTATAATCTGCCTCATTTGCGTCCCACCATTTTGCCGGTACATTACCCGTATTATCGGTCAGAATAATATCCAGGTAGGTTTTTTTGTTTGATGAAAGCTTTAATTCCACATTTCTCAATAGATATATCCCATTAATACTCTCACCGGCTTTTAAATCTGAAATTTTTATACCTTCAAATTTCATCTTTACCCCCTTAATAGTAATCCATTTTAACATTATAGATACATTGTACACGAAAGTTGAAAAAGTGAAATGATATTAATTATATTTTTTTGCAAAAAAAATGCGAGTCGTATGCTCGCACCTTAAATGTCCCATATATCCACTATTCGATATTCTTGTCTTCTTAATAAATCTATTTCTTTTGGTTTAACCAGCATTTTACCGTTTTCATCAATTACAACTCTTATCACCGGACGGTTAGGGAAGTTTTTATTATATTTCGCTACAAGTCCTTTTTCCCCCGAATTTAGCATAACTGCAGTCCCAACCGGGTAATTTGCAATATGGCTAATGAATGCATCAAGCACAATTTTATCAAAATGCTTGTTACAAAGTGAGCTCATATAATCAACTACCTCATGAGGAAGCATTTTTTTACGGTATATTCTATTAGTGGTCAACGCATCGTATACGTCAGAAATTGCTACTATTCGTGCCGGCACAGGTATATCATTGTTTTTCAGATTATATGGATACCCACTTCCATCCTTACGTTCATGGTGGTATAACGCAATCATTTGTGCCGTCGAGCATATATTATTGGAATTTTTCAATATTTCGTAACCGTATACGGTATGCTTCTTTACCTCATCAAATTCATTAATGGTAAGGTTTGTAGGTTTCTGGAGAATTCTGTCGTCAATCATTACCTTTCCGATATCATGAAGCAGAGCCCCGACACCTAATTCTTTCAGTGCTTCTCCCTTTATTCCCATCGCAATACCGGTAATCAAAGATAATATGCAGACATTAACGCTATGAGAAAATGTATAATCATCCACCGATCGGATGTCAGAAAGATTCATGATAATAAAATCATCTTCCAGTAGATTTGATAATAAGCTATCTACCATCTCCATGACCTTTTTACCATCCACAGAAATTTTCAAGGATGATGTAGTCATAATTGCTTTAATCCGAGATTTTACATCAGTTATAATTTCTTCTTTTACTATTTCAGTAACCGGAATACCCTTTGATAATTCATCTTCGATGTATATTTCGGTAATATTGTAATGTCTTAACTGATCAATTTTTTCCTCTGTAATTTCAGAGCCTGCAGATAAGAGAATAATACCATCCAATGACTGTATGGTACGTGCAACGCGAACCCCTTCTCTAACTCTATCCAGGTTAACTTTTCTCACTTAGAATTACCCTCCGAAACAAAATAAGATCATTAAAAATCTATAACACAACAATAAAACTAAATTGGGGCTGTATAAATATAGCATTTAGTTTATTTACCTTTAAGATTTTATCGGCTTTTTTTGAAGAAAGGTTTAGATAATTTTATTCTAATAAAGGTCTGATAATCGACATAACATCCTGCTTTAATATGCTAAGTTCAGCTTTTGAACCCTCAAGTGAATCAGCTGATACACCATAATATATTTTTATTTTAGGCTCTGTACCTGAAGGCCTTACACAAAACCAGAATCCCGGGTTCAATGTATAATAAAGCACATTAGATTTGGGCAGGTCAATTTCCGTATTTTTATTGATTTTAAGATTTCTTTTTATTTGCTTTTGATAATCAGAAATCACAAAAACATCTTTTTCGCCGATTTTCTTAATTTCTGTATTTCTCAGTGCTTCCATAGCGGCGTTGATCTTCTCAAGGCCTTCTTTGCCTTTTAGTGTAAAGGAATCAATACCCTCTTCTACATGTCCGTATTTTTCAAAAAGCTCTAAAAGGCCCTGATAGAGATTCATACCTCTTGATTTATACCAAGTGTAAACCTCGGCTATAAGCATGGACGCAACGACAGCATCCTTATCCCTGGCATATGTTCCCGAAAGATATCCATAGCTTTCTTCAAATCCAAATATAAACTTCTTCTTGCCTGTATCATCTAAAAGTTTGATTTGTTCACCAATAAATTTAAAGCCGGTTAGTACATCAATAAGCTCTACCTGGTAATTTTCTGCAATCTTTCTGGCCAAATCGCTGGAAACAATGGTTTTAACCACAAATGCGTTTTGAGGCAGCTCATTTTTTTTATGCCTCTCTGAAAGAATGTATTCCAATAGCAGACATCCGGTCTGATTCCCTGTAAGGGTTATGAATTCCCCTTGGTTATTTCTTACAATAACCCCGACACGATCTGCATCAGGATCCGTACCGATAATCAAATCGACATTTTCTTTCTCTGCCATTTGTATAGCTATAGTAAATACGGCTTTTTCCTCCGGGTTCGGATATTTTACCGTAGAAAAATCCGGATCCGGCAATTCCTGTTCCTTAACCACCAGAACATTATCATAGCCTATTTCTTTCAACACTCTTCTCACAGGTTTATTCCCAGAACCGTGAATAGGAGTATATATAATCTTCGTTTCTTTGCCATATTTTCTGCATAATTCAGGATTGATTCCTGACTTTTTAACTGCATCTATATATGCATCATCAACTTCTTCTCCTATGATTTCAAGCAAGCCGTTCTTCAACGCTTCTTCATTTGTCATACAGCAAATTTCGGATATATCTTTAATAGATTCTACTTCCTTAATAACATCATCAGATTCCTTGGGAGGAAGCTGGCATCCATCATTTCCATATGCTTTAAACCCATTATATTCTTTTGGGTAATGGCTGGCTGTAATTACAACACCCGCAGCACAGCCTAAATACCTTACGGCAAATGATAATTCTGGGGTTGGGCGAAGCTCATCAAAGAGATATGCTTTAATATTATTAAAGGCCATAACCAGAGCCGTTTCCAATGCGAATTCATCAGAACAATGGCGTGAATCATACGCAATAGCAATCCCCTTACTGCTTTCTCCTTGATTCTTCACAAAATTAGCAAGACCCTGAGCAGCTTTGCGAATTGTATATTTATTAATCCTATTGGTGCCTGCTCCTATTATACCCCGCATGCCACCTGTTCCAAATTCTAATTCCCTGTAAAAACGGTCCTCGATTTCATTCTCATTATCTTTTATTGCTAAAAGTTCTGCTTTGGTTTCTTCGTCATAATAAGGATTCTCAATCCATTGCTTATATACTTCTCTATAATCCATACAAGCCTCCGAGCTTAATTGAATACACTTTATTTTATATTGCTCTTTTTGGTTCTACAATTAATTTGATTGCAGTACGTTCTTCTCCATCGACAGTTATTTCCGAAAACGCAGGTATACATACCAATTCTATCCCAAGTGGAGCAAGAAAACCCCTGGCTATAGCAACAGCTTTAACTGCTTGATTCAATGCTCCTGCACCAATTGATTGTACCTCAGCTACTCCCTTTTCTCTTACGACACCTGCAATTGCCCCTGCCACAGAATTGGGGTTTGATTTAGATGAAACCTTCAACAGACTCATTTTGACAACCTCCAAAAAAGCTTAAATCTTAATAATGCTGCTAATTCTTTTTATTTCAATTGATTTGTTATTTTCTTCGTTTATTGTTACGACAACTGCGTTTATCTGAGCTTTCCCTTTTGCCGGTTCATGCTGAACAGGAAGCCCCAGAGTAAATTTTTTAATTATAAGTTCTTTCTCAACACCAATGACCCCATCGGCAGGACCGGTCATACCTACATCGGATATAAAGGCCGTTCCCTTTTCTAGTAATTTGTCATCAGCAGTCTGCACATGAGTATGAGTCCCCAATACACAAGATACCCGTCCATCAAGATAGTACCCCATCGCTATTTTTTCGCTGGTGGCTTCTGCATGAAAATCAATCAGTATATAATCAGCTTGTCCTTTAAGAAATGACAGCTCTCTGTCTGCTGTTTGAAAAGGACAGTCTACCGGTTGATCCATATAAATACGCCCAAGAAGGTTCACTACAGCAAGCCGAAATCCGTTTTTCTCAATAACAAGACGTCCCTTGCCCGGTACCCCCTTTGGATAATTTGCAGGTCTTACAATTTTAATTCCTGAATCGATAATTCTTAAAATTTCTTTACGCGCCCAAGTGTGATTACCCATAGTTATAGCATCTATTCCACAATCAAAAATCTCTTGGGCTGTATTAAAGCTTATACCTCTGCCACCTGCTGCATTCTCACCATTTGCGATACAAAAATCAGGTTTATATGTTGACTTTAGCTCAGGCATACTCGCTTTTAATGCATTTCTCCCAATCTCACCAAAAATATCTCCAATAAAAAGAATTTTCAAAAAAATTTCTTCCTCTCAAAACACGGGAAGCGTTTTCACGCTTCCCGCCTAAGACTATTTTGCATATTCAACTGCTCGAGTTTCCCTTATAATGTGAACCTTGATTTGTCCGGGATACTCCATTTCACTTTCAATACGTTTTACTATATCTCTTGCCACCATGATCATACTGTCGTCATTTACAATTTCTGGTTTAACCATTATGCGAACTTCACGTCCGGCTTGAATGGCATAAGATTTTTCAACTTCAGGGAATGAATCGGCAATTTCCTCGAGTTTTTGCAGTCTTTTAACATAGGTCTCAATGGTTTCACGTCTCGCACCGGGTCTTGCTCCCGAAACGGCATCTGCCGCCTGAACTAAAACGGCAACAACCGTTGTTGCTTCTACATCTCCATGATGTGCTACGACAGCGTGTATGACATCTTCGCTTTCCTTGTATTTTCTGCAAATATCTCCACCTATGGATACATGGGTACCTTCAACCTCATGGTCAATGGCCTTACCTATATCATGTAAAAGTCCCGCACGTTTTGCTAGTGTTACATCCTCTCCCAATTCAGCGGCCATCAGGCCTGCCAAATGAGATACCTCAATTGAATGCGACAGGACATTTTGTCCATAGCTTGTTCTGTACTTAAGCTTACCCAGAAGTTTTATTATTTCAGGATTAAGACCGTGTACACCTGTTTCAAATGTAGCTCGGTCACCTTCCTCACGGATTGTATTTTCAACTTCTTTTTTCGCTTTTTCAACCATTTCTTCAATACGGGCAGGATGGATTCTTCCGTCAATAATCAGTTTTTCAAGAGTAATCCTTGCCACTTCCCGTCTGATCGGATCAAACCCTGACAAGACAACTGCTTCCGGCGTATCGTCAATAATGAGATCAATACCCGTAAGAGTTTCAAGGGTTCTGATATTTCGGCCTTCTCTTCCTATTATTCTGCCCTTCATTTCGTCGTTAGGCAGAGGAACAACAGAGACAGTGATTTCGGATGCATGGTCTGCAGCGCACCTTTGAATAGCCGTAGATAAAACTTCCTTGGATTTGCGGTTAGCTTCTTCCTTAGCTCTTTCATAGATGTCCTTAACCATAATGGCCGCTTCGTGTTTGACTTCACCTTCAATATTACTTAAAAGATATTGCTTCGCTTCTTCGACCGATAACCCGGATATACTTTCAAGTTTCTCCAGCTGTTTTTTGTGTATTTCTTCAATATCAGCCTGTCTTGCCTCAATTTCTTGAATTTGCTTGTTTAGCGATTCTTCCTTTTTCTCTAGGGTGTCCATTTTTTTCTCAAGAGTTTCATCCTTTTGCTGTAAACGTCTTTCACTTCTTTGTATTTCAGTTCTACGTTCACGAACTTCTCTCTCTATTTCGACCCTACTTTTGTGAATTTCTTCACGCGCCTCTATCAAGGCATCGCGTTTTTTTCTTTCAGCAACTTTCTCAGCTTCACTTACAATACGTTGGCTTTCCTTTTCCGCACTTTCAAATTCATTCTCTGCCACTCGTTTTCTATGTTCAACTCCCTTTCGGAAGAATATAAGTGAACTAACAACTGCTATTACAAGTCCTACAATAAATCCTAATACAATTGATAAAATATCGAGAATATTACTCACCTCCTTGGCTTTTGTTTTTCCATTAATTCATAATCAATAAAGCATAGCATTAAATGGCACCAAATTATATGCACACGAGATGCCATTATGAAACTATTGTATACAGTTTTAAAATTCATGTCAAGAAAGAGGTCATTTTTTGTGCATGTTGCATGCTCTTATTGTGTTTTTAAGCAACATTGCTCTGGTCATAGGACCTACACCCCCGGGAACGGGTGTTATAGCAGAGGCTTTTTTGTTTATCGAAGGGAAATCCACATCACCGGTTACTTTACCCTCGGCGTTACGATTCATACCAACATCGATAACAATAGCACCTTCTTTGACATAATCATCGGTTATAAAATTGGCTCGACCTATGGCAGCTATAAGTATATCAGCCTCTTTACACACTGCCTTTAAGTCCTTGGTCTTTGAATGGCAGATTGTAACAGTGGCATTATCATGTAGCATCAGCATAGCCATGGGCTTACCTACGATATTGCTTCTTCCCACAACAACGCAGTTTTTACCTGCTACATCCAGCCCGGCGTCTTTAATTAGCTCCATAACACCGGCGGGTGTACAAGGTGCAAATACGGGACGACCAATCATCAGCTCTCCCACATTAAAGGGATGGAAAGCATCAACATCTTTTTCAGAATTAATTCTTCTGATTACCTTTGCCTCATCTAAATGCTTTGGAAGAGGAAGCTGTACGAGGATACCATCTACGGCAGAATCCTGATTCAAAGCATCTATTAATCCCAAAAGCTCTTCTTCACCAGTTTCCTCAGGAAGAGAATATTCAAATGATTTGATTCCTACTTCCTCGCAGTCCCTTTTTTTGCTGTTGACATATATTCTTGAGGCAGGGTCATTGCCTACGATAATAACAGCCAATCCTGGGACAATACCTGATTTAATAAGCTTATCCACTTCCAAAAACATATCCTTCTTCATTCTTGTGGCCAAATCTTTACCGTCCAATATTTTATATGCCATTATAATACTCCTCTTATACTAAAATTCTCGTTTATTTTATATTATCACTTTATATTACGATTCATAAAAGTTCTTTTCTGAGCTCTTCTGGAGACTTATGTGAAAGATAGCTTAACGGAATATCAAGTACTGTTACTGCCCCTATTTTACCTTCTTGATTGAGCTTTGCAACAGCACGGGCATAAGCTACTAAAATACTTCCGGTAAAATGAGGGTTACTTTCAAGCTTCAAAGAAAACTCTAAAATATGTCTCTTCTCGTTATATTCACCCGTATTCCCGCTCCTTATAACAAATCCCCCATGAGGCATTTGTCCATGATTTTTCAACAGTTCGTCCTCAGAGATAAAATGAACAACTGTATTGTAATCCGCAAAATAATTTGGCATGTTCTTGATTGTTTCTTCAATCTCTGTTTTATCAGCACCATCCTCGGGAACAACAAAGCACTCTCTCAAATGCTTTTCACCGGTTGTCAAATCGGGCTGTTCTCCGTTTCTAATCCTATCTATTGCACTTTCCACAGGAACAGTGTACTGAATTCCATTTTTTACACCCTTCACACGTCTTATAGCATCAGAGTGCCCCTGACTCACACCTTTACCCCAGAAGGTATAACTTTTCCCCACCGGTAAAACAGCCTCCATCATCATACGATTTATCGAAAATAGTCCCGGGTCCCAACCTATTGAAATGGCAGCAGTTTTACCTGCAAGTTTTGCGGCCGCGTCAACGCTTTTGAAATACTCAGGTATCCTAGCATGAGTATCAAACGAATCTACGCAATTGAAGAGGCTGACATATTTGGGGCCTTGTTCAGGTAAATCGGTAGCAGAACCGCCACAGAGAATTAATACATCAANTAAATCCTTATATTTATATATATCATCAATATGAAGTACTTTAGCCGATTTTGTCGCAATCTTTATACTTTCCGGCGCTCTTCTCGTAAAGACAGCTACAAGCTCCATATCATCGTTTTGTAAAACCGATAATTCTACTCCTCTTCCGATGTTTCCATAGCCTAAAATTCCAACTTTAATTATTTTCTCCATATACCTTCCTCCATTTTTTTATTATATATTGTTTTCTGTTTTAATAGGCAATTTCGTAATTTCCATAAATTCCGGATGTGTACGGTAAGCCGAGAAATCAGGCGACGCCTTTGCTCTTAACCTTAAATCCGGCTTAATTTCAAAAGCTCTGATTAAAAATCCTATGGTAGCATCCACATCCCCCGACAGCGCCGGAACCCGGGCAAGCCCAAACAAAATCTCATCGTCGTCGGATTTTAATTTAAGACCTTCTTTATACAATCTTACAGCCTCAGAGTAATTTTTTAGTGAAATAACTGCCGAAGCCCAATTATAGTAAAGAGCCGGATCGTCATCTGTAAGTTTGTGAGCACGTCTAAACACTCTGACGGCCTCTTCGTAGCGCTTCATCATCATTAAAGAAACACCCAAGTTGAAATGAACCAGATATGATTCAGGATGCTCTCTCACGGCTTCCTCATAAACCCTTATTGCTTCATTGGTTCTGTCTGTAGATATGTAAATCTCGGCCAGAAGATTATACGCCATTTCAAGACGCTCATCCCCTCCTAAGGATTTTTCAAGATACTCTATTGCCTTATCTGTTTTCCCCTCAGCATCATGAATTGAAGCCATACTATAGTATGCCCGGCTGTAGTCCGGCTTGAGTTCTGCGGCATACTTGAAGTTTGAAATGGATTCTTCAGTTTTTCCTTCATGTCTCTGAGCTATACCCAAGCGGTAATATGCTTCAGCATCCTGAGGAGACAACTGAGTAAGCTTTTTGTAAGCTACTCTAGCATTCTCCCAATCACCGCGCTTACGATATAGTTTTCCTAGCAAGGACCAGGCTTCGGTGAATTCTGAATCGTTTTCAACAATAGTTTCAAGCTGATACTTACATTCCATCTCCTCGTTTTTCTCAAAACAAAGTCGTGCCAGAAGGTATCTCAGCTTATTATCTTCTTTGAATTTCAGAGCTTCACGAATATGCCTTTGCGCTTCACCGAGTTCATCTATAGCTATATAGCATTTTGCAATATTGATATCAACCTCTCTCAGCCCTTCTATATCCTTTTGAACCATATTAAACTGTTCTATGGCCAATACGTATTTTTTAATCTTATAAAAACATAAACCGTATACAAAGCGTAGCATAGGTCGAAGAAGCTCATCTATCTCAGTCGCTCTATTTTTCTTTAATTTATTTAATGGTTCGTCACCTACTAAATACAATGCTTTTTTACAGCTTTGTATTACATCCCCATACAACCCGTTTTTGTAGCTAAGCCATGCGGTATTGTAGATAATATACGGATTGTTGTTTAGAAGATCGGAAAGTATTGTATATATCTCAAGAGCATCATTCAACTCTCCATTATCAATAAGTTTTTGAACTGCTGTCAATTGTTTGTTAACAGTGGTTTTAAGATGTTTATCATTTAGTTCCAAACTACCCGTAATAATATTGGGTTTAATCTCCGGTTTCCATTCATCGAGTTCTTCAACGTATTCACCATATTTCCAGCTTTTATTGCTTTGCCTTTCCAACTTTTCTATCAGCGGTACGTCGGTAAGGGAATTCTTAATTTTTTTCTTCATCCCAATATAATCAGAAACTAAAAAGGTTCCCGGTAAAATAATACCGAAAACAATAATAATAATTTCATACAAGGGCACTGAAAGAACACGGTTTACTATAGTAAGAACCCCAGATGTGAGCATACAAAGCTGGATTGTAAATATAATAATTGAAGTTGCATTTAGTCTTCGAAAACATCGTATAGCCATATAAAAAGTAAGAAAAAACATCAGTAGCACAATGAATGCTAAAGAAATATTATAGTTAGCAGGAATGTTCTCTAATAATGTCATACTTCATCCCCCGGATTAGACATCTTCATTTCGTTCCAGCGTTCACGGGAAATTAAAATGCGTCTGGGTTTACTGCCTTCATACCCGCTTATTAAATTACGCTCTGCCATTTGATCTATTATACGGCCGGCTCTGGCATAGCCAACCTTAAATTTCCTCTGCACAAATGAAACTGAAGCCTGGCCACAGTCAATAACAGCTTCTATAGCTTCGTTCAGCAGTTCATCGCATTGGTCATCTTTTTTACTTTCATCTTCATTCTTAGCATTATCGTTGATGTTTTCTATTATTTCCTGATCATAGTGTGCTCTGATTTGATTCTTAACAAAATCAACAACTAATTCCACTTCCTTATCGGTAACAAAAGCTCCCTTAACACGAATAGGCTTTGGAATACCGACCGGATAATAAAGCATATCACCTTTTCCTAATAGCTTCTCTGCTCCGCCCATATCAATTATGGTACGGGAATCCACCTGTGAAGATACTGCAAATGCTACACGAGAAGGAATATTGGCTTTTATAACACCGGTTATAACATTAACAGAAGGCCTTTGAGTTGCAATGACCAGATGCATGCCTGCAGCACGTGCCATTTGTGCTAAGCGGCAAATTGAATCCTCTACATCATGGGGGGCAACCATCATAAGATCAGCCAACTCGTCAATAATGATAACTACTTGTGGTAGTTTGAGGCCTTCACCCGTCTCATCAATTGAGGCATTATAGCCAAGTAAATCTCTTACACCTCTGTCAGCAAAAAGCTTATAACGGGTAGTCATTTCAGAAACAGCCCACCGTAATGCTCCTGCGGCTTTATTAGGGTCTGTAACCACAGGTATCAGCAAATGGGGAATACCATTATATACGCCAAGTTCCACCACCTTAGGATCTATCATTAAAATCTTGACATCCTCAGGAGTAGACTTGTATAGCAGACTTATAATAATCGAATTGATGCAAACGCTCTTCCCTGAGCCTGTAGCACCAGCAATAAGTACATGAGGCATCTTGGCCAAATCAATAACTACGTTTTCTCCCGAAATATCTTTGCCTAAAGCCACAGAAAGATGTGATCTTTGCTTTTTAAATTCCGCCGACTCTAAAACACTTCTTAGACTTATGGGAGCTACCTCTTTATTAGGCACCTCAATACCTATTGCTGCTTTTCCGGGAATCGGCGCTTCTATTCTGACACCGGTAGCAGCCAAGTTTAAAGCTATGTCATCGGTTAGATTTACAATACGGCTGACTTTTACCCCCGGTCCCGGCTGGAGCTCATATCGGGTAAATGCAGGACCCACTGATACATTAATAATTTTCGCCTCTATACCAAAGCTTTCCAGTGTGCTCTCAAGTTTCTTAGCACTGTCTATTGAAGTGGTTCTTATTTTTTTCATATTATTCTCTCCCTCTTTTGATTTAGAGAGAAGCTCAATAGGAGGATAAATATAATCTTCGTTTTTTTCGGTTGAATAATCTATATTATCGACTTTCTCGTTTATAGGCTCATTTAATTCACCGACTTTATCAGTTTTGGGTGATTTCTTTACTACAGCATTTTCCAAGTCTGAATTTGCAGTTTTGTCCTGCGTTTCATTATGATTCAATTCTGAGCTTGTAACTAACCCTGTCCCATTGTCATTAATATCAAGAATGTTTAGCTGTTTATAATGTGATATCGGTTCGTCACCCATATAGATTTCCTGGGTTGAATCGGTTAGGCTGACCTGAGAATCAGTACTTCCCGGCTTCTGCGTGTCAGTGTTATTCATAGGAAAATCAAGAATTCTGGCTCGCTTTTTCTTTACGGGGTTCATCTTATTTGTTGCTAGATCTGCTTGATCCTCAACATCTTCTATACTTCTTCTTAATTCCCTGTCCTCACGTTTTTTGCGGGCTGCATCCACAATACCATTAATAGCCTCACTTGTTCCTTTAGCAACACTTCTTGCAGCATCGGCTAAAGAAAGTCTTGTTATGAGCATTGCCACAATAATTGCAAGAGTTGTGAGAATTATCATTGTACCCCACTTTTTGAAAACAAAGAGTAGTGGTACCCCTATTATTCCCCCTATCACACCCCCGCTTGGCAAAAACTCGCTGCCTTTGCCAATAGCGCTTATACCCTCTTTATAAAAGGTGCTTATGTATCTGGATAAAGTCATATTTTCATATATAAGAGCATCATAAAGTCCGGCTTGAAGCATAGCTGAGAATATTACAAGAAGCAACAACACTAAAGAAAAGCGTTTGTCTTGGTGTATAAGCCTTGGTTTAAAGATTTTAGCCAAGCCATGAAACATTGCAATTAAAGGAAGAATATATCCGGATAGCCCGAACATACCTCCTACAAATTTTCCGAACAGTTCGCCCAGAGGCCCTACTATATTATCAAAGTAGATACTCAAAGCCATTAATACACCCACTGCAAATATTACTAATCCGCCTGCTTCCGATTTGATCTGTTTGGAAGCACTAGCCTTTCTGGCATTTTTCTTTTGAACTTTTTTTGAACCGGAAACCGGTCTCTTTTGTACTTTTTTGGGAGCCACAGAATTACCTCCACCATAATAAACATAATTTCATGCAAGTTTACTATATCATATAAATTTACCCTTTGACAATGCAGGTAATACATGATATTATTTACGATAATTTCACATTAGTTTAGTGTGGAGTACTCGGGGAAAATAGAATATAATTTATAGATAGAGGTGCGTTTTTCATAAGTCGCTTAAGGAAGGATAACCGGATCCATCGAACTTAAGTAAAAGGGAAAGACGCCGAAGGCATCGGATGCCGCTTCATCCGTTACCTGGTTGACTGGCGAACAGCCTTTTAACTGTCGCTATGGCGGAGAGCTATCGGTATGGTTACTTGTTATCCATATGCCTAAAATAATTGGGCTGCCGGTAGAAATATTGGGCAGCTTTTTTAATAAGCTTCTTTCCGAACATATGCCTTATTATAACCGATTATAATAGAATTGAGAGGAGTGCTCATAATGAAAAAATCTTTGTTTACAGGCTCATGCGTAGCCTTAATAACCCCCTTCAACGAAAAAGGTGTTGACTTTAAAAAATTTGAAGAACTAATCGAGTGGCATATAAAAGAAGGTACTGATGCTATATTAATCTGTGGAACCACAGGAGAAGCCAGTACAATGCCGGATGAGGAGCATAAGGAAGTAATACGCTTTGCTGTTGAAAAAATAAACAAGCGTGTTCATGTTATGGCGGGCGCCGGAAGTAACGATACAAAACATGCAATTGAACTTTCCAAATACTGTGAGAGTGTAGGTGCAGATTCTATTCTATCTGTTACACCCTATTATAATAAGACTACACAAGAAGGACTATACCAGCACTTTAAGGTCATTGCCCAAAGTATAAGTATTCCTGTAGTTATTTACAATGTACCTTCAAGAACAAATCTTAACATAAACCCTGCAACATTAAAGCGTCTGGCTGATATTGATAATATTGTCGCCGTTAAGGAATGTAATCTACTTCAGGCCTCTGAAATCTTTTATCTTTGTGGGGACAAATTAGATTTATATTCCGGGGAGGATGGTAATATTGTTCCTTTACTTGCACTTGGAGGCAAGGGAGTAATTTCGGTTATCGCAAATATATTACCAAAAGATACTCATAACATGGTTAAGTCCTTTCTTGACGGAGATATTGAAACAAGTCGCAAATTACAAATAAAATCTGTACCCGTTGAAAAGGCACTGTTTTGTGAGACAAATCCCATTCCAATCAAGGCAGCTATGAATTTAATGGGGTTTGATGTCGGGCCTTGCCGCATGCCATTAGTTGAGATTTCTGAAGCCGGCTTGGCTCAATTAAAAAAAGCACTTACTGAATATGGACTGATGTAGTTTTACTCACATTAATATCGGAGGTTTTTTAATGATTCGTATACTACTAAACGGTTGCAACGGCAAAATGGGGCAAAAAGTCACACGGTCATGCATGTATAGCGATGCAATATCTATAGTTGCAGGTGTTGATGCTGTTATCAAAGAAGACAGAAGTTTCCCTGTATATACTGACCCATATCAGGTTAAAGAAAACGTTGATATCATTATTGACTTTTCCCATCCACTTGCCCTGGACGGCATTCTTAAATTTGCGGTAGAAAAGACCCTGCCTATTGTCATTGCTACAACAGGCCACAGTGAGGTTCAAAAAAATCTTATGGTCAAGGCCTCTACTTCTATACCGGTTTTACTTTCAGCTAATATGTCATTGGGGATAAATCTAATGTTGGATTTGGTTAAGCGTTCTGCAAAAATGCTGCATGGATCGTTTGATGTTGAAATTATCGAAAAGCATCATAACCAAAAAATCGATTCTCCCAGCGGCACTGCCCTTACAATTGCCGATAACATCAATTCGGTACTTCCGGGAAATGAGATGAAATATGTTTATGACCGCCATTCATCAATGCAAAAGAGGACCAGAGATGAAATAGGCATTCATTCAATCAGGGGCGGCACTATAGCCGGAGAGCATACTGTTATATTTGCCGGTAATGACGAAATGATAGAAATCAAGCACACAGCAGTATCAAAGGACCTCTTTGCCG
>LSQX01075117.1_pt1 | contig 14851 bp, 8 predicted proteins | sample 654561 | NCBI WGS metagenome assembly LSQX01 (sample SAMN04489861, study PRJNA283612) | anaerobic digester metagenome | isolation source: 4 biogas reactors fed with cattle manure at either 37C or 55C with and... | place: Denmark: Kongens Lyngby | collected 2014 | reverse complement strand
CCAATTTTAAAAACCAACGTTATTGCTAAAAACGTCGAATATCAAAATTGTTATATGTTATGGCTTTTTATCGATCGTTACAACACACTTGCTTACACAATTGAAGTAGAAGAGAAAAACTTAACCTTTACCGATCAATACTATAAAGCGATTAGACGCCAAGTATTAGTAACATATTTATCAATTGTTGCTAATCAAGAAAAAAATCGTTCGATTTACCAACAAATCACCCCTAGAAGGTCATCTAGAAAAAGTATTAAAGTTAGAAGAACTCATCCTGATGATCTATTAATTACACCTGAAGATAAAGAAATTGCTGATCTATCATTAAATCAATACTACCTAGAAGCTAATAAAAGAATCTTTAAACAATCAATTGATTATTACTCAACAACTTCTAAAACCTATGAAACAACCGTTAAAAGAGCCTTAAGAGATACACTACAAATAAGTAATGCCTTATATGAATCATTTTTTGAATTAGAACCAGAACAAGACGTCTTTAAGATGTTAATCAAGGGTTTTGATTTAAATGAGGAATTAACCGAAGCGAAAAGAAAATCTTTGGTTGCTAAAATGATTCGTGAAGTCAAGCAAGTTGACTTTAACGAAACCCTAGCCCAAGAAAGACGCTTTTTAGATGATATTGTTGAATATACCAAATTATTAGAAAAAGAATACGAACTAAAAGAAGAATTGGCCAAAGAAGATTACCGACGTTTAAGTGAATTAGCCAAAACTAGGGAACTTGCTTTAGCAGAAAAAGAAGTAATTAACTTAAAACTAGCGGAAAGTAAACGACTTAAAGATGAAGTTGATCAACATAGAAGAGATACACTTGTTCAATTGCGCGAAATTGAAAAAGAGTTAAAAGAAAAATTAGATCGAAACCTAGCTGAATACAAAAAACTCTTAAAAGAAGAAGAAAAAGCGGCTGTTAAAGCTTATATGCAAAAGTATCGACCAAAAAGACGAGTTACTAATTCAGAAATTGTTAAAGAAAAAGCTAAATTAGATGCTGACTTGAAAGTTGAGGTTGATTTACTTAAAGTAAAATATAACGCTTTATTTGAAACTGAAAAAGCCAAACTAAAGGCTGAATCGGAAGAAATATTACAAGATAAAGAAGCTTTCTACATTCAAAGATTAGAAGAAAACAACGAAAACTTAAGCGAGCTTAGACAACTAAGAAACCAACAAAATTTAAAATTAAGCCAATATGAAGAAGAACTTAAAGAAAACCTTGCGGAATCTTTAAAAGCTTCAAGCCATGAAATGAAACTAATCCAGGATGAACTCTTTCGTTATTATCAAATTAAATATGAAATTAAAAGACGAGTTACCAATAATGCACTTCAAAAAGAAATTGATAACTACTCTAAAAACCTAAATAGAAAAATTGCTGAATTAGATGAAAAATATCAAGCAAAGTTAGACGAGTTGAAAAACGATTTAAAAATCAAACATAATGAAACTCTAAGCAAAGAAGAAGAAACAATTCAAAACCGTTATAAAGAAAATGAACTCAACCTAAAAAAACTAGAACAAATCAAAAATCTATATCAAGAATCATTGGCGAAAATTGAGGAATTAGACCATGATTAAAAAACTCTTTAATCACTTTCTAACTCTTTTATCGGTTCTTATGTTTGTTCTGGCAATTTATATATTAGTCTTTGGTACAATTAGCCAAAAACAAAATAAGCTATTAACTATTTTCGGTTACGGGTTTTCCGTAGTTCCAACTGATTCAATGGAAGCAGGTGAACCTGATAGCATTAAGGCAGGCTCACTTGTTTTATCTAAGAAAGTTCCATTTGAAGAAATTAATGAGCGTGATGTAATTATTTTCCAATCAGAGGGCATACTAAAGGTTCACCGTGTTACTAAAAAAGATGAAACCGGATTAACAACCCAAGGAGATAATCCTAAAGCTAGTGAAGACCCACTTCCTACCACCTCAGAAAACTACCAAGCTAAAGTTATAAAAGCCTTTTATTTCTTTGGAATGGGTAAACATATTCCTGGAGTACAATTAATCGCTTTATTTATTTTGATGGTATTTTTATTTGTTTTATTGCTCGTTCAAATCTTTAAAATAATTAAACTTAATCACCAACATAACTTAAAAGAAATTGAAGAGTCAGCTGAAAACAATCCTAAATTTGAACCAAAAACCAAAGCCGAAGTTGAAGAGGAACTCAAAAATCAAAAGTTATTCCAAAATAAAAAACAATGGAAAAAACATTTTAAATTAAAAAAGAAATCAAAAGACGAACAAGATCACTAAAATAACCAAAGAAAGGAAGATGAAAATGGAAAAGAAACAATTAACAGCTAACATAATGTTTTTTATTGTGGCTTTTATTATCTTTCTTTCATCTGCCTTTGCTTGGTTTAATTTATCAACGAAAAGTGATATAAGCAGTATTGATACTAATGTCGATGATTTAAAAGATTCTATCAAGTTAAAAGTCAAAAGAAATAATGGCGAGTTTCATTTTATTGATACGCAACTAGAATTAACTAATCTATTTAAAAACACCGTTCCAGGTGATAGTTATACTTTTGAAATTACGATTGAAAACAAAACTAATAAAGAACGTTCTTTATTTGGAACTATCCAAAATATCGAATCGAAAAGTAATGATACTTACGATTTAAAAGATGTGTTTTATCTAAGTCAAATCAATCATAAAACCTATGATACAAACAATTTACTAATTAGTGATGAAAGTCATTATTTAACCGTTAATTCAAGCGAACCAGCAACCGCTCACGGACAACTTCTTAATCAATATCGAATTACTAACTTAATTAATCAAAATAATAATTTATTAGTTTTTTCAAACTTAGTTTTAAATCCGAAAGAAAAAGTAGTCATTACCTTTTCAATCATCTATGATATAGATACCGAAAATATCAATTACCAATATAATGAATTAACTTTTGATTCAATTTTCGTTTTAGGAGCCTAAAAAGACCATGAAAGTTAAAACCCAAATAATTTTTATAATTACATCAATTTTAATTACCTTAAGCGCACTAACCTTAGTGTTTGCTTTATTATTGCATAAAATTGAGAAAGAGGAAATTATTTATGAGTTAGGCAATATCAAATTAGTTGTGACAGGCAGTTTAAAAGAAAATTATCTTTATCCAGGCGGAAATATGGTTGAAACCGATTATTTAATTACTAATCAATCAACGATTGATCTTGATTTAAGAATCAAATTAATCTTTTATCTTGATGAAGTGGAAATTGATATTACAAGTTTAATTGAAGAAGATGGATTTGATTTTGATGAGACAAGCTTTTTACTAAATGCTGATGGTTATTATTATTATCATGAAACCTTAACACCAGATGATGAAGAAATAACTTTATTTACCAATTTAACTTTTGATGGTTATATTGTTAAAAATGAATATAACGATCAAGTTTTAAAAATTAAATTAGTCGTTCAAGCCAAACAAAACAGACATGTCGATTGGACTGATTTAGGCGATAAATTTATTAATTAAAGGAGCACTATGATTAAAAAGAAATTAATACTAATTGGAATATCAATGTCATTAACTATTACAACTTTAGTTGTTGTAGTTTTTGCGTGGTTTAATTTTTCCAGTCGAACCCCGCCAATTATTATTAATTTAGGTGAATTGAAATTAGAAGCAAAATTATATAACGATGATACTGATGAAGAAATTACTAGTGCCTTACATTTTTATAATTTAGTTCCAGGTGATGAGTTTGATTATCGTTTAGAGTTAAAAAATATTGGGAATTTAGCTGGTATTTTAAATGCAACCTTTACTTTTGGAGCAAGCGACGAATCATTATTAGAGTACGGATTATTTAAATTAAGTAACGAAACGGAAGCTCGCACCTTTGAAATAGACTATCAAATCGCTGAAATGACGCTTATTCCTTATGATGCACTAGATGACGACACATTAGTCATAATTTTATTTAAAGTTAAAATAAGCCCGGATTTGGAGCTATCTAATTTATTGGATGAAACTAGTAATTATTNNAATGACGCTTATTCCTTATGATGAGTTAGATGATGGCACATTAGTCACGATTTTGTTTAAAGTTAAAATAAGCCCAAATTTGGAGCTATCTGATTTTCCTGCAGAAACTGGTAATTATTTAGTATTAGAAAAAATTACTATTACATTGCAACAACCAGAACCGGAGCATTAAAGGAGAAAAATGACCAAAGTTAGAAAAGTTTTATTGATCGCTTTAATAACCTTTAGCTTAGTAGCAGTTTTAACTGTCCCTTTTGTCTATGCTTATTTTTATCAAGAAAAAGCAATTGAAGATGATAAAACTTTTGGTCATATTAATGCTATTAGTGAAGTTTATTTTACTAAAAATGGTCGAATTGATGCCGTCTATTCTAATACTATTGATGGCTTTGTGAAACCTGATATTTATCAAGTTGATATTTCAAATTTAGATAACAATTATTATATTAACAATTTAAATGTTGATATTAAAGTGAAAACTAATATCGATGTTTATTTAAGAGTGATGATTAACGATGCCATATTAATTAGAAGAGCAACTTCTGAAGGGTATCGCGAATTATCATTTGCTAATACCGGAATCGAATATGCTTTAGATGAAAATTGGTATTACGATCAAACTAGTAATTGGTATTATTATATTGGAAAAATTGATGAGTCAGTAAACTGGCAAGTCTTTAGTTTTATTGTGCCAGGGACCTTATATGATGTATTGCCTAATCGTCGTGTTGAACTTGAAATAGTCGTTGAATCTGCTCAAGCCCATTTAGGGGCTGAAAATAATTGGGGGATGACTTTTGATGGCCAAAATTGGGAAAAGGAGGAATAATAATGAAAAAGAAATTGACAATTGTTGCCATATTCTTAGCGGTTTTATTATTAGGTCTTTCTTTTAGCGATCTTAAAGTTGAAGGTGACGATAACTTTAGAACTGATAATCATAACGACTTAACTACTACTTTTAATCAGGTGGCTGAAAGTAATTATTTAACTTATTCACTCTTAAGAGAAGATGGTTTTGCGAATTTTAATGATTATGTAAATCAAGCAAATACCAAAGTTGTTAAAACAATTATGTTTGCCTCAGCTGAAGACTTATATAATTGGAGTAGAGATCTAGCTTATAATAGTACGCTTTCTGTAACTATCAAAAATATTTTAGCAAATAGCGATTATACTTTAGGACTTGATATTGATTATAGCCAAATGAAAGCTCAAAGATTTATCCCAATTGGTTATGATACTTATGGGCAAGAGTTAAAGTTTAGCGGAACTTTTGATGGGCGCGGTTTTGAAATTTCTAACCTTGACTTTGTAAACTATGGTGAGTATAGCTTTACAATTGAAAACGAAGTTTATGTCTATAGTAGTTATTTTAGTATGTTTAACTATAATTTAGGAACAATTAAAAATCTAGGTTTAATCGATCCAGTAATTTATTTATCAAACGAAAATGTTACTTTAAGAGATTTCGCTTATTTAGTCGGTGAAAATAGTGGGACAGTTGAAAGTGTCTATGTAATTGATAATCGCACCTTTGGTAATGCAGGTATGCAAATATCTTCAATTAAAGTTGAAGAAGCAACTAGAAAAAGAGCGGCTGGTATCTTGCATACCAATCTTTTAGGAGCAACTTTTAAAAATAGTTATTTTTCTGGTATTAGTGTCGTTCATGGCGATTTTATGGTAGCGATTTTAGAAGAACCAATTTATTACTTTGATTATTCTAATCAAGGCATTTATGATTCGGTAGTCTATAATTCTACTAGATACGGCCAAGGTGTTCCCCTAGATTATTATCAAGTGCCAAATAATCCTAACAGCAATACCGAAAGCGAGCTTATTAACGACAATAACGACTTAGACGATAATTGGTTTAATTATATTGATGATTATGGTGGTCTACCTAGATTATTTGGTTTAACGACTGATGCTACTGGCACCAAATATTTAATTACTAATGCGGTTGATTTTATTGTCTTTAATAAACTTTTAGGCTATCACACGGCAGCTTTAAATAACAAAGGTTATAATGAACAAACTTATTATTTAACTAATGATATAAATATGGCAGAAGTATCAGCTTTAGCCTATCGTTTGACTGAAAACGTGTTTTCAGGCACCTTTACGGCTGATCCTTTAGTTTTACCTCAAATTAACAATTTAACGATTTATAATGGCTTAAATATTGATGATGGTTATCATGTTGGTTTGTTTTATATATTATCAGGCACTTTTGAAAATATTAGACTATATAATTATACCCTAAATCCAAATGCCGGAAAAGATTATGTCGGACAAACTTTTTATGTCGGAAGCATAGCTGCGAAACTACACGAGGGAACGATTGAAAATGTCAGTTTAGATCTTAATTTTAACTTTGAAAAATCTAGAGTATTACTAGGCGCATATGCAATTGGTGGAGTAGCCGGTGAGGCAAGTGGTTCGATAAAAAAAATCTATATTTCTAATGATAGCCAAATAGTAATTAACACTCTAACTTATGAGAGCGATAATAAAATTAGTAACGCCTCTTATTTAGGAGGAGTTGTCGGTAAAACTACTAGTTCTAAACTCGCTTTATATAATATTAAAAATACCGGTTCAATAGAAAACCTAAATGCTAACCAACTTTATTTAAACAACCAAATTAGCCATCATATCGGTGGCGTTATTGGTTATGCTAATAATACTAACTTAGTTAAACATGATTTTGGTTTATTAACTAATACTGGTTCAATTACTTATCATAGTTTAACGGCTAATCAGCTAGTTACAACTTATTTAGGAGGAGTAATTGGGCTATCTAGTGGGATGATGTATGAGTTTAATCAAGTATATGGTAAGTTTAGCAACGAAGGAACCTTTGTTTATGAAAATAGTAAAAGCAATCACTTATATGTGGCAGGAGTTTTAAACTCTAATCATGAAAGTGCCGTTGAATATGTTCAAATTAGCAATGATAATAATTTAACAATTAGTCATGCAAATATTTATGCTTCCGCTTTAATTAATCATTTATCAAATACAAAATTAACCGTTTCCCAAGCTAATAGTTATGGCAATATTACTTATGACACGGTTAATAATCAAAATATTGCTGGCGCTATTTACACAAGTAGTAACAGTGAGTTACAACTTAACTTTATTAATGTTGAAACAAATATATTTGTCGATTATAGTGATAACTCAAGTGAATTAAGTGTTGCTGGACTAACTTTAAACCAAAACGCTAATTATTTAAATGTTATTTATGGTGGTACAATCCAAGTAGAGATTACAAATAACAATACTAGTTTAGTTTGGGTAGCAGGAATAACGAAAGTCTTAAGCGCAAATAAGTTGATGAAAAACGCCTTAAATGAAGGAACTATCTATGTCTTTGTTAAAACGACCAATACGACCAATAGTGTTATTAAAAACCTTTATGTTGGCGGCTTGGTTAATATAAATGAGGCTGGAGATTTACATAGTTCAAGCCAGTCACAATCGATGCCTAAAGCTAGTCAAGGAATTATTAATAGTATTAATAGAGCTTTAATTACTTCCTATTTTAAAAACTATCAAGGCATAGAAGGTAGAATTAATACTTTTGCTGGCGGGATCACCTCAATTAATAAAGGCTCAATTCAAGATGTGGTAAATACCGGAGATATCCGTTTTTCTAATTATACTAATGGTACGGCTAGTCAATTTGTAACAATCGATGAGTCGGATGTTTATCAAGGCGGAAAGACAATCATGTATAAAACTGGGGTTGTAATTGGAGGAATCGCTAGTGTTGTAACTTCGGGGTATTCAAGAATTTATGACTCGATTAATAGCGGAAATATCTTAGCTCAAAGTTATTATTACACTAGAAGTGGTGGTATTTTAGGAGTGGTTTCACCATTTGATGTTAGCGCAGGTAGTGTTTATGGTTATACTGAAAGCCATAACGTCGCTTTAGATACACACTTAAAACACTCGGTTATTTCTAATGGAATTAACTATGGCGATATTTATGCTATTTCAACTGTAATTGGTACTTATACCAACAATAGCGCCGGGTCAAATAGTGAAAGATTATATTTAAATATTAGTGCTAATGATACTTGGCCAAGTAACACCACTAGCAGTCCAGCGGTAAATATGTCAACTAGAAGTAGTTCAACTGACCGAATTGCCATCTATTCAGCGGCTGGTGGAATTATCGGTTCAGGTTTAAGTGTTTTAAAAAGAATGATCAACCACGGTTTAATTGGGGCAACCGATGCGGCAGGAGGAATTATAGGTTCAATTTTCGTCTTTACGGAAAGAAATTGGAATATGGCCGGTAGAACTACTAGTGCTGTTAATGCTGCCGGTGTTACAATCGTAAATATTAATACCGCGATTAACTATGGCGATATTAAAGCGGTTAAAAATACTACTACAATTATGCAAGCCATTTATAATTTAACGGATGGTGATATTAGTGTTATTAGCGGAGTTTTCTACGATTTTGATGATGATTTTATAACTCCTTTAAACTCTAAATTAACTAATAAATTAGAAGATAGTGTCAGGTTATATCCTGAATATAAAAGAGGTTTTGGCGGTGTAATTGGCCGTATTCAACGAGGCGGTAACCAAAACATGGTTACTGAATATATCGGTTTTACTGCTAGAGCTGATGGGGTTAACTTATCTAATGAAGAAGGTAGTTTTGACTTTATTATCAATATGAATCCCGAAGTTGATTTAATTGGAAGGTTAGACCAAAACTATAACTTTTCACTTTCTTCAACCGCTTTTCGCTTTTATGATGCGATTTATTATAGTGCCAAAGAAAACGATAATACGCAAGCGGTTTTTACCGGATTTTATTATACTGAAACAAAAAGAGTTCGTAGCAGTATTAATTACTCATACTTTATACCAAACGTTACGATAAGTGATTTTGCCGTTACTTCCACTGACTATACTATAACAACTACTTTAGCACCACGTGTTTATGTAAATCCTAATTATTTAGATACATTTCATCAAGTTGGTCAAAGAAGTACCTTAGTTTCAAGAGAATTATCCTATTCTTCAACTACTACTACAAGAAGTTATAGCCGAAGCAACTTTACCTTAAATGAGCTTTATGGCGGAGTTTTAATTTTAAGAAGCGGTAGTGAAGGAAGCGTTGCAACTAATGGTAGGTCTTATGTGGGAGTCAAACAAACACCATATATAAGCGAAACAGCTTCAAGTAATAGTCAAGAATATGTCTATCACGAAGATTTCGTGATGAGAAACGAAGACACTAAGCTGACAACTGGCGAGTCGATAACTTCGTTTATTTATTATGCAATTAAAGATTTATTAGCCGATAGGTTAAAAGCAAGCCATGAAAATGGCATGTATGTTTTATCAACAACAGCAGGTTCAACCTTTGGTTCGGTTTTACCTAGAAACGTTAATCTTAATAATTTGCAAAAAATCTTTGATCAAGCGCCAAACAATTTAAATTATGACCAATTATTAGATATCTATCTCATAGCTGATGACCGCTATGAAGATTTATTAGAAGTTTATGTAAAAGATTTATATCAAACCCAATTAAATGAAAAGTCCGACTTGTTAGAAGATGATCAATTAGTTACTATGAAAGATAGTTTAATTGGAACGCTTTATTATGATGGTTTTGCTGAAAATGAATACGACAATAAAACCCTTACTTTTATAGTTAATAGTAAATTGATTGGAACGAATCGCGAATTTGATTTTAGTATTTTAGAAGCTTTATTACCATCAAATGCACTAATTGCTAGAGTCCAAGGAGCAAATGAAAATAATTCTGACTTACAACTTTTATTAAAATCTTTTATCGATCATAATCCAGGTTTAAAAGTGGCAATTCCTTTTGAAGATAATAATGGAACCTTAATTGATTTATCGCCTGATTTAAATTTAACCTTACCTAGTAATTATACATATAATCAGGCCTATAAAATTGGTGAATTTACTTCATATTCGGAATCAGCAGTCAAAGATAATACCTTTACTTCTTTATTTGCGACCACCTATCAAGTTTATCTAAAAGTAGAAAATGGGACGACGCAAGCTGAACCTGTTTTATCACAAATAAGTATTGATGGTGCTGATTTTCAAAACAATTTAACTAATATCTTTTTTAGTGACAGCTTAAATTTAGGCTTTTTAGATAGTAGTAACATTTTAGCACCGGGTTATATTATTGATGAATATATCAAAATTTATTATGTTGATAGTAATGATGTCTTACATGAAATTGAAAAACAATATTATCAAATTAGTAGTCAACCTAAAAAAAGTGGCGAAACCACTTTTACTTCATTAATCGAATTTAGTGAATTGTTAAGAAATGGTAAATATCAAATCAATTATAAGTTATATCAAAATCAAAGTGAACAAACTTTAACCGTTAATTATAATTTAACAAGAAACCATCAAATCTTTGACTTTAGACCAAATACTAGTACTTATTTTGATGGTATAGGGGCTGATTTTGCTTTTGGATATGAATTTGATTTCGAGTTTATTGATAATCAGCCCTATGAAGTAGCATTTGTAACCAACACATATAGTCAAACGCCCTATTTAGCGAGATATTTATATGATATTCCTTTTTTAGATAATTTTGCAGTTAGTTCGTTTTTTGAAATAGCGAAAATTGAAATTTTAGATATTACTGGCAACGAACACTATAAAGAATATCAAGTGAGATTTACTTTAGCCGATGGTGCAATAGTTACAACTTTAATGAAAGAAAAAGAATTAGCGCCAAACTATTATAAAAATAATATTAGAATTGCCGCTAGAGAAGATGAAGATTTATTACCGACCGTAGCGGAAAACTTTGTAACTAGAGAAGCTGATAGAACAACCTTTGGACTAGTTTATAATATGGACAGTAGTTATTATGATGTCGATAATTTTATTGTTACTTATAAATATGAAAATGGCCAGTCAATTGCAGTTACAACCGATTCAATCGGTATGTCTTATAATGTTAGTAATCGTTTAAATATCGTCTTTGATGTCAGTTTAGAACCAGGTAATTATTTAGTTGAAATTAAATATAAACGAGATGATAATATTTTAGATGCTGGTAACTTATTAATTGAAAAGCGATTAGGTACAAGTGCCTATTTAAAAAATATTAAGTTTTCTGAGTTTGTACCAGGAATTGAGTATCCGTTTGTAGCAGCAGTTGATGTTAATAACGTAATTAACAGCAACTATAATTTAGGTATTTATAGTTTAGGAATCGACTACAATAACTCTGATACTCAAAACCATAAGTATTATCGTATCAATGGTGAGGTTTCAGGTACACCACTTGATTTTTATATGCCAATTCAATTGGTTGAATATTTGCCAATTGGCGCTAAAATTCAAAGGAAGTACTATGAAGAAGAAAACGGCATAAGAGTTGCTAAATGGAGCAATTTAGTCGATCAATATTCAACTGAAGCGGAAATTAATGCTTCATTATCTGCCAACTATACAATTGATCAATTTTCGGGTTCACTAGAATTTGATAGCGAAGGTAATGCGATTTTACCTTACATCGAGTATAGAATTGTCTCGGAATCTGATATAGCAAGCAATAATTATCAAAATGGAGTAACCTATTTCATTTCGGTTAGAGATATTATTTATAGTTTCTTAGCGGTTTTAACTTATATGTATTTTGATGGAACTAATTATTACTTTATTGATGATGTAGCTAAATTTAATCAAACCATTTTAAGAATCATGATTAACAATTATAATGTTAAAAAAGATGGAAACCAGTTAGAACCTGATTTTATTATTGATCAAATTAGTGAGATGCCAGAATTTGATGAAATTATTGATATTCAATCAAGAATTTCGCAGTTTTACTTTGTTAATAACCAAACAACCGATTCATATTTATATTCTTTAGGAAACAACTTTAGTGGTTTTTATCATTTCTATTTAACTATTGATAAAGAGTATTATATTTATGAAGGGGAAGTAGATCCTAATAATTTATTAAAAGAAATGTCAACGAATATTTCTAACCTAGAAGGATACTATTATTATATTAACTATAGTCCAATTACTAGAACTCGTTATTTTACCATCGTTATTACCGATGATGATTTATCAGATGACAGTTGGGGATTTACTAATAATCCAGTTTAATATAAACGCAAATCCGAACTTAAATTAGTTTAGGGTTTGCGTTTTTAATTTGGTTAATATTTTGATTTTTTTAGAATAAATATCTTTTTATAAATTTAGGGTTGACAATTAAAAAAAATAGTGATATACTTAATTTGTGAAAACGTTTGCACCATAATAAAGACTGTTTTTTGCGACAATAAAGGTAAACAACTTTATTTTTTTAAAGAAGTTATGCAAACGATTGCATAAAGGAGGAGCTATGTCAAACATTAAGGAAGTTGCTAAAGTTGCAGGAGTATCGCCTTCAACTGTTTCAAGGGTTATTAACGATAATTCATCAATATCTAAAAAAACTAAAGATAAAGTTTGGAGGGCAATCGAAGAATTAAATTACAGTCCAAATGAAATTGCCAAAGCACTTATTAATAGTAAATCCTATACTATTACTCTTTTAATTGATTTAGATGACACAAAATCTTTTCAAAATCCATTTTTTTATGAAATTATGCATGGAATTGAAAATTATTGTTCGACTAAAGGTTTTAGTTTGATGGTAGCCAATCTTAATACAAATTTAAAACGCAATAATATTATTGAGTGGTTGGTAAAGAGTAAGAGGACTGAGGGGATTATTTTACCTACATCAATATTAACGCCTCATCTTGTTAAAAAACTTAAATTATTAGATGTTCCATTTGTCGCGATCGGAGAGATTAATTATTTTGAAGAAAATATTAGTTGGGTTGATATTGATAATCACCGCGGAACTAAAAAAGCTGTTTACGAACTTTTAAATATGGGTTATTCAAAAATCGCTTTTATTGGTAAGGATGATACAAAAGATTTTAGTAAAAGAAGGGTTGAAGGTTATATTAAAGCTTTAGAGGAAAGAAACATTAAAATTGAGCACAACTTAATAATCGAATGTGATAACAATAAAATTGATGGTTATAAAAAAACTAAAGAAATGTTTAATCAAGGATTGATTTTTGATGCGATTATTTGTGGCAACGATAATCTTAGTATTGGCGTTATAAAAGCTATTAAGGAACAAAGTTTGAGTGTTCCAAAAGATATAGGAATTATAAGTTATGATTCTAGAAGAATTGCCACTTTAATTGATCCGGAAGTTACAACAGTAGATGTAGACCTTTTTGAAATGGGTTTTCAAGCTTCTAAAATGCTTTTTAATAAAATTGATGATAAGAATTGTAAAAATCAAGGTTTGTTAGTTGGTACGGAAATAATTAAAAGAAATACAACTAAATAAAGGATAGGAATAGTTATGCAAAAAATACAACTTAGACATTTTGAAACCAAAGAATATGTTGTCGCATTATCTTTAAATAAAGTTCATATTAAATTGGAAGTTTTATATGGTTTTATCGAAGAAATCAGTGTTATATATTGGAAAAGGTTTTTTGAACATGAGGCCAAAACAGTCAAAATGGGAAATTTTTCTTATGAAAAAACTAGCCCATATTATGAAGTAATATTGGAATTTGAGGAAAGACTTAGATATTTAAATTATATCTTTATTTTTAAAGCCGGGAACCAATTTTTTTATTATGGAAAAGATGGTTTAACATTGGAACGGCCTAATAAACCTTTTGAATTACAATATGTTAATGAAGGTGATATTTTTAAAGTTCCAAACTGGGCTGAAGGAAGAGTTGGTTACCATATTTTTGTAGATAGATTTAATATTTCAAATCAAACGAATAAAGCAATTGTTGCATGGAATGAACTTCCGGATAGAACAAAAGTTTATGGGGGCAATTTAAAAGGCGTAAGCGATAAAATTAATTACTTAAGTGAACTTGGCATAAAAATGCTTATTTTTACACCTATTTTTGAAGGTGAAGCAAATCATAAATATGACACGATTAATTATTTGAAGATAGATCCTTTATACGGAAGAAAAGAAGATTTAATCAATTTAGTTAAAAAAGCTCATCAAAATGATATAAAAATCGTTTTAGACGGTGTTTTTAATCATATTGGCTATATGTCATATCAATTTCAAGATGTCATCAAAAAACAAAAAAAATCAAAATATTATGATTGGTTTATTATTGATGGCGAGTTTTTAGATGTTGATAGTTTTAATTATTTAGCAGTGGGCGATTATAAAAGGATGCCGAAGTTAAATTATCAATCAGAAAATTTAAGAACATTTATAAAAAAAGTTGCATTATATTGGATAAAAGAAGCCGATATTGATGGCTGGCGATTCGATGTTTATGATGAGATAGATGAAAATTTTAGAATTGAACTTGCAACACATCTTAAAAAGTTTAAAGCCGATGTGTTGCTGATTGGCGAGACTTGGGGAGAAGGCAGTAGCTATCTTAATAATAATGAAGTTCATTCAGTTATGAATTACTTATATCGCGATAATATAATTAACTTTTTTATAGATAATAAAATTGATAACAGCAAGTTTCAAGAAAGAGTTGAAAGCTTGATGTTTCGTTATCCTAAACCTTCACATAATGTCTTATATAATCTTTTGGGTTCTCATGATACAAAAAGAATTGTTACAATAGCCAATAATGATTTTAAAAAAATAGAATTAGCGTACGCATTTTTACTAACTACACCAGGCATGCCGGTTATTTATTATGGCGACGAGGTGGGGATAAATGGCTGTCTCTTATACACATCT
>LSQX01087914.1_pt1 | contig 14853 bp, 17 predicted proteins | sample 654561 | NCBI WGS metagenome assembly LSQX01 (sample SAMN04489861, study PRJNA283612) | anaerobic digester metagenome | isolation source: 4 biogas reactors fed with cattle manure at either 37C or 55C with and... | place: Denmark: Kongens Lyngby | collected 2014 | reverse complement strand
AGATGTGTATAAGAGACAGCCTGAGAAGGGGGCCGACCTTCCCTGCGTCATCCGGAAGAGGAGAAGACGCAATGGATGCAAATAGATTGCCCTGTCCTTCAATAAAAATAAAGGGAATGCCTTCGTTCGGCAAAGGAATCGCAGCCGGCAGCCTTTTCCCTTCCGGAACGCTTCCCATGAGCGCTATCACCATTGACATAAGGGCAAATGCCCCCAGAATGGTTCCCGCCTTGCGCATTACGTCCTCAACTCCTTGAGGAATCCGGAAATTTCAGGAACAGAATAGTGTTACGTTGGTTCAACGTTAAACTTTTTTCGCAGACATTTTTCCCCTGGCTGTTTCGAGAAGAATTTTCGTCGACTGCAGCAGAGGAAGAATGTCCTCTTCTCCACCGGCTGAAGTGGTTTCTCTCAGGCCTGATGCGAGAGTCAATATTTCAGTGAGTACGGAAGGAACTTCCTCGCCTCTGAGCAGAACAGGCATTTCAGGAAGACGCTCCATTTTTCCGGCTCCGTTGGGTTCGAGCTGGATTTCCTGCCCTGCAGAGGGAACAACTGCTTTCATTCCTGTTTTTTCAAGAGTCTGGGAAAAGGCGAGAGAAGATTCGGGTTCTCCATGAGTAATGAGATAAAGTGGGGATGTGGTGAAATTTGTCGCCCAGGCGAGCAGATCATCCCGGTCTCCATGAGCCGAGAAACCATTTATCGTATGAATTTCAGCCTTTACTGTCACATCTTCTCCGGCGATGCGAATATCCTTCTCTCCTTCAACAATTCTCCGTCCAAGGGTTCCCCTTGCCTGGTAACCTACGAAAACTATGTGGTTCCTGGGGTTCCAGATTCCGTGCTTGAGATGGTGTACGATTCTGCCGCCGTTGACCATTCCGCTTCCAGCTACGACCACTGCATGCTGCACCTCATTTATGGCTCTGGAGTCTTCGACGCTGGTAACGTATTTCAGCTTTCCAGGAGAATATGGATCTTTTCCCTCGCTCAGATACTGCTGGATTTCCGATGAAAGAAGATTCATGTGCTTCTTGTAGATTTCAGTCGCCTTGACCCCCATGGGTGAGTCGAAGAAGATAGGAACCGTGTTGCCCAGTATTTTCTCGTCCTTGAGGAGAGAAAGTTCGTAAAGGACTCTCTGGGCTCTGTCCACCACAAAACTGGGTATAAAAATCTTTCCCTTGTTTTTCAGTGTCTTGGCAAATACGTCCCTGAATTCTTCACGGCTTTCCTCATTGCTTTTGTGAAGCCTGTCGCCGTAGGTCGATTCCATGACAACATAGTCGGCATCGGTAATGATAGCTGGGTTCCTTTCCATTACAGTTTTCTGGGGTCCTAGATCTCCGCTGAAAACTATCTTGACATCTTTTCCGTCTTCAGAAAGCCACACCTCGATGATGGCGCTTCCGAGAATATGCCCTGCATCGCGGAACCGAACGGAAACCCCCGGGGCTACTGTAATTTTGTCATCATAACTTGAGGCTGAGAGGTGGTGTATGGTCTGATCCACGTGTTCGGCACTATAAAGAGGTTCGACAGGATCAAGCCCCTTTCTGGAGTTCTTTTTTGTCTTCCAGGCCGCTTCTTCCTTCATGAGGTTGGCTGAATCGTACCAGAGAACTTTAACGAGTTCCAGGGTAGGCAGAGTGGCGAACACTTTCCCTTTAAAACCCTCTTTTACGAGGAGGGGAATCCTGCCCGAATGATCCATGTGAGCATGGGTCAGAAGTACGGCGTCAAGGCTTCCCGCAGCAAAGGGGAAGGGTTCGCTGTTTTTTCTGTCATCGTCCTTGCCCTGGAAAATGCCACAGTCAACGAGCACTCTGCTTGCTCCGCACTCAATAAGGTAACTTGATCCGGTAACTTCTCCGGCGGCACCGATAATCTTCAGTATCATCGAATATTCCTCCTTCTTTTGCAAGAGGTGCGCTCTATATTCCAATCATACCGCCGCAGCTTCGGGCAAATCAGGTATGATGCATCGAACTAGGGCCCCTTTACCCGGTTCGGATTCCACTTCAAGTTTACCTCCAACGAGCATCATTCGCTCAAGCATGTTGGCTAACCCTCTATGTCCTTCAACCCGGAGCGTTTCGTAATTCATGTCCGGCTCAAACCCCGTTCCGTTATCATGAAACTCGAAGACAACATTGCCATCTTCCCGGAATATTTCAGCCCTCATCTCGGAGGCCTTTCCATGCCGGACCGCATTCGAAACTCCCTCCTGGAAAATTCTGAAAAGCGAAAGGAGCCGTTCCCGACCGATTTCAACAGAGTCATCAACTTCCATGGCGATGGAAATATTGAAATGGCGAGCCAGGCGGTTTGCCAGTTCCGTCATAGCCTGTTCAAGACCGAGATCAATCCATGGAGGAGAAAGTTCATCGCACATTTCCCGCAACTCTCTTACAACCACCTGTGCTGTTTCTTCAGCAAGAACAAGATGCTGGTGCATTCCTTTTTCGTCCCTGGCCATACGGGACAGGCGAATCTGCTGGATCATGGCGGTTATATTCTGTATCGGACCGTCATGGAGCTCCCGGGCGATACGGGATTTTTCACCTTCCTGAACCCGGACGATGTCATTGACGTATCTGTTTCTCAAGAGGGTCCTTTCCACAGCGGTTCTTGCAAGCTTGTAGAGTACCGTTCTCAGACTCCCTATTTCACTGACCGCAACGGGGTCGGGAAGAGCCGGCAGATCTTTTCCCCACCTGAGGATTTCGATTTCCCCGACAAGATCCCTGAGAGGGACTATGAGCCATTTCCAAAGAGCCCAAAGAGCAAGAAGGATGCCGACCGCCATGAGAAGAATGAGAATAGGCCAGAGCCGGCCGACCCGCACAAGAGGACCAAGCAGCTGATCCCATGCTACGGCCGCGATAACATAACGGTCGCCTCCGCTCACAGGATTTACCGCTATAGTATACAGATTGCCGTCTCTGTCTTTGATCTCCACGGCACGCCCTATCGGGATGCTCGGCTTCCAGATTGCAGCAAGGTTGTCCGCTCCGGGTGAGGAAAAGAGAAGCCTTCCGTCTGTGCCGACCACAGCTACCCACCCGGGAAGGGACGGTCCCCATGTAAAGACCCTGAACCTCCGTATTTCAACAGATGTGAGTTCACTCCCCCATCTCCTGGTTTCAGCTCCGGATAATCTTGACGCCACGTTTTCCGCCAGATCCTGCACATAAGAACGGGCAACGGATTCCATGGCCCATTCGTGCTGCATCAGGCCGAAACCCGACACAAGAAGTACCGCGAAAGCGGGCAGCAGAATCGCGAAGGTGATTATCAGGAGGAGGTGCCGCCTCATTCAAGCAATTCCTCAAGGGTCACAACGCCATATTTCAGAGCAAGCAGCAGGGCTTCTGTCTTGTTCTTTGCTCCAAGCTTGTCATATATTGAAGCAAGATGGGTCTGAACCGTCCTCTCACTTATAAACAGCTGGGCAGCCACTTCCTTGCTTGACAGGCCTTTCGAAGCAAGAATAAGGACTTCTCTTTCTCTTGCCGAGAGTGCCTCAGGAGAAAATTCCCTGTCACCTACTGCTGAAGCGACCTCGGAATCAAGATAAAATCCTCCTTTGGCCACAGTTGATATGGCTCGTGAAATTTCCTCAGGGGTTGCCGTTTTGAGAATAAAGCCTCTCGCTCCTGCACGAAGCGATGCCAAAACATATTGCTGGGCATCATAGGATGTGAGCATGACTACCGAAACCGGAAGCCCTGACTCCTTTACCCTTCTGGCCACAGCCACTCCGTCCTCTCCCGGCATGCGGATATCCAGAAGGGCAACGTCAGGCCGCAGTTCATCGATAAGCTTCCATGCCTCTTGTCCGTCTGCGGCTTCACCGACCAGTTCGACGGAACTTTCCTGGGCCAGGTATGCAGAAATGCCTGCCCTTGTCAGAGGATGATCATCGGCAAGAACAACACGTATGGACATCATTTCCATCTCCTTCCCCGTTTTTTACCCTCAGGGGCAAAAACGGAACTCCGGTGGGTGATCATAACAGTCTCAGCCGGCGGAGGCATCGGCAAAGAGGCCTAAGGTCCGCCCGGTTATACAAAATGATGGAGGGAATTAGGATCCGCTTCCGAGACCGATTTCTTCTTCAACATCACGCAGAGCCATAATGACCCACTCGATAACTGTATCAAGCGGCATGGGTATCATTTCAGCTCCCTTCACGATGAGGTCCCGGTCAACTCCCCTGGCAAAGGCCTTATCTTTCCATTTCTTCTTAACGGATTTCACTTCAAGGTCCATGACCGATTTGCTCGGTCGGACGAGTGCAGCTGTGATCACAAGTCCTGTCAGCTCATCCACTGTAAAGAGCACTTTTTCCATGTCGCTTTCAGGCTTTACGTCGGAACAGATGCTCCAGCCGTGGGCAAGGACCGCCCGGGAAATTTCCTCAGGGTAGCCTGCATCCGCAAGCCATCGAGCTCCTTCATGGGTATGACGTTCAGGATTTTCCTGAGTGGTTTCCCAGTCAATGTCGTGAAGCAGACCGGCCAATTTCCATTTCTCAATATCTCCACCCATCCTGGACGCAAAAAACCCCATGGCTGCTTCCACGGCAAAGGCATGCCTGATATGACCTTCGTCTTTGTTGTATTGTCTCAGTAGTTCGAGTGCCCCATTTCGTGATATTTCCATATCAGTTTTCCTCCTCGGAGTTTATTGGGATACCGGCTTGAAAAGACCCTCGAGCAGGGGAGAAACCATGGAAAAAATGCTTTCAGGCAGTTTATCCACAGTTACTGAGGCATCACTTCTCATGGTCCTGGCAAGCTCATCAGGATAGGGATGCACATAAACCACTCTCCTGATTCCGGCATTGATAATCGCTTTTGTGCAAAAAGAACAAGGTTCATGGGTACAGTAAATGTCAGCTCCGGCAGTGCTCGTTCCCACTGAGGCTGCCTGGGCTATGGCGTTCATTTCAGCATGAGATCCCCGGCAGATTTCATGCCTTTCTCCGGAGGGTATTCCGAGTTTCGTCCTGAGACAACCAACCTCTCCGCAATGAGGGAGCCCCTTCGGAGCTCCGTTGTATCCCGTACTTATGATATGGTTATCCCTTACGATCACTGCTCCCACATTTCTCCGAAGGCAGGTGCTTCTTGAAGCCGCAACACCTGCTATCATCATGAAGTAAATATCCCATTCAGGCCGCTGAAGATTCATAGTCTTTCCTCCGTTTTTTTCGTCGATTCCGATTATAGCATTCACAAATGTCCTTTCTGCCAACTCGTTCGGCACAGATGGAGAATCTCCACCTTCTAATGGTATGATATCCAGGTATATTTCAATACCCGGTGTTTTCCCGGGCAAAAGGAGCCCTTATGTTTTTTTTTCGCAACTTCGACCGTAAAATTCTTTCCTGGTGCTCCTACGACGTTGGAAACTCAGCCTTTGCTACTACTATTATGGCTGCAGTCTACCCCGTATATTTCAAAGAAGTTGCCGCTGTCAGCCTGTCCCCGAACATATCCACCGCCTATTGGGCGTACGCTTCCGCAATTTCTCTCTTTTTGAGCGCTTTTTTCGCCCCGATACTTGGTGCTGCAGCTGACATCAAGGGATCAAAAAAAAGAATGCTCTTCCTTTTTACAATGCTTGGTGTCCTCTCATCGGGATGTATGGCCTTTGTAGGCCCGGGAAACTGGGTGCTGGCACTGTTGCTCATGATGGGAGGGACCATCGGCTTTTCCGCCTCCATGATATTCTATGACGCTCTTCTTCCTTCCCTCGTCCCGGCGAACAGGATTGACACAGTTTCCTCCCAGGGATATGCTCTCGGCTATCTCGGGGGAGGCATTCTCCTCGCTGTAAATCTCCTCTTCATCCGCATTCTTCCCGGCACCACAGGGGCAAGACTTTCATTCCTTTCAGTGTCACTATGGTGGGGTCTTTTCTCAATCCCGGTCCTTTTATTTGTCGACGAACCTCCTCCCACACCTGAGGGAAAGGATCTTTCAGGAACAGCTCTTTTCCTGAAAGGACTGGAGAGGCTCAGAACGACCTTTCGTGAAATCAGGCATCACCAAAATCTCTTTGTGTTCCTCCTTGCTTTCTGGCTGTACAATGACGGTATAGGTACCATCATCCGTATGGCTGCTATCTACGGAGCCACTCTTGGTATCCCCATGTCTCACTTGGTCGGGTCCCTATTGGTCACCCAGTTCGTGGGGATCCCCTTCTCGCTCGCGTTTGGCGTTCTCGCCTCAAAAATAGGAAGCAGACAATCGATTCTTGCAGGGCTTTTTTTCTATCTCTGCATTACATTCGCTGCTGTTTTTGTCCGGGAAGCATGGCATTTCTGGGCTCTTGCCATTGCAGTCGGAATGGTCCAGGGAGGAACCCAGGCAATAAGCCGGAGTTTTTTCGCTTCAATGATTCCTTCCGGGAGAACTGCCGAATTCTTCGGTTTCTATGATATTTCCAGCAAATTCTCCGGCATCCTCGGTCCCGCAGTATTTGGGGCTATAACCCAGGCAACGGGTTCCAGCAGAATAGCAATCGCAGTTCTTTCCTATACTTTTATTTTGGGCATACTGATCCTCAGAAAAGTGAGGAGCTGATTGAATTGCTGTTGTTTCGAAATACAATGGTTCTTCTTTTATTTGACTTTATCCTCCTTGCCTTTCCACCTGTGCTTGAAGGAGCAACAGTGTTTTCTTCAGGAAGCGGTCTTGTCAAAACCATCGCGATCACCTTTGATGACGGCCCGAACCGGCAACTCACCCCCCCTCTCCTTGATTTACTTGATGCTCTCGGTGTAAAAGCAAGCTTTTTTCTTGTAGGAACCATGGCTGAAAAGAATCCCGATCTGGTAAGGGAGATCAGCTCGCGGGGACATACTGTCGCGAATCATTCCTACAGTCACAGGAGCTGCCTTGCACTTACCGGGCCTGAACTTGAAGAGGAGATCCTGAAGTGCTCCGTCGTGCTTGAGAAACTGACGTGCACACCTGTCCGTTTTTTTCGCCCCCCAGGAGGAAAGTTTGACAGGAAGACAGTGGAAAGAATCAAAAAAAGAGGTTTGAAAGTGGTTCTCTGGGATATAAACAGCCGCGATTATACGGGGGTCTCGCCATCCTACATAATCAACAGAGTTATCCGGCGTGCCGTTCCGGGTTCCATACTTCTTTTCCATTCAGGAGTAGGAGCTACCATCGAAGCTCTCCCCGAAATTGTAAGCCGGCTCAGAAAAAAAGGGTTTGAATTTGTTACACTGGAAGAGATGTTTTCCGCATACACGGCGGCTGTTTTTTTCCCATTACTTGACGCCGCATTTCTTACCATGTGAAGGAGTTGATTTTTATGGGTGAGTTTCTGGTGATTTCAACAGGAGGTACTATTGCATCCAGGCCGGGGACTCACGGTCTTGCTCCTTCTCTCCCGGGAGAGGAATTGATTTCCGCTGTTCGGGGTCTGGAACGCTTCGGGCGAGTAACAATTCTCGATCTTTTTTCCAAGGACAGTTCCAACATGTCCCCCGATGACTGGAAAATGATGGCAGGCTGTCTCCGTGCCGAAGAAGAAATGTACGACGGTTTTCTCATTCTTCATGGAACGGATACAATGGCTTACTCCGCATCAGCACTTTCCTTCTTCCTACCCGGCTTTTCAAAACCAGTAGTGATAACAGGTTCAATGTTACCAATGGGAGAGCCCTGTTCAGACGCTGAGAGCAATATCCTTGAAGGCTTCGCTTTCCTTGAAGCCCTTGCCGGAGAGAAGCGAAAAGGCATATCAGTATCATTCCACGGCCATCTGATCCATGGGCCCCGCTCCCAAAAAATCCTGAGTCACGACTCAACTGCTTTCTCCAGCATCAATTACCCCGAACTCGGATGCATTAAGGGAGGATCGCCTGTTCTGGGGAAAAAACCCCTTCTTTCTAAAAACTATCCCGTTGATGTTTCTTCCCTCACCGTAGAAAACTCCATTTTTCTCGTTACACTGTTCCCAGGCTTTCGTGCCCGCTATCTTGAACACCTGTCTGATGCTTCTCCGAAGGCCATCGTTCTCGAAGCTCTTGGTCTGGGTGGTGTCCCGTACCTTGGCGAGAATCTCCTGCCGCCCATAGCCAGATGCAGAGACAAAAATATACCTGTGATCATCACTACCCAATGCGTCTATGGGGGTGTAGATTTGAATGTTTACGAAGTGGGTAGAAAAACTCTTGAGCTGGGAGCGATTTCCGGCAAGGATATGACACGGGAGGCAATAATAGCCAAACTAATGATCACTCTCCCGGCAACGGGTACGGATCGTCTGGAATGTCTTCTCCACGAAAATTTCTGCGACGAAATTACACCCGGTGCGTTCCCTCAGGGATAGATCATCCGGAAAAGCAGAGATGCGGCTTTCCGGTCAAGTTCAAGCAGTTTCTCGTATTGTTCCAAAGCGGAGGTGCGGTTTCCCATCTCAGCATAGCAAAAACCGAGGTCGTAGAGCATGCGAGCAGAGTCCCTACTGAAGGCCAGTCCCTGCCTGAGTACTTCCACTCCCTCTTCGAACCTGCCGGCGATCCTGTAGGCCCTTCCCAGTGCCCCGTACCCATCTGCATTTTTCGGCGCTTCCCTTATTGCAGCAATTGCGGAGGAGAAAGACTCATCCCACCGTTCCATCCGTGCCAGACTTTCGCTGTTCCCGACGAGAGCTTCAAGAGACCTGGGAGCGGTAGAGAGGTAGGTTTCGTACAATCTGACGGCTACACCGTGGGCTTCAGTTAACCGTGAAGCATGGGCAAGTTCGAGGATCGCAGGCGGGAAACCAGGACATAACGCGACGGCCTGCCGGGCCGAAGAAGCTGCCTTCCCCGGTTCGCCGTTCAGGTTGTAGGCTCTGGCGAGTTCCGCCTGGGCTACGGGGTCGTCAGGAAAAGAAGCTGCCTTCTGGAGTGCCTCACGGAGTCCCCCGTGGGCCTGAGAACCTTCGAAGCTTACCGAAATACAAAGGGAAAGCAGAAGAACCCACAGCACAGAAACCATTTTCTTAATTACCCTGTCTGTTCGTTTTTCCTCCACAGTTCATCACCTTCCAGGCATGTCCTGACGAACGCTTCTGCGTCCATCTCTCTGCGGATACCAAAACGGGTAAGAACAAAATCATACTTCACCGGATCCTCCGGAAGAAAATGCCTAAAAAGTCCGGTAACCTCAAGTGCTGTTTTCAGATCCGGGCTTTTTCTTTTTGTAAGCCCCAAAAACGAGCACATTCTGAACATGTGAACATCCATTGGAAGCACCAGGTTTCCTGGAACAAGAACTTTCCAGCCTCCGGGATCGACGTCATCAGACCGGACCATCCACTTCAGAAAAAGGAAAAAACGTTTGCACGCACTCCCGTCTCTTGGCGAAGGAAAAAGAAAACTTTTTCCCAGGCCACCGCTGGTTCTAATTCCATCAGAAAAACGGGAGATTGCTTCTATTAGTCCATCCCCACGAAGAAGGCAGTCTCCGAAATAGGCTTCAAGACTGCCAAACTCTCTGAGAATCCTGCCTATCCCTGCCAGGAAGGCCCCCATTTCTTCCCCGGAGGTAAACCGGTGCCGGAACCCTTCCATAAGACGAGGAAAGGATTCAGAAGGTGTTTCAAGAAGGAACGACCTGGGAGACGGACCCATGACAGAAAGCAGACGGTCCGCATTCCTGTTTATCTGGGCAACTCTTCCGTAGGCGATTGAGGAAACGGCAAGACCCACAATTTCCCGTTCTTCCACAGCGTCATATAGGTAGAGCTTCTCCAGGGGGTCGGGAGAAACGAATTCCCTGCGGCTGAACCTGTGGTATGCATCCTCGAAAAGAGGAAGGAAACCGTCCAGGCGACGGGCCGCTTCACATGGGAAATCATCTTTCGGGTTGTTCACATTCTCCATCTCACTCCCGGGAACCGGGAACTCACTTTACCTGGTTAAAAACAGCCGACGGGGCGTTCGCCGGTGATTTCCCCTTCTTCACCCTGTGATAATTCGCATAGGTGAGGGGGATACCTTCTTTCAGGAGCTGGGCTTTTTCCACACGACCAACAAAAAGCTTGTGAGTGAAAACTTCCTGTACAGAAAGCACTTTCAGCTCAATACCAGCGAGAGTGTACTCCGTCACCAGAGGAAGACCGTTTTCTCCGATTTCAAAATTGCATTCGCTGAACTTGTCGAATTCTCTGCCGCACCGGAATCCGAAAATACCTATAAATTTCAGCGGGACAGCATCTTCAAGCACAGAAATAGAAAAACGGCCGCTTTTCTCAACAAGTTCGGTAGTGTAGTTGTCCCTGTGAAGGCATGCTGCCATACAAATTGGATCTGCTGTCAGCTGCATAAGGGCATTGATGATCTGCCCGTTCTTTTTTTCTCCGTACCCGGTACTGAGGATGTATACCCCGTAATTCAGTGTGAACAGGGCTCTCGGATCAATCTTCGCGTCCATGGTTATCCCCCTTGACGGAACAAAATGAGCAGGAACCTGAGTCCCTGCTCAATGATACACCAGTTTCACGCTGCCGGGGAGTCCGGGAGAACTCTAATCTGCCTCTCTCTTCCCAAGTTCCCTGTCCAGCATATAGATGCCGTGTCTGCCTTCGCCGATCATTTCCAGTTTCTTCACAATTTCGTCCGCGTTGGCTTCTTCTTCAACCTGTTCGCTGACGAACCACTGGAGAAAGACCTGGCTGGCGTAATCTTTTTCCGTTACTGAGAGGTCCATGAGGTCGTTAATCCTGCGCGTGACATATCTCTCGTGCTCATAGGCGCCTTTGAAGACTTCAAGTGCAGAAGGCCACTCCTCCTGAGGACAGTCGATAGCCTTGTAGTTTACCCGTCCGCCGCGCTCGACGATGTACGAAGCAAACTTCATAGCATGTTCAACTTCTTCCTGTGCCTGCAACTTCATCCAATGTGCCATTCCATTCAAGTCAACGGAATTGAGGTATGCGGACATGGAGAGATAAATATAGGCGGAGTACAGCTCCGCGTTTATCTGGTCATTAAAAGCGTCTTCAATCTTTTTGCTTATCATCCCTAGAGTTCCACCTTCCATAAACCGTGAATATTGCAGTATTCCCTGCTTTTCTTGGGTGCAAATGCATCAAAAACTGCCTCGGCGGCTTCTCCCGGGTTCAGGAACTTTCTGCAGATCCTCTCGCCGTCCATGATCTCGATAAACTCGATATAGTGCTCGTTTGTCATGGGGTGAGGAACGCTTCCCACTTTAACTTTATTGCCTTCAACAACCGGTACATGCTTTTCAGTTGCCGAATCCGCCGATTTTTCTTCAAGGAGCTTCATGGGCTGTCCACAACAAACGAGGTCGCCTCCTCCCACATGAAGAAGTTCAACAACATTGCCGCACAGGTCACATTTAAACACATCCAGCTTTTTCATACAGTATCTTTCCTCCTTTGATATGAAATGGTGTTCTTGTTTGTAAACGGATTCATTATAGCATTTATTTGCTCTTTTCACAGAGCGTTAAAAAAAGTAGGCTGTTTCTAAAACCCTTGACTCTCTCCTATCGTCCGCCGATACATTAACGGGAGATATTCCGAAGTCCTTCCTGGAGGCTGAAATCATGAATTCGACCCTAAAAAAAGGCATCATGGCCATTTTGATTCTTCTTTTCTTTTCCCTCCCTGGAACTCTCTACGCATCAGGGAAAAAAACAATGATTCTGCTGCCTACTCTCAATTTCACTGAATTTGAGATTTGGGACAGCAAATTTTATCCTGTAAATGTTCTGGAACAAAAGATGACAGAATACCTGGCCTCGCTCCTCAGAAGGGATCCTTTTACCGATGTCCGGATTCTCGACGAAGCGGCGGCTGAAAGATGGTTCGCAGGTGAACGCCGCCCGGAAGACCATGCTGTCCAAATGGAACTTTTCTCTGTCCTTGCAAAGGAACGGGAAGTTCTCGGCTCCTTTGAAAAAGGAGACGTTTCCCTTCGAGTCAGAGTGTATNNAGGAAGCGGCCAAATGCAGGATTCAAGGATTGCCTCAGGAAAGGACCAGCGTTACACCTTCAATCCCGGAGACGACAGGCTGTTTTTTCTGAATGCCAGGGAATATCCGATACTGGAAATACTCCAGACCAACCTTTTCAACCGCATACACAAGGATGGACTCGACCTTCTCAGGCTGACTCCTCCAGACAAGGGACAGAAAATGAGCCGGCCGACATGGAAACAGTTTTCTTCCACATCACACTGGCAGGCCTTCAAAAATGCAATAACCGATGCGGCTGGAGGAATAGCAGGCGTTAGCGAGGAAGGGTTCTCCCTCACCGGCCGGATCGTTGCCCCTACTGCCAATTCCACTCCCAGGAGGAGAGAGTACATCATTACCCTCGGCAGGGAAGACTCCCTTGCAGTGGGAGATATACTCCAGGTTGTCCGGGGAGATTCCTACATTACCGTTGACCCGGAAAATCCGGTGGTCGTCGTTCCCAGGGTGGTGGGAAACGTGAAAGTCACGAAACTGATGGATTCAGAATCGGTTGTAGTACTGATCAACGAAAAATCCAAAGATCCCGTACAGCTCAACGACCTGGTGAGAGCTTCGAGTTTCGGGACGAAAAAGGCGGCGCCCCTGAAATGAAAAAAAAAGTCTGCATGAGCACATGGGTTCTTCTTCTCCTCTTGGTGATTCCCGTGTTTCATGATATTCTGCCTGCCTGGGGAAACGGAGTAATCGTCACCGAGCCCGAAGGAACGGCTTCGAAAACGAAACCGCAACCCAAGCCGTCGAAAAAATCTCAGCCTCTCAAAAGCACCGCGCCTTCAGTGAAAAAGGAAGTTCAGAAAATAACCGAACCGCTGCCAAAAATAAACCTTTCTCTCCAGCAGGGGCTTGTTCTTCTAGAACAGCGGTATTTTACAAGGGCAACCCCGCTTCTTGAGAGGGCAGTGCTTGAAGAACCCGGCAACCCGACAGCCTGGCATGCCCTCGGAAGGGCGTATCATGAGAGAGGTTTGTTCTCAAGGGCGCAGGAGGCGTACAAAAAGGCTCTTGAAGCGGAACCGGGATATCCCCCCCTCTCAAGGATTCTACCCTATCCTTCGAACGACGGACGAGAACCTCTCTGGGATCCCAAACGACCGGGGAGGATTGAAGCGCTGCCGGCAGCGACAGGAGGCTTTGCAATCCTTGCGCCGGAAGATTCCCCGGCTCCGCAAAGCAATACTCCGGTTTATAATCCTCCACTCCCTCCCGATGCCGCAGAAAAAGAAATGCAGTCACCTCCCGCCCCGGAGGCATCTTCTGTTCCTGGACGTGCTTCCTCAGTAAAGGGTAACGGCAAGTTGCGTCCCTTTGTCCCCGTACGTATCGTAATAGCCCGGCAATCAGAAGAAAACCCAGAAACGTCAGAGGAGAAGACACTACAACCCCCGTTCGATGGAACGGATCCCCAGGTCCCTGCATACCTTCCTCCCGCTCCCCCGGAGGGGAAAGCTGACTGATCTTCTTTCGCCTCAGGCCTTTCACCTATATAATGAAAGGGTATGAATGTGTCTCTGACAGACCTTTGGGACACTCCTCGAAAGGAGGACTTTTGGTTATGAAACAACTGCCCCTTTTTCTTCTTGTTTTGCTCCTGGTCTCTCTGCCGCAAGCGTCCGGCGAAGCTTCTTCCGTTTATGTTGTCGAACCTGTTCTCGTAAGCCAGCCGGCCTACTCGGGAATGAATTTTTATGTATACCGGCCCTACAACCTCCCTGAAGGGTGGTACGTCACTTTTGACGGCTATCCAGTTGTTCAGACCTCATCCGGAGCCTGGGTATACGGCGCACTGAGCGGGAACGGCCTTGTCCAGACCGCTTATATCGTAGGTTCGGTTAATCCGGCAGCTCTTCCACTTGCCCAGTACCCGGGTTCAGCTGCGGTTTCCTCAGTTAACCACGTTCCGGTTCTTCCCCTCTCCGTCGTCTCCCAGCGCCAGCTTCAGCATCCCGTTCCGCCATCACTGCCTTCATCCGGGGGGATGCTTCTTCCGTCCTATATCCCTTCCTGGGCTGTGAATCCATCTTTCAACGCAATTGGTTCATGGAACCGACTCGTAGACAGAATGGGCATACTGGATAACCCCAGAGTCCCCATCGCATGGAAAGGTGACCACCCTAAAGCCATCTATGCATGGACCGGAAGAAGCTGGTACCAGATGACTTCATCTTCGTTGGATATTCCGGAAAAACCCTCCGAGATGCTGAAGGACCACCTGTACTCCCTCACAAGGATGGTTCACGGGAACAACATGCGCTGGAACGACAGCGACACTCCCCTTCTGGCTCATCAGGCTGCCGTTTGGGGATATCTCTGGATGGGGAGACTCACTCCACTGGGAAATAATTAATATTCGAGGAATGGAGAAATCTTTATGATCACAGGCGGCACGTTCATTCGGTCTCTAATGCCCTTACTGTCAGCGGCATGCATTTTCCTTTTTTTTTCTATTCCTGTTCATGCGGCTCCTCTTCAACCCTTTAGTTCTCCAGCACTGATTTCCAAACCCGATTACCCGAATAGTTTCACCGCACCTTTTGTTGAGCATGCCCACCCTGATCTGAAAACGCCCTTCCTTCTTTCGGCAGATGGATACATTTATTCTGTCGATACCCGGGGAGTGAGAGTTTACACTGTGCCTCTTTCATACGGACTGCCTGTTATGCCGGTTATGGTTCCGTATTTGTTTGTCCCTCTGATTCCGGAACTACCCTGACCCTTCTCCGAATCAGGGGCAGATCCCTCCCTCCCCTCCGGGGATGCTGCGCTATCGCTCCGCTCGTTCGGGACGACGGAATGGTGTCAACCCGAAGGCCGGGGTCATGGCCGAGGG